>LFRM01130924.1_pt2 | contig 54922 bp, 48 predicted proteins | sample 618341 | NCBI WGS metagenome assembly LFRM01 (sample SAMN03654438, study PRJNA283298) | anaerobic digester metagenome | isolation source: pool of bioreactors CSTR01a, CSTR02a, and CSTR03a thermophilic anaerobic... | place: Denmark: Kgs. Lyngby | collected 2014-05-21 | reverse complement strand
GCTAAACAGCCGGAACACCCCCCGCTAAAATCCCGTGGCAGAAAGAATTCCTCAATATCACCGCGAAGCTTTTCCGCTGTCATTCTCGCTATGTGGTATGTACTACCCTTATGATTTTGTCCATGAATCAACGTGATCTTCAATGGATCTCACCTTCCAATCGCTTCTTCAGCCTTTTCTTCATAGGCATAAAAGCCCATTAATAAATATACGATAACAATTAAGAAAAGTCTTGGTTTTCACCCTTTTCAGACACTGAATCGGCATTCGTTCAGGCAGTTATTGAGGCCGCGGCCGTTTTCTTTTACGGTGCGCGGCTTTTTTGTCGCCTTGGCTTAAGGATACCGATTTTATGAGAGGCTTTGCTTCGTATTACAACTTTACCACCCACATAAAGCACTACAGTAGCGCCATCAGCTAGTTTATGGGTTGTCAGATTGTATGTCATGAAGAGATTGCCACGCTCCGTTTCACTTCGCTCGCAATTACACCTCGGGTATGTCCCTGGGGGTGCATTCTTGGTGATATTTCGAAACTGATGGACTAATATTGGCAATATAATACAGGGCAGGGTCTTGTCATGCTCTGGTAAGACCCTGCCCCGTTTATTACACTGTAGTACCCCTATGTTAGCGCAACTAGATCAGGCCATACTCCTTCGCAAGGTTTGTAAAGGCTGGAAGGCTTCTCTTGATCATAGCGGTATCATAGCAGTAGGCTATGCGCACATACCCGGGGCAGCCGAATCCTGATCCGGGAACGATGAGCAGATTGTACTTCTGAGCCGTTTCGCAGAAAGCGACATCATCTTCAACGGGCGATTTCATAAAGAGGTAGAATGCCCCTTCCGGCTTGACACATTCAAATCCCACAGAGGTGATATGGTTATACAGCATATCCCTCTTCTCCTGATAGAATGCAGTATCAACAGCCACATCAAGGTTTTCAGCCACAACCTTTTGAAACAGAGCCGGTGCATTGACGAACCCCAGCGTTCTGTTCAGAGTGATCATGGCAGCCATGAGCGTCTCCACATCATCAATACGGCTGCTGGCAGCCACATAGCCTATTCTCTCCCCTGGAAGGGCATGGGATTTACTGAAGGAGTTTATGACTATGCAGTTTTCAAATACAGTAAGCATATTGGGCAGTTCAATCCCGTCGTAAACAATGCTCACATAGGGTTCATCAGACAAAATGAAGATGTTTGTGCCGAACTCCTTTTCCTTCTCCCGGATGGCCTCCCTCATCCTTTCAAGGGATTCTTTGCTATAAATCACGCCGGTGGGATTGTTGGGGGAATTCAGGATAATGGCTTTTGTTTTTGGGGTAATGCTATCTTTAACAGCCTCCACATCTATCTGGAATGTATCCTTTTCAGTCTTTACGATCACAGGCTTTCCGTCGGCATTTTCAATATAGGACAGGTATTCCACAAAGAAGGGAGACAGGACGATGACCTCTTCACCCGGGTTTAGCAGGGCCTTGAGGGCAACGTTCATACCTGCGGCCGCTCCGCACACCATCAGAATATTTTGGTGCGTCAGCGGTATGCCGCTCTTTTTCTCGAGGTGTTCTGCAACCTTTGCCCTCACATCCTGGTATCCGGCATTGTTCATATAATGGTGCAGCCCCGGAGTTTCACTGTTTGCATATTTCCTGATGGATTCCTGCACCTGGGCAGGAGGTTCAATATCAGGGTTGCCCAAACTGAAATCGAATACATTTTCATCACCATATTGGGCTTTGAGCTTGGCTCCTGCTTCAAACATGGCACGAATCATGGATGATTTCCCCAGGCTCTCAACAATCTTTTGATTAAACATAGTCATTGCTCCTTTTTATGGTTCTTCATATATGGGTATTTGATTCAAAAAGAAAGGCAGACTTTTCTGCATACGCTTATCTTACACCAGTTTTGCCTTTCTTTGCAATAATGGATAACCCATCATGCATGGTGTGTTACATATATTTCTTTTATATGCTAATATTTTATGGATATTTATTCAATATTATAATAGAATATCCTTGAATATAAAATATCGTCATATGCACAGGATACAAAAACTGCATGGAGGGAGCCTCTTTATGGCAGGGAAAGTCTTTTATCCACTCACATCGCCACAGTTATCCATTTGGTATACCGAAAAAATGTACCCTGGCATAAGCATATCAAATGTAGCCGGCACGCTGCGCATCAACCAACAGATAGATTTTAAATTAATGGAACAGGCAATCAATTATTTCATTAAGCACAATGATGGAATCAGGCTAAGAATCTGTCTGGATGAAAACGGCAATCCCCGACAGTATGTTTCAGATTACATATACGAAACAATTGAGTTTATGGATTTCTCTGCATATGCGCAGCCTGAAAAAGCTTTATATGAATGGGACAGCATTGAGACAAGGAAACCATTTGAACTCCTTGACAGCGCCCTTTACAGATTCGTTATCGTTAAAATCCATGAAAACGACTGGGGCGTCTATTTTAATAATCATCATATCATATCGGATGCATGGTCCATGAGCCTTATCGCAAGCAGCGTATTAAACTATTATAATAAAATCAAAGCTGGCACAGAAGATGTTTTATGTCCTCCGTCTCCCTCATACACGGATTATATCCAATGTGAAGAGAAGTACTTCTCTTCTCCCCGGTTTATAAAAGATGAAGCATATTGGAGCCAAATATTTGAGTCAGCCCCCGATTGCACTGTCCTGAAGAGGAGAATTGCAAATATCAAATCCACTCAGTGCAAAAGAAAAACATTTGTAGCACCGGATAAGTTTACGACCCTTCTTAAGCGCTATTGCGATGAGAATAAGATTTCTCCTTTTCCATTGTTTTTAGCAGCTCTGTCCATGTATATCTACCGAATTACAGATAAAGAAGACATAGTCATCGGCACGCCTATTCTAAACAGGCTGAACATCAATGAAAAAAAGACATTTGGCATGTTTATAAGCACCATTCCACTGCGGATAAAGATTACCGGTGCCTCCTCCTTTATGGACCTATGCAGTGATCTTTTGCAGTTATTATCATCTTCATTCAAACACCAGCGATATCCTTATGAAAAAATACTGTCCCATGTGCGGGAAAAACACGGGATTAGTGAAAACCTATATGATATAGTCCTTTCTTATCAAAATTCCAGATTTGCCAGGGAAGACACATTAAGCCGGACCAGATGGCATTTTTGCGGTCATCAGTCCAACTCGTTAACCATTCATATTAATGACAGGGATAATGATGGTATCTTAATTATCGATTATGATTACCAAACCGACTTATACCATGAAAAAGAAATCGAGTTTCTTCATAAGCATATGCTAAACCTTCTCTGGCATGCATTGGACAACCCGCAAAAAGAGATCTGCAGGACCGAAATGCTTTTGGAAAATGAAAAGAAGAAGGTTCTGGGCACGTTTAACAAAACATATAAGGAATACCCCAGGAATAAACTCATTCAGCAGTTGTTTGAGGAGCAGGTATTGAAGAATCCCGATCAAACAGCCCTGTGTTTCGAGGACACAGCCATCACATATGCAGAACTCAATCATAGAATCAATCAACTGGCATGGGCACTGCGTAAAAAGCTTACTGAACCTAACCAATTGGTGGGGATCATGGCCAGGCGTTCCATAGAAATGATCGTTGGCATCTTTGCCATAATCAAGGCTGGAGGAGCATATGTGCCTATTGATCCCGAATACCCTTCCGATAGAATTCGTCTTATACTTGAGGATAGCAGGATTAAACTATTGCTCACCACCGGAAACCTGGCTTCTGGTGATCTGCATCATATTGAAAAAATTGATATCTTCGATAAAGACGTGTACGCTTCTGAAACCGGGATGAATCTTCCCTATATAAACCGTTCAAGCGACCTGGTATATATGATATATACATCCGGATCCACTGGTAAGCCCAAGGGCGTGATGATAGAGCATAAATCACTGCACAACTTTATTATGGGCGTTAAGAACGTGCTGGAATTTGATGAGAGCTCCCGTGTTCTATCCGTGACAACTATATGCTTTGATATATTTGTATTTGAAGTCTTTACATCACTTCTCAGCGGCTCCACGGTCGTTTTGGCTAACCACGATGAGCAGATGATACCGCATATGTTTTCAAACCTGATCACCAAACATCAGGTAACCACCCTGTTGATGACACCCTCCAGGTTAAAACTCTTTATCGGATACGGAGATCCGTCAATCTGGATGAAAAGTGTTCGCCAAATCATGCTTGGCGGAGAAACTCTGGATTTACATCTGCTCTTAAAACTTAGAACTGTGACAAATGCAAGAATAATTAACGGTTATGGTCCAACCGAGATAACTATAGGGGCAACATTTAAAGACATGACCGATTCCAGCATCGTTACAATAGGTAAACCTATTCAGAATACAAGGATCTATATACTTGACAAGCATCTCAACCCCTTGCCCATCGGTATTCAGGGTGAACTGTATATTGCAGGGGATGGCCTTGCCAGGGGGTACCATAACAGGCCGGAGCTAACAAAGGAGAGGTTCATTCCAAATCCCTTTAGTCCGGGAGAAAGACTCTACAAGTCTGGGGATCTGGCCAGGTGGTACCCGAAGGGTGATATAGAGTTCCTGGGGAGAAAGGACAGTCAGGTTAAAATACGGGGCTATCGCGTTGAACTTGGGGAAATTGAAAACGCAATACTACAGTATAATGGCATTGACAAAGTCCTGGTTCAGCTCAGAAAGAATGATCTGTACGGTGACTTTCTATGTGCCTACTATATCAGCGACAATGATTTAGATATTAATAGTCTGAAAATCTTTCTGGCAAGCAGAATACCGCGATACATGATTCCACGGTTTTTTGTACGCCTCAATAGTATACCAGTAAATGCAAACGGAAAGGCAGATTACTCAAAACTACCCGATGCAGGTTTTCCGAAGAATAAAGAATCAGAGCTGGTTTTACCTGCCAATCCCTTAGAGGCAAAGATACTGTCCATGGTATGCGATATCCTAAACATTGAAACATTCAGTGTAGAAGAAAACTTACTGGATTACGGCATGGACTCTCTTGCTATTGTCCTGTTCATATCTCATCTGCATAAAGAGGGTATAAACATCAGCACCAGGGATGTTTATGAACATCCTACAGTCAGGCAGCTTTACAGGCTAATCAGTAATAACATGAACAAACTAAGCCGTGTTGATTCATGCTGATAGAGGGAAACAGCTATGGAATACGAGCCTTTATTTATATTGCTGCATATTTCTTCTATACTGTCGTTCATATTTTTCATTCTTATTCTAAGAATGAAGAATAAGATTCAGCTTCATTATGCTTTTCTAGTTGCCATTGCACTAATGCAAATATGGTGTGTAGGCCATATTCTGAATGCCTATGCAAATATCATACTTGGTTATACAGTTATGGCTTTCATCTACATCTATTATTTTGGATTGATTTTTTCTCCGGTTTCAATACTCTTTCTAGGTCTTGTTTATCTGAAGACCAAGATTAAAGTAAGCATGAAATTGTTAGCACTGCTCATTTTCCCTGTTGTCGACTATTTAATGCTGCTGACCAATGACATGCACCATCTGTATTTTCACAAGTACTCCCTGATGAACAATCTCTATGAGATTGGACCATTTTTTACAGTCCACGCGATTGTATCATATATTTATGTCGCAGCAGGATTGTTCTGCCTTTTATATGCCACAATCAAGAGTTCAGGTTTTTTCTCAAAACAGTCTTCTCTGGTCATGGCCGGAATAATGGTACCATTAGTGGTTAATATACTTACCACTCTGCGGCTTATCGTTTTTCCGTCCTATTCGACGGTTATATCCTATTCAATTGGGATCTTTTTCTTCTCTTTTGCGATCCTCCGCTATGACTTTCTCAAGATTTCTCCCATAGCCCTTAAAACCGTAGTGGACCGAATCTCTGACTCATTTATGGTTGTTAATGAGGATTACCAGATCATCGACTATAACGAGCCCATGACAAACACATTCAAAGTTCTTTTTACCGTGAGCAGAAATACAAATCTCGGCCAGATACTCGAAAAAGCAGATATCGGACCTGACAGAGGCAAAAGCCTGCTGGATTGTATAGAGGACGTAAAAAAGACCGGTAATTCTCTCTCTTATGGTAAACACATCATAAAGGGGAACTTTGACCGCCACTTTACCATTGAGATCACTCCCATCATTTTAAGACAGAATTACCTGGGCACCATCATTCTGTTTAAGGACATTACACAAAATGTGAAAGCCATAGAAACCATAGAAGAAAAGCATGCCACTATGATGGAACAGGAACGCCTTGCCTCGCTTGGTCAGTTGATAGGGGGAATTGCCCATAATCTGAAAACCCCCATTATGTCCATATCAGGGGCTGTTGAGGGGTTAAAAGATCTGGTGAGTGAATATGAACAATCCATCGGAGACAGCAGCGTGACTGAAGACGACCATCGTGAGATTGCTCAGGAAATGCACACCTGGCTGGACAAGATAAAGCCTTACTGTTCCTACATGACGGATATTATTGATACAGTTAAGGGTCAAACCATCCAATCAAGCACATCCTCTATGTTGAGTTTCACAGTTAATGAACTTGTAAAAAGAATAGAGCTTTTGCTTAAGTATGAGTTAATGCGGCATAATTGCAAAATGAACACATGGGTTAATATGGATATTAATACAGAATTGCAAGGTGATGTAAACAGTCTGGTTCAAGTGTTCGATAATATTATTATAAATGCCATACAGGCATATGATGGCAAAAGCGGTGTGATTGACTTCTTTGTAAAACAACAGGAAAACAGTATTCTTTTTGAGATCAGAGACTACGGCAAAGGCATTCCGGAATCCATCAAAGACAGACTTCTCAAGGAAATGGTCACAACAAAAGGCCGGTACGGTACCGGGCTTGGGCTCTACATGTCAAACTCGATCATCAAGGGACGGTTCAGAGGTAAGATGTGGTTTAAATCCGCAAGGGGCAGGGGAACCACCTTCTATGTCAGGTTGCCGCTGTGGGGTCATGAAACGGGATTAGCTCAGGAGAGTTAGGTATGAGAAAGAAAAAGGTAGCCTCAGCCAAAAACTACAGAATACTGATTGTAGATGACGAGCCGGGGATCATTGATTCACTGTCAATCATTCTTAATAGGAGCGGCTACTTTTATGAGGGCGTAACCTCTCCATTGGAGGCCATTGAGAAAATAAGGAATGAGCGCTTTGATCTGATGATCCTGGACTACCTGATGTCCCCCATCCATGGGGATGAGGTAGTTCGAAGAATTCGTGAGTTTGATTCGGAGTTGTATATATTGCTTCTCACAGGTCATAAGGATCTGGCGCCGCCCCTTGAAACCATCAAGGCTCTGGATATTCAGGGCTATTGTGAGAAAAGCGACCGTTTTGACCAACTGCAGCTGTTGGTGGAATCCGGCATAAAGTCAATTAACATGATGAATACCATCAAGCAGTTCCGGGACGGCTTGAACAAGATTCTTGAATCAGTCCCCAAGATCTATCAGCTCCAGCCCATAGGCAATATACTTGAGGAGATCCTGGCTGAATTGCTTCCCCTGGTAAGCAGCAAGGACGCATTTATACTGGTGGATAACTTCGCCGACACTAATCATACAAAAAAAAGTATCTTCCGGGGAATCGGCAGGTATCGCACCGACATCGATGATTTTGTGCCCATGCTGGACTCCGGGCTTTTGGAGAAAATCGGAAAAGCACGGATATCAAAAAAAGTCATAAAAACACCCTCGGGGATCATACTACCCCTTCTGAATGAACTGTCGGAATCCATTGGAGTCATCTATGTGGAGAGCAGTGAAAACCCGGTGAACGATATGGCTGGAGGTTTTCAACTGCTGGGAATTTATGCAGCTCAGGCTGCCTCATCCCTCAGTAATGCCTTCCTTCATTCAATGGTGAATATGAAGAATGATGAGTTGAGCCAGACCTATGAGCAGTTAAGGATTCGGTACCTGGATACCATAGAAGCCCTCAGGCAGGTAGTGGATGCAAAGGATGAATACACACGGGGACATTCCGACAGGGTATCTCTCTATTGCGTTGAAATAGGCAAGGCATTTGGCTTAAGCGAAAAGGATCTGGAGACCCTGAGAGTTGCCGGGCTGTTCCATGATGTGGGTAAAATGGGGATTGCAGATGATATTCTGTTTAAAAGCGAGAAACTGAGTCCGAAAGAATATGATGAAATAAAAAAGCATCCCCTTAAAGGAGCACGCATTCTATCGGTCATTTCCATGTTCAGGGATGTGGTGCCCATAATTAAATGTCATCACGAGCGCATGGATGGGAAGGGTTATCCGGACGGGTTACGCGGCCCCGAGATTCCTTTCCTGGCAAGGATTGTTTCTGTGGCTGATGCCTTCGATGCCATGATGTCAGACCGCCACTACCGCTCCAGGCTCGATCTGAATTCCACCATAAAGCAGTTGGTTGACGGTTCGGGCACTCAATTTGATGCCACAGTGGTTGAAAAATTCATCAGTATACTGGATAGCCTCCCCTATATTGAAGACACGGCCACTAAGAGACCAGTTTAATCTTCAACTTTCTCATATGGGATAAATAAAGCGGGCTATATGCCCGCTTTATTTATCAGAGATTATAACCCTTCTTAAATGCTTCGATATTCATATCAACAAACTGAGGTTTCACAGTCTTCCGAATGGATTCAATCCATGTTTCTTCGGGAATGCCCGTTCTCCTGGCCAGGACGCCTATCATAACAACATTGACAGCTTTGATGCTTCCGCAGGCTTCAGCCAGTTCAAGGGCGGGAACGGTCACTACATTCATATAATCAGCACTGATCTTTTCAATAATATTTTCAGGATACTTTGCTTTCCCGGTTATTACCGGCATGGGATCGATCCTTTGGGTGTTGATAATGATGGAGGCGTCTTTTTTGGCATAATCAATCCAGCGCAGGGCTTCCAACTCTTCAAAGCAGAGCAGGATATCGGCCTCACCTTTTTCGATGACGGGTGAGCTAACCTTCTCTCCCATCTTGACATAGGTTACAACGCTTCCACCCCGCTGGGACATCCCATGAACCTCCGACACCTTCACATCAGCACCGGTACTGATACCCACATTTCCAAGAATCCTGCTGGTCAGGAGGGTACCCTGGCCTCCGACTCCGACTATCATAATTGACGTATCACGCATCTTCTCCACCAAGCCTTTCAAACGCATTAAAGCGGCACACCTTTGTACAGAGGTCACATCCTACACAGAGAGCGGAATCCACTTCAATATGGGTGCCTCTGTCCACGATGGCTGGGCAGCCCAGGCGCATACACATCCTGCATTTAGTACACCTATCGGTGTTGATACTCAATGCCCCATGGAATTTTACATGTTTCAGCAAGGCGCAGGGTCTTTGAGCAATGATCACAGAGGGCTCCTCGGCCGCTGTTTCTTCCCTTATGATCCTTTCCATTCCTTCCAGATCGAATGGATCGCAGACCCGTACCCTATCCACCCCCACCGCCTGGCAAAGCTTTACCAGATCCACTTGACGGGTGGGTTCGCCCTTGATTGTAAAGCCGGTGGCAGGATTATGCTGATGCCCCGTCATGCCGGTAATGGAGTTATCCAGTATCACAACCGTGGAAGTTCCCTTATTGTAGACAATATCAATCAGACCCGTTATGCCGGAATGAATGAAGGTGGAATCCCCGATAACTGCAACTGTTTTTCGGGCGGCATCCTGACCCCTCGCCTTTTCCATGCCGTGAGCCATACCCACGCTTGCGCCCATGCAAACACAGGTATCCACCGATTCAAGGGGCTGCAGGGCACCAAGGGTATAACACCCTATATCCCCTGTCACAGTGAGTTTCAATTTTTTCAGCACATAAAAGACACCGCGGTGGGGACATCCTGCACACATGACCGGCGGACGCACAGGTATTTCCTCTTCAATACTGTTGTACTTTTCCTGCTTTTGCCCGAATACCCGTTCACGAATCAGGCTGGCACTGTATTCACCTATCACAGGCAGCAAGGCCTTACCTTTGACCTCAATACCCATTCTCAGGCAATTGTTTTCAATAAAGGGTTCCAGTTCTTCAATGACATACAGGGTTTCAACCCCTGCCGCAAATTCCCTGATCAGCTTCTCCGGCAGCGGATAAACCATACCCAGCTTCAGGAAGGATGCATCGCCGAAAGCTTCTTTTGCGTATTGATAGGTAATGCCGCTGGTTATAACCCCTATCTTCCTGTCTCCCCATTCAATGCGGTTAAGAGTTGTGGAGTCTGAAAACTCAGCAAGCCTTGAAAGCCTTTCTTCTACCACAACATGGCGCCTTCTTGCCATAGCCGGCATCATGACATATTTGCCCGGATCTTTTGTATAGGGCTTAATTGGAATATCATCCCTCTCGCCCAGTTCAACCAGCCCCTGTGAATGGGCTACTCTGGTGGTGAGCCTCACGATGACGGGAGTATCATACTCTTCACTGATTGCAAAGGCTTCTTTGGTAAAATCCTTGCATTCCTGGCTGTCTGAAGGTTCCAGAACCGGTATCTTTGCAGCCCTGGCGATGATTCTGGTATCCTGCTCATTCTGGGAACTGTGCATGCCAGGATCGTCCGCCACAAAGACCACCAGACCGCCATTTACGCCAGTATAGGCTGCAGTAAATAGCGGGTCTGCAGCAACGTTAAGGCCCACATGCTTCATGGCGCAGGTAGAACGCGCTCCGCCCACAGAAGCGCCGATGGCAACCTCAAGGGCGACCTTTTCGTTGGGGGACCACTCTGAATAGATTTCGTCATACTTTGCTATGTACTCGGTTATCTCTGTGCTGGGAGTCCCTGGATATGCCGTTGCCACTGTGGCTCCGGCCTCATATACACCTCTGGCAATGGCTTCATTGCCAAGCATAAGCTTTTTCATTATCCTTCTCCTCACGTGTCTTCCAGGCATGGACGGCATGCCACCCCACTGCCTGGGCAGTTTTACAATACTAAATATTATATCAGTTTTTTATCAGCAATGTCCAATATGGATGTGGGAATGAAGGGATATGCTTTTACACTAAGCCATGCTAATAATTAAAATATAAAGATATATTTGCTATAATAGTATATAATGAAAATATTGTAGACATCCAAGTTGGACTAATAGTACTTCTGTTATGAAAGCGGAATTGCCTGGTTCATCTCCTGGTGTTTCATATGATCTTACCGATAATGATACATAAAAAATCCTTCTCACATTAACCTAAGAGAATACAAGCAGAATAACAACAGGGGATTTGCCTGATGGGGGGACAGGCAAATCCCCTGTTTTATAATTAACTCATTATTATTCAGGCTGCAGTCCGTTCGGAATCGAACACCTTGCTGATATGCGCTTTACTGTATTTTTTCGTCACCAGGCTCACAACAGGCACTACAACAAGGGAGGCGAGCATGGCTATCGCGCCAATACCCGGAACGAATACCTTGCTCATGTCAAAGCCGGTTTTGGGAAGTTCAATGGCAAGGCCGATAAGCATTACCAAAAAGCCGGTAGCAAACCCAGACCAGGCACCGATACGGGTGGTGCCCTTCCATAACAGGCCAAACAGGTAGGGAGCGATAAACATTCCCGAAATCACACCCCATGACAGAGCCATGAGCGCATCAATGGTAGGATTCTCCCAGATGGCCATGAAGAAGGACAGAACCACAAAGATGAAGCAGAAAAAGCGCATCAGCATCATATTTTTCTTATCATCAATGTCGGGCTTTACAAACCCCTTTATCAGGTCTATGGATATCACAGAACTTGAAACGAGAACCAGGGATGACAGAGTGGACATGGATGCCGACAGCATCAGTACTATGATAACTCCCATCAATACATCGGGCAAGGCTTTCTCAAGCATCACCGGAATGATCATGTCCATATTATTGGCGGGAACCTGATTATCAAGCATGACACGCCCGAAAGCGCCTACAAAGTATGCACTGCCCCCGATGACCAGAGCAAACAGTGTGGAGATGATGGTTCCCCGCTTTATGGCTTTTTCATCCTTAACAGCGTAAAACTTGTGCAACATTTGCGGAAGACCCCAGGTACCGAGGCTGGTAAGCAGCACCAGGGCTCCCAATCTGAGAGGCGCCGGGCCAAAGACGCTCGTCAATCCGCTATCGATGGAAGAAAGCTTGGCAATACCCTGGGTCAGTCCCCCAACCTCCGGATGGCTTAATATGTAAGCCACCATCAGGACGGTGCCAACAAGTATGATGACTCCCTGGATCAGATCGTTAATAGCGGTGGCCACATACCCTCCAAGGATGAGATATAAGCCGGTCAGAGCAGTCATAATAAGGATTATGGTGTTCATTGGAAGGCCGAAAGCACTCTCGAACATATAACCCAGGCCTTTGTATATCGAAGCGGTATAGGGTACCAGAAATACAAAGATCACAACAGCACTGACTATCTTCATGCTCACACTGTCATATCTGGCTGCAAAAAACTCCGGCATGGTGGAAGCGTTCAGCTTGTGGGTCATGACACGTGTCTTTTTGGCCAGCAGGATCCACGCAAGAAGGCAGCCGATGACGGCATTACCAATACCGATCCAGACAACAGACAAACCGTTGGCCCATCCGAACTTTCCGGCGTAGCCCACAAACACCACAGCCGAAAAATAGGAAGTACCATATGCAAAAGCGGTTATCCATGCTCCCATATTTCTGCTTCCCAAAAAGAAGTCGTTGATTCCATGAACCCGTCTTCTGCTATAGATGCCAACACCAATTGTCACAAGAATAAAAAGCACAAGAAGAGTAATCTTAACAGGCATGACAAATACCATCCTTCCATACTACAAAATTGAGATGTTCATTCCATGCTATAATGAAATCTCCGTGTTACATTGACGCGGAACCCCCGCATCCCTACTCTACCTATTATACATAATAATCCCGCAATGTAAATAGTGTTATGTTCAGCCTAGTTTCACGACGGTTACACCGGTTTCACCCTCACCATACTTTCCAAGCCTAAAGGACTCCACTTGCCTATGCCTTCTAAGATGCTCGGATATAGCCTTTCTCAGTGTACCGGTACCCTTTCCGTGGATCAGTGTAACCTCGTGGAGCCCGGCGATTGTAGCATCATCAATGTATTTGTCAACCCTGTCCAGGGCTTCCTCAACATTAAGGCCCCTCAGATCCAGTTCCAGCCCGATTGGGGAAGCCTTAACACTGGTCATACGAACCTTCTGCATCTTTTCAATGGTGTTCTTTTGCTCGTTAATCCGTGATAATTGAGTGATGTGAACCTTAATCTTCATAATCCCTGCTTGTACAAGCACCTGCCCTTCCCCATCAGGCTCTTCCAGCACCGTCGCTTTCTGATTGAGGCTCAGCAGCATTACGCTCTCACCAGGCCTAAGATCCTTTGGAGGCTCGGCATAGCCGTCTCTGACACCAATCTGCTCCACATAGGCCGATTCCAGATGATCGAGCCTTCGCACACCGGCTCTGGCCTCCTGGAGTTCTTTAGTGCTATTCTGTCCAAACCCTTCTTTCTCCATGGTCTTCAAGCGTTCCAGGAGTTCCTCCGCCTCATATCTTGCTTCAATGATCAAAGAACGGGCTTCCTCCTTTGCCTTTGAGATTATCCGATCCCGCTCCCTGGCTATCTTTTGCCTTTCTTTCTCGGCCTCCCGTCTGATTTCTTCAATTTGACGCTTGAATGCCTCGGCCTGTTCCTTTTCACGCAGGGCCTGGGTTCTGCTTTTTTCAATATCCGAGAGGACGTCCTCAAAGCGGATGCTGTCCTGGGTTAAAAACTCCTTTGCCCTGCTTATAACATCCCTTCCCAGGCCCAGCTTCTCGGATATGGCAAAAGCATTGCTTTTTCCGGGTATGCCAACCAGCAGTCTGTAGGTGGGCCTTAAGGTCTCCACATCAAACTCACAGCAGGCATTCTCTACTCTCTCGTTTGTCATGGCATAGATTTTTAGCTCGCTGTAGTGGGTGGTGGCAATCGTACGGATTCCTCTTTGGGTCAGGCCATCCAGAATAGCTATGGCGAGGGCGGCACCCTCAGTGGGGTCGGTTCCGGCACCCAGTTCGTCAAAAAGAACAAGGCTTGATTCATCCGCCTCAGCCAGTATCTTTACAATATTCTTCATGTGTGACGAGAAGGTGCTCAAGGACTGCTCAATGCTCTGTTCATCCCCGATGTCGGCAAAGACGTTGTTGAAAAGCCCAAACTCACTGCCTTCCTTTACCGGCAGATGCAACCCGGCCTGAAGCATCAGCACAAAAAGGCCCACTGTTTTCAGGGTAACGGTTTTACCTCCGGTATTGGGTCCTGTGATTACAAGGGTGGAGAATCGGTCTCCAAGCTCAATATCTATGGGTACAACGGTCTTATTTTCAAGGAGAGGGTGTCTACCCTGCAGGATTTTTATAACCCTTGAACGGGATAGTTTGGGGCAGATGCAATTCAGATCCCTCGAGAGCTTTGCCTTGGCAAAGATAAAATCGAGGGTGGAGACAATCTCCACATTTGCTTTAAGGGACTCTCCAATATCCGCAACCATCCCGGTGAGTTCCATCAGTATCCTTTCAATTTCCTGCTGCTCGCGGATGATAAGCGATTTTATCTCATTATTGGTCTCAACAACCGACAGGGGCTCAATAAATACCGTAGCACCACTGGATGACATATCATGAATCAGGCCGGGAACCATAGCCTTGTATTCTTGCTTAATAGGAATAACGTACCGATCTCCCCGCATGGTCACAACAGCATCCTGCATGTACTTCCGATTATCCGCCGACCTTATGATGGCATTGAGTTTGTCCTTAATGCTGTCCTGTTTTTGTCTGATGTTTCTTCGAATGGTTGCAAGAGCCGGACTTGCGTGATCCGATATCTCCTCTTCACTGATGATGGCTCTCGTTATTGCATCCTCCACATCCCGTGAGGGTGTGATCTGCCTGCCTAATTCCAGTGCAAGATTTCCTTCCCAGTCGGAAGGTACATCATTGGTGAGGAACTGCTTCAGGATGCGGCAGCACCTTAACATATCGCCTATTCTCAGAAGTTCCGGTATACCGAGGGTAGCACCTATCTCCACGCGTTTTAAGGAGGAACGGATATCATGAACCCCTCCAAAGGGTGCATCGCCCTTCCTCCATAGATAGGCTGCAGCATCGGTGGTCTCCCTCAGTCTGTACTCCACTTCGCGTAAATCTGTCGAGGGAGTCAGCCCTTCGGAAATGGAACGGCCAAGCTCCGATGCAGTCCTCTCATTCAACATTTTTATGATCTTATCATATTCTAGCACTTTCAGTGCCCTTTTATCCATAAGCATCTCCTTAATTCAAAAAAGCAGATCTACGGGCTGAACCGCGCAGAATCGTGTCCGTCAAACGCTGCTTAAACGAAACATGAGCTGAAAAACTATGACTAGCCCCTCTTTACCTTTGGCGCAATCTTCTCAAAATAAAAACGTATCCACAGGGTAAAAAGATAATCGTATAGCAAAAAGAGGATTTGCAGAACCGCTCCCGCTACCGGAACGCCCCAGCCCTTTGTCAGGGATTCAGGAAGAAATGCTTTCGCCATGCTCCAGGCCGGCCATAAAAAAAGGTTGAATGCAGCGAGTTTCAGAAGGATCTCAAGCCACATCTTTCTGAGGCTTTCTATATGGTATTTGACCAGGGTGTAGATGCCAAAAAAAGCGATATAGGGTAAGATGTTGAGTTTCTCAGGAACAGCAATGAAACCCGCCAGGCTGGTCACAATATATCCAGCCCAGGCAAACCGGATACCGCATTCAAGAAGAATGACTGAAAGCACAAATGCTGCCAGAACATAGAACCCCAGCCGTCCGGTTGGTGCGATGGATTCCAGTACCAAGGCCAATACGACGATTGCTGATAGAACCCCGGTCAATGCCAATTTCCTTGTATGGTTTCCTGATGCGCGTTCAGAAGACAACCCCATTCCTCCAAAAGATTAATTGCTGGCTTTATACAGCATGGCCTCATCAGCAACAGCCTATGAGGTCTCCACCCATGCACTCGCAGCAGGAATCAGCGCACCACAGAGTACCGCATATCTGGCACATATCAGGATTACTCCTGTAAGTGTTGTGGTAATATGGATTATGCCTGTACCCAAAGGACTGGTTGTTAAGGTTATTCAAGGCGTTTCTGTACTCATAATTAGTAGGATCCATATTGGCTGCCCTCTGTATGTTGGAGTAGCCCCTGTCATACCAGCCTCTTCTTAAGAAAATCAAACCCTGCAGGTAGTACCAGTTGGCATTGCGGTTGTGCATCCTGTCCAGAATCCGCTGTGCCTCATTGAGATTACCGTTGTTAATATAAGTCCGGACCTGCCTCTCCAGCTCAGACTCATCTGCATAACCCTGTTGGCTCTGTTGCCTGTTTTGCTGACTTTGGTACTGGGTCCGGTAGGAACCGCTCTGGGAGGCGGTGCTGTTGCCATAGGACTGACTTTCGCTCTGATATTGATAAGCTCCCCCTGCATTCTTCATGAGGAAGTCATAGGCCTCGTTGATCTCCCGCATCTTTTCATCGGCAAGATCGGCAAGCGGATTGTTGCGATACCGATCGGGATGATATTTTTTGGCCAGTTCCCTGTATGCCCTCTTGATCTCGTCGTAACTGGCACCTTCTTTGACCCCTAAAACCTTATATGGATTCTTTTTCATTCTTTTTGCATCTCCCCTGTAAAACCTTGTCTGTCTTCACAATGAGACCCGAATAAATAATATTATCAATAATACCCGCGTTTTTCACCGCTCCCAATAATGAATAGGCTTTTTCACACTCACTCAGCGAGTAAGTTAGACTAAAATCAAGTCTTTCCTTAATGCCGGCCTTGAATGCATCAAGGTCGCCGCCATTGTATTGAAATTGCAGCAGGATCGCATTATAGCTGCCGGACTTGATGTCATCTGCCAAATCATCCCATGCATCCAGTATGTAAATCCATCTTCCTATATTGTAACCCAGCCATCCAAGCACCTTGCGCTTGTTCTCATCTTCAACATGGGGACATTGGAAAACCTCCCTCATGATGTTGGCAAAGGGTTCCGCCGCTTCATCAAGGGAAGCGCATTTCTCTTTTTCCAGCCTGCTTAAATCATCCAGCAGGCTTTCTATTCTTTCGGTTTTTTCTTTATACCGTTTTGCGGCTTTTTTATAGGCACCTCTGAGAGCCATGGAGCCAAAGGCACCCGAAAGTTTTTTTTCATCAGACCATTTATCCCTTAAATTATAATACGCCAAAATTATGTTCATGTCTGCTGCATAATCAATAAATTGATTTCGCCTGACAACATATCTCTTCCTGATGGGATGGGCAATGCAGCGTTCAACCTTTCCAATGCTCATTTCCCCCTGAGTGGAATCCAGCAGGACAGCAAGAAACGCCAGGTCGTAATTAAGTGACACTCTGGGAACCTGGCCGAATCTTTTGCCAATGCTTTTGCAAACACCGCAATAATAACCCCGGAAAACTTCGAATTCGCGAATCTTCAGTTCAGGTTTATCTGGCTCAACATAACCGAACATTCAACACCTCAACTCTGCCTTGTGGAAGCATCGGTTTTATGAGCCTCTTTAGCATTTTTATCAAAACTTACACCTTGTACATGGATGTTTATGGCATTGACATGCATACCGGACATGTTTTCAACTGCAGACTTGACACGTTCCTGGATCCTCCAGGCCACATCGGGGATTCTGGCTCCATAGTCCACCACGATATAGAAATCGATGACAACGCCCTTATCGGTGAGATCTACCTTCACACCCTTGGATGATGTCTTGCGTCCCAAGACTGAAGAAATATTATCAGCAATACCGGAGCTCATGCTTGAAACGCCCTCAACCTCACTGGCCACCGTATGAGCGATTACCGTAATAACATCGGCCGATATCTTGATCTCTCCAATCTCCTGGGATGTGTTCAGACTGAGTTCATTCTCGTTCATACGGATACCTCCATTCATTTTGATTCCTCTTGAGCATCTATTGGTATCTTAAGAGGAACCATGATGGTCTGTCCGGTATTCTCATTATATGTTGCATGATATATTATACATTCTCTGATGTTTCAATGCAACTTTACGCCCCTTAAGGAATATCTATTAAGCGAGTCTTGATTTATCAGAGCGGACATGAATAATCACACCAGCCTGTACAGAAAATGCATCGTTTATATCTTCCCGGCATTGGCACTTATGTTAGCCCTCTACGCAAAGGAAACATCGAAGGCAGCAAGAGATGCTATCTATCTGTGTCTGGACGTGGTGATTCCCTCCCTCTTTCCTTTCTTTGTCCTGTCGCGGCTCTCCGTACCCTTTTTGAGGAATTTCACCTGCCCCAGGTTTTTAAGACGGCTGATCCAGGGTCTAATCGGTCTGCCCTACTATATCCTGCCCACCATTGTACTGGGCTATCTCAGCGGCTATCCCACAGGAGCCAAACTTGCCAGGGATATGCTGGATGAAGGACTTCTGGACTCAAACCAGGCTTCAAGAGTGATAGCCATTGCCAATAACTGCAGTCCGTTGTTCATTATCGGCACTGTGGGCGCAGGCCTGTTCAGAAGCATAAGGGTAGGTTTCATCCTTCTGGGCATTCACTGGGTTTCAGGACTTTTAGCCGCACTCATCCTGAACCGGCTGCTAAGAAAGGGTCAATTCCAATTGAATAATGGAATGATGGTTTTCGAGGACAGTAATATTAAAAGGGAAAGGAAGAACAGCATCGCAGCCCTCTTTCCCGGTGCTATTGAGGATGCCGCTATTTTGTCCATCAAGGTCTCCGGCTACATCGTCCTTTTTGCAGTGCTGTCTGAGTTGTTGTATAAAACAGGTTTATTCAGCCTCATTGGCCAGATGCTTTCGGCCATACTGCCTGAAAGCCTTACAGGTGCTGGCATTACAGCAATGCTGAGAGGCATCATGGAGATATCATCGGGTTCCAGTGCCATTGCCCATACAGTTAATACTCCTGCTGTGGTTCAGCTCTCCCTGGTCTCCTTCATCTGCGGATTTGCAGGGTTCTCGGTGCATACCCAGGTCATGGGCATCATGAAAGGAACCGGAGCCCGGTATGGGGTGTTCTTCCTTGGAAAGATCCTGCATGGTGGTGTTGCATGCATACTGACCGTTGTAGCCCTCAGCCTTCTGCCCGTCAGCCTCGCCACCTCCAACCTCAAGCCTATGATATCGGGCATTCCCTCCAGCTTCAGAATAATTACCATTATGATACTGATCGTAGCCTTAGTCATAAATCCATATGAAAATGGCGGATTAATCCGCCATTCAAACAAAACTGTCAAGAGATGAATCCTATGTAATTATTTCAGTTCCTGTCGGTTCATTTTTATAACGTCCAATGTATCCTCCAGGATTTCTTCCACCTTGTTGAGAATACCATCTGCATACTCCCTGGTGCCAAGGCGTATTTCCCTCGCATTTTTCTTTGCATTGGAAATGATCACCTCGGCCTGCTCATAAGCCTTCTTTGTAATCTCATGCTCATCAACCAGAGCCGCTATGCGGTTTTCCGCATTGTTCAGTATATTCTCGGCTTCCTGCTGGGCATCGGCAAGAATTCGCATCTTCTCTTCCACAACCCTCTTGGCATGCTTCATATCATCGGGAAGACGAAGACGGATCTCCTGAATGATTTCAAGCACCTCGTCCCGGTTGATAAGGCACTTTCCTCCGGAAAATGGGATACCAGTCCCGCTTTCGATTATTTCCTCCATCTGTTCTAAAAGCTCCAAAAGCTCCATCATTCAGACACCCGCCTTTTTAAATTTTTCATATATATAAGGAGCAATGGAATGAGGAACATAATCCTCTACCCCGGCACCATTTCTCGCAAGCTCCCTTACCACACTGGAGCTTAGAAAACTGTTGTTGATACTGGTCATCATAAAAAGAGTATCAATCTCATTATCCAACTTCCGGTTCAGAAGAGCCATCTGCATTTCATATTCAAAATCCGAAACTGCCCGCAACCCCTTAATAATGGTTCTGGCATTGATTCTCTTCATGAAATCGACTAAAAGGCCCGAGAAGCTGCACACCTCAATGTTCTCCCTGTCGCCAATTGCCTTTTTCAGGAGCATGGTACGCTCTTCCATGGTAAACACAGGGGTCTTGCCGTGGTTGACAAGCACAGCCACGATCAGCTTATCGCATATTTTTGATGCCCGCTCAATGATATCCATATGTCCGTTTGTAACTGGATCAAAGCTTCCAGGGTAAACCAGCAGTTTCAAACTCTATGCCTCCCCATCCGCACTATTTAGGATATAAAATGTAAAAACAGTGTCACCATAATGCTTTGAACGAACCTTTCCCAGCCTCCCAATCCTGTCGGGTAACGGCTCGCTCTCGATATGTTCCACTGCAACCAAACCATTTTCGATTATTATATCATTTTCTACGATCATTTGCAGTGTTTTACATACAAAATTTCTTGAATACGGCGGATCCAAAAATATTATGTCGAATTGCCTTCCCTGATCCGCAAAATCCCGGATTGCTTTATAAGCATCCGACTTTACCACCTGCGCCTTATCGGTCATTCTTATCTTCCCGATATTCTCTTTAATTATTTCGGTACATAATCTGCTGTTGTCCACAAAAAAGGCAAAATCAGCACCCCGGCTCAATGCCTCAAGCCCCAGACTTCCAGAACCGGCAAACAGATCCAATACCTTTGTCCCGGGTATATAGGGCTGCAGGATTGAAAAAACAGATTCCTTCACCCGATCCAATGTAGGCTTAGTCTTTTCTGTGGGAGGTGTTTTGATGGGTATCCCTCCGGCAATCCCTGATATAATTCTAACCATTTTGATGCCACCTTTTCATATATACCACAATGGCTAATTCATGGATAATTCCTGTAGCTTTTTTCTGACCATCAGTTCCACTCTCCTGGCCAGTGGCCGATATGATTCATCCTTCTCCATCAGACCCTCCGAGACTATGTGTTTGGCAGCCTTCTGCACATCCTTCAGCACATCCATGTCACGATAAAGATTGGCAATCCTGAACTCTGGAAGGCCATGCTGTCTTACACCAAAAACATCCCCCGGACCCCTCAGCTCAAGGTCTTTTTCGGCGATAACAAATCCGTCATTTGAAGATGCCATGATCTCCATCCTCTGCCTGGATACCTGGCTTTTACTCTGGTTGAAGAGGATGCAGTAGGATTGATGGACGCCCCTGCCCACCCTGCCCCTGAGCTGGTGGAGCTGAGCCAGGCCAAAGCGTTCTGCGTTTTCAATGACCATAATACTTGCATTGGGTACATTAACCCCTACTTCTATAACGGTGGTGGAAACCAGCACCTGCAGTTCTCCTTTGGAGAAACGCCTCATGATATCATCCTTATCGGCACTTTTCATCTTGCCATGTATAAGTCCCACATGAAGCCCTTTTAAGGCATCATCCTTTATCCTTTCAACCAGACCCGTGGCCGATTCAACATCCATGGCATCGGATTCTTCCACAAGGGGGCAGACGATATAGGCCTGACGCCCCTCTGCTATATTTTTACGAATGAATTTATAGACCCTGTCCCTCATGCGATCATCCACAACATAGGTTTTGATTGGCTTTCTGCCGGGAGGAAGGGTATCTACAATGGATACATCCAGATCCCCGTAAAGCACCAGGGATAGGGTTCGGGGAATGGGCGTAGCCGTCATGACCAGCAAATCGGGGTTTTGGCCTTTCTGTGAGAGCCTGGCTCTCTGGCGAACACCGAACCTGTGCTGTTCGTCGGTTATCACAAGACCGAGCTTGCTGAAAATGGTGCTGTCCTCCAGAACAGCATGGGTTCCTACAAGGACATCCAGCCGCCCCTTTTCTGCATCCTCCTTGATGGCTTCCTTCTCTTTTTTCCTCATGCCCCCGGTAAGAAGTCCAACCTTAATATCAAACTTTTCAAGCAAGGGGGCAATACTGCGGTAATGCTGCTCCGCAAGTATTTCGGTAGGTGCCATGAAGGCACTCTGATACCCGGACACGGCGGCAATATAGATAGCCAGTACTGCCAAAATGGTCTTTCCTGAACCTACATCTCCCTGTATAAGTCTGTTCATTCGTCTGTCAGATTCCATATCGGCCCGTATTTCATCAAAAACCCTTACCTGGGCATCAGTGAGCTTAAACGGCAGAGCCTTTAAAAGCGGGTCTATATCAACAGATGAAAAACGAATCCCCCTTTGGCCGCTGCTACTACCCTTTATGGCAGAAAGCCCCAATTGAAGCAACAGCAGTTCTTCAAAAACCAGACGTCTTCTGGCCATTTCCATATTTTCCATGCTGGTGGGAAAATGGATCTGCTCAAATGAAAAGGCTGTTTCCGCTAAATGGTATTGGCTACGCAAACCCGGAGGAAGGATATCCACAAGCTTGTCCGAAACGGTATCCAGCGCATTCCTAAGGATTTTCCTGAGTATATTCTGGGTGATGCCCCGGGTCAAGGGATAGACCGGCACAATACGGCCGGTGAGATTACCTGAATGTTCCAGTTCCTCAAAAACAGGGTTGTTGATTTCCACGCGGGATCCCACACGCTTGACAGTACCATAAAAAACATATTCACGGGATATGTCTATGCTCTGCTTCACATACCCTTGATTAAACCAAGTCACGTTCATAAATGAAGTACCATCGGTCACCTGGGCTTTTTGTATGCTAAGGTTCCTTCTGGGACGTGTTTCTGAGATATCGGAAACAAAGCGGACCCTCACGGTTATGGATTCCCCGTCGATCGCCTCCGAGATGGCTTTGCACACCGACCGGTCCTCATAATCCCTGGGAAAGTAATGGATGATGTCACCAAGGGTGAATAGGCCAAGCCTGGAAAATAATCTTGCCCGGTTTTCACCCACACCCTTTAAATATTTCAGTGGTTGGTCCAGAAGTTTATTATCATATTCAGACATGAACATTCTCCCGTATGACATCCGGTCTGAGGTCCTACCAATAGGCGAAATAGTGTGAATCCATTGACTCCACACTATTTCAATATCCTAACTATACCATATTTGATAAAGCTGTTAAAGGCTGAAACCTGGTTGTTCAACTCCGGGTATTACCGGCTCTTATAATGCGCATGGCATTCAGAACTGCAATAAGAGCTACACCAACATCGGCAAAGACTGCCTCCCACAAGGTCGCCAGCCCGCCTGTGGCCATAGTCAGAAACAAAAGCTTGACCCCCAGAGCCAAAGCAATGTTTTGCCAGACGATGCGTTTGGTTTTCCTGGCAATGGCCACCGCATCGCCCAGTTTTTTGAGTTCATCGTTCATGATTACAATATCCGCCGCCTCAATGGCTGCATCCGATCCAATTCCGCCCATGGCTATGCCGATATCTGCCCTTGAGATAACGGCGGCATCGTTGATTCCGTCCCCCACAAACACCACAGGTTTGCCTTCCTGCTTCTCTTCCATAATGCCCTCCAGTACCGTTACCTTATCCTGAGGAAGCAGCTGAGAATGGACCTTGCCGATTCCAAGGCGCCCGGCCACTTCATGGGCTGTTTCCCGGATATCTCCGGTAAGAAGCACTGTATCGTTAATGCCCATGTCCCGCAGGGTCTTAAGTGCAGATACGGCATCAGGCTTCAGAGTATCTCCCATATCTATTCTTCCTGCATACACTCCGTCCACGGCAACATAGACAGAAGTTCCGGCAGCAATCCCTTCATCAACGTCAATATTATAATCGGCCATAAGCCTTCTGTTGCCGCACAGTACCTGTTTGCCGTCAACCCGGGCACGTACTCCCTTTCCCGGAATCTCGGTATGGCTGTCTATCCTGGCAGGATCGGGGGTTTGTCCATACCTGTTAAGAATGGATTGTGCCAGGGGATGAGTGGAATAGCTTTCGGCACAGGCTGCATAGTGGAGAAGCTCCTGCTCTGCAAACCCCGGGCGGGAAGTTACACCCGTCACCTCAAAGACGCCGGTGGTCAGCGTACCGGTTTTATCAAACACCATGGTTTCCACAACGGCCAGTGCTTCCAGATAGTTTCCGCCCTTAACAAGTATGCCCTTCCTGGATGCGGCTCCGATCCCTCCGAAAAAACCCAGCGGGATGGAGATCACCAGTGCACAGGGACAGGAAATAACCAGGAATACGAGAGCCCGGTAAGCCCACTGGCTGAAGGGGGTGTTGGTGAATAGTGGAGGCAGTATGGCCAGCATGGCAGCAAGCCCCACAACAATGGGTGTGTATTTTGCGGCAAAACGTGTTATAAATCGCTCTGTAACAGCTTTTTTACCTGATGCGGTCTGGACCAGCTCCAGAATCCTGCTGACGGTGGAGTTCTCATAGCTCCTGGTTACCTCCAAAGTCAATACGCCTGACTGATTGATGCTGCCCGAAAGCACTTCATCACCTTCCTGGACATCCCTGGGCAGGGATTCACCCGTCAACGGAGAGGTGTCCACAGAGGAATGCCCCTTAAGAACCCTGCCATCCAGCGGAACCCGCTCTCCGGGAAAAACCATAATCCTGTCCCCCGGTCTCACATTTGCTGGCGGTACCTTGACAGAACCGCTTTCAGTAATAATATTGGCAAACTCAGGCTTGATGTCCAAAAGCTTTTTGATGGATCTTCTGGAACTGTCTACAGCATAGTCCTGAAACATCTCTCCGATCTGATAGAACAGCATTACCGATGCGCCCTCGGCATACTCTCTAAGAATAAATGCTCCCATGGTAGCAATGGTCATCAGGAAATTCTCGTCAAATATCCTGCCTTTAAGGATATTGCGGAAGGATTTTAAGAGTACCTGACCCCCAAAAATAAACCAGGCTGCAATAAAAAACATAGTCTCCACAAGGCTTTCCTCCGGAAGAATAATTGCAGCTATGAAAAGCAGAAGACCTGTTATGTAAATGGGTATGCGTTTTTTTAAAGATCTCCCCTCGTCATTTTCCGGCTCTCCCTTATCCTTTATAGATGCTCCGGGTTCAATATCGGACATGATGGTTTTTACTCGTTCCTTTATACCCCCGACATCCTGATCATCACTGATCTCCACATAGAATCTGGAGTTTACAAAATCAAGGTGTGCTGAGGCCACACCCTCCATTTTCCGGACCGCTGTTTCGATTTTACGCGCACAGCTGACGCATCCCAACCCCGTCAGTGTCCACTCATGTCTCGTGGTTTTCATGTTTCTTCCTCCGTTATCATTCCATGATATGCTCCATGCCCAGTTCGAAGATTCTCTCGATATGGTCGTCGTTAAGTGAATAGTAAACGGTTTTCCCTGATTTTTTATACCTCACCAGACGGGAGTTCTTAAGAACCCTCAATTGGTGGGATATGGCCGACTGGCTCATATTCAGAAGGTTTGCTATGTCACAGACACACATGTCCGCTTCGAAGAGCGCCCAGATTATCTTTATACGGGTTGAATCTCCGAAAACCTTGAAGAATTCTGCAAGGTCATAAAGCAGTTCTTCATCGGGCATCTTCTGCCTTACCTTCTCCACAAGCTCCTTATCCATCACGGGTTGATCGGTTGATTGCCTGTTTTCATCCACAAATTCCATGTATCACACCTCTATTTAATGTTTGAACATATGAGCACTTGTTCATATGTAGATTATATTACGATCGAACTGCCATTGCAACAGTTTTTGTAATAAAATCTGCAAATATCAGGGTAAATGCAGCAGGCATATCTTTACGAGAGGGCAGGAGAAGTCTGTTTAATCATGCACATAAAAAGGCAGACGACCAAAAATGATCATCTGCCAATAATTAAACTGCTACTTTACTTAGTTCAACCCAAACATTTTTCATAGAGCAACATGGTCATCTACCAGTTATTCATTCGCTTCTTTGTTTTGCTCAGTTAAACAACATTTGGCGTTGAATTATAAAAGAGCGGATTACTCCGCTCTTTTGAATAAAGCTTTATATTCGATTACTTCGCGTCAACGCTGTTCATGTAAACGATGAGATCGAGAAGCTTGTTGGAATAACCCCATTCGTTGTCATACCAGGCTACCAGCTTAACAAAGTTGTCATTCAGGGAAATACCGGCCTTGGCATCGAATACAGAGGTGCGTGCCTCGCCGATGAAGTCTGATGATACAACCAGATCTTCGGTGTATCCCAGGATACCCTTGAGTTCGCCTTCTGCAGCCTTCTTGACAGCAGCGCAGATCTCATCATAGGAAGCTCCCTTTTCAAGACGGCAGGTGAGGTCAACAACTGAAACGTCCAGTGTGGGAACTCTGAAGGACATACCTGTCAGCTTGCCGTTGAGTTCGGGGATAACCTTGCCAACTGCTTTTGCAGCGCCTGTTGATGAAGGAATGATGTTGCCGCTGGCAGCACGTCCGCCTCTCCAGTCCTTCTTTGAAGGACCGTCAACGGTCTTCTGGGTAGCTGTTATAGCGTGAACAGTGGTCATGAGACCTTCAACAATGCCGAAATTATCATGGATAACCTTGGCCAGAGGAGCCAGACAGTTGGTGGTACAGGAAGCATTGGACACAATGTCCATGTCCTTTGTATAGGTGGTGTGGTTAACACCCATTACGAACATGGGAGCATCCTTGGAAGGAGCCGAGATAACTACCTTCTTAGCACCAGCCTTGATGTGGGCGCTTGCCTTTTCGGTGGTTGTGAATACGCCGGTGGATTCAATAATGTATTCAGCGCCGCATTCCTTCCACGGAATCTCTGAAGGCTCCATGCAAGCATAAACGTTAATGGCGTTTCCATTAACAACCAACTTGTCGTCCTTAATCTCGATGGTTCCCTTAAACTGGCCATGAACAGAGTCATACTGAAGCATGTACTTCATGTAGTCAAGGTCGATAAAGGGGTCATTGATTCCGACTACTTGTACGTTTGGGTTTTCGCAGGCAGCTCTGAAAGCCAAGCGGCCGATTCTGCCGAACCCATTGATACCAATTTTAATTGCCATGGTTTAAACCTCCTGCTATAGTATATTTGTTAACTTAATCACAAAGATCATTAAGTATTATATGTCAAAATGGGGAACTTTTCAAGTACGGATTAGTGAGGGTTTTTGTGCCAAAACTTTTGCACAATCTATGGAAAACCCCAGATTATTCTTCTCCGGGAGTTCAGTTTTTATCCTAAAAGGGTCGAACAGAAAACACCACGTGGCCAGGACGACCTAGCGGGCCATGCGCTGACGCATGCTTTCATAAAGGATCATGGACGCTGCCGATGCCGCATTGAGGGATTCAGCTCGCCCCGGCATTGGGATCATGGCATGGATATCAGTAACATCAAGCATGCGCTGAGAAAGACCGCTTCCTTCATTCCCAATGACTAAGGCAATTCTATCGGCCAGCGGCAAATCCCAGACATACGCCGAATCCCTGGTATGGGCGGCAACTATCCGGATCCCCCTTCCTTTTAGACTATCTATGGTGTCATAAATGTCTGCACAGGACAGGATGGGAATATGGAAAACCGATCCCATGGCAGACCTTATAACTTTCGGGTTATGCGGATCCACACAGCCTGAAGACAGAAGAACCCCGTCAAAGCCGCATGCGTCAGCAGTACGTATAATGGTTCCTATATTACCCGGATCCTGAAGATGCTCCAGTATGACGTACCTTGAACCATGGGCTATAAGGGACTGGTCTTCCAGATTCAGAAGCGGGGCAACAGCCAAAACGCCCTGGGGTGTCTCGGTAGTGGATACTCTTTTTAAGAGGTCATCAGGAACAAGGTAAACAGGAACAGCCATTCTTCCGGGCATACCGTCCATCATGGCTTCAAATTCCGGCAGGAAGCTGTCTGCCACAACAAAAAAGCTGATGGAGACCTGATGCATCAAAGCCTCCTCCACCAGTTTCAGGCCCTCTATAATAAAGGCATTCCATCGAATCCGGCCCTTCTTGTGAGCCAATTCCCGCAACTGCTTAATCACCCTGTTTGACGCTGATGTAATCCTCGTAACCATTTCTTCCATCTCTTCACCGCTATAAAGGAAAAACAGGATAGGCAAAACTATAGTAAAAGTCCCCCAACTTTAGTTTGAGGGACTAATCCTGTTATCATTAATAGCTATTTTACTTTCTCAACAAGCTGGGCAAAGCCTTTGGCATCATTAACGGCCATATCAGCCAGAACCTTTCTGTTGAGAGTTATACCGGCCTTCTTAAGACCATGCATCAGTTTACTGTAAGACATACCATTCATTCTCGCAGCAGCATTTATGCGAGCAATCCACAGTCTCCTGAAATCACGCTTCTTTTGCTTTCTATCCCTGTAAGCATAGCTCAAGGATTTCATAACAGCCTGGTTGGCTACTCTGTATAGCTTGCTTTTTGCGCCAAAATAACCCTTCGCAAGCTTTAAGACTTTTTTATGTCTTGCGCGAGTGCGCACAGCTCCTTTTACACGTGCCATTGTTCACACCTCTTTCCATGTTTTTAAGCGTAGGGCAGCATCTTCTTGATAGTTGCCGCGTCTGCCGCTGAAGCTATATCTCCTTTGCGAAGATTTCTTTTGCGCTTAGTTGATTTCTTTGTAAGAATATGATTCTTGTAGGCATTGGTTCTCTTAACCTTGCCTGAACCGGTGATCTTGAATCGCTTCTTAGAAGCACTGTGAGTTTTAAGCTTTGGCATATCCCTAAACCTCCTTTTTGAGCAATTACTTCTTGTGTGGAACCAATATCATTGATAATGATCTGCCTTCCATTACCGGCGGTCTTTCAATCTTTCCGTATTCCTTTACGGTGTCTGCAAACTTATTTAGCACTTCGCGGCCAAGAGCGGAATAGGCGATTTCACGACCCCTGAAGCGTATGGACACCTTTACTTTATCGCCATCTTCAAGAAATCGTATTGCATTTTTGGCTTTGAAATTAAAATCGTGATCCTCAATCTTGGCAGAAAGCCTGACTTCCTTCACCTCAATAACGGTTTGTTTTTTCTTGGCTTCCTTATCCCTCTTGTTACGCTCATACAGATACTTCCCATAGTCCATGATCTTACAGACTGGTGGGTTAGCGTTAGGGGATATCTTGACCAGATCCAATTCTCTCTCGTTTGCCATTAACTGCGCTTCCTTAGCTGACATTATTCCAATCATGGAACCATCGGTGTCAATCAGCCTTACTTCCTTGTCGCGAATCGATGAATTGATCTGAATCTGATTTTTGTTTATAAAAAACACCTCCGAAATACAGAAAATAGACCCTTTGCATTTCACATTAAGCAAAATACAAAATCCCTATTTGTTTTATATAAATAAAACAGGCGAAGCTTTCTCCACCTGTTTATGCCAATATACGCAACAATATGATTAATAAATCATATGATTTACGATATTGACCCGCCGACATCCGTCAACAAGGTGAGAAGCGCTGCTTCTGCTTTATTTACTCGTATAATATACAACATTAACACATGGGTTGTCAAGGCGATTTTTTTCTAGTAAACAGGAATGAGTCCTCTGCTCGTGCCGGTTATACATTCCGAACCATCAGCGGTTACGATGAAGGTATTCTCTATGCCCACCATTCCAATACCGGCAATTCCTTTCTTGGGTTCCACTGCAAAAGCCATCCCCTCCTGAATGGCATCATCAAATCCCTGGGCGATTACGGGCAGTTCGTCAACCTGCAGCCCTATGCCATGGCCGAGAAACCTTACAGTCCTGTTTCCAAATCCCATAAAATTCTCTAAAAACTCAGGCTCCAGCCCCGACATGATATCATTATATATCCTGGAAGGTACAGCACCGGGCTTTAAAAGGGATGCAATCCTATCCTGTATGGCAACGCATCTTTCATGGGTTTCAATGGCGTAATCCGGAAGCCTCTGACCAAACATATAGGTCATGGTCTTGTCGGTGTGATATCCGTCAACCCCAAAACCGATATCTACAAAAACAAGGTCTCCTTTTTTGAGCCGCCTTTCCCGGGTCCCCAGAGCCGGTACAGCCGGACTGAGTCCGATATGTCCTCCAGGACCATTGAAATAAGATGGGTATATGGAACTGTCTCCGAAGCCGATTTGCCCAAAAATCATCTCGGTATCAAACATGCCAAACCGGGTGACACCGTGAAAACCTTCTTCCATCATGATATTGAATAAAGCGGCTCCAAGCTCAGCTTCACTCATCCCCTCCCTCAGTACTTGAGGAACCCTGTCTTCCAGAACGGTTTTATGAGCCTTACCAGAACGGCGTATACAGGATATCTCATAAGGACTTTTTATGGAACGGATTGCCATGATTTCCGCATCAAGAGACAGGCAGTCTGTAAATCCGAAGTATTTCTGCATCCTCTGGTACATGGCAAGAGGTACCAGTTCGGTTTCCATATGAACAGGGCAAGAGAAACTCCCCATTGAATTGGCTGCATCCCTGTAGCTTCTCATAGGTCGTATACAGGGAAAGAGAGATTCATCCAGCGCCCGCTCATAACTTCTTCTTACCCAGAGCACAGCCTCCTCATCCCTGGGTATGGCCAGAAACCCATCCTGCATGGTTCCGGTAAAGTAGTACATGTTTACCTTGCTGACAAACAGTGCCAGCCTCCAGCCGGGATGCCTCTGATCCATTATTCTTCTAAACCGGGCCATTCGGCTGTTAAGCTCTTCAGCAGGTACCTTTTTGTTATCTGCAAATCCCCTTGTATTCAATGTCCTGTTATCCCTCCCTAAAAAATATTAAGCCTATTCTATCTTTTTTTCCTTGCTGTGGCAAGCCATAATACCAACCCGAAAAAGATGGCTCATTATTCTGCTCCAGTGTTGACAATTTCCGGCATAATTTATTATTTGAATAAATACATATATATGATGTTATTATCTTGGTTCAGTGGTATATTGTTGTTATAATATGCGATTTTTCCCCACTCCCTTATATCTTCCATCCAGGAGGTGTTTATGGTTAAGAAATCATTGGTGCTGTTGGTAACCCTGCTTGTTGGAGTATCGGTTATTCTTACGGCCTGTCAAAGACAAATGGCTCAAAATGATAAACCAGGCACAATTGAACACGCTATCAACACTGAAGAAACCGAAGAGGACGATGCCGGATCTGGAATACTACTTGGTCGGCCTGCATCATTGCCAAAAGCTTCGGGTTCTTCCACACCGGATGATTCCGGTTCATCAGAGCCCGACACAACCGAGCCGGCAACCCCGGTACCCTCCATACCAGTAGAGGATCTGATGGAATATGATTGGATAATTCGCACTCCGGGGGTTTGTGAGCAGGTCTTTGTATTTGAGGGCGGTGTAAAATTTACAGCCCAGTTCAGTCTTATGGCTATTAAGTTCGGCGGTTACACAGGCAGTTCTCTTCCGGTTTACAACGATGGAGATCATAATCCCTACGTAGGCTATGTTTCCTTCAGCCTTAAGCAAAGTATGAAGGGGATAACAAATCAGATAGGCATTGAACATCTTCAGGGAACCGGAGGTATATCCCTTGATGCTTTCAACAGTGATGCAAGATTTTACGTGGATTCTCCCGCAGATGACGGAACCAGAACGATCATCACCATAGAAACCCTTTCCAATGCTGTGGTAGATCCCACCATACACGACTATTACCAAGATCTGGTCGTGGGTGTAGAATTCCTCAACACTTCCATGCCCATGCCCCTGGATATCAGGATTGAGCCGGCTGGCGAAGGTTATCAGCTGGTTCTTCTGAATATGAAACCGGGCGGCGGCGATATAAGGTTTCCAGCCATGCTGGAAAAAATACCCTTGAGTGATATCGATAAAGCTGAACGGGAGCGTATAAAAAAGGAACAGGACGAGGAAGCTCTCCGGAAAGCCAGGGAACTTCAGAAGAAGGTGTTGGAAGATTGGAAAAAAGAATTGAGCGAGAAGCTTGAAAACGAGTCTGATGACCCGAGCCGGGAAGGAGATGTCACAAGTCAGGATATTTCGCCCGGGGATGAGGGCAGCTTGATTGATGATATAATCATATGGCCCCTGGTTCCCGATGAATAACGCAACCCTTCCCCGACAGAGAACAAGCCTCTTTATGGTTGAAAGGATGATACTAAATGAAAAAAATGATTCTTCCCGTCATTCTCGTCATCAGTCTTATCACGGGTTGCGGTGTGGCGAATAATAATCCGGCTGACAATACTTCCATTGTCAGTAGGGTTTTTGAGGATATTCCAAAAGGGGAAATTATCTTTGCCAACCAGTTTGAAACCGTATCTGAATACCCGTTTAAGAATGACATGATGGAAATGCTGTACCTGAACTCACTCACCGAACCTGATCCCCTGGCACCACCCGGGGGTTCCTCAATAGATGATTTCACGGGCATTAAGGATGACTGGCCGACAGAATACCTGCATCCGGATATGCCGGTTTATACAAAGGGCAGGATCTCCAGCTGGAACATATGGGATAATTATAATCCCTATGATATTTTCATAATTATCAAAGACACCAATCAGGAGGATCTGGATGAATATATACTGGAACTTGAGGCCAGAGGTTTTTATGAAAGTTCCGGTTACTACAGCAAGGATCTCTTTTCAGTTCACTTTGAGTTCAGATCAAAGGATAAGCTTAAGATTAACTCCTACAAGACAGAGCCGGAGGAATGGCCTGAAGAAATATTGGGATTCATGCCCCCGCCAAGGAAAGGATACCTCACCTATGTCGGCCTGGAGATGGGGGAATCAGTCTGGGGCGATCTGCGCTTTATAGAAATGACCGAAGAGGATATTGAGGAATACGGAAACGATCTATTGGCAGCCGGTTTTAAGCTGGATGAGTATGGAAACTATATTATGGAGAACGTCCGGCTCAACGGTAAGACTTTTGATGAATTCAGTGGATTCTTTGAAAGATATGATACCAGGGATTGGATCTTCTATTTTTCCTTTAAGAATTATTGACGGGCGTATGTTTTATTGTATTAAAAAAAGGCCTGAAGGCCTTTTTTAATACAGTCTACGGAAGGTTCAGTCATTGGTGATGCCAAACTTTCTCTCAGCTGATTCCACAGTTTGTCTTATAAGGCTGCTGATGGTCATGGGTCCCACGCCACCGGGAACAGGAGTGTAAGCCGAGCATTTCGCTATGGCATTCTTAAGATCGATATCGCCGATATTGCCGGCATTGTATCCTGCATCCACAAGGACGCAGCCCTCTTTCACCCAGTCAGCCTGGACAAACTCAGGTTTTCCTACTGCTGCAATAACAATATCAGCTCTTCTAACCACATCGGGGAGATTCTTTGTTCTGGAATGGCATATGGTCACTGTGGCGTTTTCATTAAGCATCATCATGGCAACAGGCTTGCCCAGAATGGGGCTTCTGCCGATCACAACAGCTTCCTTTCCCTCAATGGGTATGTTGTAGTGTTTCAAAAGGGTCATGATACCAAGGGGTGTTGCGCTTTTATATGAATCAATCTGCATAGACATACGCCCGAAGGTGTTGGTATTTACGCCGTCCACATCCTTTGAAAGATCAATACTGTTAAAACAGGCCATCTCATCTATATGTCCCGGAACAGGGTGCTGGAGCAGTATTCCGTGAACATCCGGATCTTCGTTAAGTGCCTGAATCTGTCGGATCACGTCATCGGTGGTGCTCTCTTCGGGCATCTCTATTTTGAGCGGACGGATACCCACCCGGTTACAGGCATTGCCCTTCATCCTCACATAAGTAACAGAAGCCGGGTCATCGCCTACAATGATGGTAGCAAGCACGGGTACCGTACCAGTTTTGTCCTTAATTCTCTGAACTCTTACCTGAAGCTCCTGTTCAACGCTTTTAGCCAGTGCCTTTCCGTCAAGAATCATAGGGGTTTGCATGGATGAATCCTCCTTTGGTTAAATCTATGTATTTTATAATACCTCATCCCAATCGGTTCATAAACCACAGATATTGAAGATATAGATTGATCCGCCAATGATGATGGCATTACCTGCGATCAGCAGGAGTATCTTTGTCACCCTGCTGAAATTGGAGATATGTATGAGCAGATAGGCCGTATTAAAAATAATCATATTAAGCAACACAAGGAATATTTTAGTTGCAAGGTCCATTATCCAGCATCCTTCCCGTTTGGTTCCCTAAGTCAAATCACCCGGCACCACATCCGGAACAGCCCCTGAGCCCTTTCACTCCAGCATCGGCAGTTTGATCCCATTATATCGCTCATCAATTATCCTGAGTCTCATCCTTAATCCATGAACCAGGATCTTCTTTTGCTCCTCTATTAAACAGTGGTAAGCCTTTTTTCCCGAAAGCTCTTAAAAAATACAAAACGCCCTGAACCACTCCGACAATTACGAAGATAATGCCAAGGACGATGAAAACAATTCCCATGCCGAAGGGGGCGTCTGATGCCATACGGATTGCTGATACAGTCCAGATCAACCCGAATACAATAAACACAATGGAAGACATAAGCAGAAAGCCCGATGATTCCTGATCATGCTTAAATTCAGTCATCCAGATACCTCCGATAGTGATAAAAGAGCGCAGGCTCTTTTGTCTCTCATATTATACCATATTCCATCATTCTTTTCTTGAAAATGACAATAGAATATTTATATTAAATATTACGTCATTTATAAAATCTTGAGCTTACAAACCGCATTACGCGCAGCCGGGGATACTGATCCGCCAGCATGACAAATGAACTCAAGGGTACGTCCAACCTGTCATAACTGTGGCAACAGATGAGAATATCATGCCATGCTCGCCCGCCTTTAGTCACATATAGGCTGTGGCCGTACTGGCCGGGTATGTAGGACTGAACAACCAATTGAATTACATCTCCCTCCCGAATTATGCCGGGTGAAATGCTTTTCCAGTCTCCTTCGGCTATTTTCATGGCCTGCGGTCCAAAACTCTTATCAGACAGTGCATAGGTATGGAACTCCACTACCCTGCACCATTTGTTTGAACCGCTGAAATCCGCAGATCCGTACCATATGAAGGGCGCCATACGGATATGGCTTTTAATTCTTTGACGGTTGGCATCAACAGTATTTGTATCCATCCCTTCTATCCAACCTCCATACCCAGCCCATACACACTGGCTTATAAAATTGGCGCAGTCATTTCCCATGCTGTAGAAAAACAGCCGGTTCTGCTGTGGCACCCGGTCATAAAGGGCATAGGCTCTGGCATATGCTGTCCCAATTTTGGGGTTGTATGAGAAAACCATTCCGACCACCATTGTTCCTTCACAATAATCTATTGCTAAGCAGCCGATTTATGCCTCATCCTTCCTGGACCGGCTTGCCCCATGCGTCACATAATACCTCCCCCATTAATATAATACTATTGTGACATTCAGACAGGCTGATGAAACAAGGCTGGGAAACAGGTGATATAAATGCCTCTATCCACCCGGGAACTCTTTGCGCGGCTTATCAAATGCGAGGCAGAAGGCGAAGGACTAAACGGTATGAGGGCTGTTGCCTCGGTTGTCATGAACAGGGTTCATGTGCCCTATGGCGAATATCAGAGGGTCAACCAAGGTGACCTGCGTAATGTGATATTCCAGCCCAGGCAGTTTACATGTGTTATGGAAGAAGTCTATGGTCAGTACAATCCCCAAAACATCTTTAATATGCGTCCCGATGAACTGCATTATGAGATAGCCGACTGGGCTCTTGCAGGCAATGTCCTGCTTGGTGTGGACAATTGTCTTTGGTACTACAACCCCTTTAGCCCAACCTGCGCAGACATCTTCCCTATAACAGGTACGGGAGTAATCCATAACAGGATAGCGCAGCATTGCTTTTATACCCCGACAGAAAGATATGCACAGACATAACTTCATGAAAGGAGACATCCAGTATGGACAATAGTAACCTTGATGCTAAAACGCCCCGATTGAATCCCTACGATCCGCCGAGCCATATGAAGCAGAAGCGGGAAAAGCTTCCGCCGCCGCCCATGGAAACATCAAACAATCAGATGCCCTATACGCCGTCAGTAGGCGGCTATTCTACTGCCATGGGCGCCATGGATCCCGCCATGCCTGATATGGCAGGCAGAGCGGAGGTATATCCTCCATCAGGCTACACAGCCGCAGGTTTATCTTCTGCAGGCATGCAGGGTATGGGTTGTCTCGCCGGTGCCGCCCCGTTAACAAGCCTTCCCACAGGCATGCCCGGAACGGGTTTTCCTGCAACAGGTGCGCCTTTGGCGGGCCTGCCCTCTGCTCAGACCATGCGGGGAATGCCTACAGGTATGCCTGCCGGTGGAGCAACAGGTTTGGCACCCCTTACCCCCTTCAACCAGCCCATACCGGTTACAACCGAAAGCACTCTCTATATTAATGGTTTTTTAAGAACCATGATAGGCAGGAAGGTCACGGTGGAATTCCTGATAGGAACCAACACCTTCACTGACAGAACCGGTATTCTTCTGGCTGTGGGAGCCAACTATATTGTTATCAATGAGGTAGAGACAGACGATATTCTTATATGTGACTTCTTCTCCATTAAATTTGTCAAGGTTTATTACTGAGCCTTCACCCTACGGGCTGACCTTTGGCTTTACAGCCCACAAACATGACTCCTGGAGCCCTAGCGGCTCTTTTTTATATTCTTTTCAAACTCCTTTAAATCGGTAATCGGCGGCTGGCATGAGAAATCCTCGCAGATATAGGCTGTTGGTTTTCCATCGATGGCCTGGTACTCACCAATAGCGGGGATGATGCTGGCCAATTCCCTGTGTTCATTGGTATACAGGATGCTGTTGATAAATGGATCCGGACTTGTGTGAAGTATCCGGAGCATCCTTCGTAAATCATCGGTCTCAGTACCCGCTGTGATGATGACTTCCTTTGGCTTTGATATATAAAAGATAAGGGCTGACAGAAATAGTGTGTGGGAATGGGGTGAAAAGGAGACATCCGGATTGAATGCCGTAAATAGCTTCTGGGCGAGATCAGAAAGATCAGCCCTTCCTGTCAGATGGGACAGCCTCAGAAAGTTAAGAGCTGCCACAGAATTGGCAGAGGGAATAGCCCCGTCATATACTTCCTTCGGCCGCATGATCAATTGTTCAGCATCATTTCCATATAAAAACAGTCCGTCTTCCTTCCCGTCCCAGAACAGCTTCAGCAAATCCCCGTTCAGCTCCAGGGCTTTTTTCAGGTACTCAGGTTTATAGGTAGTTTCATAAAGCTCCAGAAGACCCCAGATAAAAAATGCGTAGTCATCCGCAAAAGCAGTAATATTTGCCGAACCTTCCCGGTAGGCAGTAAGAAGCCGCCCGTCATCCCTCACCATTTTCTCCAGTATAAAATGACAGGCTCTCTCTGCAGCCTCAGTATACTGTCTATCCCCAAGGAGCCTTCCTCCCATGGCCAGAGCCGCCATCATAAGACCATTCCATGAAGTCAGGATCTTGTCATCCTTAAATGGATGCGGTCTTTGCTCCCTGTGCTGGAACAGCCGCTCCCTGCATGTTTCAATAAATTCGTTATCAGACTCGGAAGCCTGGATCGTTGTCCTGTTTGGTATATTCTTTCCTTCAAAATTGCCTCTGTCGGTGATATCGAAAAGCCTGGCAAAGCGTTCACCATCCTTGTCGCCAAGAACCGATCTGACCTCATCAAGGGTCCATAAATAGAACTTTCCCTCTTCCCCTTCCGAGTCGGCATCCTCTGCGGAGTAGAATGCCCCCTCCGGAGAGGTCATGTCCCTTAAAACATAAGTAAAAACCTGTTTTGCCACATGGGCATATCTCTCATTTCCTGTAGCCTTGTAGGCCTCAAGATATGCTATAGCCAAAAGCGCATTGTCATAGAGCATCTTTTCGAAATGGGGCACCAGCCATTTGCTGTCTGTTGAATAGCGGGAGAATCCAAAGCCGATATGGTCAAATATCCCGCCCCGATACATGGCATCCAGCGTCTTTTCAGCCATTGAAAGAGCCATGCTGTCATTATAGGTATACCAGTAACGAAGGAGAAAAATCAGGTTATGGGGGGTAGGAAATTTCGGGGAGCTTCCAAAACCGCCGTACGCATTGTCAAAACTCATGCGAAGGACTTCATAGGCCTTGGTAATCATCTCATCATGATCCATGCTTATGGTCTCGCTAATCCTTTCCTGCATAGCCTCAACAATCTTCTCCGTGCTGTCGGTCAGCTCCTCCCTCCTGTCCCTCCACAGCACATGCACCCTTTTCAGGAGTGTCATAAGACCGGGCATACCCAATCTGTCTTTTTTGGGGAAATATGTTCCGGCGTAGAAGGGCTTTGCATCAGGAGTCATAAATACTGTAAGCGGCCACCCGCCGTGCCCCGTCATAGCCTGGCAGACCGACATATAGATACTGTCGATATCCGGCCTTTCCTCACGATCAACCTTTATGCTCACATAATACCTGTTGAGAAGCTCAGCTACTTCCTCGTCCTCAAAGCTTTCCCTCTCCATCACGTGGCACCAGTGACAGGTGGAGTATCCTATTGACAGGAAAACAGGTTTGTCCTCAGCTTTGGCCTTTTGGAATGCTTCTTCCCCCCAGGGGTACCAGTCCACGGGGTTATAGGCGTGCTGGAGTAAATAAGGCGATTTTTCTTTTGCTAATCTGTTGGGGACTCTTTCTGAATTCCGCATGGTTTCACCGCCCTGAAATAAAGATATAACGTATTATACCCAAATAAGAATAATGACTATGTAGAACACATAGCCACTAGCTACAAAGAGACTGATAAAGAAAAGCCAATAATTAAAAATACACCCTGTCAGTCATTCTGAAATCTCGACAGAGCTTTAATAGCCATGAAGCCTAAGACAAAAGAAGCTATGGACATTATGCCAGTCCCAATCCACCAAAGCGAAGCCGCACTTTCGGGGATTGCAGGCAAAATTTTGTCCCTGAAAATCTCAGCTGTGGAGCCAAGTACAAACCCTATGATCATACAATAGGTCTGATGGGGGTATGCGTTTAGGATCCATTCAATTGGTTTTGTAATAAGAAAAATACCGATTAACGTTGCAATTCCAATTACCCCGATGTAAACAATATCAAACTCTGTTATCGCCGTAAGCATGGCATCATACATACCAAGCACCAGTAGCATATGGGAGGTGCTGATACCCGGAAGCACCAAAGCCAGAGCAATGACAATACCTGTGATAAGCAGCATCAGGTATTGAACAGCCCCTGAACCGAAGCCTATATTGATGCTTCCTGCCGGAATAAAGCCGATGGACAACACGATAAGAAGACCCAGCAGAAAATAAATGCCTGAGGATATCCTTAGAGGGGATCCCTTAATTTTTTTATAAAGCGCGGGTATGCCACCGACTACCGCACCCAGAAAAAACACCGATACAGGCACTGGAAATTTTTCCAGCATCCACTTTATTAAAAATGAAAGGGAGCAGATACCGGCTCCGGCTCCAATACAGAACTTTATTAGAAATAACAGATTACCTTTTATGTCCTTAAAAAAATTACTGATTGTACTGATAAGCCTGTCATAAATACCTAACAGAATGGCCATAGTACCGCCGCTCACACCGGGAACGCTCATGGATGAGCCAATGACATATCCTTTTAATACTATTGCCAGATTATCCTTTAATTTGTTTCTCATCTGCATGGTTACACCCGTTAAGGTGTGTTCCTCCCTCCGCTTTATACCCACTGACGAAGATTATAGCATCATGCATTAGATATGTAAATTTCCCATTTCAGGGGACATGGGGTTAATCAACTCTATATACTCCCTGATATTCGGGTTCCAGCATTTCTGCAATTTTTCGCATTGCGCTATATAAGCATTCTTCATCCGAATTGGCGCCTTTATGATTCCTTTCTTCTATCTTAAAAGGCCGTCCTATCTTTACTCTCACTGTAGCATGATGGGGAGTTTCCCTGCCCATGTCATTCTTGTTGATAGGCATCAAGCGTTCTGTTCCCTCAAGGGCTATTGGAACAATATCGGCTTTAGAAAGCCTTGCTAATAGCAGAAACCCCTTTTTGCCCTTTATCATGGAACCAGTCCTGCTTCTTGTTCCCTCAGGGAATATCAAAATTGACTCCCCCGTACTTAATACATTCAATGCCTTTTTGATTGGTTTTCTGTCAGCCGAATTCGGATTTATGGGAATGTACTTAACTGTTTTCAGGAATATTGATGTAAATGGATTTGCTTTCAGCTTTATACCCGCCATGAAGGTGACATTATTCTTTTCAAGTACCTTGTTGAGAACAATGCCATCCATATTACTCAAATGATTTGCGATAAATATTGTTGGTTTGCCCACCCTCTCAAGCAGGATTTCTTCTCCCGTTACCTCTATCTTTGCATATTTCTGAAGAAGGCTTTGGGCAGCTTTTTTGGCAATATATCGAATGGTTCTTTCCGGAAGGATGTTTATAATTGGTGCCAGCACCTGTATAATTCTCATTACTACCTCATATATAACTAAGCTATAGCGTTGTGATAATACGCTCCCTACAACCTAATATTATAGCAATAACTTAAAAGTATTGAAAGCAGAACAAGTCCATTATTTATAAACTCCCGGACTCTCGCAGCCCCTTCTCTATAGCTGTGGTGAACCGGGTTACCTGCATGTCTGTAACACATTGGACATCCATAAATATTATGATAACGTGAGTTCATATTGGGAGGCATCGTGTTCATGTTTAATAGTTTTTACAACAGTGATCCGTATTACAGCATTTGGGATGGATACTGGAGGAGCAACCGAATTAACAGCGAGGCAGCCATTCAAATTGCATTGCAACGTGTTCCCGGGCAGGTAATAAAAGTTGAACTAGATTATGAAAACGGCGTACTGGTTTATGAGATTGATATACGCACGCTAACAGGCATATATGAAGTCCATGTTAATGCCGCAGACGGGCAAATACTAAAGATTGAAAGAGAAGATGATCGGTTTTAAATTTAAGGACGCGGGAGAGAGATTCCCCTGCGTCCTTCTATGCCTGACGTGATTATAACTCACCAAATCTTGTGGTTAACTGAATTTTTCGATATACCCGAAAATGAAGACTAAGAATATGAGAACCGGCAGGATCCAGGTAAGGTAAAACCTTGTTTTTTGCGGTAGTTTAGCTCCTACTCCGCTGTTGGCTTCACCTATAAAGTTCTTCCATCCCCATCCATAGCGACTGACACAAAACAGAACATAAATCAGAGAGCCTAGAGGCAGGATATTATTGCTGACAATAAAATCCTCCAGGTCTAAAATGGTAGAGCCTTCTCCCATAGGCGCAAAACCACTCCAAAGATTAAAGCCAAGGGCGCATGGCAGAGAGAGAATAATGACCAGTATAGCATTGACCAGCACAGATTTTTTTCTTGAGCATCCAAACAGGTCAATGGCAAATGAAATAATATTCTCAAACACCGCAATCACCGTGGATAATGCGGCAAAAACCATGAATATATAGAAGAAAACTCCCCACAGTTGTCCTAAGGGCATGGAATTGAAAATATTGGGCAGTGTGAGGAATACCAGGCTTGGACCGCTTCCGGGATTTACTCCGAAAGAGAAGCATGCAGGAAAAATGATCAGTCCTGCTGTGATGGCAACAAAGGTGTCCAGGACTGTAATGCTGATACTTTCACCCAGCAGGCTGCGCTCTTTGGAAATATAGCTCCCAAATATGGCCATACTGCCCATGCCAAGGCTCAGCGTGAAAAAGGCCTGCCCCATGGCAGCATAAACCGTTGTCCAGATGCCGTTATTAACAAAATTATCAAGGTTGGGGGAGATAAAAAGCAAGTCCTTCTCTTGCATTGGGCAGCGTCAGGGAACGAATGGCCAGTGCGACCATGATAATAAACAGACAGGACATCATCACCTTGGTTATTCTTTCAACGCCTCTTCGTAATCCTAACGAGCAAACCAGGAAACCCAGTATGCATATAACTACCATCCATAGTACGCTTGCACCAGCGTCTGAAGTAAGTCCGCCAAAGATCTCTTCTATTTTTGATGGTGATGCCCCTGTAAAATCACCCCTTATCATATAAAAGAGGTAGGCCAGCATCCAGCCCGATATGGTGGTGTAAAACATCATCAACAAATAATTGCCGGCCATGGCGAACCACTTGAAAAGGTGCCACTTGCTCCCCTTTGGCTCCAATACATCAAAGGATTTGGCAACACTTTTTTGGCTGGCCCGTCCCACTGAAAACTCCATTACCATGATGGGTAAACCAAAAATCAGAAGGAATATCAGGTATATAATGACAAATATTCCTCCACCATAGGCACCTGTAATATATGGGAAACGCCAAACATTTCCCAGCCCTATGGCACAGCCAGCAGATATCAGGATAAAACCAATCCGCGATTTAAAAGTCTCCCTTTTCTCCTGCACAAAACCACCTTCTTTCATGTCTCAACCGTATTGTATTATACTACGCAGGATAATAAAAGAAAAAGTGTTTAGGAACTCTTTACTTGGTTTTGGTTATAAAAAGNNTATAAAAAGCTCCTGGCACGATACTGCACCAGGAGCTTTCCAGATTCAAATATTCGCAGGTCGTTTTTTCATCTAACGTCCCAGCATAATCTATGCAAGGATTATTCCTTCATACTGCCCAATGCTACGCCCGCAATGATGTATTTTGAAAGTGCAAAATACACGATGAACAGCGGCAACACTGTCAAGGTCAATCCCAGGTAGACAGCACCATACTCTGTTCTGTAAATGTCACCTCTCAGCAAGCTTACCATGATGGGCATGGTGTATTTTGATTTGTCTGTCAGCAGAATCATGGGCATGAACAGGTTATTCCAGCTTCCAACGAACGAGAAGATGGCCTGTGTCGCCATGGCAGGTTTCATAATGGGAAGAACAATCCTGTTGAAGGTGTAGAATTCGCCAGCCCCGTCTATTCGTGCTGAGTTCACGATGTCAATGGACAGCGCTCCTGCCAGATACTGCCTCATAAAGAACACCACTGCTGGCGCGGCAATCGCCGGCAGAATCAACGGGAAATAGCTATTTGTCCAGCCTATGCGATACATGAACTGGTAAAATCCAATACCTGAAACTTGCGCAGGAATCATCAGGACAGCCATGATGAATGTGAAGAATGGTTGACGTAATCTCCACTGATAAGCTACCAGCGCGTATGCAGTAAGGGACGAGAAGTAAACTCCCAGGATTGTAGCGCCACCGGCTATAATGAAAGAATTCATAAAGCCCACCAAAGGATTAAAGGCCTTGCCCTCAAAGACCTGGAAATTGCTTTTCAGGTAAGTTGATGGCAACAGAGAAATGGCGCTCTGCTGGATCTCATAAGTCCCGCGTGTAGCATTCATAATCATGATCCAGAATGGCATTATACTAAGTATGGCCAGGAAGATACATACAATATATTTAATTGTTCTGGTAATTGCCCGGCCCGCAATTGGTTCATGTCTCATGCTCCCGCCCTCCTTGCTGCCGCCTGGGCTTTTCTAAGCTTCTTCATCTCTTTATTCGCCTTTATAGCATCTTTATCACGCAACAGATAGAAGAGTATTCCAGACAATATCGCTATGATGATAAACAGAAGCATACTTGCTGCTGCTGCACGATTGTACAGATAGCTTCCGCTGAACGCCTGGTTGTAGATGAAAACGCTAACGGTCAGCGTGGCATTGTCCGGACCACCGTTCAGGAACAGTTTGGGTATATCAAACATCTGCATGCCCCCTATCAGGCTGGTAACCAGTGTAAAGAGCATGATTGTTCTCAAACTCGGAAGGGTTATATAGAAAAAGACTTGTCTGTTTGTTGCTCCATCTATCTCTGCGGCCTCGAAGAGAGCGGGGTTGATTCCCAACACACCGGCAATAAGCACAATCATCGTTTGTCCATACCACATCCAGAACTGTATGAAGGCTATGATGCCTCTTGCCGTCCACTTATCCAAAAGAAAATTTATGGGCTCATTCGAAAGACCTAGCATCTTGAACAAGTCATTGACAGGTCCCATGGGATATCCGAACAGCGTACTGAAAAGTATGGCTATTGTAGCCGCGGTAATGATATTGGGCATATAGAACAGAACTTTAAATGCCCCCTGGCCTCTCAGCTTCTGACGCTGGTTGGTAAACCATGCAGTAAGCAGGAGAGCCAGCAGTATCTGTGGAATAAAGTTGATGGTCCACATAATGGCCGTATTCTGTAATGATTTTTGAAAGGATGGGTTCTTCAGTATTAACTGGAAATTATGAAACGGGTTTTCCAAGATCGTAAAATCTGTCTTGCCCAGACCTTTAAGGTCGGTAAACCCAATAATAGCAGTATAGAAGATTGGATACGCAGTAAAAATCAAAAACGCAAGCACGAAAGGTATAGAGAAAATATATCCGTATTTTGCATAGCTGACGCTTTTGAGTCTCTTGCCTTTCATAAGCATTCACCTCCGGTAAAGAGTCTGGTGCCTTGTTTATAAAAAGTTAGGGCGAACGGAAAGGCATCCGCCCGCCCTTTTGATAGCCAAAACTATTCAACGATAACGTCGAGGTTGTCAGCCACCTGCTGTTTGAAGTCAGCAATGGCCTGATCACGACTCTTGTTGCCGTTAGAATACTCACTAACCTGATTACGCCAGTAGCCGTTGATTGTTTCGTCATACTGGGTGAGGTTCTTACCGTTAGCAAACTCGCCAGCGGGAACGAATACGTCAAACATATTCTGGCCGCCGAGGAACGGGAGAGTACCGTCGGACTTCTTCATAACAGCACCGGAGGCAACAGTGTCCTTGGTTCCGCCAGGTCCGAAGAGTGTACCGTTAGCCCAGTAGTACTGGAGTCCGGTCTCAGAGCTGTCGAGGGTGATCCATTCGATGATCTCGCCAACAGCCTTCGGAATCTTGGTGTCCTTATTAGCAAGAACCCATGTACCGCCCCAGAAGAAGCCTACAGGAGGTTCACATACTGCCCAGTCGCCGTATGTACCTTCACCAGGAGCTTCTCCGCCGGAGTTACCAGCCATAACGTAGTTGATCAGCCATGCAGGACCGAAGAAACCGAATACCTTCTTTCCGCCGGCATCCTTCATATCAGCATACCAAGCGTCTGTCCAGTCGGTAGTATCGTTGTGATAGCCATTGTCCTTGAGCTTCTTGGAGTAATCAAGGAATGCTTCACGCTTAGGATCGATAACCAGCTTGCCGTCAACGATCCAGCCCTGATCGGAGCTGTTCTCAACAGCGTGCCAGAGGTCACCGTCACCGGAGATGATGGCATAACCCTTAGCCTTCAGATCTTCAGCTGCCTGGAAGAACTTATCCCAGCCAGGACCAACCTTATCCTTAATAACTGCAGGATCATCGGTGCCCCATACGTCCTTCGCAATGGAACGACGATAGATGAATGCACCACCGGTAGCCTGATAGCCAAGACCTACCAGCTTACCATCGCCTCTTGTTCCGATTTCAACAGTGTACTGAGCTATTTCCGATTCAGCTACGAGCTTGTCGACATCAATGCCGAGGTCTTTATAAGCTGCAGCATACTGTGAAGCGTCGCCCTGTGTATACTTCAGAACGAATGCGGATTCTGCACAGTAGATATCGGGAACATCAGATCCACCGCCAGCAAGAGCCTGGTCGAGAGCTGGCTGATAAGCACCGTCTGTGGTAGCGATGATGGTTGTCTTGATTTCGTACGGGAAATCATTTCCTGTTCTTTCTTTGTAGATTTCCTTGTACTTGTCAAGCATCTTCGGAACTTCGTCGGTGAAACTCCAGAGGTTGAGAACTTTGACGTTGGGGTCGTCGGTTACTTCCGGAGCAGGAGTACTGGTGTCTGCAGGAGCAGCACTTGTCTCAGATGGAGAACTTGTTTCCGGAGCTACCGGAGTCGGGTCCTCTTTACCGCAACCGGTGAAACCGACTGCAAGCGTAAAGAGCATAGCCAGTGTAAGGACTAGAGCTAGAATACGTTTCATAGTTATCCTCCTTCTTTTATATATGTTTTGGCTGAGTTAATTATAGCAGATTGCACAATAATGTCAAGGGTATATTGTACAAGGTACAGCAAAAACACCGCAAGCGATTTATGTAGTTGCGTCAAAGGTTTCATGCAAAAAGCAAAGAAAAACTGAAGACCAAAGGCTGCAGCCGTATTGCAGCTCTTGGGTCTTCAGCTTTTATGCAAATTGCCCTATGCTGTTATTGATGATACAGGAATCATCCTCTTCCGGTATCATGTCCAATCAAACTATTTATTGGTTTTTAACTTGTTCATATGCCCATTCCAGCCATTGGCACAGTATTTCCAGATCCGACTTTTCCACGGTGGCACCGCACCACACTCTTAATCCAACAGGTGCCTCGCTGTAGGAATTGATATCATAGGCTACCTTTTCATCGGCCAGCAGCTTGACCATCGCCTTGATCTGACCGGCACTAAGATCCACATTCAGGCATACGCTGGTATTGGACCGGCAGGCCTTGTCCTTTGCCAGAAAGCTAATCCATGGGTGACTGTCCACAAAGGCTTCAAATACCCTGAGGTTCTCTTCGCTTTTTGAGATCAAGCCCTTGAGCCCTCCCACAGATTCTGCCCAGTCCAAAGCCTTCAGATAGTCCTCATTGCAAAGCATGGAAGGCGTATTGATGGTAGAGCCCTGGAATATTGCCTCGTTGATGGCACCCTTCTTTTTCAGCCTGAAAACCTTAGGCAGAGGCCAGGCAGGTGTATAGGATTCAATGCGTTCAACGGCTCTCGGCGAAAGAACCAGCATTCCATGGGCGGCCTCTCCTCCCAGAACCTTCTGCCAGGAGAATGTGAGCCCATCGATCTTATTCCATGGTATTTCCATGGCAAAAACAGCGGAAGTTGCATCACAAAGGGTCAGGCCTTCCCTGTCATCAGGAATCCAGTCGCCATTGGGCACCTTCACACCGCTGGTGGTGCCATTCCATGTGAAAACCACATCATTTGTAAAGTCAACCTTCGAAAGATCGGGCAGTTCTCCGTACTCGGCGGTATGCTTATTGATATTGGCTATCTTGAGTTCCTTTTCAATGTCATACGCCCAGCCTTTGCCGAAGGACTCAAAGGCAATGACATCAACACCCCTTGCGCCCAATACGTTCCACATCAACATCTCAAATGCTCCCGTATCGGATCCGGGCACAATTCCCACCAGATAGTCTTCAGGAATGCCAAGAATCTTCTTCGTCCTGATTATGGATTCCTGCAGCTTGGCCTTTCCCAGTGCACTTCGATGGGATCTGCCCAAAGGGGCATCCTTCAGCACTTCAAGGGTATAGCCGGGGTATTTGGCGCAGGGACCTGAAGAAAAACATGGTCTGACAGGCTTCTTGTTCGGTTTCATGGAATATACCTCACTTTCCTTGTATGAAACTATAACCCTATAATAAAAAACCCCCGTCCTGAAATAGAATCAGGGACGAGAGATCAAACCCGTGGTGCCACCCAAATTAGCCGAATACACGGCTCACTCTGTGCACGATAACCGGTGCTCCGGTCTGGCTCATCACCAGCGTCTATTGAGTGGATTTCGACCCTTGTGCCGGCTGATTCACACCATCCATCAGCTCTCTGTTTCAGCAGATTAAGGGGCTACTTGCTCCGTCATCGACTTTGCATTATTATTCTAAACCATATCTCAATGTTCATCAAGAGCTTTGATAATTTTTATACAAAGTGCTGTATAAGTATTATCGTCGAAGAACCCCTTTGATTAATATTTAACAATGATGTTTTTTTGTGTATTGGGGTATAATCTCCTGTGCTTGCTTATAACTGTATAACCCGTAAGCACTTAAATAATAATAGTTATAATGCGGTTTACACCTCAGGATAGAAGCAAAAACTTGAGTTGGATGTGGTGTGATGTCAGATTTGGCGGACTCCATGAAGAATGTCCCCCTTTCCAAATCACTGAATGAGAATCTGGCTGTTTTTCAGGAGATCTTTCATTGCGATGAATCCTTTGTCATCCGGCATCTGTATAATAGGTGCGGGAAAGATGACTTGAAGTTTTGTGTTCTGTATTTTGAAGGCATGACCAATCCCTCTTCCATCAATATTATAATAAGATCCATTATTCAGGCCGATTTCAGCGGTATCAAAAAAAAGAATCTGATCGCTCAGATTATAAGCGGTATCCTGCCGTCAGGGCATATACTCTGCTTTACACCATCTATGCCCTGCAGCTCGGATCCTTTATCCTGAGAATCTTCAGTATGTTTGTTCATTCGGTAGCTCTGCCCGAAACGCCGGATTTTGTAACCTATATCATGATGGGTGCCCTGGCAGCGTGGATTTTAAGGGCGGGCCTTGAAGTGATGGCCAGAACAGCTAAGTTCTTGTTAATCGTTATTATTATTGTATTGATGGCTGCTAATCTACCATCCATAGGTCTTCTGAATATCGAATATATTAAACCAGTGTTGGGCGATGGATGGGCTCCGGTTATTAAGGCTTCCTTCTCCAGCTTTGCAATTCCCTTCTCCCAGAGTATCATTCTGATGGGAGTTGTTTTTATGCTGGAAAAGAAGGAAAATATCGGCCGGTCCTATCTGAAGGGATATCTGGCAGCAGGTTTGGTAATTCTTCTCCTGGGTCTTCGAAACATTTTAATGCTGGGAGGAAACTACGGATCACTCCAATACTTCCCCTCCTACACGGCCATCAGCAGGATCAGGGTGGGACGATTTATACAGCGTGTGGAAGGGGCTGTGGATATTATTCTGCTCACTACAGCATTATTTAAGACGAGCATTAATCTCCTTGCGACAACAAAGGGAATCTGTTCCCTCTTCAATCATCAGGATTACAGGGTGTTTGCGCTTCCTGTGGCTATCCTGGCTATGGTTCTTGTCGACATCAGCTTTGGCAGCACTATGCAGTTTGCATATTTCACAGATATATTATATCCTTTCTATGCACTGCCCTTTCAGGTTTTCATCCCTGTTCTTCTCTTCCTGGTCTACATCATACGAAAGCGAACAGGCAGGCTTCCGGTCATCCCTGTTGAAGAGGATGAATCATAGACTGCCAGCCATGGAGTGGCTAACCATTGTCCTGTTGCTCCATTTCCCGCAGCGGTCTCCAAAGCAGCCTATCTCCATACCGTTTTCATGGATTTTGGCAACTTCACAGTGGTTGGAGCAACCTTCACATTCGAAACCCTTCGACTCAAACCTTTTTTCCGCAAGAGAGAACCCTTTGAACCGGGTATGCCCATTCTTCCTCACCGCATCTCTGGCCAGTATAGCAGCGCCAATGGATCCCATCATCTTGTGATGCTCAGGCACTGTCACCTCAAATCCCAGGGCTCTTTCAAAGGCAATCTTCATGCTCTTATTGGCTGCCACCCCGCCCTGAAAAAACACCTTTGGCCTTATATCCTTTCCCTTTCCCACATTGTTCAGATAGTTTCTCACCAGAGCCTCGCACAGCCCCATGATTATATCCGACTGATTGTACCCCATCTGCTGTTTGTGGATCATATCGCTTTCAGCAAAAACCGCACAGCGGCCAGCAATTCTTACGGGTATGTCAGCCTTTAGGGCACAATCCCCAAACTCTTCAATAGGAATACCCAGCCTCTCAGCCTGTCTGTCCAGGAAGGATCCGGTTCCTGCCGCACATACCGTGTTCATGGCAAAATCCGATACCACTCCGTTTCTCAAAAGAATAATCTTGGAGTCCTGGCCTCCGATCTCAATAATGGTCTTCACATCCCGATCCAGTTCAAGAGCTGCCACGGCATGAGCTGTGATTTCATTCTTCACAACATCAGCTCCCACCAGGACCGATGCGATCTGTCTGCCGCTTCCGGTGGTGCCGCAAGCAGCGACATCCTCATCGCCATATCGGCCTTCCAAAAGTCTGAAGCTCTCCTGTACTGCTTTTATGGGATTTCCCCGGGTTCTTATATAATGCTTTTCCACCACATTTAATCTATGATCCAGCAGAACCAGGTTGGTGCTCACCGACCCCACATCAATACCCAGATACAGCATGACTTCTTCTCCTTTCCAGCATATCCACAAACGCCTCTATTCTGGTGATATATCCGGCCTCACCGGTCATCTCGTCCACAACCAGGGACAGGATTGGAAAATCCTTATCCCTGGCGATGGTGGGCAGGATAGCCTTTGAAACAATTTCCGGCATACATCCCATGGGAAAGATCTGGATAGCCCCATCAAAACCGCTTTTCCAGGATAGGATGGCTTCTCCCACGCATTCCCTTGCATGTCCGCCTATATTGTATGGAAGGTAATCCCTGGACGCTTTTTTTATGCTAAGGCTGTTCAGCCTTGTGGGCGACATGAGTGTGTTTCCCACCCACCAGCTGGGGGTCATGAGGCGTTTTGTAGATATGCCGTAATCCATGAGCTTGTCCTCAATATAAAGATTGGAAAAGGGCTCGATTACGGTATAGATCTCACCGATGATGGCGATCCTGACAGGTCTTGCAGAATTATCACAGGGTATTTCATCCATCCTTTTATTATAATCATGAAGGCATTTAAGCATCTTCTCCGGAGTCTTGCACCTGTATACCTCCTGCCTGCACTTTCTCAGAAGATGCTTGCAACTTCCCCGCACTTTTTCATATCCTGCCTTTTCATGAGCCTTGGCCTCAATGGTATCCAAAAGCCCCATTATCCTTACTGCCTGTGCCAGGGCACGCCATTTTTGCCCCTTGCTCCGGGGACTTGATTCAGTAAGCCTTGAAATCCTTGCCATGAGTTCCTTAAGGCCAATGGCTTTTGGTGCATCAACAACTATAAATTCCACCTGGTAGCCCAGTCTTTTAAGCAGGTTCATGTGCATCTCACAGTATTCTCCAAACCGGCATGGCCCACAGCTGCCTGTTACAATAACAGTGTCGGCTCCCTGTTCAATGGCCTGGATATAATTGCCCACCATGATCTTGAATGGAAGGCAGATCTCCTCGGGAGCATGGAGGGATCCTATTTCCAAGGCGGCCTTGCTGTTTTGGGGTGGTATGACATAATCCACGCCCAGTCCTTCAAACAGGGCTTTTGCAGCGATATATACATTGCCCATGTGGGGAATGGTTACTTTCAAGCTTAACGCTCCTTTCCAGCATGTCTGCAAACGCTTCAATCCTGGTGTCCACCCCCGCCTCGCCAGTATGCTCGTCGATCTTCAGTACCAGCATGGGGAATTCCCCTGTCCGATCCCTGACAAGCTCAATGATCACCGAATCGATACCGCAGGCAAAGGATGAAATGTAGACAATACCCTGCACCTGTCGGTTAGCAGCAAGAGCGGCGATGAAGCCATAGGTTTTTCTGGCAAAGGTCCAGAAGGGTTTTTTAAACAGGGTCTGAACCTCCGGCTCCATCTCAGCCTCATCAACACATTCTTCGGTAATGACCCCCACCCCCAGTTGATTGAGCTTTTTCTTAATATTCATATTGATGAAGGTATCGTATATATTGTATGGATGTCCCGCCAGCGCCACCTTAATTGGATAGCCCTGGTCATCATATCCGGTTTTAAAATGGGACTGTTCTTTAACAGCCGCTTCAAGAGCAGCTGATACCCTTCGTCTGTTACCGGTGATCCGGGAAGCCGACGCCATGGCCCACTGGCGGAGTCTGGCCATGGAAGTGGCGCTAAAAGGATGGGAGATGACTTCGGGCAGACCCGGTATGCTGTTGATCACCATCTCCGGAAGACCGCAAAACTTTGGACAAATATATTCGTCTTTATATAACTGCATGATTCTGGGTATGAACAGCAGATCGCATTTATCCTTAAGATAGCACACATGTCCGTGAAAGACCTTCACCGGCAGGCAAGCCTCATCCACACAGTATTGAGCACCCGAATCCAGTATGGATTTATTGGTTTGGGGCGATATGACCAGTTCGGCTCCAAGCTCGGTAAAAAACCTTGTGAAGAAGGGATAGAATTGATCATACAACAAACCCCTGGGTATTCCAATTTTCATAACCTTTCACCTTTTCTATAGTTTCCTCTTTCGCAAGTGATGTGAAGATTGCTTCGCGGGCATAGCCTCCTCACAATGACGTAAAGAGGCGTCATTGCGAGCGGAACGAAGTGCAGCGCGGCAATCTCCGACCTCGAAGCCCTTCTTGCTCTCTCACTTCCAACTTCCCACCTCTCGCCTCCAGATGGCAACAATCCGGTAAAGTCCTATCAGGGCTTCAGCACAACCTTGATGCAATGATCCCTCTTTTCATCGAAAAGCTCATACCCCATATCACCCTTGTCCAGGGGAAGCCTGTGGGTAATGATGTCTGTGGCATCTATGGAACCGTCCTTTATAAGGGACAGTATGGGCTCAACATATTTATGGACAGGGCATTGCCCCATCTTCAGCGTGATATTGCGTGCAAAAAAGTCTCCCAGGGGGAACATATTATAGCGGGCACCATAGACCCCTACAACAGAGACGGTCCCCCCCTTCCTCACTGCCTTGGCGGCAATTTCTATAGCGGATTTTGATCCCCCCTGGAGCTTCAGTGCCGTTTCGATCTTCTCCATAAGGGTCATCCTGCCGTCCATGCCAACACAGTCCACCACCACATCGGCTCCTCCGCTGGTTATCTCTTTTATATATTCACCGGTGTTGTCATGATCCTCTATATTCACGGTCTCCACGCCGTTGTACTTTCTGGCGTGTTCAAGACGGTAGTTAAGGGCATCCACAGCAATGATACGTTTTGCGCCCATAAAGGCTGCCCACTTAACTGCCAAAAGACCAACCGGCCCGCACCCCAGGATCACCACTGTATCATCCTTCCCGACTCCCCCCATTTCCACGCCCCAATATGAGGTGGGGAGTATATCGGTTAAAAAGAGCACCTGTTCATCGCTCAGTTCCTCCGGAACTACAACCGGTCCCACATTGGCATAGGGAACCCTGAGATATTCGGCCTGCCCGCCATCATAGCCGCCGAATGTGTTGCTATACCCCAAAAAGGCACCGGCTTCTCCGTTGGGATTTGAATTGTCGCATTGGGACCAGAGCCCATGGGAGCAATACCAGCAGTTTCCGCATGAAACAGGAAAGGGTATGATGACCCGATCACCTTTTCTTACTTTATTTACTCCCTTTCCGGCCTCCTCCACAATGCCCATGGCTTCATGTCCCAGAATAAATCCCTTGGGCATATCAGGGATCATACCATGGATCAGATGGAGATCCGAACCGCAGATGGAAGTGGCAGTCACCTTGATGATAATATCATCATCATTCTGTATCTCAGGATCTCCCACATTCTTTACCTGTACATCCTTTATTCCTTCATACACCAGTGCTTTCAATACTCGATCATTCCTTATCCTTTAAAGATCATTATCCTGAGATAGCATTTCCGTCCCGATGGCAAATATGCAAAAAAACGCTCCATCCTTTGTCAGAGCACCTTCCGGATATTGTAAACCGCATTCAGGACAAGATAATACTGAGGAGAGTACCTGCCAATGGTCCACAGGCTGATGCCACCAAGTCTGAATTCGTTCACCAGGGCAAGTGATGCGAACATGCTTCTGGCATCCGAAAACCAGACCTCATGCTGCCTTCCGGTATTGTCATAGTATCTGAACCAGGGAGCCTGAGCCAGCGCATCGAATTGAATGAAAGCTCCCACCTGTCTTGCCAGATCCACGGCGCCCGTGTTGGATATGGTGGAAGCCGCAGTACCCTCCATGAAGGGAAGGGTCCAGTTATATCCATAATTCGGGATGCCCATAAGGATCTTTCTTCTGGGTATGACCGTAATCGCATAGTTTAAAACACGCCTTACCTCATTGAGGGGTGCTACAGCACGGGGCGGACTGTATGTGTAGCCCCATTCATAGGTCATGAGAATCACATGGTCGGTCAATGCGCCGTGAACAGGGTAATCATGGGCTTCATAGAGGAGTCCCATCTGATCGCCCGAGACCTTGGGCGCCAGTGCGGTGGTGAGTGAAAAGCCCTGCGGTCGGATTCTTGCAGCCACCTTCCTCAAAAAGTCGTTATAATTCTCCCTGTCCTGGGGATAGAGGTACTCAAAATCAATGTCCAGCCCATAATAATTCTTTTGTCTCATAATCCGCAGCACATTGTCGATCAGGGTATCCTGAACCTGCTCATTATTCAGGATCTGGCTTGCTAAATCACTGGAAAAGCTTCCCCCCTGTTCGATATTGGTGATTACCATAAAAGGGGCTACTCTGGCAGCCCTGGCAGCCTGTATGAGTGGTTCGTCATCAATGGTGCTCAGGCTTCCATCGGGTCTGACTTCATAGCTAAATATGCTCAAAAACGAGAGAGAAGGCAGGGTTTTTCTCAGCACTTCACGGTCAATATCCGGGAAGGCATAGCCATTGACTAGAATCTCTCCGAAGTTTATTTCTCTGGGCGGTATGTTTAGCACCTGCCCCACCTCCAGAGATGCAGGATTGGTTATATCGGGGTTAGCCTCCAGTATATCTGCTATGCTTACATCGTAGCGTCTGGCAATTCTGAAGATGGAATCACCCGGTCTGACGGTATATTGTCTGGTTCCCTCAAGAATGACAAGAGTCTGTCCCGGCACCAGCTGTTCGGGGTCTGTCAGTTCATTATCACTGATAATCCTTTGGCTTGGAACATCGTACAGCCTTGAAATGGAATAGACACTTTCCCCCGGTCTTACAACATGAATTCGCATATTAAACACACTCCTGTTACTGATAACGCCTGCAATTTGGTTGCAGAACACTATTACAGAATATGCTAAGAAGGCATATTATGACTTTTCTATATACGAATCCAACCGGGGAAATAACCTTCGCCTCTTATCTGAGTTTTTTATTGATATCCTCTATCC
>LFRM01104486.1_pt1 | contig 55066 bp, 49 predicted proteins | sample 618341 | NCBI WGS metagenome assembly LFRM01 (sample SAMN03654438, study PRJNA283298) | anaerobic digester metagenome | isolation source: pool of bioreactors CSTR01a, CSTR02a, and CSTR03a thermophilic anaerobic... | place: Denmark: Kgs. Lyngby | collected 2014-05-21 | reverse complement strand
TATATTCGTAAGGAAGCGTACAGCTAAACTCTTTCTTCTTTTGGCGGCGGTTCTTTTTTTTCTTTTAGGGCGAATTGGCTATATTCAATTTGTCAGGGGGGATGAACTGCAGCAGAAGGCGTTAGACAACAGGCTCCGGGAAGTCCCCGTTGAGGCTAAACGGGGGGCTATTCTGGACCGAAACAATAATGAGCTTGCCGTCAGTGTCAGTGCCGATTCTGTTGGAGCTTTTCCTCCCCAAATCAAGAAGTCAGGCAAAGCTGAAGAAATAGCCCGGCAGCTTTCCAAGATTCTGGGTATGAAGGAAAACGAAGTTTATCGCAAAATCACCCAGAACAGTTCTTTTGTTTGGGTAAAGAGGAAAATTGCCGATTTTGAAAAGGGAAAAGAGATCAAAGATCTGGAGTTTCCCGGAATTGAAATTTTTGAGGAAAGCCAGCGCTTTTATCCTAATAAGGAACTTGCCTGTCATGTCCTTGGTTTTGCAGGTATTGACAACCAGGGACTTGAAGGCATTGAAACTATGTATGATGAGCAGCTAAGCGGAATCCCGGGAAACATCGTTATTGAATTTGACGGTATCGGACGGGAACTGCCCCAGGCGGTACACCGTTACCACCCATCTGAAGACGGCAACAGCATCGTCCTAACCATCGATGAAACAATCCAGTATGTGGTGGAACGGGAATTGGACCAGCTTATGAACGGTACCGTTCGTCCAAAAAGTGCAAGTATCATTGTAATGAATGTTAAGACCGGTGAAATTCTGGCTATGGGAAGCAGGCCGGGTTTTGATCCCAATAACTATAATGAATACCCCCAAAAGTCATGGCGGAATGTTGCTGTATCCAACAGCTATGAACCGGGGTCAACTTTTAAGATTATTACTGCGGCAGCTGCCATGGAGGAAAATGTTATCCGGCCCGGGGAGACCTTTCACGACCCGGGATACATTCGCGTAGGTTCGGAACGGATTAAGTGCTGGTCCAATACACCTCACGGCACTCAGACTTTTGGGGAAGGGTTGGAAAACTCCTGCAACCCGGTCCTGGTTACCGTGGGGCTGAGGCTGTGGGAAAAAGATAAAGGACTCTTCTATAGATATATCCGCGGTCTGGGTTTTGGGGAACAAACGGGAATTAACCTACCGGGAGAAGCAAAAGGGATGCTGATTCCGGAGGCACAGCTACGGGAAATAAATATTGCCACTATTTCCATGGGCCAGGGTATAGCTGTTACCCCTATTCAAATGATTGCCGGTATTTCAGCCATCGCCAACGGCGGCAACTATATGCAGCCCTATCTGGTAAAGGAAATTCGGGACCGTGAGGGCAATATAATTGAAAAAATTGAGCCGAAAAAAGTCAGGCAGGTAATATCTGAGGACGTATCCAAGGAACTTTGCTTGCTTCTGGAGAACGTTGTAAAACAGGGCACCGGTTCCCGGGCTTATATTGAAGGATACCGGGTTGCGGGAAAGACGGGAACAGCCCAAAAGGCAGGACCGGGGGGATACATGCCCGGAAAGTATGTTGCTTCCTTTGCAGGGTTTGCCCCCGCAGATGACCCTGCAATAGCGGCCATTGTAGTAATTGATGAGCCCCAGGGATACCCTTATTACGGAGGTACCATTGCAGCCCCGGTTTTCAAGCGTGTTGTTGAAGATACCCTGCACTATTTGGGGGTTCCCAGGCGAAATACCGGAGAAAAAGCGCCGCAAATTCCCGGGCAGCCCCAACAGGAGCCTAAAAAAGATGTTACCGTTCCTGACGTCAGCGAGAAAGGGCTTAATGAAGCCAAGAATTTGCTGGCAAAGGCAGGCCTTAAGGCAGTTGTTGAAGGCAGCGGTGACCGGGTTTTAAGCCAGCTGCCAAAATCAGGGGCAGTTGTCAAGGAAGGCACGGAGGTTGTCCTTTACGTCGGGGGGAAAAGTACAGGGAACGTTACGGTACCTGACCTTGCAGGCAAGAGAATATACGAGGCAGCCCACCTTCTGGAAGGCCTTGGCCTTGAGCTTGACCCCAGAGGTTCAGGGGAGGCAGTAAGCCAGCAGCCTGCACCGAGGGCCCAGGTGAAAAAAGGGTCAAAAGTTACTGTTCAGTTTAAAGAAAAAGAGTAAAATAATTAAGTGTTGGACTTGTTGCATTTAACCGAGCCCAAGATGATCAACTTATAGCGGCTCGGTTTTTATGGGATAAATTCCCTTTGGATAGACCATACTATAAAGGCAAAATTTTCTAAAAATGAGGGATGTCCGGTGGCTGCTATAAAAGAAATTCTGGACTTAGTTATGGCCGAGGAATGGAACGGAAACCTTGATACTGCATTTACCGGTGTTCATTATGATTCTAGGAAAATTTCAAAAGGTGATATTTTTGTTGCCGTTCCAGGCTTCAAGACTGACGGTCACAAATTTATCCCCCAGGCTGTGGAGAGGGGCGCCTATGGGGTAGTATTGGAACGGGATGAGTTTGCTCCTGATGAGATTCCCTGGGTAAAGGTCAAAGATGCACGGTTGGCTCTTTCCAGATTGGCAGCTTTTTTGTACGATTATCCCTCTTCAAAACTCCGTCTGATTGGAGTTACGGGTACAAACGGCAAGACCACGACTACCTTTTTGATAGAAAAAATCCTCTGCCAGGCCGAAAAAAAAGCCGGCCTTATCGGGACAATTGAAAACCGCATCAACGGAAAAAAGATAAATACTCATTTTACAACTCCCGATGCCCTGGAACTAAATCACTTGTTTTCCCAAATGGTCAGTGAAGGTGTAGAGGCGGCTGTAATGGAGGTTTCTTCCCATGCCCTGGCTCTGAAGCGCGTGGCCGACTGCGATTTTGATGCCGGTGTTTTTACAAACCTGACCCAGGACCATATGGACTTTCACCCTGATGTGCAGGACTACCTCCGGTCCAAAGCTATTTTGTTCCGGCAGTTGGGGAGAGGTTCCAAGAATGGGCACCATTACGCTGTAGTAAATGTTGACAGTCCCTATGCCGGCGATATAATCAGTGTGACAGATGTGCCTGTTAAAACATATGGAATAAAAAACCAGGCGGATTTGTGTGCCAAAAATATCAGGGTCAGCTCCCTGGGGACGTTCTTCGATGTATCCGGTATGGGGGTAGAATGCAGCCTGAAACTGAAACTCGTTGGAAGGTTTAATGTTTATAACGCCCTGGCCGCTTTTTCCGTTGGTTTGATGGAAAATATTCCACTTCAAGTGATTAAGTCGGCTCTGGAAGACACAGCAGGAGTGCCGGGGAGATTTGAATCCATACATGAAGGTCAGGATTTTGGTGTGATTGTTGACTATGCCCACACTCCTGACGGCCTGCACAATATCCTCCGAACCGCCCGGGAGATCACCCAGGGAAGGGTAATTACCGTTTTTGGCTGCGGCGGTGACAGGGACCGGGGAAAGCGCCCGTTAATGGGGGAAGCGGCAGCGGTACATTCCGACTACTGTATTGTTACATCGGATAATCCCAGGAGCGAAGAACCTCTTTCAATAATCGAAGATATCCTCCCGGGTGTCCAAAAAATTACTGATTGTTTTCGCATTATTCAGGATAGGCGGGAGGCTATCAGTACTGCTATTAAAATGGCCCGTAAGGGTGACACAGTGGTAATTGCCGGTAAGGGTCATGAAAATTACCAGTTGGTAGGTGACGAGGTACTGCATTTTGATGACCGTGAGGAAGCCAGAAATGTTTTAAGGAGTCTATAATATGGTTTCAATTACTGTTAGTGAATTGGCTGCAGTCTGCGGAGGCGTTGTTGTCCGGGATAAAGGAGAGAATTTTTCAGGAGTATCCATTGATTCCAGGACCGTTAAGCCGGGAAATATATTTTTTGCTCTTAAGGGAGAAAACTTCGACGGCCATGATTTTATTGGGAACGCCTTTAAGGCCGGTGCTGCTGGAGCCGTTGTGGAAAAGAGAACAGGGGTTCCTGAGGAGGGTACTGTAATACTCGTAGAAAATACCCTTGCTGCCCTGCAGAAACTGGCGGCCTGGTGGCGGAATAAACTTGCAATTCCTTTAGTAGGTATTACGGGAAGCAGTGGAAAGACAACAACTAAAGACATACTGGCATCTCTGCTTTATGCGGCAGCAAATGTACATTTTAATTCAGGCAACCAGAATAATGAGATAGGGGTACCTCTTACACTTTTGAGCCTTTCCCATGAGCATGATGTTTGTGTGCTGGAGATGGGTATGAGGGGTTTAGGCGAGATTGCCGAACTCTGCAGTATTGCGAGACCTACGGCAGGAATAATCACCAACGTAGGTTCCACCCATTTCGAAAGGCTGGGGTCCATGGATAATATCGCCCTGGCCAAAGGTGAGCTGGCTGAAAGCCTTCCCAAGGAGGGTTTTATTCTTCTCAATGGGGAAAACGAGTGGTCACCTTTTATCAAGAGCAGGACCCAGGCACGCTCCGTGTTTTTTGGGTTCGGTGATAATGCTGAGGTGCGGGCTGGAAAAGTTGAGTTTTTTCCTGAGCACACGGAATTTTCCCTTGAGGCTTTTGGTTTTTCCGGAAGGCTGAGGCTGCCCCTGTGGGGGAAACATAATGTCTACAACTGCCTGGCTGCTGCCGGGGCATATCTTCTCCTTGGTTTCCCCGGGGAAAAACTGCAGCAGGGACTGGATAAACTTACCGTTACCGGAATGCGTCTGGAGAAAACCACAGGAATAAGGGGCGCAACCATAATTAACGATACTTATAATGCCAATCCTGATTCAGTGATTTCTTCCCTGGGAGTGCTGCGGCAGATTGAGGGGAAACGCAGGGTTGCTGTCCTGGGAGATATGTTTGAGCTGGGACCCATTGCCGAAGCTGAACACCGGAGAGTGGGAGAATCCGTTTGCCGGTTAAACCCGGACCTGTTGGTTACGGTTGGGGAGTTGGCCCGGTACATCGGAGAAGGAGCTGTTGCCTGCGGTATGGATGAGAGCCGGGTTTTTCATGGAGCCACTATCCAGGAAGCAGTGGAAATGCTCAAAAAATATATTGATATGGGGGATGTTGTTTTAGTGAAGGGTTCAAGAGGGATGAGAATGGAGCGGATAGTCTCCGGTTTGCAGTTAGAAGGAGACCACCATGTTTGACAGGGTATTATGGGCTGCAGGGGTTTCTTTTGCTGCGGCTTTATTAATCGGCCCGGTGGCTATTGCCCTGCTGCGGAGACTGAGGTTTGGCCAGTACGTAAGGGATGACGGTCCGGCTACCCATTTAGCCAAAGCGGGGACGCCTACAATGGGCGGAGTGATTTTTATTATTCCCCTGGCGGTTGCCAGCCTTTTCTTTGCCGGCGACAGCCTTAATGCCATGGCTGCCCTGGTAATTACCATTGGTTTTGGAGCTATCGGGTTTGTAGATGACTTTTTACAGGTAGTGCTTAAGAGGCCTTTGGGGTTAAAAGCCAGGTATAAGCTTGGCGGTCAGGTTCTCCTGTCTGTTTTTCTAGCCGTTGCTGCTGTCTATTTCCTTAGCCGCGGGACAACTGTGCGGATACCTTTTTCTGGTGCCCACGTTGATTTTGGGTATTTTTATATTCCTTTCGTTATGCTGGTACTTGTCAGCAGCACTAATGCTGTTAATCTTACTGACGGCCTGGACGGCCTGGCGGCAGGCATTACCCTCTTTGTATCTGCTGCTTACGTCTTCATTTCCCTATATTTTCAACAGCCCGACATGGCTGTATTTGCCGCAGCTTTGCTGGGGGGATGTTTAGGTTTTTTGGTATTTAACCTCCATCCGGCAAAAATTTTTATGGGGGATACGGGGTCTCTTGCCCTGGGAGGTGCCATTGCCACCTTAGCGGTCTTAACCTCTACGGAACTGTCTTTCATAATAATTGGTGGTGTTTTTGTTATTGAAACCCTGTCAGTGATTTTGCAGGTTCTTTCCTTCAGGCTCAGGGGCACAAGGCTGTTCCGAATGGCACCGCTGCACCACCATTTTGAGCTGTCCGGGTGGTCAGAAGGGAAAGTAGTATATTTTTTCTGGGCGGTAGGTGCAGTATGTGCCCTGGTGGGTTTGTTTGAGGTATGTAAACTTGGGTGAGGTGTGGACGGGAATGCTGGTAAAAGGTAAGAAAGCAGTTGTAATAGGTGCGGGCAGGACCGGTATCGCTGCGGCAAAGGTGTTGAAAGGGTTAGGTGCCCGGGTTACGGTATGCGACATCAAGCGTGAATACATGCTGGAGGAGGCTATCCGCCAGCTTAAAGCCATTCCTGTGGATGTTGTTGCAGGGGGGTACCCGGAGATTACCCCGGAAAACACTGACTTCTTAGTAATGAGTCCGGGTGTGCCCATGAATATTTCCCCTGTTTTGAAAGCTAAAGAGTACGGAATTTCTCTATGGAGTGAAATTGAACTGGCCGCCTCCATGTTTGATGCACCGATTATTGCTGTTACGGGTACAAACGGGAAGACGACTACTACTTCTTTGTTGGGCAGGATGTTTGCTGATGGGGGAATTCCTACTATTGTGGCAGGGAATATAGGTGTCCCTTTAATTGGGGAAATAGACAAAATTACGCCGGATCATGTGGTAGTTGTTGAGGTGAGCAGTTTTCAGCTGGAGGCAATTCACAACTTCCGGCCCAGGGTGGGCATTGTACTCAATATTACTCCGGACCATCTTGACAGGCACCATACTATGGAAGAGTATAAACAGGCTAAACAGGCAATCTTTTGCAACCAGGGAAAAGGCGATTTTTCGATATTAAATTACGATGATGAGCTTGTAAAATCAATGGCTTCTGGGACAAGCGGTGAAGTGATATTTTTCAGTTTAAGACATACTCTAGAAAAAGGAGCTTATCTTTCAGGAGAAGATTTATATTTTTCCTACAAGGGGAAGAAAACCTTTATCTGCAGCAGGAGTGATCTTTTTCTCAAGGGAGACCATAACCTGGAAAACATACTGGCTTCCTGCTGTGCCGCTTTGCTGATGGGGCTTGATCCCGGGAGTGTTGCCCAAACCCTGAGGACTTTCAAGGGTGTTAAGCACCGGCTGCAGTTTGTTGATGAAATTAACGGGGTAAAATATGTTAACGACTCAAAGGGTACTAACCCGGATGCCTCCATAAAGGCTATCAGCGCTTACTCCGAGCCAATTATCCTAATCGCCGGGGGAAAAAACAAGGGCAGTGACTTTTCCGAGTTTGCAGATGTAATCAGACGGAGGGTTAAAGAGGTCATTGTCCTGGGAGAGGCAGCCCCTGAAATTATGCAAGCCTTGGAATCTGTGGGGTACCACAAGTTTTCTCAGGTAAGCTCAATTGAACAGGCTGTAGCCCGGGCGGCAAGGATAGCGGTGCCGGGGGATATTGTCCTGCTGTCTCCTGCATGCGCCAGTTGGGATATGTTCAACAACTATGAGGAAAGAGGGGAGCTGTATATCTCTCAGGTGGCAGCTCTAAGGAGGTAAAAGTGTGAACGGTAGGAGAGGGTCGCCGGATTTTGTAATCATGGCTGTTTCCCTGATTCTGCTTACAATTGGCTTAATAATGGTTTTTAGTGCCAGTGCAGTTACAGCCTACCTGGATTATGGGGATTCGTTTTATTTTCTCAAGCGCCAGCTTTTTTCTGCAGGGGTGGCTGTTGCCGTAATGATATTAGCCATGAATTTTGACTTCATGTACCTAAAACGCCTGGCAAATCTGTTATTGATAGGTTCCCTGTTTTTATTGATGCTGGTTTTGATTATAGGGACGGTTAGTCACGGTTCAAGCAGGTGGTTGGATTTAGGATTCCGGTCCGTTCAGCCTTCAGAAATAGTAAAACTCTCTATGGTAGTCTTTATGGCCAAGAGCCTGAGCGAAAACCGCAGCAAAATGGAATACCTTTGGGTGGGAATGATGCCCAATCTTGCCGTTTTGGGCGTAGTATGCGGACTGATACTGCTCCAACCGGACCTGGGAACGGCTGTATGTATAGCCGGGACCGTCTACTGCATGTTTATTGCTGCCGGCAGTAAATTTCGACATCTGGCGCTCCTTGCAGGGGCAGGAATTGGTCTTGTTGTCCTGGCTATTGTCCTGTCTCCCTACAGAATGGAGAGGTTTACCGCTTTTTGGAATCCCTGGGCGGACCCCAGCGATACAGGATACCAGACTATTCAATCCCTTCTGGCTTTAGGTTCAGGGGGATTAGTAGGCATGGGATTGGGACAGAGCCGCCAGAAATTTTTCTACCTGCCGGAACGTCACACGGATTTTATCTATGCAATTTTAGGGGAAGAATTGGGTTTCATTGGAGCTGCTCTGGTTCTCCTCCTTTTCTTCGTGCTCCTCTGGAGGGGGTTCAAGGTAGCCCTGACCATTCAGGACAGCTTTGGCAGTCTGTTGGCTGTTGGTGTAACTTGTATGATAATTGTCCAGATGGTGATCAATGTTGGTGTGGTTACGGGGACTCTCCCTGTAACCGGCATTACCCTGCCTTTCGTCAGCTATGGAGGGTCCTCTCTGGTATTTGTTATGCTGGGTGTGGGAATCTTGCTTAATATTTCCAGGTATACTTCGAGTAAATGAATTATGTGGTCAGGAGGTTAAGCCTTGGCCGAAATAAAGAAAAGGATTAGAGCTGTAATAACAGGCGGTGGAACAGGGGGCCACATTTACCCGGCTCTGGCAATCGCCCAGGGCTTGAAGGAAGCTGTTCCGGATATAAAGATACTTTATGTTGGCACTGGAACGGGCTTGGAGGCTGAAATAGTGCCCAAAACCGGCCTGCCTTTTAAAACAATTACTGTTTCGGGTTTAGAACGCCGGTTGAGCCTGCATAATTTAAAGACTGCAGCCATGCTGGGCAGGAGTTTTTTTCAGGCCAATGGGATTTTGCGCTCTTTTCGGCCCGATGTAGTGATTGGGACAGGTGGTTATGTGTGCGGCCCTGTTGTCCTTACAGCCTGCCTGAAAAAAATTCCTACGCTTATTCATGAGCAGAACGCTTTTCCCGGAATAACCAACAGGATACTGTCCAGATACGTGGATAAGGTCTGCATAACCTTTCCGGAGGCAAAAGAACATCTTTTCCAAAAAGCTGATATAATTGAAACCGGCCTGCCGGTTCGTACTGAAATAATGAACGTCTCAAGAGATGAGGCATATAAATTTTTTGGTTTGTCTCCTCAAAAACGAACCATATTGGTGGTTGGGGGCAGTAAAGGGGCAAGGAGTATTAACGAAGCTGTTATTCCTTTGTTGGAGTGGGTAAACAGCAACCCCTCGGTACAGCTGATAGTGGTAACCGGGAGGAAAAATTATAACCAGTTTTCTTCATTTCTGGAGGGCTCACCCAGCGGAAGTGCCGGGGTAAAGATTATTCCCTACCTGGAACGGATGGACTATGGTCTTGCAGTGGCTGATATAGTTGTCTCCCGGGCAGGTGCGTCATTTTTGGCGGAAATCACTGCAGTGGGAGTCCCTGCAATCCTTATTCCTTACCCGTATGCTTCCGAAAATCACCAGGAATATAATGCCCGTTCCCTGGAAAAAAGAGGGGCGGCAAAGGTTTATCTTGAGAAGGAAATAAACGGGGAAATGCTGTTAGATGCTGTAAAGAGCGTTCTGCATACCGATGTGCTGGCAGCAATGGCAGCACAGAGCCGCAGCTTGGGGAAGCCGGAAGCCTTATCTTTAATAACTAAAAGTATTCTGCAGTTGTTGGAGAAATAACCAGGATAAGGACAAGCTTGTTTTTTACTGGCACTTTTTAATGGGTTAATGCATAATATGGTTTTGCGTTATCCGTGGCTTCTCCTCAATTCATCAAAAGGAGTTGAGAGCTTCTTGGAAAATCGCAGCAAAACCACTCATTTCGTTGGAATCGGGGGATCTGGAATGAGTGGTATCGCCAGAGTTTTAATGGAAAAGGGTTATAAGGTAACGGGATCAGATTTGAAAATGACCCATTTAACGGCTTCGTTGGAGAAAATGGGCGCTACAGTATTTCAGGGGCACAGTAGGGAAAACATTTCCGAGGATGTAGATACTGTTGTTGTTTCCACGGCTATTTCAAAAGATAACCCTGAAATTCAGGAAGCCCGCTGCCGTGGATTGCCGGTGATTCACCGGAGCGACATGCTGGCAGAGTTAATGAAGGAAGCCAAAGGAATTGCTGTGGCAGGCGCCCACGGTAAGACTACTATTGCTTCTATGATTGCTCTCTGCCTTGAAGATGCCGGCCTTGATCCAACTGTTATTATCGGAGGAGAGCTCAGGAATATTGGGGCAAATGCCAAGTTGGGCACCGGCGAATATTTTGTTGCTGAAGCGGATGAATCCGATGGTTCATTTTTGAAACTGAACCCCTATGTTGCTGTAGTCAGTAATATCGAGGATGACCATTTAGACTATTATGAGACAGTAGAGAATATTGCTGCGGCTTTTAAGCAGTACATAAAAAATGTAAGGCCCGACGGGTTTTCCGTATTATGTGCCGATGATCTTCTGCTGAGAGAGATAGCTGCTTCAGGAGAGCAGAAAATAATTACATATGGATTCCATACGTCAGCTGAATACCGGGTTGATCGAATAACTGCACAGGGGTACTCAACATTTGGAGAAGTCTTTAAGGGCAAAAATAAGCTGGGGGTATTGGAACTAAAAGTACCCGGTCATCATAATATGGTTAATGCCCTCGCTGCCATTGCTGTCAGTTGTGAATTAGGTATTGACTTTCAATGTGTTGCCCGATCTTTAAATTCTTTTATGGGAGCCAACAGGCGCTTCCAGAAGCTTGGAGAGGCAAAAGGCGTTGTTGTAATTGATGACTATGCACACCACCCTACTGAGATAATGGCTACTCTGAAGGCTGCCCGGCAGGGTAATCCGAAAAGGATTATTGCCGTATTCCAGCCTCACCGGTTTACCCGTACCCAGAGGCTCCATTCAGAATTTGCCAAGGCCTTCGGAGATGCCGATATGGTTATTGTTAACGATATCTACTCGGCTGGAGAGAACCCTATTGCTGGTGTGGATGCCTTCAATTTGGTTGAAGAAATAAAAAAGAACAGCAACAGCAATGCTATGCTTATTCCCCATCGGGCAGATACAATCGGTTTCCTGAAAAAAACTGTTAAACCTGGAGATATGGTTTTGGCTTTAGGAGCGGGAGATGTTTGGAAGGTTGGCACCGGCCTCCTTGAAGCCCTTGAAGGGGAAAATTGCCAAAGGGGGTTTTAGGCGGCAATGTGTTCTAACCGGCTGCGGGAAGAAATAAAAGCAAATTTTGCCGGGCAGGTCCTTTTTGATGAGCCTTTGAGCAGGCACACTTCATGGAAGGTGGGTGGACCTGCGGAAATCCTTGTTACTCCCGTTTCTATTGACGATTTGAGGACGGCTGTTTTGATTGCCTGGAAAAACAATGTGCCTGTTACCATTTTAGGTAATGGCACTAATGTTTTAGTAGCAGACAGGGGCGTGGAGGGGCTAACAATAAAAATGCGGGGGCTCCGGAATTGGGATGTTTCCGGTGAAAGGATAACTGCTGAGGCAGGGGTTAACCTTCCTGAACTTTCCCGCATTGCACAGGGGCACAATTTGTCCGGATTAGAGTTTGCTGCCGGTATTCCGGCTTCAGTGGGCGGTGCCGTTGTCAGCAATGCCGGGGCCCACGGAAGCTCAATGCAGGACATTGTACGTTCTGTTTTGGTTATGGATTATCAGGGGGTTTTGCACACCTTTGCCGGGTCGGAGTTGGGCTTTGGCTACCGGTCCAGTATGTTCCGAGACGGACGGTTTATTGTATTGCAGAGCGTTATGGATCTTGAGCCAATGCCCGGTGAACAGGTAAAGGAGAAAATGCAGCATTACCTTGGTGTTCGAAGCCGGACACAACCTGTTGAGTCTGCAACAGCTGGCAGTGTTTTTGTTAACCCGGCCTCAGTTCCGGCGGGCTTATTGATTGAAAAGGCAGGTTTAAAGGGGGCAAGGGAGGGCGGTGCCCAGGTATCACACAAACACGCCAACTTTATAGTCAATGCTGACAACGCCACAGCCAGTGATATTGTTCGCCTAATCAGACGCATCCAGGAACAGGTTTACAGCATGTTTGGTATTAAACTGGAAACGGAAATCAGATTTTTAGGTGGTGAAGTACCCTGACGGTTTGGAGGTGTAAAAACCGGTGAATGGGAAGTACATCGTCATGGGGGGGAACCGTCTGGTCGGCAAAATATCCGTAGGTGGTGCAAAGAATTCCGTTCTGCCCATAATGGCGGCAGCTCTTTTAGCTGAAGGAAAAACAACGATAGAAAATGTTCCCTATCTTAGTGACGTTGAGGTAATGAAGGAAGTACTGCGGCATGCGGGAGCCGTTGTAGAACATAAACACCGCCGTTTGGAGGTTGAAGCAGACAAGATTCAAACATCCGAAATTCCGGAAACACTTACACGTAAACTGCGTGCCAGCAACCTGGTGATGGGCGCATTGTTGGCACGAATGGGCAAAGCTAATGTAGCCTACCCCGGCGGCTGTTCCATTGGATCCCGGCCCCTTGATTTACACTTAAAAGGCCTCCAGCTTTTAGGCGCAGAAATCAAGGAAAAGGGGGGATTTATTCAGGTTCGCGCTTCCCAGTTGGTTGGAGCAGACATACACCTGGATTTTCCCAGCGTAGGGGCAACAGAGAATTTAATGCTTGCAGCTGTTCTGGCCAAGGGTACCACAGTTATCAGGAATGCTGCCAAGGAACCGGAAATAGTTGACCTGCAGAACTTTCTAAATGCCATGGGAGCCCATGTCCGGGGTGCGGGAGTAGGGACAATAGTCGTAAAAGGGGTGAAGAGCCTTAGAGGTACGAAACATGAGGTGATACCAGACCGCATTGAAGTGGCAACTTATATGATTGCATCAGCAATTACCCAGGGTGATGTAAGCATAACAAATGCTATTCCTGAACACGTGGAACCTGTTATAGCCAAACTCCGGGAGACGGGTGCGGAGGTAATCGTTGAAAGGGATACCATCAGGGTGTGCGGACCCTCTTCACTCAAGAGTGTTAACATCAAAACTCTGCCCTACCCGGGTTTTCCAACTGACGTTCAGCCCCAAATGATGACTTTGCTGACAATTAGCCAGGGCGCAAGTATGGTAACGGAAACAATATTTGAAAACAGGTTTAAACATGCAGCAGAGCTCAGGCGGATGGGAGCAGACATTACTCTGGAGGGCCGGGTGGCATTGATAAAGGGAGTACCCAGGTTGAGCGGTGCTTTCGTGGAGGCTACCGACCTCCGGGCAGGAGTTGCCCTGGTTCTGGCGGGACTGGTTGCGGAAGGGATAACGGTAGTTGAGAATATCTCCCACATTCTCCGGGGGTATGAATGTATCGATAGGAAGTTGAACCAGCTGGGAGCGAAAATTGTTTGTGTGGAGACTTGACGCAGCGAAAGGGCTGCTTTTTTTAGTTGGCTATTGGACAACCTTAGGGCTTTTGGTATAATTTTTTTGGGTGTTTCGGGAGGTGGCATCGTGCCTCAAAAGAAGAGGGGAAAACGTTATAAGTATGTAGGGCGGCGCTATTCCATTCGTACCCTTTTGGTTTTTCTGGTGTTGGTTCTGACCGCATACTTTTTTTTTCAATCTCCCTATTTTGACGTATCTTCAATTACCGTAGCCGGGAATTCGAATCTTTCCAGTGAGGAAGCAGTGAAGTTGTCCGGTATCAATAAGGGTACAAATATCTTCCGTGTGGATATCCAGTCTGTAAAAGAAAAAATTCTCCTCCATCCCTTTGTTGCCTCTGTAGAGCTGAAACGAGATTTACCCGATACTATCCGTATCCAAGTTGTGGAATATGTACCTGCAGCCGTTGTGCCTTTCGAGGGAGGTTTTATGGTTGTCAGTAAAGAAGGGTACTGTTTAAGGCACTGTAATGAAATAAGTAATCTTGATTTGCCCGTTGTATCGGGCCTGGGAATGAAAGATGGCGTGCCTCCCGGAACAAAAGTGGATAACGAACGCCTTCCCGTGGCCCTGGAGATCGTAAATTGCTGCGAGAAAAAGGAATCAATAGCGGAAATCGAAGTGCGTGACGTTAATAAAATAATTGTTTTTACTTTTTCTCAAACAAGAATTCTTCTGGGGAACGACGAAAAAATATCTGAAAAAATGAGCCTTGCCCTGGACATTGCTTCCAAGGTGCCAAACGCTGAATATATTGATGTAAGGTTTCCCAAGTCCCCTGTATACAAGTAATAGGGGTACTGCTTTACTTTTATGAAACTTTATGATATGCAGCCAGTCTCGGCGGGAGTCAGATGGGTACAAAGGCGTTTCTTCTGTCCCTGCCGGCTTTCCGAGACCAGCTCTTCTAAGGTAAGGTTTAGTGCAATGTTGGGGAGCTCTAATCACTTCCGACTTTTGAGAACCGGCATACCCATTGCGGTTATATTAGCGTTGGAGAATCGTCACCTTCGGGTAGTACGTATGAGTTGCTCCACGTGGACTGCCGGGGTCAGTTCACCTTGAAAAGGAGTCAGTTCAACGCCAAATCTGAAAATGTGGAGTGAAAAAATTATGTGGCTGTTGCCTGTATTGGGTCTTTGTGCAGGGGTGGTTTTAGGAATATGGCTGCCTTTGGAAATCCCTGTAGCTTATAGCCGTTATATTGCTGTTGCAGTGCTTGTTATCTTGGACGGGATTTTAGCGGGGCTGGTTCAGGGGTTGAATGAAAATTTTGACCCCTTTTCATTTTTGTCAGGGACAGGAGTAACTTTTGTCTTTGCACTGCTGCTTGTTTATATTGGAGAACATCTTGGTGTGGAATTATACCTTGCCGTACTCCTTGCCCTTGGGTTCAGGATACTCAACTCAGTCAGCTCAATCCATTCTTTGACAGTGCATAAATTTAAAAGAAGGTCTTGTGAAAAAAGGGAAAAGTGATTTTATGTTGAATTTTGTGTACAGGTAATTTATGTCTACAGCACCTTTTTTGCTCATTGGGGGTGCGGCTTTTGCCGAGAAAGAATGTTGTAACAGGTCTTGATATTGGAACGAGCAGTGTTGTTGCATTGACCGCTCAAATTAACAGCCCCGAAAGCCTTGATATTATCGGAATTGGGGAAAGTGAATCTTTGGGAATGAGGAAAGGTGTTATTGTAGACATTGAACGCACCTCCAAGGCAATTGAGGCAGCAGTTGAAAAGGCCGAAAGGATGAGTGGCTGTTCAATAGATTCTGTTTTTGCCGGAATAACAGGATCTCATATCGGCTCTACCAATAACCGTGGTGTGGTAGCTGTTTCTAATGAGAGCAGTGAGATTACGCTGGAGGATGTTCAACGAGCCCTTCAGGCGGCGAAAGTCATTGCTCTTCCACCAGATAGAAAAATCATACACATTTTACCCCGGCAGTATATTGTTGATGGATATGACGGTATCCTTGATCCTGTGGGGATGTATGGAACAAGGTTGGAGGTTGAAACCAACATTGTTACGGGTGCCAGGTCATCAATTCAAAATCTTGTTAAGAGTATTGAAAAAACAGGTATCAGAGTTGAGGCTCTGGTCTTAAACCCATTGGCTTCCGCGGATGCTGTGCTTCTCCCTTCCGAAAAAGAGTTGGGTGCGGTTTTGGTGGATATTGGTGGAGGAACGACCGAAGTTGCCATATTTCGAGAAGGAAGTCTTTGGTATACTGCAGTAATACCTATTGGTGGAGACCATATTACCAGTGATCTGGCTGTTGGGTTAAGAACACCTATTGCTGAGGCAGAAAAGATCAAAAAGGAGGAAGGCTGTGTACTTCCCGACCTTATGCCAACCGATAAATACATAGATATACTTTACGTGGGTTCACAGGAAACCCGGAAGGTATCTAAACAGATGATCGCTGAAATTATTGGCCCCAGGGTTTCTGAAATCCTGAGCTTTGTTGATGAAAAAATTCAGTTGTCCGGATATAATGAAATGATTCCCGGAGGTGTTGTTATTACCGGAGGAAGTGCTTCATTAGACGGATTGGGCCAGTTGGCGGTTGAGCAGCTGCAGGTACCTGTCAGGATTGGAATACCAAGGAGCGTAGGAGGCCTATCTGATATTGTTAACCTTCCTCCATATGCGACAGCTGTTGGCCTGATCCTTTTTGGCTCCAAACGGACTGCTGTGTCCTACAAAGAAAGTGAACGTGACCCCTTTATGGGTGGTATTACAAACCGTATTAAAAATTGGTTTGCCGACATTTTTGGGCTGGCATGAGCCATGTTTGTACGATTGGCTTTCAATACGAATAGCTTTCCTGGGTGCTGACGGGTTATTTGCTCCTACCCCGGGGTGGGAGTGCGTCACGGAGGAACAAATGCAAAGGAGGTCGGGGAATGCTGGAATTTGAAGATGTGGAAGTTGGACAGTATGCGGAAATAAAGGTAGTTGGTGTCGGTGGCGGCGGCAGTAATGCAGTGAACAGAATGATTGAAGCCAATCTGCAGGGTGTTGATTTTATTAGTTTGAATACGGATGCCCAGGCTCTTCAACTATCTAAAGCTGATCAGAGATTTCAAATAGGAGCAAAACTGACAAAAGGCCTTGGAGCCGGCGCTGACCCTGCAATTGGGAGAAAAGCTGCGGAAGAATCGAAAGAAGACCTTTATAACTGCCTTCAGGGGGCAGATATGGTATTTATAACGGCGGGAATGGGAGGCGGAACGGGAACCGGTGCCGCGCCTATTGTTGCCGAGGTTTCTAAAGAGATTGGAGCCCTTACTGTGGGTGTTGTGACCCGGCCCTTTACTTTCGAGGGCCGAAAGAGGGCTGAACAGGCTGAAACTGGCATTCAGGAATTAAAGTCTAAAGTAGACACCCTGATAGTGATTCCCAATGACAGGCTGTTGCAGGTTGTGGATAAACAGACCTCAATTACCGAGGCTTTCCGTGTAGCAGACGATGTGCTCCGCCAAGGGGTTCAAGGCATTTCCGACCTGATTGCTGTTCCAGGCCTGATTAACTTGGACTTTGCCGATGTTAAGACTATTATGCTTGATACCGGTTCAGCACTGATGGGGATAGGGCATGCCAGCGGAGAGAGAAGGGCAGTTGAGGCTGCCAATATGGCTATTTCCAGTCCGCTTCTGGAGACTTCCATCGAAGGTGCCAAAGGTGTACTGCTAAATATTACCGGTGGCAGTGATTTAGGTTTATTTGAAGTCAATGAAGCTGCAGAGACAATAGCCCAGGCGGCTGAACCTGATGCAAATATTATCTTTGGTGCGGTAATTGATCCCAACTGTAACGACGAAATCCGAATTACAGTAATCGCCACGGGTTTTGACAATAAGGAAAAACATCACAAACGTGCTGCCGGGGGAGAAATGGATTTTAAGCCCCTGTCCAGTGATGAGTTGGAAATCCCTGCTTTTCTGCGCAGAAGATGAGCAAAAAAATATATCCTTTATGGAAAAGCATTCTTACCCTGTAGGATACCTGCAGGGTTTTTTGATGCTAATTTTTCTTTCGGCGCAGGAACTGACAATTTTTTGCAGTGCCTTTTTATATAATGGTGATGGTTGAAAAACCGGTTATTAACGTGGTGGTCACTACATATAATGGTTAATAATTACAGCTTGTAAACTAACCGGAACCAGTGATGGGAGCCCTGCCCTGTGGGAGAGAAGTATACTGTCTACCTGGATATAGTTTTTACTATTAATTTTTTTATGGATTTTGTTCTCTTGTGGGCAACGGCCAAGTTCAGCCAGCTGCGAACAAGCTGGGTCAGGTTGGCTGCAGGGGCACTTGTGGGTGCCTGCTATTCACTTGCCTTGCTGCTGCCTGCCCTTCATTTCCTGCTTAGTTTTTCAATTAAGGTCCTTTTTTCCATAGCAATGGTCTATGTGGCCTTTCCCCGCCTAAATCCAAAAAGGTTTGTTCAGGCACTGGGATATTTTTATTTGGTGGCCTTTACCATGGGAGGGGCTATGCTGGGAGCAATATATCTTATCAGCAAAGAGCAGGATCTCTATGGTATTATGAACGGCATTTTTGTTTTTCTTGCCAATGTAAAGTATACGTGGTTGGTGGCCGCTGTTGCCGCTGCCTTTGTCCTAGTAAGGTATGGGGTAGGGTTTTTGAAACGCAACTTTCTGCATAGTTTTTTCAAAGTACCTGTAATAGTACGAATTGGGGGGAAAAGTATTTCTACTCAGGCACTTGTTGATACCGGAAACCAGCTAAAAGACCCCTTGACTCTTAAACCGGTAATGATTGTAGAATTTGACGTCCTGAAAAAAATCCTTCCCCCGGAAATGACATCCGCTCTCGGAGAAGAAAGTGAGCCGGATCTGGACCGAATCATTAATTCCTTGTCTGGTTCTTCATGGGCTTCAAGAATACGTTTGGTTCCGTTTACAAGCATTGGCAAGTACAAAGGAATGTTGGTGGGAATCAGGCCGGATGAAGTGGTAGTCATAACGACTGACAGCAACGTGAGAATCAGGGATATTATTGTAGGGGTTTATCATAGGCCACTGTCCCAGGAAGGGTCTTACAGGGCACTATTACACCCGGATGTCCTTAATCCGACAATGTTAGGTTTATAGGGAGGGATTTAAGGATGAAATTTATGAAGTCTAAGCTTAATATTTATTTAAGCTTGTACAGATCTCTTCAAAAACTGCAATTATTCTTAAGTGAAGTTTATTATATTGGAAGCAGTGAAGCCCTGCCGCCGCCTTTAAACCGTGATGAAGAGGCTGCTTTGTTGGAAGTACTGGAAAAAGGTGATACCTCGGTCAAAGGGGTTCTGATAGAACGAAATTTGCGGCTTGTAGTCTACATAGCCAGAAAATTTGAAAATACAGGTGTGGGGATAGAAGACCTGGTATCAATCGGGACCATTGGCTTGATAAAGGCAGTAAATACCTTCGACCCCTGCAGGAAAATCAAGCTGGCTACTTATGCGTCGCGCTGTATTGAGAATGAAATTCTCATGCACTTGAGGCGAATAAACAAGACGAAAGCAGAAGTATCTTTTGACGAACCGTTAAACATCGATTGGGATGGAAATGAACTTCTGCTGTCTGACGTATTGGGTACGGAAAGCGACATAATTTATAAATCCATAGAAGAAGAAGTGGACAGGAAGCTTTTGAGTATGGCCATGAAAAAGCTTTCACCACGGGAAAAGAAGATTATGGAATACAGGTTTGGCCTGCGGGATGGCACAGAAAAGACCCAAAAAGAAGTCGCTGATTTACTGGGCATATCCCAGTCGTACATTTCCAGACTGGAAAAGAGGATAATCAAGAGACTCAGAAAAGAGATAAACCGCATGGAATGAGAGCGACTTATTGAAGCCGGAAACCGGGGTCCGGTTTGGACAGCAGCCCCGCAAAGTACAATTAGCGAAATAGGAGGGGGAGAAATTCTCTCAGACTTGAAAACAAAGGCTGAAAAGAAAGTTTTCTTAAAAAGCAAGGGGATAATTCATTTCCGGCAAATAAGCAGAGTCAACGAGCCTGATTTCACTACAAGGTGAAATCAGGCTCTTTTTTTGAAAAAAATTAGCTCATTTTTCGCACCTGTGGCAGTCAGTATAAAAAATTACGGCAGTGGCAATAATTTAGTTAGTGGCTGCTTGGGGAGGTTTCTGTAAATGGCCAATAAAGTAGAGATTTGCGGAGTAAATACTTCCAAATTACCTGTTCTTCGGAACGAAGAAATGCGCAAGCTCTTCAAAAAAATGCATAAGGGCGATGAAGAAGCCCGGCAGAAACTGGTTAATGGAAATCTCCGTTTAGTTTTAAGCGTCATCCAGCGTTTTACCAACAGAGGGGAATATGTAGATGATTTATTTCAAGTAGGATGTATTGGCCTGATGAAGGCTATCGATAATTTTGACCTGTCTCAGAACGTTAAATTTTCTACCTATGCGGTTCCCATGATTATCGGGGAAATCAGGAGGTACTTGAGAGACAACAACCCTATCCGGGTCAGCCGTTCTCTGAGAGATATGGCATATAAAGCCCTCCAGGTCAGGGATTCTCTGGTGACAAAGCATTCCCGGGAGCCTTCAATAACTGAAATTGCGGGAGAATTAAAAATCCCTCGTGAGGATGTTGTCTTTGCTCTAGATGCGATTCAGGAGCCTGTTTCCCTTTTTGAGCCCATTTACCACGACGGGGGCGACCCTATTTTTGTAATGGACCAAATCGGGGATGAAAAAAACCTGGACGTAAATTGGCTGGAAAATATAGCTGTTAGGGAAGCTCTGGCCAGGTTGAGTGATCGGGAAAAGCACATTTTAACTCTGAGATTTTTTGAAGGGAAAACACAAATGGAAGTGGCAGAGGAAATTGGCATTTCTCAGGCCCAGGTTTCCAGGTTGGAGAAAGCGGCCTTGAACCATATGAGAAAACACATGTGAGGGGTGAAACTTATGTCAAGGAAGTTTATCGGAGCAATTTGCATTACCGCTGTCCTGGCTTTTGCCTTTACGGTAGTAACGCAGGCTTGGGGGGAAAGGGACTTATCTGGGGACTTAATTCGATTCCACGTCATTGCCAACAGTGATACGCTTCAAGACCAGCAGTTGAAACGTGAAGTGCGGGATGCTGTACTCAATGAAGTAGGTTGCCGGTTTGAAACAGCTGGGACTGTAGAGGAAGCTCGCCAACTTGTAATGGAAAATTTGACTGAAATCAAAGACGCTGCTCAGAAAGAAATCCTCAGAAACGGTAAAGAGTATCCCGTGGAAGTGCAACTGGGAAACTTTAGTTTTCCTGCAAAAACCTATGGAAACTTTTCTCTCCCTGCAGGAGATTATGAGGCTGTGAGAGTTGTCATTGGGGAAGGGAAAGGTGAAAACTGGTGGTGTGTGCTGTTTCCTCCCCTCTGCTTTGTAGATATTTCCAACAGTGTTAGCAGAGAGCCTGAGGTTACCGAGGTTAGTAAAAACATGCACGCTCCTGAAGAACGGGAATTAATTTCAGACAGGCATGTTCCGGAAGCAGAAGATGATGAGGAGGCTTCCGCACCGGTTATCCAGATTAAATTCAAACTTTTGGAACTCTTTGACCGTTCCCGAAGTTTTTTGGCCGGGTGGCCCAAAGAGACTGACAAGCTATAAGAAACCCGAGAAATCCCCGGAAGGGAAAATACCCCACCGGGGATTTTTTTATTGTTTACACAACATTGGGAATATCTTTCATATATTAGTACTACTGGTGTTTTACATTACCTCCGGAATGAAACAATATTGCGCCACAGCAGCTGGCGAATTTACCTTTTGCCTGGAATTAATCGAGAATTTAATTTGGAGGTGAAGAATTATTATCCGGATATCCGATCTTAGGTCTCTGGAAGTTATAAATATTGAAGATGGCAGGCGTCTGGGAGTCATCAGGGATATTGAACTTGATACTGTTGAAGGTAAGGTAAAAGCAATTGTCCTCCCCGGCAGTCCCAGGCTGTTTGGGTTTTTGGGGAGACGAGATGATTTAGTTGTTAAGTGGGAGAGAATAAAAAAAATTGGGGTTGATGTAATCCTGGTAGATATTGACGGCTTTGAGGATGGGAAGTGGCACTACCGGTAACGGGAGGAAAAAAATAAAAGCGGGAAAAATCTATGGAAAATACCGGCAAACTGCCGGTATTTTTCTTTTCGGCAGGGTGAATCTGGAAAAATAATGGTTGACCACACTAAATATTGGGTTATAATTCGAATTGATACACTATATATGGTAGATTGAAGATGCCTATCCATGTTGAGGAAATTCCACGAGGAGGAAGCAAAGGATGAAATGTCCCTTTTGCGGCGTGGCAAATACACGGGTGCTGGAGTCGAGACAGACTGAAGAAGGCAGGAGTATCCGCAGGCGGAGAGCGTGTGCTTCCTGTGGTGAGCGTTTTACCACTTATGAGAGGGTAGAAAGGCCCCAATTGTTTGTTGTAAAAAAAGATGGCCGCCGAGAGGTTTTTGACCCGGAAAAGATCTTGAAGGGAGTAATCAAAGCTTGTGAAAAGCGGCCGGTATCCATTGAAGATATACGCAAACTGGTTGCCGGGGTTGAAGGAGAATTGTCCAACGTATTGGAATGTGAAATTTCCAGTTCGGTCATTGGGGAAAAAGTAATGGACAAGCTTAAAAACCTGGATGACGTTGCCTATGTCCGTTTTGCGTCTGTATACAGGGAGTTTGCAGACATTAATATGTTTATGAGAGAGATGGAAAATCTCATGCAAAAAAATTGATTACCGAAAGGGAGGTTATTTGGAGTTGTTTTCTCAAATTCAAAAGCGGGACGGCAGAATCGTAAATTTTGATGCCACGAAAATCACCGAGGCCATTTTTGCGGCGGCCAAGGCTGTGGGAGGGGATGATTATGAGAAAGCGAAGTCCCTAACCATCATGGTCCTGGATGTTCTTCAGGAGCAGTTTGGGAGTAGACTTTTTACAGTGGAAGATGTACAGGATGTTGTGGAAAAAGTACTGATTGAGCAGGGACATGCCCGGACTGCAAAAGCCTATATCCTGTACCGGGACAAGAGGACACGGATTCGTGAGGGGCGTTCGGAATTAATGGATGCCGTAGAGGACATTCTTGTGGAGACAAGCCGGGAAAACGCAAATATAGGTAATTCTCCCTCGGCTAAAATGCTCCAGATAGCCAGCGCAGCCAGCAAGCAATATTATTTAAACCGCTTGATTCCTGAAGAATTCTCTCAGGCTCACCGCAGCGGTGATATACATATTCACGACCTGGACTTCTACGGGAAAACTTTGACCTGTATACAGATACCTCTGGGGGAACTCCTGGAAAATGGATTTAACAACGGGCATGGGTATATCCGCAGGCCAAAAAGGCCTGCTTCAGCAGCGGCTTTGGCAGCTATAATCCTACAGAGCTCACAGAACGATATGCATGGTGGCCAGTCCTTTGCGGCCTTTGACAGGGATATGGAAACATTTGTCAGGGATGCTGAGGAAGAAGAGGTCTACCAGGCCATGGAAGCCCTGGTCTATAATTTGAACAGCATGCACAGCAGGGCGGGGAGCCAGGTTCCCTTCAGCAGCATTAACCTGGGCACGGACATCACCGAGGGGGGGAGGAGGGTGACCCGGAACCTTCTTTTGGCTTATGAAAAGGGCCTGGGCAGGGGTGAAAACCCGATTTTTCCCAACATAATATTTCGGATTAAAGAAGGGGTTAATTGGTGCCCAGGGGACCCTAATTATGATCTTTTCCTCCTGGCTATGCGGGTTGCCGCCAAACGGATGAATCCAACCTTCAGCTTCATGGATTCCTCCTTCAACCGTCAGTACGGCGACCTTGTCAGTTATATGGGCTGCAGGACAAGGGTCATGGCCAATGTTCGTGGGCCGGAAATAGCTGATAAGAGGGGAAACCTGTCCTTTACAAGTATCAATCTTCCCAGAATCGCCCTAAAGTCTCAAGGGAATATCGGCAAGTTCTTTTCGGAGCTGGACAAAAAATTGGATTTGGTTATCAGCCAGCTGTACCACAGGTTTAAGGTCCAGTCCAGGCTAAAGGTAAAAGACATGCCCTTCCTTATGGGGCAGCACCTTTACCTGGATTCGGAAACCCTTGGTCCCGATGATATTATTGAAAGGGCAATTGTCCACGGCACCCTTTCGGTAGGTTTTATTGGTCTCGCAGAGGCATTAGTTGCTCTTGTAGGACATCACCATGGTGAGTCTCCGGAAGCTCAGGAGCTGGGTTTGGAGATAGTACGGTTCATGAGAAAGAAGATAGACGAGGCAGTCTCCGAAAGAAACCTAAATTATACCCTGCTGGCAACGCCGGCAGAGGGATTGTCTGGGAGATTTGTGGAAAAAGACAGGGCGGTTTTTGGAAGAATTGATGGCATCACGGACAGGGATTACTATACTAATTCTTTCCATGTTCCCGTTTACTTTCCCATTTCCTTCTATGACAAAATCATGATCGAAGGGCCTTATCATAAATTAACCAATGCGGGACATATCAGCTACGTGGAATTTGATGCTCCGCCCCAGGATAACACTGCCGCTGTCTATGAGGTGTTGAAGCATATGAAAGCGGCGGATATGGGGTACGGAGGCATAAACTTTCCTATAGACTACTGCAATACATGTGCTCAATCGGGAGTAATTTCGGAAGACAGCTGTCCTTTCTGTGGGAGCACGGATATTAGGCGGATCCGCAGGATAACCGGTTATTTCAGTACAGTTGACAGGTTTAATGATGGTAAGATAGCGGAACTCCATGACAGGTTAAGCCATATGAAGAACGGATACAGGAACAGGCAGGCAAAAATAGGGTAAAGGAGTGTGGCAATGATTAGGTTTGCGGACATAATCGATGAATCCGTTGTTGACGGGCTGGGTATCCGTGTTGTGCTTTTCCTGCAGGGGTGCCTGAATAATTGCGAAGGCTGCCACAATCCCGACCTCAAGCCTTTAGAAGGTGGTCAGGATATCAAAGAAACGGAACTGGCAGATATTCTCCTGGACAGGATTACCCCCCTGCACCGGGGCATAACCTTAAGCGGCGGGGAGCCTATGCTCCAGGCTGACAACCTGGTTAAGCTAATTTCTATTGTAAAGAGTGCACGGCCGGACCTTGATTTTTGGCTTTATACCGGTAAATTATATGAAGAAGTGGCTGGGCACCCTATTTTGTCTCTGGTAGACGTTGTCGTTGACGGGCCTTTTATCAGATCGCAGCGAGATTCTTCCTGTGTTTTCTATGGTTCGGCAAATCAAAGGGTGTTAGATGTCCGGGAGTCAAGGAAACTGGGAAAAGCAGTTGAATTGAAGTTTTAGTCTGTGATAATGTGGTCCCCACCTGTAACAAGGTGGGATTTTTTTTCGCCTAATTTTTGATGCAATTACCCAACTGGCAAATTAAATCATACTATAAATCAAATTTCTAAATAATAAAGGTAAACAAGTCCCTGCATAAGGGCAGTGGTGAGGTGAATTATGAAAAAGAAATACAGGTCGATACACATTATCAAATGCGAAAAGTGCGGTTGCAGTATAAAGGTTTTCTGCCAGCTGAGAAAAGGTTGTTACAGCCAAAAGCCCCTTGAATGCCCCCAATGCAATTATTTTGCCGGTTGGATCACATCATCTCCCGGTTATGAAGTCGAACGTCTGGTATCTGTAATTCAGGAGTCTGTCTCAGGTTACTAAGGGATTTAAAAGCCTCATAAAATAATGGCCATTAAGGCAGGAAAATAAGGGTCATCTGGGAAATAATTAGTAGAATCTGTCTTTAACCTGGAGGCACTTGCTGTATGGACTGTTTTCAGCTGATAAGGGAAAAGGATATGGAATACCTGAAATTTGTCCTGCCAGGAGCTTGGGCGGTTTTTTCTACCCGGCAGGGTGGGACCAGCAGGCCTCCTTTTGACACGCTGAATCTGGCTTTTCACGTAGGGGATGAGCAGGAGTCCGTTGCAGCTAACAGGGAGGCTTTTGCCGCTGCTGTGGGGTTTTCCCTTGACAGGGTGGTTTGTGCCAACCAGGTCCACGGTACCAATATTCAGGTAGTTACTCAAGAGGACTGCGGCAGGGGGGCATTCCGCCTGGAAGATGCGGTTCCAGAAACAGATGCCCTGATTACTGCTGATAAGGGAGTTATCCTGGCGGGTTTTTTTGCTGACTGTGTACCGATTTATATATCGGACCCTGTAAAGGGGGCAGTTGCTTTGGTACATGCCGGTTGGAAAGGTACTGTGAAGGAAATTGCGGGTAAAACTGTAGGCAGGATGTCCGGCGAATTTTCCTGCAGTCCTGCCGATTGTTACGCACTTATCGGTCCCTCTATCGGGCCTTGTTGTTATACTGTGGGAAAGGAAGTTGCGGCCAAATTTGAGTTTGGACCGGAAGGTTTTGACAAGGCGGTAAAGAAGCAGGAAGATAAATGGATTCTTGACTTGTGGGCAGCAAACAGAAATGTCCTGCTGTCCTCCGGTTTGCTGCCTGAGCGTATTCAACTTAGCGGAGTATGCACCAGGTGCGGCGGCAAATTTTTTTCTTATCGAGGGGATGGGGGCTGTACAGGTCGTATGGCTGCGTTTATAAAACCTTTATGACCGAGGGGTAACCGTGGAGAATAATTTCGAGAAGGGACTTGTTGAAGACTTTGTACCCCGGCGGGAAAGGATGAAGAGACGGGAAAAGGCGAAAAGGATCCGTAAAATAGTCTTTTACGTCTTTACGTGTATTGCCGGTGTGCTTGTTATTACCTGGACAGTCAGCGCTGTAGAAAGGCTGATGGATTGGCGCAGTATGCAGCTGATTCCTGCCAAATACGGTGTCCTTGAAGAATGTAAAGAGAAAAAGGCAGTCGTTGTCCGCAGGGAAACTGCGTTGACTGTACCGAAACCTTACAGTATCAGGTATTTGGTAGCCGACGGAGTAAGAGTGCGAAAAGGTGCGCTCTTATTAAAGGCTGAATCCCCGGAGATAAACAGGACCGGTGAAGAGACTAATTTAAAACTGTATTCTCCCCAAGCCGGGACAGTATACAAGAAAACTGACGGGTTAGAAAGTGTCTTGACTTTTTCCAGCTTGAAGTCTCTAAATCTGAATACAGTGTATGATAAAGTTACTAAAGGTGTCATGGAAAGTCAGGGCAAAAAAGGCGACTCTGTAATAAAGATTGTTGACAATTTGAGTCCCGCATATTTATTGTTTCCCTCCTCCGGAATAAATCTGGAAGAGGGGAGCCGTATTTCTTTCCGAATTTCTGGGTCAGAAGATGTTTTTTCCGGGACACTTGAGCAAGATTCCAACAACATTTTATTGGTGAAAATTTCGCCTGTTCCCCAGGATCTTATGGCGGACAGGCTGTGTAACATTGAAGTTATAACCAAACGGGCGGCCGGGCTGGTGGTACCGGCTTCAAGCCTGGTTGAAAGGAGCGGGGTTTTTGGTGTATATGCTGTTTCTGCCGGGAACATGCAGTGGACAGAGGTTGAGGTTAAAGGTATTTTTGACGATCAAGCTGTAATTACAGGTATTAATCCCGGTCAAGAAATAGTTGTAAATCCCGATACTATATTGAGAACTGAAAAAAAGTAGGATTTTGAAATTCTTAAAACCGGCCCTCTTCTCAACCTAGATTAATTTATTTGTAAGGAGAAATGCAAGATGCATGAGATAGCTGATAATTTCAGGGATATTAAGGAAAGAGTTGCACGGGCTGCCTTCCGGGCGGGAAGAAATCCGGAGGAAATTACAATAATAGCTGTGACTAAAAACCAAACTATTGATACAATAAGGGAAGGAATTCAAGCAGGAATAAACATAATTGGAGAAAACAGGGTGCAGGAACTGGTGGATAAATATGAAGCCCTGGAAAATCAGGTTCAGTGGCACTTTATCGGCCACCTGCAGACCAACAAAGTAAAGTACGTCATTGACAAGGTTCACCTTATCCACTCTTTAGACAGGCTTTCCCTGGCAGAGGAAATTGAACGGCGTGGGGAGAGAAAGAAATTGAGTGTTAACGCCCTGGTACAGGTGAACGTATCCGGGGAGGAGAGCAAATATGGATTGCCTCCCGAAGAGTTGATACCTTTTCTGGAAAAGGTATCAGACCGTTGTAAGAACATTAATATCAAAGGGTTAATGACTATTGCCCCTTATGTTGCAGATCCTGAGGAAACCCGGCCTTTCTTCCGGTGTTTGAGGGAACTTGCAGAGGAAGTTAAGGAACGCAATATTGCCGGAGTAAAAATGGACTTTTTGTCAATGGGTATGACTAACGATTTCGAAGTTGCCGTTGAAGAAGGGGCTAATATGGTGCGTATTGGTAGGGCGATTTTCAACACTACCCAGGAATGGAGGAAAGGAAATGGCTAAGAAACTGGGGGATAAGTTGATGAATTTTTTCGGTTTTGAAGTGGAAGAAGTTGAGGAAGATGAACTGATCCGGGAAGAGGAACCTGAAACTTTTCTCAAGACAAAGACAGTTAGGAATAATGTTGTTAATCTTCATACAAACCAAAATATCAAGATTGTAGTGGTCAATGCAGAGAAATTTGAGCAGGTACAGGATTTTGCTACCGAATTAAAAAACCGGAGGCCGGTAGTAGTTAATTTTGAGAATATTGACAAGGATACCGCCAAGAGGATTCTTGATTTTATGAGCGGTGCAACCTACGCTCTTGGCGGGTTAATGCGTAAAATCAGCTCTTATATCTTTTTATTTGCTCCCAGCAACGTTGATATTGATGGCAATATTCCGGGAGAAGGTCTGGAAGAAGAATTTTTTTCAGTTCGGGAAGAATCCCGCTTCTAGTCGGCGAGTAGTAACAAGTCATTCTCAGTGGGTATCCAATCTCTTGCTGAGATAAAGCCCTAAGGCGGATGCACACGGTTTGGGCCATGTATTTTGTCGTGCAGGCACAACCTAAACCGTCACAAGTATGCCCAGGGCATATTTCAAAAATCAAGGCTAAAGGTGTGTGGAGGCTGATTTCATGAAGATAGGTTTTATCGGGTCAGGCGCCATGGGTGAAGCCCTGGTCAAAGGCCTTATTGACAGCGGCAGGTACTCACCGGAGGATATTTGCTGCAGTGATATCCTGAAGACAAGGTGCGGGTTTTTAAGTACAACTTATGGGGTTTCTGCGCATAGAGATAATATTAAGGTAGTGGAGTCCTCAGATATTATTATACTGGCTGTAAAGCCTGACAAGGTACGGGAAGTGGTCCTTGAAGTAAAGGGCATTATCGACAAGACTAAGCTGTTAGTCTCCATTGCTGCAGGTGTTTCCACCAATGCAATAGAAACCTGGTTAGACAAAGATGTTCCGGTCATCCGTGTTGTTCCCAATACACCCTGTGTTATAGGTAAAGGAATATCCGCCATTGCACCGGGGAAATACTCGACGGAGCTGCACCAGGAAAAGGCTCAGGATATCTTCGCCTGTGTGGGAGATACGGTAAGGGTTTCCGAGAGTCTGATGGATGCTGTAACCGGTGTCAGCGGCAGCGGGCCGGCATACATTTATCTTGTAATTGAAGCCATGATAGACGCAGCTGTTACTGTAGGGCTTCCCCGTACTGCTGCTGCCGACCTTGTACTGAAAACAGTAATCGGCTCAGCTGAAATGGTTTTACAGACGGGGCAGCACCCTGCAGTATTAAAAGCCCAGGTGGTATCTCCAGGTGGGACTACGGCAGCGGGTTTGAATGAACTGGAATCGGGTAAGCTCAGAGCCCTTTTTACCGGGGCGGTCAAAGCTGCTGTACAAAGAGCCGGGGAGTTAGGAGAGTAATTAGCGGGGTGGAAGAGACTTGGCCATATTATATCAGGTAATAAGAATTGCTATTGAGCTTATGGAGTGGCTGATAATTGCCCGTGTGCTTCTTTCGTGGGTCAATGTCGGTCCCAACAACCAAATTGCTGCATTTATCTATGAGATGACAGAACCAATTTTAAAACCTATAAGGTCAGCAATGCCCAGAGGGTCTATTCCTTTGGATTTTTCTCCGGTTATTGCAATAATTCTGCTGGAGTTCTTGCAGAGGTTCATTTTAAGCGTACTGTTTTAGAAAAGCTGCTTTAAAAAAAGAGAGAATTTTGTTTTGAGGAAAACTGGGAGGAGGACAGTTTATGGTCTTAACGCCTGTAGAGTTGGAATCAAAAGAGTTTAGCAGGGCGATGCGAGGCTATAACAGCGAAGAGGTGGACAAGTTCCTAAAGAACGTTCTCAAGGAATATGAGGCTCTCTACCGTGAGAATAAGGAGCTAAAGGACGCCTACAGCAGGGCTATGCAGGAGCTGGAAAAGTACAAAAACCTGGAAAACACCATTACTAAAACCCTTGTTACCGCCCAGAAAGCCGCTGAGGATGCCCGGAAAAATGCCCAAAAGGAGGCTGAGCTTATCATCAGGGAAGCCAGGTTAAAAGGCGATGAGCTCATGGCAGAAGCGGAAGAAGAGATTCAAAAAAAACGGGCGGATTATGAGGACGTGGTCAAGAAGCACCAAGTTGCTTTTACCGAGCTAAAACTGTTTCTTCTGTCGCATTTGCAGCTCCTGGAAAAGAATGAGCCGGATTCTTCCGAGGAAGATTCCACCGGTGAGGAAGAGGAAATAATGGAAAGCTCGGAAGAAGTTTGACTTATCAAGGATTTATAATATAATAAATAACAATTATTTTGTACAAAATATTGAATAAAGACTGGGAAAGGGAAGAGTAAGCACTTGTCTTCATCCAGCGAATTCGGGATGGTGGGAGCCGGATAGTACCTGGTGCTGAAAATCGCCCTGGAGTTGCACTCTGAAAAGAACAGTAGGAGATGCCGGTTTGTCTGTCGTTACAGGACTTCGAGAGAATCGGTTCGTCCGGTTTATTAAGGTGGTACCGCGGGTCTGACTTCCGTCCTTAGGATGGAGGTTTTTTGTATTTAAATCAATTTTATTGAATTATGAGGTGATTTGAAATTGAGCTACAATGATAGTTTAAACCTTCCAAAAACTGATTTTCCAATGCGTGCCAAACTTCCCCAAAGGGAACCGCTTATTTTGGAGCATTGGGAAGAAATCGATATTTATCACCGTGTCCAGGAAAAGAACCAGGGGAGGCCAAAATTCATTCTCCATGACGGTCCGCCCTATGCCAACGGCAATATTCACCTGGGTACTACCATGAATAAAATTTTGAAGGATATCATAGTCAAATACCACTCTATGGCCGGTTATGATGCTCCTTATATTCCGGGTTGGGATACTCACGGACTCCCTATTGAGCAGCAGGCTATCAAGAATTTAGGAATTAACCGGCATGAAAAGAGCACAGTTGAGTTCAGGCAAAACTGCCGGGACTATGCATTAAAATTTGTAGACATTCAAAAGCAGCAGTTTAAGCGTCTTGGTGTCAGAGGTGATTGGGAAGACCCGTACCTCACCCTGAAACCGGAATTCGAAGCAGAACAGATCGGTGTTTTTGGGGAAATGGCCCAAAAAGGGTATATTTATAAAGGACTGAAACCTGTTTACTGGTGTGCCGACTGCCAGACAGCCCTGGCTGAGGCCGAAGTAGAGTATCAGGATGCCAAATCTCCTTCAATTTATGTGAAGTTCCGGGTGAAGGACGGCAAAGGTTTACTGCCGGAGAACGGTTATGTGGTTATCTGGACTACAACTCCCTGGACCCTCCCGGCTAACGTGGCTATATGTTTACACCCTGAATTTGTTTACGTTTTGCTTGAGGTAGACGGGGAGTATTATGTTATGGCCAGGGAACTCTATGAACAGGCCTTAAAGGATATTGGAATAGAAGGTGCACAGGTTGTCCGGGAATTTAAAGGGACGGAATTGGAGGGAGTTATTTGCGCCAATCCCTTGGTTGAAAGGGACTCCCTGGTGATTTTAGGAAATCACGTCACTCTGGAACAGGGGACAGGCTGTGTTCACACTGCCCCCGGACACGGTATCGAGGACTACGAGGTAGGTGTGCGCTATGACCTGCCTGTAATCTCTCCTCTTGATGATAACGGAAATTTTACGGCTGAAATTCCCATGCTGGAAGGCATGCCTTACTATAAGGCCAACAAGGAGATTACCACAGTACTAGAGGAAAATGGCAGTTTAATGCACCTGGATTTCTTTAACCACCAATATCCTCACTGCTGGAGGTGCAAGCACCCTGTTATTTTCCGGGCGACAGAGCAGTGGTTTGCTTCTATTAAGGCTTTTAGGGAAGATCTTCTTAGAGCAGTGGACGAAGTCCATTGGATACCTTCCTGGGGTAAAGAAAGAATGCATAACATGATTGCAGACAGGGGTGACTGGTGTATCTCCAGGCAGAGAACATGGGGAGTTCCTATTCCTGTGTTTTACTGCAATTCTTGTGGAGAAGCCGTAATTACTCAGGAAACCATTGCCCATATCCAGGAGCTCTTTAGAGAACATGGTTCAGATGTATGGTTTGCCCGTGAAGCCGCCGACTTAATTCCTCCGGGATTGAAGTGCACCAAGTGCGGCGGGGAAGGATTTTCCAAAGAATCAGATATCATGGATGTGTGGTTTGACTCAGGATCCAGCCACATGGCTGTCCTGAAAGGGGAAAACAGGTGGCCTGCAGATATGTACCTGGAGGGAACAGACCAGTACCGGGGGTGGTTCAACTCGTCTCTTTCAACAGGAGTTGCTGTTAGAGGCCGGGCACCGTACAAAATTTGCCTCACCCATGGTTTTGTTGTTGATGAAAAGGGCAGGAAAATGTCCAAGTCCTTGGGCAATACCATTGATCCCTTGAAGGTTATCGAGGATAAAGGAGCAGACATCCTAAGGCTCTGGGTTTCATCTGCCGATTATCACCGGGATGTGGCCGTATCTGACAACATTATGAAGCAGATGTCAGAAGCTTACAGGAAGATTAGAAATACCTGTCGCTTCCTTCTGGGCAATCTCTACGATTTCAAGCCAGGGGAGGATGATGTCCCCTACGGCGAACTCCTGGAATTGGACCGCTGGGCCCTTCTAAGGCTCCAGAGACTGGTTCAGAAAGTTACTGATGCTTACAACAAGTACGAATTTCACAGGGTATATCATGATGTGCACAATTTCTGTGTGAGCGATATGAGTGCTTTCTACCTGAATATTCTAAAGGACAGGCTTTATATTTCGGCGGCTGACAGCACTGAAAGACGTTCTGCTCAAACAGTAATGTACTCAGTCTTGGAGACTCTGGTAAAAATATTGGCGCCTATTCTGGCCTTTACAACAGAAGAGATTTGGACCTTTATGCCCAAAAAGGAAGGGATGCCGGAAAGCGTTCAGCTTACAGATTGGCCCCAGGTGAACCAGGAATATATCGATATTGAACTGGAGAGGAAATGGGAAAGAATAATTGAAGTTCGGGAGAATGTGGTAGATGCCCTGGAGATTGCCAGGAATGAAAAACAGATCAGGGACTCCTTGGAGGCTCGTATAGATTTATACGCGGCTGAAGACCTGTATAATTTCCTGCAGCCTCTGGAACCCGAACTTTCTACACTATTTATTGTGTCCCAGACTTATCTCCATGGTCCGGAAGAAGATGTGCCTGATGCGGCTACCAAGGAGTATGGTAACCTTGTGGTTAAGGTGAGTGCTGCTGAAGGGGATAAGTGTGAACGGTGCTGGATGTACAGCGACTATGTGGGCAAGAGCCATGAGCACCCGTCATTGTGCAAGAGGTGCGAAGAAATTGTATCTCATATGTAAAGTTGTGAAAGAATTTATTTTCTCAAATGAAGGGGGACTTTAAGCTAATTCCTGCAGCGCACCTTGCTGCAGGAATTTCCTTAATCCCAGTGGAGTAAACTGTAAAAAAAGGGGAATGAAAGAGATGAAAAAAAACCGGATAGTGATTACAGTGGTTGGGAAAGACAAAGTGGGCATTATTGCCGGAGTCGCCAATACTCTAGCGGAATGCAATGCCAATATTATCGATATCAGCCAGACGATTATGCAGGAGTTCTTTACAATGATCATGATGGTGGATATCAGTAATTGTACTGTTGATTTCGGAACACTAAAGGAGCTTTTGCAGGAGCGGGGGAACCAGTTAGAAGTAAAAATTACTGCCCAGCATGAAGATGTATTTCATTTCATGCACCGTATTTAGCGGGGAGGTAGGGATATGCCTGTTGCTTTTGGAATAAATGAAATTCTTGAAACCCTTAGAATGATTGAAGTGGAAAATTTGGATATAAGAACAGTTACGTTAGGTATCAGCCTCCAGGACTGCCGGGGGGGTGATGTGCGCACAGTAACAGAAAAGATTAAAGAAAAGGTTGTAAAATACGCTGGCAACCTAGTGGCTGTGGCGGATGAGATTGAAAAAGACTACGGAGTCCCTATTATCAATAAGCGGGTTTCTGTCACGCCTATTTCCCTGGTAGCGGCACTGGATTCACCGGAGGAGTATGTTGAGTGTGCCTTAGCTTTGGATGAGGCTGCCAAGGAGGTGGGGGTGGACTTTATCGGTGGTTTTTCTGCCCTGGTGCATAAAGGGTTAACCAGGCAGGACAAGTTGCTCATGGATTCCATTCCTGAAGCCCTGGCCGGCACCGAGAGGGTATGCTCCAGTGTCAACGTTGCAACCACCAGAGCAGGTATTAACATGGATGCCGTTTATGAAATGGGGAAAATAATAAAAAGGACAGCTGCACTTACTGCTGACGCAGATTCTATTGGGTGTGCAAAGCTGGTGGTTTTCTGCAATATCCCCGAGGACAATCCTTTCATGGCCGGTGCTCTGCACGGTGTTGGTGAACCTGAGGCAACAATTAATGTGGGGGTGAGCGGTCCGGGCACCGTACTGAGGGCCATTGAGAAACACCACCATGCTGACTTTGGTACCCTGGCCGAAATAATTAAAAAGACTGCCTTCAAGGTTACCCGCATGGGTGAACTGGTAGGCAAAGAAGCCTCAGAGAGGTTGAATATCCCCTTTGGGATAGTTGACCTTTCCCTTGCACCTACTCCGGCTGTGGGGGACAGTGTGGCCGATATCCTTGAGGCTATGGGTATAGCCAGGTGTGGAGGCCCGGGAACGACTGCTGCCCTGGCAATGTTAAATGATGCCGTTAAAAAGGGTGGAGCCATGGCAACTTCTTACGTCGGGGGGTTAAGCGGTGCCTTTATCCCGGTCAGTGAAGATGCCGGTTTGGGCAGGGCGGTGGAATCTGGAGCTCTAACCCTGGATAAGCTTGAGGCCATGACCAGTGTCTGTTCTGTCGGACTGGACATGATTGCCCTGCCGGGTAGTATTTCTGCGGAGATAATTGCTGCCATTATTGCAGATGAAGCTGCTATAGGCATGGTGAATCACAAGACTACCGCTGTGAGAGTCATCCCTGTTGAAGGTAAAAAAGCCGGGGAAAAAGTCACCTTTGGCGGACTTCTGGGAGGTTGCACCATAATGCCTTATAAAAATGTAGACCCATCAGGTTTTGTGGCCCATGGAGGGCGGATTCCTGCGCCTATTCAGGCCTTGAATAATTAGGCTCAGGTGTCGTTTGGACAGAGGGTTTATTTTTGTCCGAGGCAATAAAGACTCACAAGGTAGTAAAGGTCAGGTTTCCAGGGGGCTAGAGGCAGTATAAAATTCTTATTCCGATGGGCAAGTTATTAATGCTCCAGGGAGGATTAGCCATGAACACTGACTGTGATAATAGTGACAAAGACATCACCGAATTGCGCTCGCAAGTAGAGTACTTGGCAACCATTGTCCACGGAGCCCAGTTTACAGAATATCTGGATTTGATCAATGATACCCGCCGGCTGTTAATTTTGAATTTTATTCTTGGCCTTACCCGGGGTCTGGGAATGGCAATTGGGTTTACTCTGCTGGGCGCACTGGTATTCTATTTCCTCAAACAAATTATTGTACTCAATCTTCCTCTGATCAGTGACTTTATTGCTGATATTGTCCGCCTGGTTCAAATGCAGAGTATCTAGGATATTTGAGGGGGGTAGATATAAGTGACCAGGGATGTTTTTGAAGCAATTAAAGAACGCCGGAGTACAAGGGCTTTTAAGGAGGATGAAGTCCCACTGGCAACAATCACCCGTCTTGTAGAGGCGGCCTGTCATGCTCCTTCTGCCGGGAATATTCAACCCTGGCAGTTCTATATTGTAACTGACACGGAAAAGAAAAAAAGTCTTGTAAAGGCTGCACTGGGACAGGGCTTTCTTGCCCAGGCACCTGTAGTAATTGTCGTCTGTGCCGAACCTGAAAGGTCTGCTTCCAGGTACGGTCAAAGGGGAAGTGAACTCTACTGTCTTCAGGACACAGCTGCCGCAGTGCAGAATATACTGCTGGGAGCAAATGCCCTGGGATTGGGGACATGCTGGGTAGGTGCTTTTAATGAGGGTGAGGTTGCTCGTGTTTTACGTCTGCCTCAAGAGTTGCGTCCAGTTGCACTGGTACCTGTTGGGCACCCTGCCGGGGACAGCCGCATGCCTTCCCGGAGGTCGGTTAAAGATGTTGTGCATCTTGTCGGTGAATGATAATATAATTGAGGAAAATTTCGCTCTGTGTAAAGATATCCTGACTACTACATGGAGGATTTGCGGGGGTAGGGTATGCGGTTCTTCGTTAAGCTGGCTTTAAGCGTTTTTTTAATGGATCGAATAACCAAGGGGATAGTGAAGGCTAACTTTTCGGAGGGGCAGTCAATTCCTCTGATTGAAAATATATTTCATCTTACATATGTGCGCAATCCCGGCGCTGCATTCAGTTTGTTTCCCCACAAAACCCTGTTCTTTATTGTAGTTACAATAGCGGTTTTGGTCGTTATTTTGTACTATTATAACAAGATACCTGCTGACAGATTACGGGCTCGCACGGCACTGGCCCTTCAATTTGGCGGCGCAGCGGGAAATCTTGTGGACAGGATATTTGGCGGTTATGTGGTGGACTTTTTTGATTTTCGTGTATTCCCTGTATTCAACATTGCTGACAGTGCAGTTGTGATTGGTGTGATTTTGTTAAGCTGGGAGATTATTACCTGGCCAAAGGAAGATGATCAGGAGCAGGAGTACTGAGATGGTAATACCCGGTAGCGGAAATACGGAAATAGATGTTGATGAAGGTGCCCAGGGACAGAGGCTGGACGTTTTTTTGTCATCTACCCTTCCGGACTGTTCCCGGTCGCAAATACAAAAAGCTATTGATAATGGGCAGGTAACCGTTAACGGTCGGGCCGTTAAACGGAACTACAAGGTAAAAAAGGGGGACCTGGTGTCTTTTGCTGAATTCCAATTGGAAGAAATTGAAGCTCGCCCTGAAAAGATTCCTTTGGATGTTTTGTATGAAGACAGGGACATTATAGTAGTAAACAAACCCCAGGGTATGGTAGTACACCCGGCACCGGGCAGTACCTCCGGGACCCTGGTCAACGCTCTCCTCTACCACTGTACTGATTTGTCAGGGATAAACGGAAAGCTGCGGCCTGGTATTGTACACCGGATCGATAAGGATACATCAGGCATCCTGGTGGCTGCAAAAAATGATGTTGCCCACAGGGGCCTTGCCCGGCAGCTGAAGGACCATGATATGCGCCGGGAGTATCTTGCCCTTGTTCACGGGATAATCCAGCATGATGTGGGGTGTATCGATGCCCCTATTGGGCGGAATCCCGGGGATAGAAAAAAAATGGCTGTAGTATTTTGTAACAGCCGCAGGGCAGTGACCCAGTTTGATGTCCTGGAGCGCTTTAAGGAATATACATTAGTTAAGCTAAAACTGGAAACTGGGCGGACCCACCAGATCCGTGTGCATATGGCCTATATAAAGCATCCGGTGGTGGGGGACACAAAGTACGGTCCGGGGAAGAATGAATTTGGATTAAAAAGGCAGGCTCTTCATGCTTATGTTTTAGGTTTCAGACACCCCAGTACCGGGAAATATCTGGAATTTACCGTCGGCCTGCCCGAATATTTTAAGGAAATCCTGTCTGTCCTTGGCAGCGTAAAGGGGGCTGAATTGGTTGAGTCAGTGGAAAACCTTATGTACAGTGAACAACCAGATGGAAGCGGAAATACTTAAGGGGTACCTTAGAGCTACGGGATTAGAGCAGTCCTGAGATCCGAGGCTGCCGGGGAGATTTACGGGTTGACCGCGGGGCCTCTTGCTGAGGTTGAGATCCTGGTAGCTTTTGAACAATATGGAGAAGCGGAAAGAATTTTGGAGGAGTATCCGGAGAATGAAACCTAAAATAATGTCTATTGATTACGAAGACGGTACCCTGGGCTATGATATTTCAGTTGATGAGAATGGTGTTACAGTTCAAGATTACCTGAATGCCCTTAACGCTGCTTTAATGACCCTGGATTTGTCCCGTTCCCGGGAGGACAGGAAAAGCTGCCGTGGATGTGACCTTTGCTGCGGAGAACGTATTCCACTAACTATTATTGACCTGCTTGTGCTTGCCGAGAGCCCTGCGGTCAGGGGGACTCTGGGGGGCAGCCTTTCAGGTGAGCATAAAGTCCTTGCTGAAATGCTCCGGCGTTTCTCCCATGTTTATGTCGACGGGAGGAGTGTAGATATTACCCTGCGCCTTGGTGAGGATAACAAATGCATTTTCCTGGAAAGGGAGACAAAAACCTGTTCAGTTTACGATTTCCGGCCCTTTGTGTGCCAGACATTTATCTGTTGCCCCGCTTCAAAGGATGCATTGGAACTGCGTGAGGCAGTAGTGAACGCCGGTGAGGACGAACTGGTGCGCAGGTGGCTTGAGTTTGCTGAGGCTGGTCTCTGTGGTTTTTGGTATGACGAGGCGGATTCTCCCGATGTGGATTTGGAGGATTGGGTTAAAGGGCCTTTTACAGGGAAAAGCAGCTATTCCCAGGTCCTTATCAAAGATGTTCTGCCTCCCGGTTTATGGGCAAGGCTGCACCAGGCATCGTAAATTTTTTTCTTTTTAGTATCTGCCCTTTGGGCTTTTTCTTATTTTTGGCCCCTATTTTGGGCAGTATAGAGATAGCGTGAAGGAGGGTAACTGGCGATGGCAGGCTTGTTTTCTCCTATTTCAATCAAGAATATGAAGCTGAAAAACAGAATAGTTTTTCCGCCTATTGCTGCGTATAAGGCGTCCATTAGCGGCGCATTGACTGACGAATTGATGAAGGAATATGGGAACAGAGCCAAAACATCCGTTGGCCTGGTAATTTTAGAACACGCCTTTGTCAATATGCAGGGGCGGGTAAATATCCGACAAGCAGGAATGCACAGTGGCGACCTGTTGGATGGATATAAAAGGCTTACCAGTATGGTTCACTCCTTTCAAGGTGTAATTGGTGCCCAAATCAACCACGGTGGGACTGCATGCAGAAGAGAAGTAATCGGTACCCAGCCTGCGGGCCCCTCTTGTATCAAACATCCAAGAGGAACGGATCTGCCCCGGGAGATGGGAGAGGCGGAAATACATAGAACGGTTGTGGATTTTGGGAGAGCAGCCGGCCTTGCCAAAGAGGCCGGATTTGATATGGTTGAGATTCATGGGGCCCACGGATACCTTTTGAACCAGTTCCTTTCGCCCCTGACCAACAGGAGGCATGACAAGTATGGTGGGAGCCGGGAGAATCGGATCAGGTTTTCCCTTGAAGTAGTTGAAGAGGTTAGAAAAGTTGTTGGAAAAGATTATCCCGTCTTTTTTCGTCTGGGCGGCGATGACAGAATGTATGGCGGGCTGACCGTTGAGGATGCTCATTGGGTAGCCCTCAGGCTTGTGCGGGCAGGTGTGGATGTTTTGGACTTGTCGGGAGGTTTGGGAGGGTATGACGGCCAGGGGCAGGGATATTTTGTTTACCTTGCGGAAGCTATCAAACCTGTTGTGGATATCCCAATCATGATAACCGGAGGCATTAAAGACCCTGCGTTTGCCAACCATCTCCTTGAGTCGGGTAAGGCAGACCTGGTTGGAATAGGCAGGGCACTGCTCCAAGACTGCCGTTGGGTGGAAAAGGCTGTTGAGGTAATGCAGGGCTAGGAGATGGGCAAAATCCTTTTTAACCTCCTAAAATGGGGTTTTGCAGGTGTTACCTGTTGTTTAGTCATAGAGAAATTTTCGGCAATGTCTTTATAACACTGGGAAGCTTCGCTGTTGGGAAAGCGCAGCAAGCAGGGTGTCAGCCTCCTTACGGACTTGGAAACATGTATATCCTCCATTACATGACCTAGGTATTTAATATTCAATGAAAGGAATCGCTCCGCGGCACTCATAATTCTGGCGGCAACACTGTCCGCTTCTTCTTGTCCTTCCGTTTTATTGATTACAAGCCAAAGGAAAGGTACGTTCTTTAGATCTACCAGTACCTTTAAGGCGGCGTAAGTATCTGTAATGGAATGAGGTTCCGGTGTTGTAACGGTGATAATTTCATCTACCAGCTGGTTAAAGAACATTACGTTGTTGGAAACACCTGGGCCTGTATCAAGAAGAATGATGTCTGTATAAGGTTCCAACTTCCCCAGGCTGTTAATTACTTTCTGGGCCTGCGCCTCAGAAATGCTTGTTAAAGGGGGAAATCCTGATGAGCCCGGTGCAATTACCGTCTTGCAGGGACCTTCCAACAAAATATCAAAAATATTTTTCTTTCCTTCAATGACATCCTGAATGGTGTACCTGGCATGCAAATTAAGGAGGACATCTATGTTTGAGGTTCCCAGGTCGCAATCAACGATGCATACCCGCAGCCCTTGCTGGCTTAGGGCAATAGCCAGGTTTATAAGGAGAGTGCTTTTTCCTGCTCCTCCTTTACCGCTGGTTACAGTGATTATTCTGGGAGTTTTTAATTTGTCTTTCTTGAGCAGTTGATAGGGGAGCGCCAGTTCCAGACACTGGTATTCACCAAAAGCTGTTTTTTTGCTAATTTCTGAAAAAAAGACCTGTTTTAACGGTATTTCAACCTTAACCGGAGTGTTCCTGGGGAGGAGTACCACTTTTCCGTTATAATATGGCACCGAAACCAGCAGACGGTCGGCCGTCTTTTCTATAATACTGGTTTTAAAAGTACGGTGGGCAAATACCCCTTCCTGGGGGCTCAAAAGTAACGGTTGGTGCATGCGAAACATTGAATTCATCAACGAATCACACCCTGCTCTTTTTGTGAGTGTTTCTAGCAACGGGTAAAGTTGTCCTTTGGAGAAAAGGTCTATCTTTGTTGGATAAAATAAAACTGCCCTGAATTATTTGTCGAAAACCTTGAATTTACTTTTGTTTACGGCTCCATGCTCCTGGATTTAATCTTCCTTTTCAATAACCTGTTTCCTTTTTCTCTGTTAAATTATCGGAGTTAATATGGCTCCAAAATCCGCCTCCAGCAGGGGGATAACCAGTTTGTTGTCCTTTACGGCACATTCCTGTGTAGTGAGGGCATCTTGAAACCGGATTCCCTCGGGAAGCCCAAGCAACCGCACAGGAATGCTGCATTCCAAGTCTTTGGAGCCTAAGTTAAGGACAACCAGGCATAATTGTTCGGCAAATTTTCTTGCAAAGGCATATACCTTGTTTGCATCATCAGCGGTGAGGGGAAGAAATGCTCCTTTCTTTAGCGGTTCACTTTCCTTCCGCAGCTTTATTAAAGCAGTGTACAAGTCCAGGAGAGTTTTATCCTGTTCCTCAACTTCCCAGACCATAGCTTTCCGGCAGCCGGGGTCAGGACCTCCCATCATGCCTATTTCATCCCCATAATAAATCATTGGTGCTCCCAGATAGGTCATTTGAAATATTATCGCGGGGCGCATTTTTCTATTGATGTTTTCAGGTTCCGAAGCACTGGCCATATGGGGGCGTTCTTCCTTAAATACCGTCAGCATCCGGGCGGTGTCGTGACTGCCCATGAGGTTTAGTAGAGAGAGGTTCACCTGCTGCTGGTATTTAAGGCGGAGTATTCCCATATGCTGTTCAAAGTCGCTTACCCCCATTTTTTTTCGGGCGAAGAAATCCAAAACGTTGTCCCTGAAAAGATAGTTCATAACGGCATCAAATTGGTCTCCCTGAAGCCACGGCCGCCCGTCATCCCAAATTTCCCCTACAATATAGCAGTCGGGGTTGATATTCTTGACTACCTTTCGGAATTCCACCCAAAAATCGTGGCTCACCTCATTGGGAACATCCAGACGCCACCCGTCAATTTCAAATTCTTCTGTCCAGTAGGCTGCAACAGACAGGAGGTAATCCCTGACCTCGGGGTTAGGGACTCTCAACTTTGGCAAATCCGGTATATCCCACCAGCATTCATATGTGGGGCGTGGTTCAATCTGCACCGGGAATTCATTAATGTAATACCAATCTTTATATCGTGAAGCCTCGCCATTTTTCAAAACATCCCGAAAAGCCCAAAAATTTGTCCCGGTGTGGTTAAATACACAGTCAAGAATTATCCTGATGCCGTTATCATGAAGTTTTTGAACCAGCCGCCGAAAAGTCTTTTTGTCACCAAAATGCGGGTCGATGTTCATATAATCGCTTGTATTGTACTTATGGTTTGAAACGGAAGTAAAGATGGGAGTTAACCAGACTGCTGTTATCCCCAAGTCCACCAGGTAAGGAATTTTTTTCTCAATTCCTTCAAGATCTCCGCCAAAAAAGTTAGTTGCCGAAGGCGAGCTGTCCCAGGGAACTGTTTCTTTGGGGTCGTTTTTTGGATTGCCGTTATAGAACCTTTCAGGGAAGATTTGGTAAAATACGGCTTCCCTTACCCATTCCGGCGTTATGAATACTTCAGCAGGTACCCAGTCAAAGACAAAAGGAATAATTTCAACCTCTTGTTGGTCTTTAACACCGGCGGTATCCCCATAGGAATACAGGGTTGTCTCCGTTTTAACCTCAAAGTAATATTTCACCATGGGGTTGGGGAGCTCCAGTTCTACTTCGTAATATACGGAGTCTCGCGTCATTACTGAAATAAGCATAGGTGAGCTGTGCCAGCCGCTTCCTGATGAATAAAGGATAGAACAGGATTCAGGAACAGCAGCCCCTTCAAGATATATTCTCAGACGAACCAGGACTTTATTGGGGCCGGTTGGATGTATATACCTTTGAGATTGACGGTGCGCAATACGCAGGTCTTTGCCTTTCATTTCACAGGTACCTCCTTTTGGGTACTGGTTTTAGTACCCGGGGGTTATTGGTTGCCTTCTACAGAATTATTGTTAAGGTGTTATGTTATTACTGAAATGGTTGTTTGGTTGACCAATTGGTGATACACGCTTATTATGCGAGTGGGGTGAAATTAATATGCCTGTGCTGATCCCCTGTTTACCAGGTTAAATTTTTCTTGACGGAGAGTTGCTCATAGAGTAAAATTTAGAAAAATGGTTCCTTTAATTGGTCCAGTGAGGCCACAAGGGCTGGATATTATTACTAAGTAATCTTACTTTAGCCTGCCGTGGTCCAATGGCAGGCTGTTTTAGTGCAGATAAATTTGCCTTTGAAATCAGCGCTAAACTTAGCCGAAAATGTGCCAAGTTGCGGTCTGGTGTCACTTTCGGCCTTGCCTGACAGTATAAGAGCCCAGGAGGGTATGCCATGGCAGTAAAAGAGAAGGCGGTTATTATGTCTTCCGAGAAGCTTTCCCGGTCCCTGCGCAGGATAGCTCATGAGATAATTGAGCGAAATTCCGGGACGGATAACCTTGTATTGATAGGTATCAGAAGTAGAGGTGTTCCACTGGCAACAAGGCTGGCCAACCATATTTCTCAAATTGAAGGACAAGCCCTTCCTGTTGGAATACTGGATATTACCCTCCACAGAGATGATATCGACACCTTTCAGGAGGGGAAGGGCACTGAGAGCAAGAGTCACATACCATTTTCAGTTGAAGGCCGCCGTGTCGTACTGGTAGATGATGTCTTGTATACGGGCAGGACTGTGAGGGCAGCACTGGATGCCCTGCTAGATTACGGCCGTCCCAGCGAAGTGCAGCTGGCGGTATTAATTGACAGAGGGCACAGGGAAATCCCTATCCGAGCGGATTATGTTGGCAAGAATGTACCTACCTCAAGGGCGGAGGTGATTTCGGTGAAAGTAACGGAAATCGATGGGCAGGATAGGGTGACAATTGAAGAGCGAGTACCAGATTAAACCGGTCCTTTAAATTAGTCCAGAGAGGCTATAAGGGCGGCAGGTAAGTGGTTTTTTGGCCTCCCTTATGGCTTGATATGGGAGGTTTTTTATTTGAGAAAGGCAGGTGACCCTTTAAGTGGGTAAGGATTTGTTAGGATTGGAACATGCTACTGCTGAAGAAATTGAAGGAATTCTGGTTACTGCAGAAGCTATGAAAGAAGTGCTAGGCAGGGATATAAAAAAGGTACCAACTCTCAGGGGCAAGTCAATGGTCTGCCTTTTTTATGAACCCAGTACCCGCACCAGAACCTCTTTTGAGCTTGCGGGTAAATACCTGAGTATGGATACGGTGAATATAGCTGTGAATACCAGCAGCGTTGCCAAGGGTGAGTGTTTAATCGATACGGGAAAAACGATTGAGGCTATGGGTGTGGATGTGGTGGTAATTCGGCACGGTTCCGCTGGGGCACCCCATTTTCTTGCTCAAAACATTTCTGCCGCGGTTATTAATGCGGGTGATGGCCAGCACGAGCATCCTACTCAAGCACTTCTGGATATGTTTTCTATACTTGAAGCAAAGGGGCGACTGGACAATCTTGAAGTGGCTGTGATCGGGGATATAATGTACAGCCGGGTTGCCCGTTCAAATATATGGGGTCTTTGTAAGATGGGGGCAACAGTGAAAGTTTTTGGTCCTCCTACTTTGATACCTCCTGACATAGAAAAAATGGGAGCCCATGTCTGCACCACATTTGATGAAGCATTAGAGGGAACTGATGTGATAAATGTACTGCGCATCCAGAGGGAACGGCAGGGCTCAGCTTTGTTTCCCTCACTGAGAGAATACGCCATGCTTTACGGGGTTAACGAAAAAAGGTTGCAAAAGGCAAAAAAAGATGTCCTTATCCTGCACCCCGGCCCGGTAAACAGGGGAATAGAAATATCCCCTGAAGTAATGGAAAGCGGCAGGGCGGTGATTACTGAGCAGGTTACGAACGGTGTTGCAGTCCGGATGGCACTGTTGTATTTGTTGATTCAAGGGGGTAATTAAATGAGCATTCTCATTCAAAACGGGAGGATTATTGACCCTGTTACCGGCTTGGACGAAAAAAGTGACATTTTAATTGAAGGCGACACGATAAGAAAAGTAGCACCTAACCTACCTGTCCCGGAACAAGCGGAAATAATTGATGCGCAAAACTGTATTGTAACTGCTGGTCTGATGGATATGCATGTTCACTTGAGGGAGCCCGGGTATGAAGCCCAGGAAGATATTGAAAGCGGTTCCCTGGCAGCAGCTCATGGAGGTTTCACTGCTGTTGCCTGCATGGCTAATACCAATCCTGTTGTTGATAATGCTGCTGTTGTAAGGGCAATTCTATTACGGGCTGCTGAAGCGGGCCACTGCCGGGTTTACCCAATAGGCAGCATTACCAAGGGGCTGGAAGGGAAGGAACTGGCTGAGATAGGTGACATGGTTGAAGCGGGTATTAAGGCTGTTTCAGATGACGGGAAACCTGTTAAAGATTCTTCTGTAATGCGGAATGGTTTACTGTATGCAAAAGCTTTGGGAATCCCCGTTATTTCCCATTGTGAGGATTCGGATTTAAGCACGGGGGGTTCAATGAATGAGGGTTACTATTCTACGGCATTAGGACTCCGCGGTATCCCTGCCGCGGCTGAGGAAATTATGGTTGCCCGGGACTGCATCCTTGCGGAAGCGACAGGGGCAAAGCTCCATATTGCCCATGTCAGTACCGCCGGCAGTGTTAGGATTATTAGGGAAGCCAAGGCAAGGGGAGTCTGTGTAACCTGTGAAGCGGCGCCTCACCATTTTTCCCTGACGGATGAGAATTTAGTCGGCTATGACACTAATTTGAAAGTAAATCCTCCTCTAAGGAGTAAAAGCGACGTAGAAGCGGTAATAGAAGGACTGCAGGACGGGACTATTGACGTAATTGCCTCTGACCATGCTCCCCACACCCGGGAGGCTAAAGAGGTTGAATTTGACTATGCACCCTTTGGAATTTCAGGAATCGAGACAGAGTTGGCGCTGGTGGTAACAAACCTTATCCAACCCGGTTATTTGGACTGGATGCAGGCCCTAAAAAAACTTTCCGTTGCCCCTGCGGAAATTTTGGGAATACCTCTGTCGGGGATCAGGGAAGGGAGCAGGGCAGACCTGACTGTTTTGGATCCAAATCTAGAGAGGAAAGTGGATGTTAACTTATTTAAGTCCAAGGGAAAGAACTCCCCGTTTAACGGTAGGGTCCTGAAAGGTTGGGCCACTGCCACCATTTACGGAGGAAAATTAACGGCAGGAAAAGCGTGGAATAAACAGCACAAATCCTAAAATACGTCACAGGCTTAGAAAGGAGAATTCTAAGTGCCCCAATCAAAACTCAATAAAGTTTTGGTTATCGGTTCCGGTCCAATTATTATTGGACAGGCAGCCGAATTTGACTATGCCGGGACTCAAGCCTGCCGGGCACTGCAGGAAGAAGGTATTCAGGTAGTGCTTGTAAACAGCAATCCGGCTACAATAATGACGGATGTGAATATTGCAGACAGGGTATATATTGAACCCCTGACAGTAGAAACACTGGAGCGGATAATTTGTCGGGAGAAACCTGACGGTCTTCTGCCTACCCTGGGCGGTCAGGTTGGCCTGAACCTGGCCTGGGAACTGGCCGAAAGGGGTATACTGGCGAGAGAAAGAGTCGAGCTATTGGGGACTTCCCTGGAAAGCATAAAAAAAGCAGAGGATAGGGAAAAGTTTAAATCTATGCTTCAGGAAATCGGTGAGCCTGTTCCTGAAAGTGCAGTTGTTTCTACTGTGGAGGATGCAGTTGCTTACGCAGGAAAAATCGGATATCCGGTTATAGTCCGTCCGGCATATACTCTTGGCGGTACCGGTGGAGGGGCGGCGCATAATGAAGATGAACTGCGTGCCGTTGCTTCCCGGGGGCTCAATTACAGCCTGATTGGGCAGCTTTTGATTGAACAGTCTGTACTTGGCTGGAAAGAGATAGAATTTGAGGTTATGCGTGACTCTGCGGACTGCTGTATTACTGTCTGCAGCATGGAAAACATTGACCCTATGGGCATTCATACCGGGGACAGCATTGTTGCCGCTCCCTGCCAGACCCTTACAGAAGAAGAGTACCATAACCTGCGATATGCCGCTTTGAAAATTATCAGGGCTCTGGGTATTGAAGGAGGTTGCAACATCCAGTTTGCTCTCTCTCCCTACAGTATGGATTATTATGTAATTGAGGTAAATCCCCGTCTGAGCCGTTCCAGCGCTTTAGCTTCAAAGGCAATGGGATTCCCTATTGCCAGGATAGCTACGAAAATTGCAGTAGGCAGAAACCTCAATGAAATTAAAGATGCTGTTACCGGAAAGACTTATGCCGATTTTGAGCCTTCTGTGGACTATGTGGTGGTAAAAATCCCTCGTTTCCCTTTCGATAAGTTCAACCTGGCGGACAGGAGGCTGGGGACCCAGATGAAGGCCACCGGAGAAGTAATGGCTATTGGCAGGTCTTTTGAAGAGGCACTGATGAAGGCAATCCGCTCCCTGGAAATTGGGGCCTGGGGTTTTGGCAGCAAGGAAAAAATCACCGAGAAAGACCTTGTTAAAAAACTGACAGAGCCTGATGACGAATGCCTTTTCTGGATTGGTGAGGCCCTGTTCAGAGGAATGACCCCTGAGGAAGTAGCAGGTATCACTCATATTGACCTATTCTTTATCTCCAAAATCAAGGGCGTTATTGATATCTGCCAGGATATACAGAAAGAGTGGCAAGAAGGAAAAGGAATATCTATGAAAAGGCTCAGAGAGGCCAAAGAGAGGGGCTGCTGTGACCAAACCCTGGCAGAGTTGACGGATACTTCGGAAGAGAGCATCCGGCAGCTGAGAAAATCTTTGGGGATTGAGCCGGTATATAGACGGGTTGATACCTGGGCTGGAAATGTTGAATCAGCGATGCCCTACTACTATTCCTCTTATGAGGGAGAGGATGAAGGGGAAGCTGGAAAAGGGCGAAAGGTTATTGTTCTGGGTTCCGGCCCCATAAGAATTGGCCAGGGGGTTGAATTTGATTACTGTTCCGTACATTCTGTTTGGGCATTGAAGGAAATGGGTGTGGAAGCAATAATAATCAACAATAACCCGGAAACTGTCAGCACGGATTTTGATACATCTGACCGGCTTTACTTTGAGCCTCTTTTTCCGGAAGACGTATTAAACATTCTTGAAAAAGAAAAACCTGAGGGTGTCATCGTCCAGTTCGGAGGTCAGACTGCAATCAACCTTGCCGAGGCCTTAAGGGAAAAAGGTATAAACATTCTGGGAACCTCCATGGATGATATTGATAACGCCGAAGACAGGGACAAATTTGACCGTCTCCTGGAGGCTAACTGTATCCCCAGGCCACAGGGTGGGACGGCTGTAACCGTTGAGGGAGCTGTCGAGATAGCTTCCAAAATTGGCTACCCTGTCCTTGTCAGGCCTTCCTATGTCCTGGGCGGAAGGGCAATGGTAATAGTTTACAATGAGCAGGAACTGTATCATTACGTCACTACAGCGGTAACGGTCTCACGGAGCCACCCGGTATTGGTGGACCAGTATATAAACGGTATTGAGGTAGAGGTGGATGCGGTCTCAGACGGGATGGATGTGCTTATTCCGGGAGTAATGGAGCATATCGAGAGGGCAGGTGTCCATTCCGGTGACAGCATTGCTGTTTATCCCGCATTTTCTCTAAGCACCGCCACCGTAGGGAAAATAGAGAAATATACCTATAAGCTGGCTAGGGCACTTAAAGTTAAAGGACTGATAAATATTCAGTTTGTTGTGAAGGATGATAAAGTATATGTTTTAGAAGTCAATCCCAGGGCCAGCCGGACCGTTCCCTATATGAGCAAGGTTACGGGGATTCCTATGGTAAACATTGCTACAAAGGTAATTATGGGACACACTTTGAAGGAATTCGAATTCGGTACAGGTATCTTTGCTCCTCCAGAGAATATTGTTGCCGTTAAGGTGCCCGTTTTTTCATTTGCTAAATTGTCCAAAGTTGACACAGGGCTCGGACCGGAGATGAAGTCAACAGGTGAAGTAATGGGTATAGATACCTCTTTTGAAAGGGCTCTGGCAAAAGGGCTTTTAGCTGCAGGTCTGGCAATACCTGCCCAGGGAACAATTTTGGCTACCATTGCAGATAAAGACAAAGAGGAAGCTTTTTCCCTAATTCAGGGATTTGAGGATTTGGGATTTAAAATTTATGCCACCAGGGGAACCGCAGGCTTCCTAAAGAGCCGCGGGCTTGAAGTAGTAGAGGTCAAAAAGCTGGGGGAAGGATATCCCAACATTGTCGACCATATCAGGAAAGGGAACATAGACTTTGTTTTTAATACCCTTACCAGGGGTAGGCAGATGGATAGTGATGGTTTCATCATCCGCAGGACGGCAGTTGAGCATGGTATCCCATGTCTTACTTCTATTGATACCTGCAGGGCACTTCTCCAGGTCCTGCGTGTCCGTGCTCTTGGTGAGGATAACGGGACTATTGCACTCCAGGACTTTACCATTTGAGTACGAAATTTTGCTGGTGAGGACAGGTTGATAAATCGCTCCGGGGCAGCATTATGTTAACTTAGTTGTCGGTAGGATGGCCGGTTTTAGTTTAAGGTGTTAACTGTTACGTTTTTCAATATAATATAATAGGTATTTTTACCAACAAGGGTAGTCCGGGGGTTAAATGATGCCAACCTATAAGGAAATTGAAACATGGGTGAAGGATAATTATGGGTGGACGCCTAAAACCTGCTGGATAGCGCATTGTAAAGAGTTAAATGGTTTACCGGTAAATCGGGCCCATAACCGTCAAGGAGAAGAGCGGATTGTCCCCTGCCCTGAAAATAAAAGGTCTGCTATTGAGGCGGCCTTCCGGCATTTTGGAATGATAGATTAGTCCTGGAAAATATCCTGTGCAGTAACGAGAACAAAAACAGGACGGCGTGAAAAAAGCCTCCCGCCGTCCTCCCAACAAAGCTGAAATTAAGGAGATAATCGAGGGTTGGATTCCGGCTTTACGTAAACAGTTGAGTGGTGGTCATAGATCACCATGCCAGGCTTGGCCCCTTTGGGCTTGCGCACATGTTTTTTCAATGTGTAATCAACAGGGATATTACCTGACAGTTTTCCCCTGCTGTAGTAGGCTGCCAGCATCGCCGCTTCCAGCAGGGTCCTTTCAGGTACCCTTCTGCCTTCCGATTTTACAATTACGTGGGCGCCGGGGATATCTTTGGTGTGCAGCCACATATCTTCATCCTGGGCAACTTTCATTGTAAGATAGTCGTTCTGCCTGTTGTTTTTCCCTACCATAATCGTGAAGCCGTCAGTTGAGATGTATGTCAAATATCCGGGGGTTGTTGAAACGGGAGTTTTGCGTTTCTCTTTTTTCAGGTAACCCTGGTTGGCAAGTTCCTCCCGGATTTCTTCCAGTTCTTCCAGGGTTGCCGCCTGGGAAATAGCCATAGATACTGTATCCAGGTAGAGGAGTTCTTCCCGGGTCCGGTCTATATAATAAACTGCTTTTTGCTTTTTGACATTTCCCTTACGGTATTTTTTAAAATACTTCTGTGCATTTTGAGAAGGAGTAAGGGACGGGTCCAAGGGTATTACCACATTTTTTTGCTCCGGGTCGTAATAGTTGGGTGTATTTATTTCCCTGTCTCCCCGGGAAACGTTGTACATATTGGCGGTAATCAGTTCTCCGGCAATCCTGTCTTTTTCAGTATCCTCTGTTTCTATTAGGTCTTGTTCGTGGACGGCAAGCTTATTTCTGCCTTTTTTTATTTGGGCGTTAACAAGCCTTTCAAGTTTGTGTTTTTTTTCGTTAAAACGGAGGGCATATTCTTTGGCGGTAAAAAATGTATTTAAGGCTTCGTTTACAGATTCAAAGTATTCTTTTTTGTTTTCCGGGTACTGCAGCAGGTCAAAAGGGGCGTATTGAATATACTTGGAATTGTCCCTGACAAGTACGGGATTAAAACGGCTTGCCGCCATGTCTTCTGCCATCTTTATAAGTACTTGCCAAACTCTTCCCAGTTCATATTCACCGCACTCATCCAGGATTATATCTTCAGTTAAGCCGGCTTGAACAACTATTTCCCTGCAGATCAGGGGGCTGAACCCCTCATAAATATTGAGGAGGATTTGGTGCAATTTACTGTTCAGGGGTTGTGCCAGAAGTAAATTAAAAAAGTCTTCTTCTGTGATAGTCCTGAAATCGTGCTTGTTTTGGCTTGGAGGGGGGACGTAAGGCATACCAGGAAGAATTTGCCTGTACCGGTTTACCTCCAGGGTAAGCCGTTTCGCCCCGTCCAGGATACAATTGGTGTCGGAGTCTACAAGCACAATGTTGCTGTGCCTACCCATAATTTCACAGTGCAGAGCAAGGTTTTTTACCGATCCGGCTTCATTGACTTTTCGAAAATGTAGGGTAAGGACTCTTTCCAGGCCTTTTTGCTCCATACAAATCAACTGGCCGCCCTCCAGGTATTTTCTCAAAACCATACAGAATATAGGTGGTTGGGGCGGGCTTTTTTGTCTTGAATCCAAAAGGTGGATTCTGGCGGAATCAGCACTGCAGGACACCAGCAGGTTACATTTATCGCTGCGCATCCTGAATTTGATGATTATTGTTTCTTTACCCGGTTGGTATATTCTGTCTATCCGTTTTTCAATTAAGAATTGTTCCAGTTCTTGTTTAACTGCGTTAAGGGTGATTCCGTCAAAGGGCATTCTTTACCTCCGCCTTTCAATCTTTCCCAGCAAGTATAGCATGTTTGGCAATGCCGGTTCAATGTCTTGGGGAAGGCTTGTTGGCTGGTAATTCTTAAGGAGGAATACGAAGGGAAAACAGAGAAGAAATCACAGTACTGCCATTGTTCCTTTGTTGCGGTTCGCACAATCCAGTGAGTCCGTGTATAATAGAACAAAAAAAGGAATATTTACAGATAAAGGAGAAAACAATGAAATTTGTTAAAATGCATGGGCTGGGGAATGATTTTGTCCTGGTATCCCAACAGGAAGTTCCCCAGGAGGAGAGCCTTCAGGATCTTGCAGTAAGAATTTGCAACCGTCATTTGGGTGTAGGAGCGGATGGACTTGTTATTATTGGCCCTTCCAACAGGGCTGATTTAAAAATGCGCATTTTTAACTCTGATGGTTCGGAGGCAGAGATGTGCGGCAATGCCATTCGATGCCTTGCCAAATATGCTTATGAAGAGGGAATTGTTTCCGAAAGTTCAATGGTTGTGGATACCCTGGCAGGGTTTATAGCTCCGGAGATAATCTTTAAGGACGGTGAAGTTGATTCCGTCAGGGTTGATATGGGCCAGCCGGGGTTTAATCCCGCCGATATTCCTGTCTCCCTGGAGGGTGAGACAGTGATCGCGCGGCCCATTAAGGCTGCCGGCAGTGAGTTTGCAGTAACATGCGTATCAATGGGCAATCCCCACTGTATTGTATTCGTACCTGATATCAAAAAGGTTAAATTTGACCTGTGGGGGCCGGCAATCTGTACCCATTCTGTTTTTCCTAAACAAACTAATGTAGAATTTGTTCAAATACTTGACGAAAATAATATACTTATGCGTGTATGGGAACGAGGTGCCGGGGAGACCCTTGCCTGCGGTACGGGGGCCTGTGCTTCAGCAGTTGCCAGTTTCTTAAATGGGAAAACGAACCGCAAGGTAACTGTACACCTCACAGTGGGTAACCTTGATATTGAATGGGATGAAGAAACTGGCAGGGTTTTTATGACAGGGCCGGCTGCAAAAGTTTTTGAGGGGAATTATTTTCTTTGAGTTCAAGCACAATTTAAGGAGGTTGTAGAATTGCAGGAAGCAAAACGTATTCAACAGCTGCCACCCTATTTGTTTGCCAGGATAGAGCAAAAGATTGAGGAACTGAAAGCTATGGGGAAGGACGTTATAAGTTTAGGCATTGGGGACCCAGATACCCCCACTCCTGACCTGGTTATTGAGGAACTGTGCAGGCAGGCTCATTTCCCGGAGCACCACAGGTATCCTAGTTCTGTGGGTATGCTGCAATTCAGACAGGCAGTTGCAGATTGGTACAGCCAGCGCTTTAACGTTGATCTTGACCCCCGCAGTGAAATAGTAACCCTTATTGGCTCAAAAGAAGGCATAGCTCATATCAATTTGTGTTATGTTAATCCCGGCGATTATAACCTTGTCCCCGACCCTGGGTATCCTGTTTATGGAATAGGGACCCTCTTGGCGGGAGGTCAGGTTTATCCCATGCCTCTTTTAGAAGAGGGCGGTTTTCTTCCTGACTTTTCACGTATTCCTGAAGATACAGCAGCTAAAGCTAAACTGATGTTTCTTAATTATCCCAATAACCCTACAGGTGCTGAAGCATCTCTTGAATTTTTCCAGGAAGCAGTGGATTTTGCCCGGGAGTATGACCTCATAATCTGTCACGATGCAGCCTACAGCGAAATCTATTTTGGCAGTGATAAACCCCCGAGTATACTTGAGGTGAAGGGGGCCAAGGATGTAGCCATTGAATTTAATTCTCTGTCGAAGCCTTATAATATGACTGGTTGGAGGATTGGTTGGGCGGCAGGAAATTCCAGGGTTATTGATGCCCTGGGAAGAATCAAGTCCAATATGGATTCAGGGCAGTTCCAGGCAGTCCAGGCGGCAGGTATGGCAGCTCTTAAACATGCCGGTGAAAATGTTGTCAAAATGAGAAGGATATATGCAGAAAGAGCCAAGATAGTAGTGGATTTTCTTAAGGAGATTGGTTGGAATGTCAAACAGCCAGAGGCCACCTTTTATATGTGGCTACCTGTTCCGGAAGGATATACCTCCACTTCTTTTGCGGAATATGTTTTGGAGAAATCTGCTGTTGTACTGACCCCCGGAAATGGATATGGAAAGTATGGAGAAGGATATTTCCGCATTTCTCTTACAATTGAAACGGAAAGACTTAGAGAGGCAATGGAAAGGCTAAAAGGTGTGCTTTAATATTGCGGCAGATCAGTTTGTTTTAGCGCCACAGAACAGAAGAGAAAAGTGAATGGGGGTTTCTTATGCTGAGAAGTATGACTGGGTATGGACGGGCACAGTTTGCTGATGAGGAAGGCATCAAGGTTACGGTGGAAATAAAGTCTGTAAACCACCGTTTTCTTGAGCAGGTTGTTAAACTGCCCAGAAAATATAGTCTTTTGGAAGAGCGTGTTAAGGAATTAATTCGTGCTCACCTTCACCGGGGACGTATTGATGTGTGGATTGGTATTGAGGAATTATCCAAAAAGTGTGGAACACTAAAGGTTGACAAAGATTTGGCAATGGATTATTATAAATCCTTGAAAGATTTAGCAGAAACGCTAGGAATTCCCCATGAAATCACTATTTACGAGCTTTCCTGTCTTGAAGGGGTAGTCTCTCTGGAGGAACAGGAGGTAGACCTGGAGCAGGTCTGGCAGAAAATTGAAGGGCCTCTTCAGGAAGCCATTGAACAATTGGTTGCCATGCGCGAAAATGAAGGGGAAAGGCTCAAGGAAGAGCTTGAAAACAGGGCAGAAATACTTTACGGAATTGTTGCAGACATTGAAGCCAGAGCGCCTCTGGTAGTGGAAGCTTATAAAAACCGGATCAACGAAAGGATAAGCAATCTTGCAGAAGATGTGGAAATAGATCCTAACCGGTTGGCAGCTGAAGTTGCTATTTATGCTGAGAAAAGTGATATTACTGAAGAGGTAGTGAGATTTAGAAGCCATCTCAGCCAGCTGGAGGAAAGCATCCTTTCCAATGAACCGGTAGGAAGAAAAATGGACTTTTTAATGCAGGAATTACACCGTGAAACAAATACTATTGGTTCAAAGAGCCCTGATCTGACAATATCTCAGAAGGTGGTGGATGCAAAGTCGGAAATTGAAAAGATGCGGGAACAAGTTCAGAACGTTGAATAGGAATACGCCTTAGGAGGGTTATCAGTGGAAATTAAATTGATAAATATAGGCTTTGGAAATATTGTTTCGGCAAACAGGATCGTGGCTATTGTCAGCCCGGAGTCTGCACCAATTAAGAGAATAATTCAGGAAGCCAGGGATGAGGGCAGGTTAATTGATGCAACCTATGGAAGAAGGACCAGGGCCGTTGTAATTATGGACAGCGACCATATTGTCCTTTCTGCAGTTCAGCCTGAAACTGTTGCTCACCGCCTGTCTTCAAAGGAGAGCAGCCAAACAGCCGAAGATGGGAACGAATAATAGGATACATAGGATGGAATTTCCGGGTCTGTTATTCGTTATTTCCGGCCCCTCAGGAGTGGGAAAAGGAACACTGTGCAGAAACCTCGTTGAGGCTGTTGAAAATTTGGACTATTCTATCTCGGTAACAACAAGACCGCCCCGCCAGGGGGAGGTTAACGGTGAGGATTACATTTTTATAGAAAAGGACGAGTTTCTGGACAAAG
>LFRM01168661.1_pt1 | contig 55103 bp, 54 predicted proteins | sample 618341 | NCBI WGS metagenome assembly LFRM01 (sample SAMN03654438, study PRJNA283298) | anaerobic digester metagenome | isolation source: pool of bioreactors CSTR01a, CSTR02a, and CSTR03a thermophilic anaerobic... | place: Denmark: Kgs. Lyngby | collected 2014-05-21 | reverse complement strand
AGTGAAATTCTGCGAAAAACGAAGATAAGTGAAGAAAACGAGAGTATATTAAGGGAGGAAGGTTTAATGTTATTGGTTGATATGACATGGAATGAGGTCAAAAAACATATTCTGGAAGTTAATGATAATCTGATAATTCCCGTTGGGACCTGTGAGTAGCATGGATACCATTTGCCACTGGGCAATGATACTTTTATTGCGGAATATATGGCCAATATTCTGTCTGAAAAGACCGATGCGCTGGTTGCCCCTTCAATAAACTATGGTGTTAATCTACCATGCGATGTATATTTATCGGGGACTACATCAATAAAGCCTGAAACCCTGAGAGAAATAATAGTATCCATAACAGACTGGTGGAGGCAGCAGGGGTTCAAACATTTTCTGCTGTTAACGTATCACGGGGATCCGTTCCACATACAGGCGATGGAAAAAATATCCGACGACATTAAATTATACGATATATCTGAAATTGAGTATTCAGATATACTTGAGAAGCAGTCTTCCATAAGGCATGCCTGTGAAGCTGAAACATCAGTTGCATTGTTTATGTACCCTGAAAAGGTAAAAATGGAATCTGTCCGGGAGCATGACATACCGTTTGATGATTTCAAAAAATATTTATTTCATGAAGAAAGCAATTTACCTGAAGGTTATGTCGGGAGCCTGGGCTATCCTTCCTTTGCAACAAAAGAAAAAAGAATCAGCATCATAAATCGCATGGCAGACAGGATGATTAATGAATGCTGTGATTTTTTGAAGCCTTCCTGCTTAAGATAGAACATTGCCCTTCATAGTGACATTTTATTTACGAAACAGAACTATCAGAATATCCTGGCACTATCTTGCTTTAAAATTGTTAAATTGCGAGTAATAATATGGTAAAATGCACTTAAAAGCGGGGGGATACATATGTATAGAATCCTTATTGTTGAAGATGATCCATCCATTTCTGAACTCCTGGAAATGAATCTCACCGTTGCCGGATATCTGTGCGATATTGCCGCTGACGGAGGACAGGCCCTGGCAGCTATAAGCAGGCAGCAATATGACCTTGCACTGTTGGATATCATGCTGCCTGAAATAGATGGCTTTGAATTACTGCCGTATATGAAAAAGTCCAACATTCCTGTCATTTATGTTTCGGCAAAGCAACAGGTCTCTGATCGTCTCAGGGGCCTGCGCCTTGGTGCAGAGGATTATCTCGTTAAGCCATTCGATATTCTTGAATTGCTGGTACGGATGGAAAAAGTGCTGAGCCGTACACGCCCGGCTTCTTCTGTGCTGTCAATAAACGGCGTAACCGTTTGGGAAGACGAGCGAAGGGTAGAGGCATACGGAAACATAGTGGACCTGAAGCCGATGGAATACGCGTTGCTGCTCATGTTCATGAAGCATCCCAATATAGTATTGTCACGGGAAAAACTTTTGCGGGAGGTTTGGGGCGATGAGTATTTTGGGGAAACACGCACAGTAGACAATCATGTGGCCGTATTGCGTAAGAAACTGAATTGGCATGATAAAATCATAACAATTCACCGGGTGGGCTACAAACTGGAGGTGACCCGTTGAAACTTTGGGTTAAACTGGCAGGCCTCAACCGCTATTATTATCATTGTGCTTGCGCTGAGCCTTATTGCAGTCAATATTATGCAGGAAGCTGCCTTGAAACGTATGGACGAGGAAAATGTGCGTATGTCACTAAGCCTTTTATGCAGGAATGTCACATCTGCTATGGATACAGACACATCGAGAGTCCAGCCTGTTACCCTTAGAAGTATAGTACATTATTACTTCTCTGCATATGCACACCTTCTTAGAAGAGAGAACGTGCATTATTCACTGTTTCAGCGCGGGCAATCCCTGTTTATCAACTCTCCCGTCGACTTAGCCAATGTAATCTATGATACTGAAATTCCCGAACTGTCCAGCGTCGTCCTGGGGGAAGCGGAAATCCCGGTGGCCAGGCTCTCAGATAAGGAAGGCGATATGCTGGTTGGGGCTTGTTCGTTTACCATATCAGATCAAACTTTTACTGCATACCTGAGCATGGATGTATCCGGAACAGATAAACAAATTTTGAATATGCGGTGGACATCAGTATTTGTATTGCTTATTGCATGCATATGTGCAGCTTTGCTTTTGGCATTCACGATACGTTTTGCGCTGCGCCCGGTTCAGAAAATGACAGAAACTGCGGCTCTTATTGCAGGTGGGGAGTATAGCAGGCGCACATCTGTGTATACAAGGGATGAAATCGGTCAGTTGTCGAAAGCTTTTGACCAGATGGCAGACTCCATCGAAGATAAAATCAGTTCCCTGGATGAGCAGCTTCACAGGTCACAGCTGCTGTTAGGGGCATTGGCTCATGAACTGAAAACGCCTATGACATCAATTATTGGCTACGCTGACAGCCTGCTGCATATGCCGCTTAATGAACAGCAGCGCATTGCCTGCGCAGAGAGGATACTGAAAGCAGGAAAGCATACCGAGGCATTATCTCAAAAACTTATGGAACTGATTAGCCTGGCAGAGAAGGAACATATTGATAAAGCAAGATTTCCGGCATATCACCTCGCTAATACACATAAAGAAACATTCGGCTCTGAAGTAATTATTAACTGCGAACCATTTGAATTATTCGGGGATAAAACACTTCTGCTATCCATGACGGTGAATCTTATAGAAAATGCAATCAGGGTATCGCCAAAAGGAGAGAAGGTAAATGTAGATATCTGTCGGAAGGGATCAATTGCTTACATCTCGGTTTCTGATAAGGGCTGTGGAATCCCGCCTGCTTACATCGACTTAGTCACCGAACCATTTTTCCGGGTGGATAAAGCCCGTTCCCGCCGCAGTGGCGGAGCTGGACTGGGATTGACAATCTGCAGGCTGATAGCCGAGCATCATGGCGGCAATATCGCTATAGAAAGCGAGCCAGGTAAAGGAACGCAGATAACAGTATCATTATTACAAGTCGATGACATTTCGTCAACAACTTGATGTAGACTTAAATCCGGAGCGGCATGTATGATATCCATGGGGTGATAAAATATGGCACGCAAACTTTTGATTGCCTTTCTCGCCTTAGCCTTGCTATGGAGCATTACAGGCTGCACTGGCCGGAACTCGCCGCAAGCCGCGGAGCCTGAGAAACATGGCCATACCGCTGAAAAGGGTGAGCTGTTAGCCAAGCGGTTGGGTGTTCCTTCCACCTATCAGGCAAAATACACATCCGATACCGGTATATCCTCTATTACAGTGGATGCTGAAATAATAGTGCCGGAGGTTTACTCAGCAGATATAATAGAAGCCGTACCGCGTCCTTTTACCGATGATGAAATTTCTGCATTTATCGATCGGCATACCGAGGGCCTGATTTGGATAGATCAAGCTACCAAAGAGAGATATGACGGCCACGGTGTTAAAAAAGATCCCCAATATGTTGGTTCAGGTCTGGGATATGATTTCTACTCTCTGTGGATTTATAACGAGGATGAATACTATAATGGTCGGGATTACCGCACAATAAATGTAGCATACGGGCTTAATACCAAAACCGGAAAGCTGGCATGGCAGCCACGGCTGCAATACCTCAAAAGTCGATACAATCTTTCCGCGTCCGACCTTTTGCCGCTGACAGACGGTAAAGCAGGGGGTTGCACGATTACATTGGAAGAAGCACGGGTTTATGCCGACGAAGAGGTACATGCCATATGCCCCGATTACGAAATGACGAACTATGGTCAGATGCCGGTTTTTGAACTTGTGAATAACCCTCAGTACTATATATTCCGTTATACCAGGCATATTAATGGTATACCGGTAAATGATGATTATGGCGGCGAAAGCTGCGCAAATGACTATGATTATACCTCCGGGCTTGGCGTAATTACTGTCATTGTCCGGGGTGACGGTGTATGCTATTTAGAATATTGTAACCCATATGATATAGGTGAGGTAATCCAGGAGGACTGCGAGCTGCTCCCCTTTGAACAGATCATGGATATCTTTGCAAATGTAGGGCTGCTGAGCATACAACACCTGGAGAGAAGCCCGGACCTCAAAGAAAACACCATGCAGGTGTACAAAATTCAATTAGGTTACATGGCGGTTCGTCAGCCCAATAATACCTACCACTACATTCCGGTATGGGATTTTTACGGACACCGTACACTGTTTGGAACCGGCGGATATGCCCGCGGGAAAGACGTCGGACCGATATGGGGTGACTCCGAGCTGACTATCAATGCCATTGACGGTACTGTGATTGACCGTACATATGGGTATTAAACGATGAGAATGATTCTGTACGACTTCCGCCGAGCTTTGAGAAGCATATGGTTTTATATCGCACTTGCGGCATCTGTTGCCAGTCTATGGATGGACCTGGGAACCGATTCTTATTGGGTGCTGCACGGCAGCATCGTAGATCCGATGGAAATGCTGGCAAAAGCGTTGTCCGGCTCTGGCAGCGCCCTGTCCCTTCCACTGCTGGCATCGCTGCCGTACTCTGCAAACGCATTTCAGGAGCTGTCATCAGGTGCGGCCAGGATGGCAGTGTTTCGCAGCGGACGTACTGCATATATAATCAGTAAATTATTATCAACGATTTTCGCTGCTGCCCTCTCCCAGGCATCAGGAGTACTTTTGTTTACAGGGCTGCTGCTGGCTGCATGTCCTGCTGCGGTGTCCCCGTTCCCGGCACATATGCTGATTTCACGATTGCTGTCGGCGATAGTGTTTTCCATTGCTGGAGGAACAGGGGCCTTGCTTTCAAAGGATACAGTAAGCGCCATTGCAGTCCCGACGGCGATGAGTTTTACACTCTTTATGCTGTCGGCGCGTTTCTTTACGGGGGTCTGGCTTATCAATCCACTGTCCTGGCTGACAGGAGAGATTGATACCATTCTCTTCTTGTGTATTTTCCTCTTAGTTATGGCAGCACTGTATGTTGTTATACTGCGTAAGGAGGTGCTGCGTTATGTTTAGCATAAAGAACGTACTTCAGTGTTTGATTTGGAATCTGAGAATGCTGCGCAAAAATCCGCGCCTGCTCATGGGTTTGTTCATGGGCTTTCTCATTTGCTTTCTCCTGACTGAAAAAACAATTTCTCTTTCCAATGAGTTCCTGACAGATATCCAGGTTTTTGAGCCTTTTATCTGGTGCTTTGCAGACAGTGACAGTATTTTGTTTGCATCTTTGGCATTGATACTGCTTTTGTCTCAGTTTCCGCGGCTGGATACACCTGCCGCTTACCTGGTTTTCCGTGTTAACCGCCTGAACTGGCTGCTGGGACAAGTGCTTACCGCTTTTGTAATCAGTATCGGTTATACGTTGTTTCTACTTATCTCCTCGATGATACTGACTGCAGGCAATGCGTTTTTTAAAACAAGTGGAGCGACACTGCAACCCTGTTAAGTTTTTCCCCCGCTTTCTTTGAAGTAGCCCTGATTGTTGTGCGGAAAACCATTAAGCTGACCACCCCATACTCTGCCACCATTAACATTTTCTTTTTAATGGCGCAATATGCCCTGCTGCTGACCACGCTCAACCTTGCGGTCTCCCTGAGGTATGGGAAAAAAGCGGGTATGTTTGCTATAGTTTTCATGAGCCTGCTGGCATACCTGCTGACACCCGATCGTTTTATAACATGGTTTCAGCTGGATGAGAACATCAAGTATTATGCCAACATCATGGCTGCCTGGTTTTCACCCCTGCAGCATTCAACCTATATTATGCATAATTTCGGCTATGATCAGCTTCCTACGATAGCACAGTCCCATCTTATATTCAGCAGTATCAGCATGGCTTTGACAGCTGTGTCCTTTTACTCTGTTCAAAAAGTCCAGTTTACCTTTACAGGAGGAAACCCGAATGGCTGATGCAATTATTTTGGAAAACCTGTACAAGACCTTTGGAAAGGAAACAGTTCTGAAGAATGTGAACATCGCATTTGAAACGGGAAAAATCCATGGCATTGTTGGACGCAACGGCTCAGGCAAAACCGTGATGATGAAATGTATTCTTGGTTTTCTAAAGCCTACAAAGGGCAGTGTAACAGTTCTTGGCAAAAAGATTGGGCTGGAGTGCAATTTTGCCCCGGAAACCGGCATGATAATAGAAGCGCCGGGCTTTATTCCCACAGAAAGCGGCTATAATAACCTGAAATGGCTGATGGGGCTGCGCAGCAAACCGAATAATGAGCGCATAAAGGAAGTTATGTACACAGTAGGCCTTGACCCGGAGAGCAAAAAGCCTGTTGGGAAGTATTCGCTTGGCATGCGCCAAAGACTGGGTATTGCGCAGGCTATAATGGAGCGGCCCCGCCTGCTGGTCCTTGACGAGCCCATGAATGGCCTGGATAACCGTGGCGTGGAAGACATGCGCAAGTTGTTTCTGCAGCTGAAAGAGGACGGAACAACAATATTGCTTGCATCTCATAATCCTGCGGATATTGAGATACTATGTGATACTGTCTGCGAAATAGATGCCGGGGTGCTGAAACAAAGGAAATAGTAATAAACTTTATTTGTTCTCTTGACAGGCTAACAAGTGTTAGTTACAATGAAACTAACACTTGTTAGTTATTTAACTATATACAAGCTCGCCGAATTTAACCAATACAAGAAAGTGAAGCAAAGAGAAATAATGATCAGGATTACTGCCGGACAGAGGAATTGGCCCAATGCAGCCCGGCAATGGAGACAGGTACATGAGAAACAGAAACACAAAAAAGGCAGTTATATATCATGCTCTGGCTTTGTTTTCCGACAGAGGTTATGATGGGGTTTCTATGCGCGATATTGCAAGTGCCGTAGGTATAAAGGCTGCGTCTCTCTATAACCATTTCAAAAGCAAAGAGGACATTTTTATGAGCATCATTGATGAAATGTCTAAGCGCTATAAAGAAGCAATTACGACGATACAGCTGCCTCATGGAGAGATTAATGAGGTGGCGGATGAATACATGCATTTGTCAGAAGAAGCTCTTGTATCTATTGCCAAAAAGATGTTTCTGTATTTCCTGAAGGATGATTTTGCTTCCAAATTCAGGCGAATGCTCACCATTGAGCAGTTTGGAAGTTTGCAAGCCAGGGATGCATTTCAAAACTTATTTATAAACGGACCAATCAATTTTGAAAAAATATTGTTTAAAAACATGATGGAACAGGGTGGTTTTATTAAGTGTGATCCATATATTATGGCACTCCACTTTTATTCACCAATATTCCTGCTTTTGAATAAATACGACCATTTGCCGGTCAAGGAGGACGAGGCAGTTAATATATTGGAAAATCATATAAAACAGTTTTCTTCTATATACAAAAACATTCAGTATGATGAAACTGCGAAAAGAAAATAAGATTTTTAGCACATAAGAACTCAATTAGCTAACCTTACGAAAGAATATCGTTTAGATTTGCCCTCATTTTCAGGGAGAAATATGCAGATAAAAAAGGTGGTATAAGCGTATGTGGGTATATATCCTGGGAATATTGTTTGTACTTTCTGCCACCGTAGCCATACAGTACAGGATTGACATTAACAAAGCATATAAAAGGCTTAATAATTATGATATAAAGACCGCTTACACTAATTTTGGCAAAATGAGCTATATTGACGAGGGTACGGGTGAACCAATACTCATATCCCATGGCATTTTTGGCGGTTATGATCAAGCTTATGTATCTTTAAAAAGCATAGTAGGTGATGATCACAGGAAAATAACTCCGTCACGGTTCGGCTATCCCGGCTCTGATTTACCATCCCAACCAACACCGGAAAATCAGGCGAAAGCATTTTTAAACCTGCTAAATCAGCTTGGCATTGAAAAAACATATATTATTTCAACATCTGCGGGTGGTGCAGCGGGAATTATGTTTGCGATTAAGTACCCCGAGCGTGTTAAAGGGTTAATTTTGCTTTCTTCCGGGGTTCCTGCATCTAAAAAGACACGCGAGGAAATAAAAGGTATGATGGGGCCGCCGGCACCACTTGTTAATGACTTTCCCATGTGGTTTATTACAAAGTATTTCGGTTTTGTTTTTAAATACATGTTTGCATCTGAGACAGATAAGTCTTTGTATGATACCATGCTTCCGGTAGCGCCCCGTAAAAAGGGCATAAAAACAGATGAAACAATCACAAATATAGACATGGATATTAATTTTGATGATTACGAAATTGATAAAATAACAGCTCCTGTTTTAGTGGTTCACGCTAAAGATGATCCTATGGCAAAATATGAGAGTGTTGAAAAATTTATCGCTCGTACGAATGCGAAAACCGCTGTCTTTGAAACGGGAGGACATTTAATAACAGGACATGGTGACGCAGTCTCAGTTGCAATAAAAGAATTTATAGAGAAAACGAAGTGACGAATGTGTAAACAAAAGAAGGAAATTATGTCATGAAGCAAAAAGGAAGCGGGATAAGTAATTAAGTTTATTTATAGTTAAAGCAGGAATACCATGTAAAGCCTGATATTTATTATAATAATGCACATGGGATATTTCGGAAAATATACTGTTATCCTGTATGAACCAGTGAGAATTATATTAGGGGAACGGAGACCATGAAGGAAACGGAATTAATTATTGTACATTACCATCAACCTGTTGTTACCTCATATCTGAAACTATCAAATGTCTTGATAGTATAATTAAAAATCATTTGAAATAGGAGTAATAATATGGTAAAATGCACTTTAAGGCCTGCTTTTAAAAACAAAAACAGGCCGGGAGGTGCAAAATGGTAATAAATAGCTTAATTAGGAAGGAGTTTCTAAAACGAGGAGGAGTCTTGAAAACTGCGGAACTTAAAGAGCTTGGGCTTTCAAGCCGTCAGATAAAAAGACTTATAGTTGATGGGGTTATTACAAAGATTAAACGCGGTTTTTATGAACTGTCAGATTATATAATCAGAGACGAAGTAATTATTGCACGACTTTTCCCACAGGCAGTTATATTTCTTGAAAGTGCTCTATTATATTATGGTTACACAGATCGCATACCATTAGCGTGGCAAATTGCTGTAGATAAATATAGCAAAACGACTCAATATAATATCAATTATCCATTAATTGAACCTTACTATCTTGAGCCTAAATTTTTAGATATTGGCGTAGATGTAATAAGGATAGATGGAGTAGAAATCAGGATATACGACAGAGACCGCACAATTTGTGATGTTCTCCGTTATGAGAAAAAGCTGGAGAAAGAAGTATTTAAAAATGCAATAGGCCGATATAAAGAGGACCCAAAAAAAAACATGCGAAAAGTGTTTGAATATGCAGAAATATTTAATATAAAGAACAAGGTGCAAACATATATAGGAATGTGGTTATAGTGAGGAATCTTATAGCTTCAGTTATAGCAAGATTAAAAAATAAATCAAAAGAACAAGGTATTCCATTGCAACAGCTTTTAAATTTATTTTGCCAGGAAGAATTTATGCGAAGGCTTTCAGTAAGTGTTCTTAAAGACAAAGTTATACTTAAAGGCGGTTATTTATTATATTCAATCAGTGGGTTTGCCGCAAGGCCAACAGTGGATGCAGATTATCTTTTAAAAGATTACCCTAACGATATGGATGCAGTGGAGAAACTTGTTAAACAAATTATTTCTTCGCCTTATAAAAATGATTTTATACAATTTGGGATTAGGAAGTTGGAAACTATCAGTGAGATAAGAAAGTACCATGGGGTTCGGGTTTACTTAACGGGCTTTATTGAAAGTGTTAAGATTCCCTTTAGTATAGACTTTGGAGTTGGCGATGTTGTAATACCTTCGCCTATTGAACGAGTTTTACCGGTAATACTTCCGGAATTTGAAAAACCTAATATTATGACTTATTCATTGGAATCCACAGTGGCGGAAAAATTAGATGCAATCATATCACTAATGGAAGCTACAAGCAGGATGAAAGACTTCTTCGATATATACTATTTGGCAACGACTTTTGATTTTGATGGGAGAAAGTTGCAGGAAGCAATTTATGAAACGGTTACTAACAGGGGAACACCATATGAAGAAGATTCTGTTACTGTTATTTCCAGGTTGGCAGATGACTCTATTATCTTAAGAAGATGGGAGAATTTTTGTAGAAGAGTTCTGCAATATAAACTCGATTTTACGAATGTTGTCAAATTAATTATTGATTTTCTCCAACCGCCTTATGAAGCGATGATCCTTGAAGAAGAATTATTTAAAAATTGGAATCATGTAAAAAAAGAATATGAGCAATACGAACATGAGTAATATCAAGGGAGTGTTTTTGAATATTTAATTGGGTTTGCTTATGATTGTAATAAGAAATATCGAAAACTCATATTAAACAATGCTGAAAGATATAGATTCGGCTGATGTCTGAGTAAATTTTTTCCAATTTAAAAACGTAAGCATTGTTTTTACAGGGGTTGCAGAATTACATCCAGTCTGTCTGCCCGACTTGAAATGCCAAAATGAGTTGATATTTTCTTCGAGGTGACCTGTTGGATAAGTCTAAATTATATTATACATTTGCTGGAGAATGGTTAATACGGTAAGTAATAAAGAAGTCTATAATTCAATATGCAAAGTAATGAACAAGTATTCCTCATGTTTGTTTGGAATAGCCGATATCTCTTATTCGGCTTACTCCGGAAATTATAAGCGTGCTGTGGTTATTGCCGTTCCCCAGAAGAGGCTCATGACAGGGATAATTATGCAGAGGAATTGCTGAAGGATTAATATGTGAGGCAAGGAAAGAATGTGACGGGATAATAAGCCATATAGCAGATTATTGCAGGAAATGGGATATAGAATATTATATTCCACCGATGCCCCAGGAAAGTGAAGAAACAATAATTGCACCGTTTTCGTATAAATTTGCCGTGCTGTATGCCGGAATAGGATGGATTGGAAAGAATGATTTGCTGATTACAGAAAAAATATGATATTTTATTATTGCATTGATAATAAGGCTGTATATTTTGATTTAACCGGGTTTGACGGGTTATGCAGGAACTTTGTGCGGTTTTTCAGCCCGGAATCAATTTTACATAAATAACAAATATGTCTTATAGGGGGGCATTACTGAATAATATGGGTAGATTGTACAAGCTTTTTGAAATGGATGAATACTTGGCAGAAAGAATATGCATGGTGTTTGATCCCAGTCTTGCTTATGAATCACTTACGCCGATTCAAAAAGGCATGAGCACAAGTAATTATGTTCTGAAAGCCGGTGGGAAGAATTTTCTTTTAAAACTTTACAGTAGTGGGATTGACAACATTGAATTATCGATGTACTCCTTCCTTTCGGGGAAGATTTCGGTCCCCAGGGTATTGTTCTATGATTCTTCAGGGAATATTGTCCCCTGTCCCTATGCAATTATTTCATTTTTAAACGGTACTACACTTGATGAATATATCAAAAAGCACGGGTGCTATCCGACCAGGATTATAACGCAGATAGCGGAAGGACTTGCCCGGATACACTACTCGACATTTGATCGTGCGGCTTTGCTGAATTGCAATTTTAATTATAAAAAGGACGTTCCGCCCGTAAGTGTTCAAATCAGGAAGCTGCTTAATGATAAGGCGGGTAAACACCTGCCTGACGGTCAAAAAGAACGCCTCATTGATCTTCTTGATAAACGGGATGATTTATTTACAGAAATTGAGCGGCATTATGTATTATCTCACGGGGACTTTACCTATGGCAATATTTTGGTGGATGAAAACGACCGGGTCTGGTTCATTGATTTTGAAAATGCTTTATCTGCAGGATGGCTGCACGACATCGGAAAGTTCTTTCGCAGAAAGGATGACGATATACAGAAATACATAAACCAGGATGTCTTCAGGTATTTTGCCGAGGCATATAACAGTAAGGCAAAATACCAGCTTCCGGACAACTGGCTGCTGCTTGCGCGCCTTGCTGATATTCCAGGGATACTTTTTTTTCTGAACGAGGATAATCCGACAAGAGAATGGATTGATGATATTGTCACGGATATCGATACTGCTTTATCGGGAGTTTAGAATGCAATTCAGCTTCATATTAAAGTCTTATTTATTCTTTCTGATGCGTGCTATTAAAAGCGGGGGAATAATTATACCTAAAGTAAAGATGGCTGTGAGACACCTGGCAAGGAAATCATAGTTTTTGTCCCAGTACCTGCTGGATTCTGATGATCGAAGCAAAAACGCTATGAATACAATGATACATATCGCAGATGCAATAATTACGATGTAACATAAGCTAATTGCTGTATTTCTTTTTCTTTCTGTTTCTCTCATATTACCTCCGCTGCATATACCGCCAGGTTTCTTTTTAACCACGCCGTGAAATTCATCCGTAACCGAAAAGGCTGAAAAGAGCAAAATTTTATTCCTTTTCATAGTTATGAACATCTCCGGCTTAAAAGCATTTCATTGCAAGCATCAATATGATACCCGTATTCTCAAGTAATATAATAACATTTACGCTGAAAATTGTAAATATTAAATAACAGCTGGAAACACAATAAAATTTTAATTGGCTGTGTGGATAAATGTAACCCGGGGGATTTATCAATTCTTATATTACCCTTTAGTGCTTCCCGGTCAGTTAATTATATATCAAAATTGCGTAAATAATATCAATGAATAAGAGAAAAATCAAATATAAAAATTTTGGCTGATGAACTTTAGGCAGGTTTTTTTGTATTATTAAAATAACCTTTACTCTGTAACTGCCGCATGTATAAAACGGGGACAGAAAGAAGTAAAAACTGCAAAGAAGAAGGCAGAATACATTCGGTAATAGCCCTGGAGCCAAACAGGAAAACTATCCAGGGTGTAAGTCAGATTCTGTTTCAAGTAGCAGGGCGGCAGGAAAGGCGACATATAACCAATGGAGAAATACAGCTGAAGGTTTGGGAATATTAAGATGAAGTTAAGTGGCAGATTTTATTTGTTGGCAGGTTGGGTTGCTGATATGATAGTCTTTAGGCAGTAATTCGAATAGCACCGGGTTAAGGCTGCAACACAGAGTTTGGAGCATTAACCTGTTATCCATTTCGAAATACATTGGAAGGTGAGGTATATGATTCTCATGAGCGCAGAAGCTCCATGCAAGGTTTGAGGATACTTACATGGAGCTATGGAGCCTTTATAGGCTGTTATCCTCAGGCTTTGCACTTTGATAATTAGAAAATTAATTTAAAGTCAAAGGAGCAAAGTCAAAATGAAAAACAGAATACATGAGCTGAAGAATTTTTACATACTGTGGAGCACACAAGGGTTATCACAGCTTGGCAGCGCAATGACGAACTTCGCGCTGACTCTCTGGCTGTACCAGGAAACCGGGTCGGCACTGAAAACAGCACTTTTGTCCATTTGTTCCTATGCTCCATATGTTTTAGTGAGCATTTTTGCCGGAGCGCTGTCCGACAAATGGGACAAGAAAAAAACAATGCTGGTCTGTGATTTAATAGCAGCTTGCTGTACGGTGCTGGTGTTTATTCTCCTGAAAACAGGTATGCTCTGTGCCTGGCATTTGTTCCTGCTGAATGCGGTAAACGGCCTGATGAACACGGTTCAGAGACCTGCAAGTGATGTCGCTAACACGCTGATTACCCCGAAAAAGTATTACCAGAAGACGAGCGGCCTGAGATCATTTTCCGGATCGCTTATCACCATACTGCATCCGATGCTCGCTACGTCGCTATATGCCCTGGGTGGTATGGATGTTGTAATAGCAGTGGATTTAAGCACTTTTTTAGTCGCTTTTTTTGCGTTATGGCTTTTTGTACAGATTCCACCGGTAGAAGTATCTGTTGCAGCAGAAAAGGAAACACTTATTGAATCTGCGAAGGCAGGTCTTAAATGCCTGAACCGGAACAGAATGGTACTGATGCTGATCCTGTTTCTGGCCGGGGTCAACTTTGTTGCATCTGCTTTTGACGCAGTGCTCCCGGCGTTTATCCTGCCCAGGGAGAATGGCGGAGAGGCAGTCCTCGGAGTCGTCACTTCCTTTGTGGGAATCGCTATGCTTGCCGGCAGCCTGATAGTATCTGTTCTGCCGCCTCCAAAAGATCGGATACGTCTTATCGTAGTAACAATGCTGTTCTCGCTGACGACAGATAACTTCCTGATGCCTCTGACAAGAACGCCGATCACATGGTGCATTGCGCAGATACTGGGATATTTTCCTGTTCCGCTGATGAGTGCCAGCCTGGATGTTATAGTGAGAACGACTATACCGGCAGAGATGCAGGGCAGAGTATATTCATGCCGAAACACGCTGCAGTTTTTCACGATACCCATTGGATTTTTCTTTGGCGGCTGGATGGTTGATGCAGTCTGTGAACCGTTAATGGAACGTGTTTCTGCCGAAAGCATAATGGTTACGATGTTTGGCCAGGGAAAGGGCTCCGGGGCAGGTATGATGATATTCATCCTCGGATTATTGGGAATGGCAATTTGCCTGATTTTCGGAAGAATTCTAAGGAAATACAAATACCACGAATCGGTTTGATGTTTATCTACTGCCTGACTGAAAAACTAAGAGTGTGCTGTTGCCCGAGGAGGTAAAGAATCAGTTATTTGAATGGTAATCAGTAATATGGTAAAATACACGTTAATGCCTGCTTCGAAAAAAGAAGCAGGCCTTAAAATTCAAAACGCATGTACACATCAAATCTGCAGAAACCAAGATACGGAAAAATATTGGAGGATGTGCGAGGGACCATATGCCGTAATAATGATAAAATGTTGGCAAATCAATGATAACTTTGACAGAAACAAAGGAAGGTGCTGAAATATGGAAGGGTTCAGGGCGTTTCACTATGGCGCGAATGCTGTTTGTTTTCAGAAAAACGGTCGGAAGTACGGTATGATTTGCTCATGGGCAACGCAGGTTGATTACGACAAAATTGTTATGCTACTGGGAGCCCAAAGTGCTACCGGGAAGAACATTTCAAAGGGAGATATTATAGGAGTCAGTGTGCTGAGCAAAGACCAGGCGAATGTAATGAACACATTGGGGAACAATCATTCCGATGAAGTGGATAAGTTCAGGGACCTGGGCTATACCTTGATGGATTCCGCATTATTCATTAACAACGCCAGTGTATGTCTGATGGTTGAAGTTATTGATATACTGCATTTAGAAGGCATTGAAGAAGATAACCTGGTATACGGGAAGATAAAACATCATTTCGGAAGCGGTGACCCCATGCTAACTATCAACAATTAGAAAAACACCATCTCAATTGCTCTTATTATTTGCCTGGATGGACGGCCTGGTAAATTCAAGTTTTATCACGTTAGTCCGTCTGCTAACCGGAGAAAACGCCATTGCTGTTGAAAACATGCTGATTCCAGGACACTGGTCACACCACCTGGAATATATAAAACTTAAGGTAGCTCGTCTCCGGAACATTCCACAGGATGGGGTGGTCCGGGGCCTGCTGGCGGGCTTCAATCTGCCTGAGGGATACGGAGGCATCCTTTGCAGCGCTTGCCAGTGTTTTCCGGAATAATTCATCTGTCATGAAGTGGCTGCAGCTGCAGGTGGCAAGATATCCGCCACGGGGCAGCAGTTTCATGGCTTTAAGGTTAATCTCCTTGTACCCGCGGGCAGCGGTCTTAACTGTCTTGCGAGACTTGGTAAAAGCCGGCGGATCAAGGATGATAAAGTCATAGTCACGGCATTTCCGGTCTGTCAGGTTTGTCAGAAGGTCAAACACATCTTCGCACAGGAAATCCATTTTTCGATCCAGCCCGTTGCGTACGGCATTTTCTTTTGCCATGTCAATGGCTGACTGGGATACATCCACGCAGGTCACATGCTCTGCCCCGCCCAGCGCCGCATTAAGGCCGAAGGAGCCGGTGTGGGAAAAACAGTCCAGAACGCGCTTGCCACAGGCAATACGGGCTACAGCGGCACGGTTATACTTCTGGTCAAGGAAAAAGCCGGTTTTCTGCCCGTTTTCCACATCTACCAGGTATCTCACGCCGTTTTCACATATCTCCGTAACGGCGGATTCGGGCACCGGTATGACATCGGACCTGTACCAGCCCTTATATTCCGGCAGACTTTCCTTTGCACGCAGGGCAATATCATTGCGCTCATAAATTCCTGTTACCGTTTCACCCATTTCAGTAAGCACGTCCCACAGGGCATGGTATACCGTATCCTTGACAAGTTCCATTCCGAGGCAGGTAATCTGCACAGACAGGAGGCTCCCGTAACGATCCACTGTCAGCCCGGGCATCTGGTCAGCCTCACCGTGAATAAGACGGCAGCAGGTAAAGTCCGCGCCAGGCATGACTGTTTTACGGTAATGAACGGCATACTCCACGCGGCGTCGCCAAAAGCGGGCGTCAAATACATCGTTGGCGTTGCGTGAAATGAGCCGGACTGTAATCTTGCTGGCGCTGTTGTAAAAGCCCGTACCCATAAAGGCATTCCCGGCATATACATCCACCAGCCCGCCGTTTTGCAGCACGCCCTCTGTTTTATGAATCTCTTCCCCGTATATCCATGGATGCCCATCCCTGACGCTGCGCTCCGCCTTGGGGGATATCACTATTTTGGGATACTGCCGTTCCTGTTTCACCTGCATCACCCTGAAAAAAGTTTTATGCGCTGATTTTACCACAGTTCTTTTTTGCCTTCAACGTGGGGGTAGACTTCTGAAAAAGATTTTATTAAACAGTCCCCGGGACTTCAGCTCAGGCCTGTTAAAGAAAAACTCCCATTAAAAATTCAGTTCCAAAATGTTTCAACTGATTCAAAGCAGTCTTTGCGGTTAAAATAAAGGCTGATGTTATATAAAGCTGATGGCTCAGAATTTGCTGTGAATGGTCAGGAATCTTTTGACTGGAGTAACTAAATAAGAACAGTGGAAAAGATAGTACAGGAGCTAAAAAGTGCCGGAAGAAGCGCTGCAGATTTCAATAATCCACGGCGCTTCGATTGTATGAACTAAGTATAACATTATTCATTATTGAAGCATTTCTTCAGCCATTTGAATCATGCGCTTAACCATTTGTCCTCCTATGGGACCGCCCTGCTTGCCGTTTACATAGGAAGGCAGGTCTCCTTTATAATGGTCGTTGTTTTCCTTGACAAACTGCTCGTAGCCAATTTCTTTTGCGCATTCAATTTTGAACCTGTTTAATGCTTCTTTTTTTGAAGGAACCAACGGAGTTCTTCGACTTGCCAACTTTATCACCTCTTTGTCTGTTTGGTTTTATTTTGTCCGGGATAAAGCTATAAATACGATGTATATTTTTAAAAAAAATCATAAATTTGTCGTAATCACCAGAATACTGTAACAAAATACCGGGATAAATTGTTATTTATTTTGATGAGGTAGTGTAACCCTGCCATGTGGCAGCTTTTCAAAATAACTGTGTTTTTTTGTTTTAATTACATTGTGAGGAGAAAAGTATGAAAAAAGGATTAATATGTGTTTTTCTCATATTGATTTTACTAATCTGCGGGTGCACTGATTCCCAGGAACAGACCGGGCAGGATTTCTCTGATACCGGTAATGGTGCCTCAGGATATACAGGTTTAATGAAGCAGGATGGATGAAGGCAGCAGTATTATCAATCTTTAAAATGCATTTGCCGTTTACATAAATGGCTATCGGAATTTACTTTATCAGAAATTCGGTTATTATTGAGTTTTTTTTCTAATAATTCTATTGATTTAAAGCATTCATATGCGTTTTTAAATAGTTAACACCTTTCCCTGAATATTATTATTCAAATAAAACACACTTGCCATATTTCCTGAATCTGTTAATATATACTAAATATTTAAATTTTATTTTGCACTTGGTTTTAACAGTTACGATTACCGCTATAAAACCGTATATGTCGGTGATACGCCGGCTTATATGCAAAAGCCGGAATAAACGATAAGATATATTTCGGAAAAATATGGAGGTCTAAATGTCGAGTTACAAATACATACTGTTTGACTGCATGGAAACTGTAGTTGATGTCATTAAAAAACCGGACGAAAGGCTCTATTCATACTGGGTTTATGCCGGATGCGGATATGAATACCTATGGGATGGTTTTGACTCTTTTGCTGAACAGTATGCCAAGATAAAGGATGAACTGAAGAAGCGTTATAAGGAGCTTCAGGAATATAATCTGTTTGAAAGATTTGAATATATGGCAGGGCAGCTGACTGATGACAGCAATGTTATGGAAAATGTGACCAAAGCGCTTTCAGTCAATTATTGGAGAAATTATAAATCAAACTGTATTGTATATGATAACGTCAGGTCAGTTCTGTCTGAGTTATCCGGAAAATACAGGCTTGGGATTGTATCAAACTTCATGGTGGAAGGCGGGATAGAAGAGCTTCTTGAAATTAACGGCATTGACAGGTATTTTGATTTTGTTGTTACTTCCATAAAAGCCGGATGGAGAAAACCGCATTATAAAATATATGATGCAGCATTGGAACTGGCAAAGGTACCGAAAGAAGAAATACTATTTGTAGGAGATGATTATATCTGCGACTATGAAGGGCCGCTTAAATATGGGTTTGATGCCGTGTTACTTGATAAAGCGTGCAATTACAGAAATATAGAGAAAAGAATAATATCCCTTGATAAACTGACCGATTATTTATATTAGAATTTGCATTCGGGTAAACCAGGGAAAAAAGTATTTTTTCAACAGTCCGGGTGATATACCGGAGATTGATTGCAAATTCTGAGATAAATGAGCAGTTTCCGATATTTAAAGAAAGTATATTTAAAGCACGGATAAAGATACGACCTTGTGTGATATGGCAGGTCTAAAATTTACCGGGGTGGTGAAATTATGCTTGAAGTTGTATTTAGTGACAGTGAAATTGAAAAACAGGTTTTAAAAAAGGAAGGAGAAGGTAAAGTGGAAAATAGCAGTCGCGAAGAGTTAACCAGGATCCTGACAAAGTTTGCCGAGTCAGGATGGGACTTAATTGCCGGCCCGTCAAAAGCATGGCTTGATGGAAACGGGGATGAAAAAGAGCTGCTTGCGGCCATTGAACAGGCTGACAAAGACTGTGGAAGCTGTGGTTGTGAATTTGATCCGCTGTATAAAAGAGCAATTGCATTACTGAAAACAGCGTAGGGCATGGCATGGGACGGTTCTTTCAGCAGCATTGATTTGTAATGGTTTCAACAGAACTGCTCAGTGCCGCTATCACTCTTAACTTGTAAATCAAAGCCTTTAACCAGCAGACCCTTGTTGGCATTTTTCAATAATGCCAGTTTTTCAGTGGCTTTGAACCGCCCTCCTGGCAGGTCCTCCTGAAAAACAAGGAGGCAGCATTTATAATGTTTTGTCCTGTTACCGAAGATTTACTGGATACTGCAATGGAAATACTCAATCCAAATACGCATTATAATATCCTTGAAAACGGTAATCCTGTGCGAACAGCAGAGGAAGCTGAAAACATGTTTCTTAACGGGAATACTGAAAGCTACCTTGTATATCTTGAAAACAGGTATATTGGAATAATTGATTTCCTGGAAAATAACCCGAATGACAATTGTCCCTGGATAGGTTTACTGATGATTCACGCGGATTACCATTCTAAGGGATACGGGAAAAAGGTTTATAATCTGTTTGAGGAGGAACTGAAAAAGCGGGGGTTTAATAAGGTCCGAATAGGGATAATGACCGGGAACACAGGCGCTAAAAGATTCTGGATTTCGTTAGGATTTAAGTTTTCGCAAATAAAAAGTGGAAAGACAAGAGGATTAGCGTAAGCTCATAAAAGACGACATATGAAGATATTGATATGTCGGTAAAAGAAATCCTGAGGATCGCCGGAAATATTGAATAATGGCAGGAGAGGATACCGCAGTTGTTTCACAGGACAAAAGAAATGAACAGTGTAAATGATTTTCCCGGTTGTTGCAAAAATTAGTTAATGTTTCGCTAAAGAGTGGTACAATAAAATTATACACCCAAAAACTTTATTAGGTTGTAATCAGTAAAAAAGATGGGTCAGTTTAGTCTGTCAAAAAAAGATATTATTCAAAGGAGAGGAGTTATACTTATGAAAGGAAACCAGAAACTTATTGAAACGCTTAATGCTTTACTCGCAGACGAACTTGCGGCCATCAACCAGTACATAGTACACGCCGAAATGTGCGAAGACTGGGGTTATGGCAAATTGCATGAAGGGTTCGAAAAACGGTCAATTGAAGAAATGAAGCATGCCGAAAAACTAATAGGAAGGATCCTGTTTCTCGGCGGAACACCAATCGTGTCCGATCTGAGTAATATTCATATTGGAAAGGACGTTCCAACCCAGGTTGAATATGACCGTGCTGCTGAGGAAAGAGCAATTAAGGCATATAATGATGCCATAGCGCTTGCAGGAGAAGTGCGTGACCACGCAACAAGGGATATTCTCATACAGATTCTGAACGATGAAGACCGTCATATGGACGAACTTGAGGAGCTCCTGGACCAGATTGAGCAGATGACCCTGCCCATATTCCTGACAACCCAGGTTGATTAATTCTCCCGGCAAGATCTGAACAAAAGAGGCTGTACCAGCTACAGCCTCTTTTTCATGCAAAAACACAGAACTAAACTGGGCTTTGACGGGGTCAAATTAGTCAAAACAACAGAGTTGTTAAAGATTGACAGGGGCTATAATTCCGTTTCATAATTACGGTAAACCGGTTGTTTTTTCATTGCAGCATTGCATTCTTTATCTCTTGAAAAAGTAGTATTATAAAAGTATATCCTCAGCCTGTAAATGCCTTATAAAGATGACAGTTGGCAGGACGAGCTGTTTTACGTGATTTCAGATAAGGATAAGTGCTGATATGATAAACTGTGAATATGCTGTAAAACTGGCTGTCTGCCTGATTTATATATGAAATTGCCGGTGCTGAACCATGCGAATACGTGAAAAATACGGGGAGATAAAGCATATTACCAGGAGGATTCGGAATGGATATTACGTATAGAAAAGCATCACATAAAGATATAGATGCACTGATTAAGCTGCGCCTCGATTACCTGGCTGAGGACAGAGGTGAGCTCAGTAAAGACGAAACAGAGGCTGTTGTCAATCAACTGATGTATTATTTTCCAAAGCATCTGAACAGTGATTTTATCGCGTTTTTGGCTGAAAAAGACGGCCAGGTGGTTTCAACCGTGTATATGGCAGTTGCGGAAAAGCCGGCAAACCCGGCGTTCATAACAGGCAAAACGGCAACGATACTCAATGTGTTTACTTATCCTGAATATCGCCGCAAAGGGATTGCAACCAAATTACTCACTATGATGATCAACAAGGCAAAGGCAATGAATATTTCATATCTGGAGCTGTCTGCCACTGAATCCGGCAGACTGCTTTACGAAAAACTTGGATTTGTACGTAAGCAGTCATCGAAATATACCGAGATGCGACTGGAACTTTTATAATTGAAGTCTATCGTCAGGTATTCAATCCCAGGTATTGATACATTGCTCATAATTTGCTAAGCTATTGATACGGCACCGATCTGTTGGACATTATTTCGCATTCATACATGATAGAAAATCCATGCTGTCAAATTAACGAAAGGCTTAAACTGTGCAATCATAAACAACCCGAACTCTTGAACTATTTGATTCATGGCTTATAGGCAAAGACATACAGGGGTATGTATATATCAACGAAAAGACAGGATACAACCCCGAACTTTGAATGTAATTTTAATCACAGTATACTTATGTCAGGAAACTTGATACATTTATTTCAAGGTTAAAGAAGGTGGCTGGAAATAAGAACAAAACAGGAGTATTACGAATTAGTCTTAAAAAACAGGGAGCTTGCAAAGGACCCGGAAGTACTCAGGTGCACGTGCCCGCATACGCTCTGTGAATGGCATGGACGATGCCGTGAATGCGTTGCATTGCACAGGTATTATAGAGACCATGTTCCCGCATGCTTGCAGTTGTTTATAAACGAAAAACTCAAGGAAATTGTAAAAATCGGTGAACTGATGGCTGTTGAGAAAGAACCGACGTCTGTCGAGTACAGGCTGTATGTTAGAGAACAGGACGAAAAGCAGTCCCGGAAGTCAGATTAAAAGGGCGTAAAGAATACATACGGAAAAACTTGCAGGCAATTTATAAACGGGTAGGTCAAGCTATGGAGAAAATAATAATCAGGAATTTCAAACCGGAGGATGTTGCCCGAGTACACGAGTTGGACAAAAAATATAAAAGTGTTTTTCCCGACTCCCCTGTGGTTCAGGCTGAAGTTTATAATTCTCCGGAATTTGAAGAAGGCAGAAATGTTTTTTGTGCTTTTAATGAAGAGGGTGCATTAGCAGGGTATGCAGCAATTTATCCGGTGCTGGCTGAAAACGGGAGTGGATATCCTAATGTTTTATGGGCCGAAATGAAAGTTGATCCGGATTTTCAGAGCAAAGGACAACTTCGGGACTTGTTGTATGATAAAATGATGGTAAGGGCAGCGGAGATCAGGAACGGTGCACCGGTTAAAGACACAAAAATCTGCTTCTGCTATTTTACAACCGAAACAGAGAGCATTGATTATCTCCTTTCAAAGGAATTCAAGGCCTGTGATGGCATTTACAGTATGGTAAGAGACCTGGGTGAACCCATAAATGATACAGCTGTTCCTGAAGGCCTGGAGATTATTGAATGGAGGATGGAAACCAGGGAGGAAAAGGACAGGTATATTGATGCATACAATACTGTTTTTCCTGAGAAACCGTGGAATGTGGAAGGCCTTGAATACTTCATGAAATCCGATATGTGGATTGATGGCACTACAATAACCGCTTTCAGCGGTACCGGCATAGCAGGGAGCATAATGCTGTACTGGAGCCCGGACAGGAAAACAGAACATGGAAAAAGGCAGGCATTTACGGAGAATATATTTGTTATGCCTCAATGGAGAAATAAAGGTTTGGGCAGTTGCTTAATCGGCAAAGGGCTTTCATATCTTGTAAAGCATGGTGCAGGAACTGCTCTCCTGGAAGTGCGGACCAACAATATCAAGGCATTGGATATTTACATACGGATGGGGTATAGAATTGCAAAAGAGCAAAAAGTGCTGGAGTATTCAATTTAACGAGGATGCCGAAAATTGTCCGGTGCATGAACATGGATTATCCGCCTGCAGCAAGGATCAAATCCAATGAAATGGACTTTGGAAATCGTAAAATACCACTGTTTGCCGATAATGCGCAGAACGTTAAAAAGTGTTTGTCAAACGCCGGACTGAAAACAATAAATGAAATTGAAACCGAATCTGCATGAATACTCATTTCAACCAATAACTGTAAAGACAGGTGACAGACCATGCCTACCTGGGTTACACATATGATAATAGCCGATATCATACTGAAATATTACCCCGAATTGGACAGGCGCGGGTTTTGTGTCGGGAATATTGCTCCTGACTGTAATGTTGAGAATGAGGACCGGACCTCTTTTACCCCGTCACGGGAGGTTACTCACTGGATGACCGGAGAAAGAAAAACAGCCGCTGATTGCGATGCTTTTTATAACGAGTACATACATAAGCGAAAAAGTGAAATCCAGTCCCATGAACATTACTCATTCCTGCTGGGCTATTATGCACACCTGGTCGCTGATGCAGAGTTTCAGCGTTTTATACGCAATGATGAAAGGGTAAGAGATACATGGAAAAGGATAAAAGCAGATGAGAATCTGCGTGAACGCTCAACGGGATTACCTGAGGACTGGGATTCCGTTAAGAAGCTGATATCAAAAAAAGAACGCATGCAGGTGATATACTCCATGGAAGCGGAATATCTCCGGCATAACCCTGATTCGGGATATTTGACAGAAATCCTGCCATTAAAGGAGTTTCCGGACTACCTTGACTATCTGCCGCATGGATGTATTGTAAGGAAAATAGGCGTAATGGGTTATATGCCTGAATTGGATGAAAACTTTAATAACCATGTTGCAATGTCAAGGGAGGAATTCGCTTTCTTTATCGACAACACTGCTTTGCTTGTAATGAAAAAGTTTAAGGATATGAATCTAATCTGACAAATCCAATACAATGGAGGTTAATTATGCTGATTCCCCATTTGCATTTCAGCGGTAACTGCAAAGAAGCAATTCCATTTTATGAAAAAGCGTTTAATACCAGGGCCGACGTCATTATTTCCAACAGCCGGTATAACCCTGAAGAATATGCGGATGATGACAGGATTGCCCATGCAGCAATGCGTATACATGGCCAATTGGTTTATTTGAATGACCGGTTTGGCAAAAAGGATACCTCAACAGATGTTGCTGTTCATCTTATTGTTACGTTTAAAAATAAAGATGATTTGCTTTCCTGTTACAACATAATGAAAGAAGGCAGTATTACCGTTGATCCTTTGGAAACCCTGCCATATAGCCCGCTTGCCGTTCAATTCATTGATAAATTCGGAGTGCAATGGGGATTCATGGTTGATGAAAATACAAAGGATTAAACAATCATCTTCGGTTTACTGTGAAATTACGGATGACTGTTTGGACGCGGTTCACGGAATTTGACCATGTGAAACGGGAGGTACTGTTCATGGCTGTTTCAAAAGCATGGGAATGGAATAAGGAAACAAGTTCTATTTGGCTGCAGCCAAGTGAGGAAAGCTATTATATCGCACAGAGATGGAAAGACAAGGGCTTTAAAAGGGTTCTTGATTTTGGCTGCGGATTGGGAAGACATTCAATTTTGTTTGCTAAGCATGGCTTTCATGTCAGTGCTTTTGATTTGTCGGAAGAAGCAACCGTGCATTTGAAATCATGGGCAGAGAAAGAGGAGCTGCCTGTTGATATTACAAATGCCGATATGCTGAAACTTCCCTATGAAGATAATTCATTTGACGCAATTTTTGCATATCATGTTATTTCGCATACCGACTCTGTAGGGATTAAAAGAATAATTAATGAAATATCAAGGGTTTTAAGAATCAGCGGAGAGGTATTCCTTACATTATGTTCAAAAGAGTCATGGTCTTTCAGGGATGCAGGTTATCCAAAGCTGGATGAAAACACTGTAATCAAAACAGAGGAAGGTCCGGAAAAGGGTGTTCCTCACTTTTACGTGGATCTTGACGATATCCTGGACTTGTTTTCGAATTATGATATTGAAAGGATCCGGTATATCGATGACTGCTATTTCGACGGAAAGAAGCAGAACTGCAAACATTATTTCTTAACCGCAAGCCTGCGGGCAAAATGAGGGGTAGCCAAAAAAGACGAGCTTTAAATGCCAGCCCGGTACCCGGACCTGGGAAAATATCACGAAAGCGGCCGCAACAGCGGCTGCTGTTGTTATAAGTTTAAAGGACCGGTAACAGATGTGGATCCTGGGAACAGGAAACGGGGCAGTACCGTCCATGCCCCGTTTCTTGAAGATTTATGCCTGTTATTGAAAAGATTCGTTTCAGTTTAAATCGAGGTATCGTGCGGTTACGCCTTCAAGGCTGTTAAGCTCATTAACCAGCGACTCAACATCTTCCTTGCTGCCGTAAGGCTGCAATATAATAATTCCGTCTCTTGAACATGCGTCTTCGCTGACTTCGTGCAACCCGAGGCGTGCCTTGATTTTGCACCCGTTTTCCGTAAGTACCTCCTGGAATTTCACAGCGTTATCAACCCTGTTGTCCAGCCGAACTCCGATAATATAATAACAAGACTTCATACTTAACCTCCTGTGCCAATCAGTTAAATCTTATTTTACTTCATTATATCAATTTCATACTCCTGGTACAAGAACACAAGCAAACCGGAGCAGGGACACAAGGCAGGTTTTATCAGAATTATTCCGGGAATACTCCGTTTCTTCAAACAGGCGATGGAGCAAAACGACAGGAAATGCAGGCAAACCTTTGGTTGCTGCCGTTATGCCTGTAGTCTAAAAAAGAATAATTCATTTTTAATTCAATGTTAATATTCAGTTCATACTTCGCCGGTATAATAATAATGAGCTACCGGTATGTTTTCAGTTTTACTGCTTGCTTCTTTATAAAAACACATACATTAAAAACATATACATAAAGAACAGGAGGGTGCAATGAACAGGGGCGAAAAGATTATGGAATCAAACAGGCATATTGAAAGCCTTTTTTCAGATGCGTCCGGTTTGGAGATTTATGATTTATCACCCGAGGAAATATCCGTATACAACCCGATAATCAATACTATGATGGACCGGTCAATAGAAATATTGAATTTCCTTGTTGAATTCAAGGAATTAATGATGATGTATAAATGTGCTATTAAGGAAGTCAAAACAAAGTTTGAAGTCCTGGACACGGAATTTAAAATCCGGTATCAGAGGAATCCCATTAATTTTATTGATTCACGCCTTAAGCGAACCACAAGTATTATTGAAAAGATGGGAAGAAAAAATATACCCTTTTCAATTGAAAACATTGAAAAATATATTCATGATGTGGCCGGAGTACGGGTGATTTGTTCGTATGTGGATGATATTTACAGTATTGCTGAAGCACTGATTCAGCAAGACGATATTGTGCTAATAGAGAAAAAGGATTATATAGCAAATCCAAAGCCCAACGGATATCGGAGCTTACATTTGATTGTCAGTGTTCCCGTCTATTTTGCAGAGCAAAAGAAAGACATGAAAGTGGAGGTTCAAATCAGGACCATAGCTATGGATTCATGGGCAAGCCTTGAACATCAGCTTAAATACAAAAAGCATGTAACTGACTGTGAAGAAATAGCCAGGCAGCTGAAAGAGTGTGCCGACCTTATAGCCGACATCGACTCCAGGATGCTTGACATAAGAAAGAAGATTGAAGAAAACAGCAATGACCCGACAGAAGAAGAAATACTGCTGAATAAACTGAGCAAGATTGATACGCCGATTGAATAATTGCCGCGGGAACAGTTCCTGCGGTTTATTTTTTCCTTGGAAAAACATTTTGCTGTAACTGACAAATGATAAAATAAGTCGAGAAATTGCTTTCTTCAGCTGCTACTATTTTGCTACGGAATTACTCGCAAGAAATGGGGATGAGGAAATGGAACTATTGGCGGAAATAGCAAAACCAAGACCTGTTGGAACGGTTCAAAACCAGGAGATTACAGGCTATATTGAATCATACCTGGAAGACCTGGGATATGAAACGATTAAGGTACCTTTTGACTGTAAAGTGTGGGAGGCGGGAGAATCCTTTTTGACGGTTGACGGAAGAAAACTGGCGATACAGGTAAGCCCGTTCTCAGAATCTTTTAACGGAACAGCGGGAACTGTCGCCGCAGGAAACATTGAAGAACTTCAACGGGCAGAATGCGAAGGCAGAATACTGTTTTTGACGGAAGACCTTGCGAAAGAACCTTTGCAGCCCAAAGACTATCCGTTCTATTACCCGGATGAGCATAAATCAATTATTGAGTGCCTCGAAGCAAAAAGCCCCTGTGCTGTTATCGCCGTTACAGGTGAAACGAGTATGAGCGGTCTTAAGCCGTTTTACCTGGTTGAAGACGGTAATTTCCATATCCCTGTGGCCAGCCTTGACAAAGAGGTTTTTGCGGAAAAAGTGGAAAAAGCATTGGGAAAAGAGATGAAGCTGGCCATAGTATCACGGAATGCTCCATCAACAGCATACCAGCTGATTGCTTCAAAAAAGGCTGTAAATCCTGAAGGTACAATTGTAATCTGCGCCCACATGGATACCAAGTACAACACTGACGGAGCGCTCGACAACGCATCCGGGGTTGCGGCAATGCTTTACGCAGCAGGGAATATTGAAAATACCAGGTATAACATTGATATTGTTCCGTTTAACTCTGAAGAATACTATGACCCGCAGGGAGAGCTTATCTACCTGGAGAAACTCAGGGAAACCGGAACAGAAGTTACGCTGGTGGTAAATATCGATACAGTGGCACATATCGGATCCAAAACGGCAGTTGCCTCTGTTAATTTCAGTGAAAAAGAAGAACATGAGCTGGATAAAGTGATTAGCAGTTGTACCGGTATCGTCCGCGGTCAGCCGTGGTATGCCGGAGATCATGCGATTTTTGCCTTTGGCGGAACAAAATGTGTTATAATTTATGCGTCAGACTTGTTTGAAGAATGTTTATCATATACGCATTGCCCGAAAGATACAACAGAACTGGTGGATGAAGGGTTGATAAGGAAAACGGCGGAGTTTGTATGCAAATTGGTGAATTCATATAAATGTAAATGAGAAATGAAGGCAGGTTTACGGATGAATGAGAAATTGACGGCAGTCCGGAAAACCCTGCGAATCTTCACCGACGAATTCCAGAAAGGTAACGGTTCAAAGAATTCACAAGCCGGCAAGAAAAGTGATTGTCAAAAGAGGGGTAAAGGCTTCTGATTATTGGTCTTACTGTAACGAAACAGGGTGCGATGTATGGGGGCTTCTGAAAAGTATAAAATCAATCAGTGGAGAGCCTGTAGCCCTGTGGCTGCCGGTTAAGTATCGTAATCCGGTTACGAATGAATATGTTCAGGGTGTTGAGGTGGAAATGGAGTATCAGGAGATTGTTCCTGCCGGATTTGATATAATTGAGTTCCCAGAAGCGGACTATCTGCTGTTCAGAAGTGATCCTTACGATGATGAGGATTACGAATCAGCAATTTTGGATGTTAAAAAGGTAATTGCAGGGTATGATTTTTACGGCAATGGATACGTGAGAGATGAGAATAATCCCGGAATACAGCTCGAACCGGTTTGCACACGCGGATATATAGAGATGATTCCTGTTAAAAGCAGGTAATACCCGGAAGCGGGAATGCCTTTTTTTGCGGTAGGAATTATTTATACGGCAGATGTTTTCGGGTTTTGGTATAATTCGGCATGGAGCTTTTTTTACAACAGATGTACCGTACTTTATCCCGAAGAAATTGGAGGACGGACAAGCATGATAAACAGGCTGTTTTCATTCCTGCAAAAACCTTCGCTCTGGCAGCGCAGTTGTGAACCATTTTGGGACGATGAGCATATATCGAAGGGGATGCTTGAAGCGCATCTTAACCCGGATTGGGATGCGGCAAGCCGCAGACACGGTTATATCGACCGCTCGGTAAAATGGCTTGAAAGCATTATCCCGGCAGGCAGCAGAATACTTGATTTGGGCTGCGGTCCGGGTCTTTATACCAAAAGGCTGTCAGATGCGGGCTATGACGTTACCGGTATCGATTATTCAAGGCGTTCAATTGCTTATGCAAAGGAGCACGACACAAAAACCAGGTATATATGCCGGAATTACCTCGAGATGGATTACACAGGGGAATTCGATGCAATAACGCTGATTTACTGTGATTACGCCACCCTGATACCTGATGAAAGAAAAACGCTGCTGTCCAAAATACATCGCGCACTTAAACCCAACGGATTGTTCATTTTTGATGTCTTCACCGAAAAAACGCATAAAGACCGATGCGACAGGACATCCTGGTCGTACCATGAAAACGGCGGTTTTTGGAACGACCAGCCGCATTTGTGCCTTGAAGCAGAGTATTATTACGGGAACAATACCGTCAAAGTCAACAAGACCGTTGTTATTACAGAGAACAGCATACGCGAATACCTTATCTGGGACACTGCGTTCACAAAACAGGCACTGCTTAGTGAGGTGGCACCTTTCGGGTTCCGGATGCACAGTATCTATGACGATGTCTGCGGCAGCCCGTATACCGGGGAAGCAGATACAATATGCCTTGTACTGGAAAGGAAATAAAGTATACAGGATTAACCTTTTAAATTACTCATTTACAGGCCTCCCTTAACACCTGTTGTCAAAAACCTGGTGATGTATTACACTCAAATGCGGAGGCATTTTTAATGAAAGAATACACTAATATATTGTTTGATTTGGATGGTACGTTAACCGATCCTAAAGTTGGCATTACAAAATCAGTAGCGTACGCGCTGAAAAGTTTCGGCATAGAGGTAGAGGACCGTGACAGTTTGTGCAAGTTCATTGGCCCGCCGCTCAGGGTATCCTTCAGGGATTTCTATGGATTCAGCGAAGACGACTGCATCAGGGCTATTGAAAAATACAGGGGATATTTCAGAGTAACGGGCTTGTTTGAAAACGAGGTTTATCCCGGTATAGAAAACCTTTTGAAAAATCTGAAGCAAAGCGGGAGGAAACTGTTTGTCGCCACGTCCAAGCCCACTGTTTTTGCTGTCAGGATCCTGGAGCATTTTAACCTGCTCCGATATTTTGAATATGTTGCAGGCAGCGAGCTGGACGGCTCAAGAGACAGTAAAGGTGACGTTATAAGGTTTGCCCTGCGGGAAAATGGCCTGGCCGATCGGGCAAATGTAATCATGGTTGGCGACAGGGAACACGATGTTATAGGGGCTAAGGAAAATAACATTGACGTTGTCGGTGTTCTTTATGGCTACGGTGACAGAGCCGAGCTTGAAAAAGCCGGTGCAGACTATATTGTGGAAACAGTAGAAGAGCTTAATGGGCTGTTATTGTACGAAACTCAGCAGTAAAGATGCCACCGCACAGGATTCAGTTCTTCTGTCTAAACATCAACGCCAAGGAACAACCTTATGAGATACCCTATTATAAAGGAAATGACTGCTACTCCGAGGCTGATTCCGGCCATTTCAAGAAATCTTTGTTTAAACGGAAGATCCTTTGCCACTGATATATAAAAATTAAAAACGAGTATTATAAATATGGCCGCTATAATTGTAAACACAAGGCTCAGCACATAGCTGGAAAAAACAAGATAGGGCAAAACCAGGAATATAACGGTGAAGACATATGCCCCGCCGGTATATAATGAAGATTTCAGGGCATGACTGCCTTCTTGCTCTGTTCTGGCTGAAAGGTATTCCGATGCAGCCATTGAGAGAGAAGCAGCTATGCCTGTTATAAGGCCTGCAAGGGCTACGAGGCGTGTATTTTTAAGCGCAAAGGTAAGGCCTGCCAGAGTCCCGGTGAGTTCCACCAGGGCATCATTCAGCCCGAGGACCATTGAACCGACAAATTTGAGCCTGTCCTCCTCAATTATTTCAACCAGTTCTTTTTCGTGCTTGTCCTCTTCCTGTGCTATTATTTTGAATTCTTCAATGCTGTCCCCGAGTTTCCTGTACAGTTTTTCCGAGTTTGCCTCCCCTTTCTCCATAAGCTTTATACCGAAAGTTATGCCGAATATGACTGATATGAAAGTGTAAAAATATACTTTCAGTTTGTTTGGCTTCTTGTCGGTCCCGGTAAATTTTTTCAGTTCATCATGATGGCAAAGCTCATCCCGGGCAATTTGCTGAAGAATCCTGCTGTTGTGTTCGTTCTTTATGAAAGAGGATAGTTTCAGGTAAATGTGATATTCCGTGATTTCATTTTCCTGGGCTTTATTCAGAGACTTCATTGTATCAGCGTCTATTCCGTAGTTCATTTCATACACTTCCTTATTGAAACCGATGTGCCGATCCGCGGTGATACATCCGTCCGTTTTGACTTTATGTACACTGTAATTAATATACCATACAGCTGCGATTGTCAAGGGCCTGGATAACCTGGTGTTCTATATTACCATAAACCTGCTGAAAAAGTAAATTCATAAGGATATAACAGGGACAATAAACCTGTCCCCGTGTATCTTGCCTGTACTTAAGGCACTGTCGGTTTCGCCGGTCCGGAAAGGAATGTTTTTTTGCAGGTTTTTAGGGATTTTTATCATCATCTATCAGGCAGAATTGCCTGATTGTTATTTATCGTTCGTACTCTTATGCTTTTTTAAGAAATAACTTAGTACACCTATACAGACAACCAGGCCGAATAAGGCAGGTTTCAGGACAGACATGCCTGCTTCGCCGCTGAACGCAATACTCCACGCAAATTTCAGGACAGCCGCCCCTATGATAACGCCCAAAAGCCATTTCCAGTTTCTTTTCCATGCAGCTGTAAGAAGCAAAAAGAAAAATAAGGGAACTGCCAAACTTATCACTATTTTCTGAGCGATCCATTCACCTTTAAGGTAATCCATTTCAAACGCCAAAAACTCCATAACCCGGGGACTTTTGACTGCCGGAGCCGGGAACCAGAACATGCTTGTAAAAAGAGCAAAGATTGAAGCAAATATGCCGGTATAGCTTTTCCTGAATGCAAATATAACCATGGGTATTATAAATAAGGGCCTGATATACCAGCTTAATACATTATGGTGTCTTTCAAATGCCCAGTTAAAAAATGAATCATTGGTCATAAATAACACAATAAGTATTGCTGTAGCAGCTGCAAACAGCATTCCAACAATAAAATCCAGTTTTTTATTCATGATAAACCTCCGTAAGTATTAATCACTTTGCTGAAATTCCGTTAAATATTATTTTCAAGAGTGAATCCACAATTTTAAATAATTCCTCCTGGTTATGTTCATTGATAACATTGACGTCATTATTAAGCATGTATTCATTAACAGCACTGTTTAAGGATTTCAGCAGCAAAATAAAGGCCAGGGGATCGATTTCGCTGTCAATTTCACCTTTTATTCTGGCATTCTGTATCATTTGCATAAACAGTGATTCCGATTGATTATTTCCTGCCTTAATAACTGCAGATTTGGCCGATTCATCATGTTCCTTTGAAAATTGTTCACCTAAGGCAGCATAAAGAGGATGCATCCTGGCAAACTCCATTCCTTTGGTAAAGAGCAAGCGGAATTGCTCGAAAAGTGTCAAGGTATTGAATTCTGCCAAAGCATCAGAGAAAAACCTGATTTTTTCCCCAATGGCCAAAGACATAATATAAACATACAAATCCAGTTTATCCGTAAAATACTGATAGAAGCTCCCCTTGGCAATGTTTGACCTTTTACATATTTGATTTACGCTGGCTGTTTTGAAATCAGCCCTGGAAAATTCCTGCATGGCCGCAGAGATTACCAGGTTCCTTTTATCTTCCGGCAGGTTAAAAAATGTTTCCCGCGGCATAAGATCCTCCCCGAATGAAAAGTGACCACATGGTCACATGCTTACTTATATTATATGACCACGTGGTCACATTGTCAAACAAAAATTTTGGTTATGTTTCCCTTAGCAATCCGTTTTCCTGTCAAAGTATATTCAGCAAAATATAACCCGGGCAATGAACCTGTTTCCGAATCTCTTATTAATATAAAGATATAACCGGTTGGTTACTTTTATGGAACTTATTACTATTAATTCAGGTCAAAATTAATAATGCTGCATCATTGCATGGGAGGTTGTGATTATGAGGAGAAAACTGTGTTTCGTGGTGATTATCGCAATAGCAATTTCGTTGATGTTTCCGACAACAGGCTTTGCCGATTCACCGATTACGGCAACAGACTTTTTTATTTCGTACCTTGATGTCGACATCGTGGAAAAAGCAAGCGAACTGAATTATATTGATGAGGAAATCGCAAGGTATTTGTCAAATCCCGCAAACCCGCTCGATATAAAAGCCGCAGTTATAAATGCAGTAGGCTGGGGATATACAGGGGACAATGCCGAACGGTACTCCGAAATTATTTTCGGAAAGCCCCTGAGTGATGTGGATCTTGATACCATTCCTGCCCATGATCTTTTCTGTATCGGTTATCTTATGGTTATGGACAATTATTCCGAACCCGAACGCGCAATTCCGGTAATGGAGAAGGCGTGTGAAGCATTCCCAGACAGTTTTACTGCAGCGATGATTAACGCCCTGATAAAAGCCCAGGCAGTTATGGATAATGCAGATGAGTGGTATATTATATGGGAGCTTGTCGAAGACGTTATTCATAATAAGGATCTGGAAATGGATATGCGGCCCGAAGCGGTAGATATAATACTGGATTATATGATTTCATACAAAGACGAAGGTAAACCGCTGCCCGATGAACCTGTTACTGTTACAGACGATAATTCTTCCGGCCCTGTAACCGATAAACCAATTACTCTTACATATTTCGGAAAGATGCCGGATGAAAATGATAAAGGCCGATACGCCGATTTTTACAACGAATTCGAAAAAAGAACAAATGTAAAACTGTCTTTTATTTATGTACCGGATAATATTATGCTGCAAAAACTGAATATTATGGTTGCGGCAGGCGATACACCCGATCTGATTGAGTTTCCGTGGCAAAGATATCCGGAACTGTTGAAAAATTTGGCCGAATGGGGCATTATTATTGAAATGGATGAACTAATAACCAGGGCAGCACCAAACCTTAACGAAATATTTCAGTTGGTTCCCCGGGTAAAAAGTTTGATTATGTCCGATAATGACGGTCATATATATCAGATCCCCGGGATTGATCTGCGCGGCAGCATAGTCACAGCCGGCCCGGTTGTAAGGGGAGATTTGCTGAAAAAATACGGGCTTGCAGTACCGGAGACCATTGAAGACTGGGAAAAAATGCTTACGGTTTTCAGGGACAGCGGCGACGGTGTTGTTCCGTTGTCTTTTGATTTGTCTGTTTTTACTGACTCGTCGGCTTTTATCGGCTCTTTCGGTATACCCTTCGGATTCGGGGTAAAGGACGGTACGGTGTTTTACGGGCCCCTCGAAGAATCATACATGGATTTTGTGACTGCTTTAAGCAGGTGGTACAGGAATGGATTGCTTGATGCTGAATTCTTAATCCTTGATGAATCACACTTAGGCAAAAAAATAAACAGCGGCAAGGTTGGCGCTTTTATCGGCTATGCCGGGAGTTTGAAGGAACATATTGACGCCCTGAAGTCCATCGATGCTTCATTTGAGCTTATCCCGGTTCAAAATCCCGTTATGCAGAATTTCGACGCCCTTTATATGTGCCCGGGTGTTCCGGTAATCACGGAATCCGGTATTGCGATAAGCAGCAGAAACAATTATCCCGTGGAATCGATGAAATGGATTGATTATGCATACAGCAAAGAAGGATACAGGTTGTTTAACTTCGGTACTGGAGAGTTTACGCAGGAGCCTGATATCAGCCTTAATCATACCGAAAGCGAATATATGCCAAAACTGCCCGAAGTACCGGGATACAAGGCCGATAAAGAAATTACGGGTTTAAAATACCAGGAGCAGAAAACAGCCATCGGGCTTTGGTCGGCCGCAGGTGATGAGAATAATCCGTCAGTTATGTCGCCGGTTTCGCTTACCCGGGAAGAAAGTGACGAATTAGCGGGCATCATGGAAGAACTGATGATATATACAAAAATAATGTTCGCAAGGTTTGTTGTTGACGGTGTTTCACCTGGCAGTTTCAATGAGTACGCGGAAGAAGCCAGACGTTTGGGTGCTGACCGCGCAATTGAGATCATGCAGGCAGCCGTTGACAGGTATAACACTTCCTTTGCTGAATTGAAAGTCAATGGAAAAACAGTTGAAACAGATACCAAACCTTATGTTTTTGTTGATGGTGATATGCTGCTGCCGGTCCGGTTTGTAGTTGAAGGCCTCGGCGGCAGGGTGGCCTGGAACGGCAAAAATAAAATTGTTACCTGCATGCTGAATGATACCGTTATTACACTAAGGATTAACAGCAAAGAGGTTTTCGTTGACTATGAACCTAAAACTCTTAATACCGAAGTAATAGCGATGAGCAAAAGGACTTATGTACCTGCGTCATTTATACAGGATGTGTTCGGGGTTACCGTTCAATGGAATGAAAAAACCCGGGTTGTGAATATTATTGAAAATTAACGTTGTAAGGCATTAAGACCTGAAAAAACAGCCGGCGGCTGCGCCGGTTGTTTTTTTGCATAAGATTTGATAAAAGAACTGGTTGCAAAAGGCAGCATGATAAATACCTTTGTATATTATGCATGAATCATCCTGTGCTTTTATGAAATATTTGTTGAAATTACAATAAAGAAATAGTAAAATATACTTAGGTGTGAGCAATGGCTCACGTCAATATAAAACAAAGGTAAACACCTCAATAATATAAATCATGGGTGAAAACGATGTATAAAAAGCTGGATGCCGATACCATAAACAACATCCTGGAAACCGGAATAGAGGAATTCGCCAGCAATGGCCTGGATCGTGCAAACATCAATGTAATAGCCCGGAAAGCAGGTGTCAGTGTTGGCGTGATTTATAAATATTACAGGGATAAGGACAGTTTCTTTCTTGAATGTGTCCGGCACAGCCTGAAACTCCTCGAACAGGTACTGAAAGACGCTTTTTCGGACGATGCGGATGTGATGACGTGCATCAGACGTATTGTTTACGCATTGCTGGAGCATTCGAGAAAGCATAAGTATTACAACATTATGTACAATGAAATAACTTCCGGGAGCTGCAGGCGGTATGCAGGTATCCTCGCAAAGGAGATAGAAACAATTACCGCATCTGTATATAAGCAGCTTATGGAGAGAGCAAAGCGGTCAGCAGCCGTGGAGATCGGAATAGATTCCCGCATGCTGGCCTTTTTTTTCGACAACTTGCTGATGATGCTGCAATTCTCCTACAGCTGCGATTATTACATCGAAAGGATGAAAATATACTGCGGGGAAGACATACTGGACAATGACGAAAAAGTAGCAGGTGAGTTCATCAGGTTTATCGGCAGTGTACTGGGATGCCGGCAATAACCGGGCAAACGGAAGTATTCAGAAAGGGGGGCGGCTGCTTGTATGTAATTGCTTATGATTTTGGAACCACGGGAGTGAAAACCTGCCTTTTCAGTATCGGAGAAACTCTGAAAATGGTTGCCGGCGAATATGGAGAATACGAATTGTATATTCTTGAAAACGGCGGGGCTGAGCAGGATACTGAAGAATGGTGGGAGGCCATGTGCACTACCACACGCAGGCTTTTCGAAAAGGTCGATGTACGGCCTGAGCAGATTGACGGGATATCATTTTGTTCCCAGATGCAGGGACTGGTGCTTGTGGACGATGAAGGGAAAGCCCTCAGGCGTCCAATGAGTTATATGGACCAGAGAGCGGTTTCGGAGATGAAGGCGTCTCTCGGGCATGGGCTTGCCATATCGGATGCCAACATTCGCAAACTTGTTAAAAGCCTGATCATAACTCATGCCGCACCAACGAGCGTAAAGGATCCCATCTGGAAATACAAATGGGTACAGAACAATGAACCTGAAATTTTCGCAAGGGTACATAAATGGCTTGACGTGAAGGAATACCTGATCTGCCGCTGCACCGGCCAGTTTGTTATGACAAAGGATTCGGCATTTGCCACTTTCCTTTATGATACGAGGCCGGGCAGGTGGGGATGGAGCAAGGCCCTTTGCAAAATGTACGGCGTGGATCCGAAGCATCTTCCAAAGGTAATAGACTGCTCGGAACAGGCGGGGGTGCTTACCGGGAAAGCGGCGCATGAACTGGGGTTAAGGCCCGGAATTCCGGTTTACGGCGGAGGCGGTGATGCAACGCTTATAGGTGTTGGCGCAGGATGCATTGATGTAGGGGATACGCACATTTATTGCGGTACGTCGGGCTGGGTCGGTACGGTGATTGACAGGCAGGTTGTGGACATTTTTGCAAAAATCGCAGGTATTATAGGCACAGAAACAGGCAAATACATTTATTTTGCCGAAATGGAGACTGCGGGAAAATGCTTTGAATGGGTAAAGGATCACCTGGTCCTGGACGAGATTGGTATTTACCTGGAAAAGAAGCAAATTACGGAGAGCAGGGAGAAAATATACGAGAGCCTTTATGACTACATGTCCGAATCAATATCAGGAATCGGACCGGGAGCAGGCGGCGTAATTTTTACACCCTGGCTTCACGGAAACAGGTGCCCCTTTGAAGATCCCAGCGCAGCGGGAATGTTTTTCAATATAAAACTTGAAACCGGGAAAACCGAGCTGATAAGGGCGGTTCTTGAAGGTATCTGCTATCATCTTCGCTGGATGCTTGAGGCCCAGGAGAAGAAAGTCAAAACTTCCCGCATTATACGGTTTGTCGGCGGCGGTGCGTTGTCGCCCGTTACCTGTCAGATCCTTTCGGACATAACGGGAAGGGTTATCGAAACAGTCGATGCTTCAAAAGATGTGGGTGCCGTCGGTGCAGCCATGCTGGCGGCAGTAGGAAGCGGAAAGCTGCCGGGGATGTCGGCTGTAAAGGATTTTATTCCTGTAAAGAACCGATATGAACCCGATATGGAAAAGAAAAAGATTTACGACAGAAATTATGAGGTATACAAAAGGCTGTACAAAACCAATAAAAAAAGCTTCGCCATATTGAATGCTTATAACAGGGAGGCTTGAAAATGGAAGAGGGTAAGGCAAGGAAACTGCTGGTGGATACCGGCAGGAAACTACTCGAAACGGGGCTTGTTGCCAGAACATGGGGAAACATAAGCTGCAGGCTGGATGAAGACAATATTGTCATAACGCCGAGCGGACTGGACTATACAAAAACCAGGGAAGAGGATATAGTCAAGTTGAACCTTTCAACCGGCGAGTGGCAGGGCCTTCATAAACCGTCCGGCGAAAGGCGGATTCATGTTGCAGCTTACCGAATATTCCCCGATGTGAACTTTGTAATCCATACTCATCAGACATATGCTACGGCAATAGGTCTGGCAGGCTTTGAACGACTGGATATGACTGGTGAAGAAAGGGAAAAACTCGGCGGCGTTATGCGGGCAGACTACGGCCTTCCCGGAACAAAAAAGCTGACAGAGGCCGTGAATGCTGTTCTTAAAGCAGGAGCCAGGGTTGTCCTGATGGCGAACCATGGTGTCCTTTTATGCGGAAGCAGCCGGGACGAAGCGATGGATAAGGCAATGCTTCTCGAAGAGATCTGTAAAAAGAATGTAAAAGGCAGCTTTGAAGCAACACAGGAGGCTGCATCCGAAAAGGCAGAGGTGTTAGCCAAAGCAGTAAAGGAAAAATTCAGGCATGCTGCCCTGGTTAAGACCCCGGCCGTCCTCGTATGTGCAAACAGGGGGCTTCCCATATATGCACAGGTGGATGACATGGCCCAGATGATTGGGCGGAAAATTCCCGTAGTATCCGATGAAACCGGCAGGGTTTTGAAGGCACTTGAAAGAAGGAATGCTGTGCTTGTGCCGGGTATAGGCGCCGTTGTAAGAGCCGAAACCGAAGATGATACGACAGCGCTTGGGCTGCTCGTGGACAAAGCTGCAGTCTGCGGTATACATACTGCCGCCTGCGGCGTAAAAGCTGAAATCGGCATTATAGACACGGTTTTAATGAACTTTGTTTATAAAAGGAAGTATTCAAAGCAAAAAGACAGAGGGTGAAAGAGTAATTGGGCTTACTCTGAAAAGAAAAGGGGGAGAAAAAATGAGCGAATATGGAATAAGCAGATGGGACGATCCTGCAGAAATCAATGCAAAGCTGAAGGAGCTTACAAGTCAGCCGATATGGGAAGTGGATGATGATTATTACAACAATGTCGTGCTGAAATATTTCGATGAGAAGTGTAAATCTTCAAAGGCTGTTTTTGAAGAAGCCAAAGAATATATACCGGGAGGCGTACAGCACAACCTGGCCTTCAACAAGCCGTTCCCGCTGTGCATGGTAAAGGCAGACGGAGCATACCTTTATGACAAGGACGGCAACGAGTATATAGATTTCCTGCAGGCCGGCGGACCTACGATCCTCGGCAGCAACTACCCTGCCATAAGGGAAAAGGTTATCGAACTTCTTAATGAATGCGGCCCTGTAACAGGTTTACTTCATGAAGCCGAACTGATGATAGCAAAGGAAATCAACAGGCATATGCCGAACGTGGAAATGTTCCGCATGCTTGGTTCGGGAACCGAAGCGGTAATGGCTTCGCTGCGCATAGCCAGGATTGCAACCGGTAAGAAACGTATAATCAAAATAGGCGGGGCTTATCACGGCTGGTCGGATCAGATGGTTTACGGCCTTAAAATACCCGGAAGCAGGTTCCTGCTTGAGTCCCATGGCATCCCTAAAAGCTCGTTCCGCTACACCGACGAGGTCCGTCCGAACGATTTGGACATGCTTGAGAAAATGCTGAAGAGAAACAGGCTTAAGGGCGGCACCGCTGCAGTTATCCTGGAGCCGGTGGGTCCTGAAAGCGGGACAAGGCCAATTTCCTGGGGATATAACGCGGAAGTACGCAAGCTCTGCGATAAATACGGAGCACTGCTGATCTTTGATGAAGTGGTGACCGGATTCCGGGTTGGCCTGGGCGGAGCACAGGGATATTTTAACGTGGTTCCCGACTTAACGATCTTCGGCAAGATTGTTGCAGGAGGATATCCCGGCGCGGGCGGCGTAGGCGGCAAGAAAGAGTATGTACAGCTTATGGCGGCAGGTCTTGCTACAGGAAAACACCGGGCCTATGTAGGCGGAACCCTTGCGGCCAATCCTCTTTCCTGTCTTGCAGGATATACGGCAATCAGGGAAATAGAAAGGACAAATGCCTGCGTAATTGCGGGAAAGATGGGCGATCGCCTGTGCGACGGCTTAAAGGAACTGACAGACAGGTACGGACTGCCTTTCGTTGCCTACAACCAGGGCTCCATCGTGCATCTTGAATGTACGGGCGCTATGAGTTTCGATTTTTCATCAATGTCATTTATCAAGTCCGCACTCGGAATTCTGAAACATAAGGACATGATGTATGAAAGAAAGGACTCCATGGAAAGAATGGGAGCGGCCTACATGGCAAACGGAATAGTAACGCTTGCAGGAAGCAGGCTGTATACATCCCTGGCAGACACACCCGAAGTCATAGACGAAGCGTTGAACAGGTTTGAAGAAGTATTCAGGCATGTAAAGAAAACAAGCAAGGGATTGGTCAAGTAAAAGAATATAATTCCCGGACTTCATTGTGTTATAGTGAAAGGAGAAACATAAAGCAAAACAGGGATTATTTACTGCCGTTCCTGCTTGTGATTGGAGTGGTTATTCCGTTACTGTGATATACCATGACTGACAGGCAAAGTATCGTCGGGCAGCTCCTCGATGCCGAACAGAGCTGCGGGAAACAGGTCCATTGCCCAGGCTAATCTTTATTTTATGGGCCCTTTTCCTGCTCCAGTATGGCTGAATTATGCAAGGACAAGCATAAGACGATGGGACAGGTACCCTGTCCCATCTCATTTTTATTTTGAGAACTGTTGCTCTTCAGCCCTTTTCTCATCTGTTTAAATCCGGTATGCTTATATCACAGGCTGCTTAACAAGGCTCTTCAGCAGAATCAACCGTGACATGAACCTGTCCAGGCGCCTTTATTAACCGCAGCGGGAATGGTATAATATGTATCTGTATTATATAAAATATAAGTTTTTGCAGCAAATATTCAAAGTATACTTATAATTTTCGTTGACAGAATTTTAAAGTATACTTATAAAAACAGCAGAGAAAGACCGATACAATCTGTTTAGTTCCATAACCTGTTGTAATTTAATGTGATTTGTTTATATAATTAATTGAACTGTGTGATTTGCGGAATACATTAAGGCAGTCACCCGTCAATAATATTTAAGGAGGGCTTGTTATGAAGAAAGTGAAAATTGCTGATGGAATATATATGCTTACCATGAATGTTGAGGACATATTATTTGAGGGGATCTGGGAGATTGCAAACGGAGTGACTCTCAATTCCTATATAGTCCAGGGGGAAAAGACCGCAATAATTGACGGCGTAATCGGCTGGGACGGAGTACCTGAAACCCTTTATGAAAACCTGAAAGAAACAGGTGTTGATCCGAAAAATATAGATTACCTGATTGTCAATCATATGGAACCCGACCATTCGGGCTGGATTTCAAACTTCCGGAAAATCAGGGATGATTTTACGATAATATGTACCGATAAAGCTGCGAAGATGGTAACCTCCTTTTACGGTGAGGACAAAATAAGGATCGTGAAGGAAGGAGACACTTTGGACCTTGGAAAGGGCAAGGTACTGAGCTTTCATCCGGTACCCAACGTCCACTGGCCCGATACCATGTACACCTATGAAAGAGACACGAAAACCCTCTTTTCATGCGATATGTTCGGAGCATTCGGCAGGTTCGGGGAGCATTGCTTTGATGACGAACTAACACCTGAAGAAGTGGACTTCTTTGAATCTGAAGGAATACGGTATTATTCCAACGTGATGGCAACTTTCACGCCAAGCCTGAGAAAGGCGATTGAGAAGGCGAAAGAGCTGGAAATAAGCATCATAGCGCCCGGCCATGGCCCGGTTTACAGGAAGAACCCCCAAAAGATCATGGATGATTATTACAGGTTCTCACTGTATGCCGACGGGGCAGGAAAGAATGAAGTCACTATATTGTGGGGATCCATGTACGGAATGACTGCAAAAGCAGTTGATTATGCTGAAAGCATACTCCGGAGAGAAGGAGTAAAATACAACAAGCTCGAAATGCCGCTGAAAAGCGACAGTGAAATGGTTGCCACTGTTTTTAAATCCGCAGGAATCATAATTGCGGCACCCACATATGAGTATAAGCTGTTCCCTCCTGTTGCGGCAGCAATAGATGAGGTTGGCAGAAAGAGAATTACAGGGAAGACGGCATTCAGATTTGGATCGTACGGCTGGTCCGGCGGTGCTGAGAAAGAGCTGAAAGAAATAATTGAAAGAAACAGGATGAACTGGGACTTCATTGAGTCGGTGGAGTTTGAAGGGGCACCACGGGAAGAGGACCTTAAAAAGGTGGAAGCCGGAGTACTGGAGCTTATAAAAAAGATGAAGGAGAAGGTAGTATAATTCAGAAAAGAGAGGATGTGGTGCGATATGGTATTTGTTTGCTACCCGAAATGCACTACCTGCCTGAAGGCCAGAAAATGGCTGGAGGATAACGGTATTGTTTTCGAAGAAAGAAATATAAAGGATAATAATCCTTCGTTGGAAGAATTGAAGGATTGGCATAAAAGAAGCGGTCTGCCGCTGAAAAAGTTTTTTAATACCAGCGGGATGCTTTACAGGGAACTGAACCTGAAGGACAGGCTCCCGGCCATGAGCGAGGATGAGCAGTATCAGCTTCTTGCGTCGGATGGTATGCTTGTGAAGCGGCCGCTCCTTATTGGTGACAGCTTTGTTCTTGCTGGATTCAATGAGGCACGCTGGAAAGCTGCATTAGGCATCAAATGATTACTCCCTGGCAATAAACTTAAGGAAGGAAGGTTTGACCATGAAACACATAACAAGAGAAGAGGCATTGGCTTTGTTAAAGAAATATAACAGGGATCCTTTCCATATCCGGCATGCACTGACCGTCGAGGCTGTTATGAAGTGGTTCGCCCGGGAACTCGGATATGGGGATGAGGAAGAATACTGGGGAATTGTCGGGTTACTGCATGATATCGACTTTGAACTATACCCCGATGAGCACTGTATTAAGGCACCGGAACTGCTGCGCGAAGCAGGCGTAAGTGAAGATATTATCCACAGCGTTGTTTCCCATGGATACGGAATTACTCCGAAATGCGGGGTTACAATTGATGTTGCTCCCGAACACGAGATGGAAAAAGTTCTTTTTGCTGTGGACGAGCTGACAGGGCTTATCTGGGCGGCTGCTCTGATGCGTCCTTCAAAAAGCGCAAAGGACATGGAACTGAAATCCCTTAAAAAGAAATACAAAAGCAAGGGTTTTGCTGCCGGTTGCTCAAGGGAAATAATCGAGCGCGGAGCAGAACAGTTAGGGTGGGAGCTGGATAAACTGCTTTCCATGACCCTTCAGGCCATGGCCGACAGCGAAGATATTATTATGCAGCAGACCGAATAAACATGGAAAACCCTTTATCTAAAATATTATACCTCCTCTAAATGGATTTTCCGATAAAAGTACCGTTCCTGGCAAACATCAGGCTGAATTAATGTAATACAGGTTTTTGCCTGATGTTTTTTCCTGCAAAACGGCAATTGCCCCGGAGTACCTGATATAATCAGGATGTATGAGTAATATGATCTGTGAAAAGAAAAATAAGGAATGACGGGAGGTAACCCTTATGAAAGTTGCAATTGCTTACTATTCCCGGCATCACGGGAACACAAGGAAACTCCTGGACGCGATTAAGGAACAGTGGGATGTAGAACTGATCGATGTGGTTGAATGCAGCGAGGCTGATTTATCCGGGTACGATGTAATAGGTTTTGCTTCAGGTATATATTTTGGTAAATTCAGCGATAAGGTTATTGATTTTGCAAAGAAAAACCTTCCGGGAAACAAGCGGGTATTCCTTGTGAAAACCTACGGCGTCAAAGGGGATTACACGAAGGCTATGAGGCGGATTATCGCCGATAAATCCTGCGTGCTGCTTGGAACATATGGCTGCAGGGGTTATGATACATTCGGGCCTTTTAAGTTGATAGGCGGAGTTGCAAAAGGGCATCCGGACGAAAAGGATGTGAACGGCGCGGTGGAGTTCTTCAGAAGGATAATTCAGCAGTTAGAATAAGAGAAGTTTATCCGGCCATATGTTCTTATTCTTTCTTATGCCGCAACGTCAGCATAGCATTGCTGCCGCTTGTGTACAGAAGTTTTAAACCACGAACAGAACAGGGGGTACTGTTCAGGACAGTCGATCACCTTATTGTCAATTCTGCAGAAAACCTATACAACCGGTTCCCGGTCAAGATCGCTGTACGGGTAGTACCCTTTTTCCTTAAGCAGCCTGATCAATTCTGCGCTTCCGTTCTTCATTGCGTATTCCATTTCGCTTCTGAAAACTTCAATACATACAAGAAAACCGTACTTTTTGCCGTCAATTATAAACTCGGCATTGCCATTTTCGTATTCATCAAAAACCAGGCAGAGGGTTTCGTCTTTACCCGGGATTTCACATGTATCATAAGGTTCGAGCTTTGCTGTATATGAGTACCTTCCTATATCTGTAAAAATTTTTGTCAAACGCCTTAATATTCTGGCAAATGGGGAATTCTCATCTTTAATCACCTGATCGTCAACCTTCAGTTTTGTAAATGCCAGCAGCTCGTACATACCGTTCCTGTTGGGTATCGGGCCTTTGTCAAAATATTCGATTAATTCCATTGTTGCAAATGCCGTACCTTCAATTGTATTGGGATATATGTACATGTCCGTTAAACCGCCGGCACTGAATGGAATAATGGAATGGGATACAAGATGGAATCTCTCTCCCAATATACTGTCGATAACCTTTTCCTTTTTCTCAAAGAACTCATTTAACCTGTCTTCGGAAGTCTTTTTCCTGAACAGCCTGTCAAGGATACCCATTTTGATCCTCCTCCTGTTTTGCAGAATACATTGAAATCTCTCAAAACGTTTTTTGGAATGCTGTACGCCGAAAATCAGATGGATACTGCTTCCTGCTGTTATTATAACTTACAGGAATTCAAAATAACAAGAGGTTTGTATGCTTTCCTGCTTTGTTATCCCTTATTTCGCTCTGAATACAGGACCACCGTATGAAGAATCCAAGGCTGAGTGAAAAGAACCCGATGATTTCATAAAACTGATTTTGTATCATTGGAATACCTGTTGACATTTTGGTCTATAAGTTGTAGACTTATAACAAACGGTCGATAACTTATAGACCCGGGAGGTATGGCATGAAAGTGTATAAACTTACAGAAAGCGAAGAGAAATTTGCAGAGCTGATCTGGCAGAATGAGCCCATAGGCTCGGGAGATCTTGTGAAGCTGTGTGAGAAGGATATGGGCTGGAAAAAGTCCACGACATATACAGTGCTTAAAAAGTTATGCAATAAGGGTATCTTTAAAAATGAAAATGCGGTTGTTTCATCCTTAATGACAAGGGACGAATATTATGCCAGGCAGAGTATAATCTTTGTAGAAGATAATTTTGGAGGATCGCTTCCTAAGTTCTTAACTGCCTTTATCGGCGGCAGAAAACTTAGCAGGCAGCAGGCTGAGGAACTGAAAAGGCTGATTGACGAGCATAAGGAGGAAGAGTGATGAGTGAATTGTTTCTTACCGTTTTGAATATGAGCTTTACGGCAAGCTATGCAATCCTTGTTGTGATAATTGTCAGGCTGCTGCTTAAAAAAGCCCCGAAATTCATCTCCTATGCTCTGTGGATAGTGGTGGCATTTCGCCTTGCAGTTCCATTTTCCTTTGAAAGCGTGTACAGCCTGATACCCCGGGATATGGCAGATGCTCCCGTACGCCGTGAAATAGTCAGTCAGCACGAGCCGCAAATCAACAACGGAACGGTTACATTTGAGCCAATTGCAGGCAATTCACTGCCAGCACCGGTTATTGACGAAAATGCGGGTCTGCCTGATTCTTATGTGGAAGCAGGTGCATACATCTGGATTTCGGGCATAACAGCGCTGCTTGTTTACAGTTTTGTATCGGTTCTGGTCCTGAAAAGGCGTCTGAAAGATGCGCAGTTGACAGAGGGAAACATCTACGAAGCTGAAAATCTGAAAACACCGTTTGTGTTTGGGCTATTAAACTCTAAAATATATTTGCCCGCCGGGCTGACCAGGGAAGAGCAGAGTTATATCATCCTGCATGAAAAAACCCATATCCGCAGAAAGGACCATATTGTAAAAATACTGGCTTTCGTATTAATTGCGGTGCATTGGTTCAATCCCCTTGCATGGATTTCGTTCATGCTAATGAGTACAGATATGGAACTGTCCTGCGACGAAAGGGTACTGAAAGCAATGGGCGGAAATGCTAAAAAGCCTTACGCCGGTACATTGCTGTCCCTTGCCGCAGGAAGATATATTCTGAACGGAAGCCCGCTTGCATTCAGTGAAGGGAATGTAAAAAGCAGAATCAAAAATATTTTGAACTATAAAAAGCCAAAGTTTTGGGTTATTGCTTCTGCTGTAATAATCGCAGCGGTGGTTGGCGCAGGTCTGCTCACAAATCCCGCTGAAATCAAACCCGACTCATATCCATTGGATTTTTCCGAAGCAGGAAGTACAGGAATGGAGGCCATTCAATCAAAGAAATCTGTATCCTTGCCTGACAAAGACAATAAAACATTCGATGTGTATTTCAAACCGAACGAGCATGATCAATATGTGCTCAATCCAGGGAACGATTTGAAGAAAGCAGGGGAAGAAGATGACCATATTTTGCAGGCGGGGGAGGAAATCAAACTTCCTGACTTTCAGTATGATGGCAACGATCCCGTGGAGAAACTTGTATATGCTACGGAAATCGAAAAGTTTTCCCGACCTGAACGCGGATTTACCGTTATCGCGTCCAAAATCTTCGGAAGCTATGAAGAGAGCGGAATGCTTAAAGTATTTGTAACCACATACGGCGCAACCTACAGGCTTTATGGCAACGTGCTGGATATCGAAAGCGGCGGAGTCATTCCCGTTGCAATTACTTACAGGAAGGACAGCAATGGTAATTACCGGCTTGAAAAATATGAACAGGCGGGAGATGGCGCGGACTTTGTGCCGTCTATCAGGGAATTCTGCACGATGCCGGTGTCAGGAAAGAAGATAAGGGGTCTTGCTGAAAAAATAACAGAGCATTATACGAATCGTGAAGACCTGCACACTCTTCATTGGAAGAACCTTTATAAGCACCTTAAGGAAAACGGCATCAATGATGCAACCCTTTATTATCCGGACGGTGAAATTAAGTTTACGATGAGCGACCCTAAATATGCCAATTGAAGCTGCGGTTAGGATATATAGGCTGTGTTTCCTTTCGAAAACACAGCCTGTATAGTTATTCTGCCTTATTACCCGGGTGGCATATCGAGGCGGCTTCACAGGAACTGCAGCCGCACCCGCATGACATTTTTCCTGCCTTCCTGTCCCGGATTCTCCTGTATATTACCGAAACTGTTATAAATAACAGTATCGCGCTTATTATAATTGTTGACAGGTTATTTTTCAGAAATTCAATCATAATCATTACCTCTCTGTTTGAAATATTCAGGCATTTGCCAATGCCTTTTTCCTGATCCTGCTTTTACCGGGCTGCGGCCTGACCAGAAGATATACAAATACCGCAACAACGACAAAAGCTATAACTGTAACAGGACCGAAAGCGCCTGTTGCAACCAGGTTTCCGATGTTGAATATTACCAGGGATACCGCATAGGCAAAGATACTCTGGTAAGCAATCGCAAACAATGTCCATTTTGCATTGTTCATTTCGCGTTTTATGGCGCCGATAGCTGCGAAACACGGAGCGCAAAGAAGGTTGAATACAAGGTACGAATATGCCGAAAGAGGTGTAAATGTCTCCCTCATGTTGGCCCAAACCTGCCATCCGTTTTCAGCAACTTCTTCAAATCCGCCGAACAGCACGCCCAGTGTTCCTACTACGTTTTCCTTCGCAATAAGGCCGGTTAACGCAGCGACAGTGCCCTGCCAATGCCCCCAGCCGAGCGGCGCGAATATCGGGGCAAGGAGGTTTCCAAAGGCAGCAAGCAGGCTGTTATCCATATCAACCGCTCCGAACCCGTCTTCTCCGAATCCGAATGTTGACAGGGTCCATACTAAAATGGTTGCAAGCATGATTACCGTACCGGCTTTTCTGATAAATGACCAGCCGCGTTCCCAGGTGCTTCTTAACACATTTGAAACAGTTGGCATGCGATAAGCTGGAAGTTCCATCACAAACGGTGACGGGTCGCCTGCGAACATCCTTGTTTTCTTTAAAATAATGCCGGAGATTATTATAGCTGTTATACCGACAAAGTACGCGCTGGGTGCAACCCACCATGCTCCGCTGAACATTGCTCCTGAAATAAGGGCTATAATCGGAAGTTTGGCCCCGCAGGGGATGAAAGTGGTTGTTATTATGGTCATCTTCCTGTCACGGTCGTTTTCAATGGTGCGTGATGCCATAATGCCCGGAACTCCGCAGCCTGAACCAATCAGCATTGGGATAAACGATTTTCCCGAAAGGCCGAACTTCTTGAAAACCCTGTCAAGGATAAATGCAATGCGTGCCATATACCCGCATGCTTCAAGAAACGCAAGGAACAGGAACAATACAAGCATCTGCGGTACAAACCCCAACACGCCGCCGACACCGGCAACAATACCGTCAAGGATCAACCCTTGCAGCCATTCAGCAGTGTTCACTCTTTCAAGGAAATCACCAATGAGGACAGGTATGCCCGGTACCCAGATACCGTAATCTGATGGATCGGGTTCTTCAATTTCACCAATCTGTGAATACATTTCATAATCAACGATGACGGTTTCTTCGGGATTGCCTTCGTCATCATAAAGCTCGACAGATGCGGCAATACCCGTGGCTTCACCAGGTTCGGTGCCGGCTTCTTCGGCCGCTGCTTCGAAGGCTTCAAGAAGAGCTGCATTCCTTTCATACTCACCGGCGGCTTCTTCGTAAGCTGCAGAGCCTTTACCGAACAGGAACCAGCCATCGCCGAACACACCGTCATTTACCCAGTCGGTTGCATAAGTTCCGATTGTTGTAACTGAAATATAGTAAACCAGGAACATTACAACCGCAAAAATCGGAAGGGCAAGCCACCTGTTTGTCACAATCCTGTCTATTTTATCCGTGGTTGTAAGTTTTCCTTTGTTCTCCCTTATATAACAGCTGTCAATTATTGAAGCTATGTATGCATAGCGTTCACTGGTAATAATGCTTTCCGAATCGTCGTCAAGGTCGTCTTCGCATTCCTTAATAAACGATTCAATTACCGAAAGGGTGTCCGGGCTTATGTTAAGGCTTTCAATAGCCTTCTCATCCCGCTCAAACAGCTTAACTGCAAAAAAACGTTCCTGGCCTTTAGGGAGAGGTACACTTTCCTGGATTTGGGCAAGCGCCTTTTCAACCTGCTCACAAAACCTGTGAACAGGCTGGGTTTCAGACTTAGCCGCATTCACCGCTGCATCGGCGACTTCTTCAACGCCAATGCCCTTTAATGCAGAAATCTCTACAACCCTGCATTCAAGCTGCTTTGACAAGGCGGAAATGTCAATTTTGTCCCCGGCTTTTTTAACAGCATCAATCAAGTTGACGGCTGCAACAACGGGTATTCCGAGCTCTGTGAGCTGCGTTGTCAGGTACAGGTTCCTTTCAAGGTTTGTTCCGTCTATGATGTTCAGTATAACATCTGGCTTTTCATTCACGAGAAAGTTTCTCGCAACAACTTCCTCCAAGGAATATGGTGACAGCGAATATATGCCCGGAAGGTCGACAACGGTAACGTCCTTGTACCCTTTCAGCCTTCCTTCCTTTTTTTCTACAGTAACGCCCGGCCAGTTGCCGACAAACTGGTTTGAACCGGTCAGCTCGTTGAATAAGGTAGTCTTGCCGCTGTTCGGATTGCCGGCAAGAGCAATTTTTACAGACATTTTTATTGTCCTCCTCATATATAAATTGTTGGTTAGTTGAGACTAACGCAACTGCAAAAAATAAAGGCTGATTTTCCTTGCCTGGTTTTAGTAAAAAGCCGGTTAATCGACCAGCTCAACTTCAATCATTTCAGCGTCCTCTTTCCTGATGGAAAGTTCATAACCCCGTATGGTAACTTCAATTGGATCGCCAAGGGGGGCAACTTTCTTTACATACAGACGAACGCCCTTTGTTATGCCCATGTCCATTATTCTTCTTTTGACTGCACCCTCGCCATGAAACTTTTTCACGACAGCATTCTGACCAATAGCTATGTCTTTTAATGTTTGCATTGTTCTCATCTCCCCTGGAAATTATAATCAGACCATAATCTTGCATGCCATTTCCTTGCTGATGGCAACACGGGACTCTTTCACATTGACAATCAAATTACCGCTGATGTCCGAAATGACGGTGACTTCAGCACCTTCAACAAATCCAAGGCTTTGCAGGAACCGCCTGGCGTCGTCTTTTCCGCTGATTTTTTTTATTGTTCTTTTCTCACCCGCTTTGACAAATGTCAATGGCATATATAACACTCCTCGCTTATTTTCAGGAAATAAATTCGCATTTAAAAAGTTAGATATTTCTAACTTATTTATTTCAATATTATCATATTTTTCTGTAATGTCAATAAATTTTATTTTAAAAATTTAAGGAGTGTTTACCTGTGTATCAGTGTAATTAGTCCATGGAATGTGTTATAATACAGGAATCAAAGAGGGGGAAATTCTTGTCCTTGACGAGATGAATTGAAAAGTGCGCTCGACAGCGGGCATATATCCAAGGATGATTTTGATATGGAATATGATGTTTTAAGCCGGCTTATTGACAGAAAAATTCTGGATACCGGGTATATGGAATCTTTATGTTCCAAGCTGCTGATATTGTTTTGAATACCGGGAAACGAATTATACATAAAGGATAGATCCAAAGAGAACAGTCTCTTTGGTCTGCAGGGAGTTGATACAATTGAGAAGAGTGGTAGAACTAAAATGGCTGGAAGAGAATACTGTCCCATCCCAGGGAGTAACCTGGGGGGTTCCGTGGGAAAAAGGGGCCTTAAAGCGTGATGAAGAACTCATACTGGAAAATGAACGGGGTGAGACTGTTCCGGTTCAAAGCTGGCCGCAGGCATATTGGCCCGACGGAACGGTGAAATGGACAGGACATGCCGTATCGCTGAAGCAAAACGTAAAGCGCTTGTATCTGAAAAAAGGGACCCCTGTAAAGGTTGAAAAAGGCATACAGGTTAAGGAGAGCGACAGGGATATTGAAATTGATACCGGTGAGATCACATGCACTATAAATAAAACCGGGCCGGATATCATCCGTTCGGTTTCGATGAATGGGCATGTTTATTGCAAAAACGGTGTTCTTGTATGCATCCGCGAGGAAAGAACAGGTAAACCCGGGAACATGCTGTTCCGTGAAGAGAAATTTGAAAGTGTTGTGACCGAAGCGGTTATAGAGCAAAGAGGGCCAATCCGGTGTGTAGTGAGAATCTCGGGAAAACATAAATCGGCTGCGGGAAACCGCAAATGGCTTCCGTTTACGCTGCGCCTGTACTTCTATGAAAGGCAGCACTTAATACGGATGGTTCATACCTTTGTTTATGACGGCAACAAGGATCAAGACTTTATCAAGGGCCTGGGAATTTCCTTTGAAGTTCCGCTGAAAGGCGAATATTACAACCGGCATGTCCGGTTATCGGGTGATACCGGTTTCTTTTCCGAGCCCGTGCAGCTGTTGTCGACGTGGAGGCCTCATATCCCTGAAGAAATATACAGGAAACAGATACAGGGAGAAACCGTTTCATTGAAAGACCACCCGGGAATCGCAGGTAAACTTGAAACAATAACAGCATGGGACAGTTACAAACTGGTTCAGAGTACAAGCGAAACATACAGGATTGAAAAGAGAACGCAGGAAGGATGCTGCTGGGTACATGCAGGAAGCGGACGAAGATCGGGCGGCGTTGCGTATATCGGCGGGGAATGCGGAGGCTTTGCCGCGGGGATCCGTAATTTCTGGCAGAAATACCCTTCATCGGTTGAAATACATGGTATGAAAGAGGATAATGCGTCGTTAACGCTGTGGTTCTGGTCTTACAATGCACAGCCGATGGATTTGAGGCATTATGACACAAAAACACATGTGGAAAGTTATTATGAAGGCTTTGAAGAGTTGCGAAGCACGCCTTACGGAATTGCGAATACCAGTGAGATTATTGTTCAGCCGTATGAAAACACACCTGGATCGGATGAATTGGCCGAACTTGGAACCCTGCTCGCTTCTCCCGGGCTTTTTGTATGCACCCCTGAATATTATCACAGGGTAAAGGCGTTCGGTGCCTGGAGCATGGTTGATTATTCAACCGAGGCGAAGAGGTTTATTGAAGACCAGCTGGAACGGGCGCTTTCCTTTTACCAGGAGGAGATTGAACAGCGCAAGTGGTACGGGTTCTGGGATTATGGCGATGTGATGCATACTTATGATGCGGTAAGGCATACATGGAAATATGATATGGGAGGATTTGCGTGGCAGAATACCGAGCTTGTCCCTACGTACTGGCTGTGGTACAGTTTTCTCCGCACAGGCCGGAGCGATATATTCCGCATGGCCGAAGCAATGAGCCGGCACACGATAGACGTGGATGTATACCATATCGGTGAGTATAAAGGCCTGGGGTCGAGGCATAATGTAGTCCACTGGGGCTGCGGGTGCAAGGAAGCAAGAATCAGTATGGCAGGTCATCACCGCTTTTATTTTTACCTCACCTGCGACGAACGGACGGGAGACGTGCTCGATGAGGTAAAGGATGCTGATTTCGCCTATATTAGCCTGGATCCGATGCGCGCATATTACCCCAAGGAGGAGTATCCGACCCATGTACGAAGCGGTCCTGACTGGGCAGCTTTTTGCTCAAACTGGCTGACACAATGGGAACGCTATGAAGATACTCATTACAGGGACAAAATACTGACAGGGATCAGGTGTCTTAAGCAAATGCCCTATCATCTTTACGGCGGCACAGTTTTCGGGTATGATCCACAAAGCGGTGAGTTAATACATCCAAAAGAAGAACGCGGCACAGGATCACATCTGGTTATCTGCATGGGCGGGCCGCAAATATGGATGGAACTGTCTGATATTATTGAGGACGAGGAATGGGATGAAATGCTGGCCGAATACGGTGTGTTCTATAATCTTCCGCCTGAGGAGAAGGCGGCGCGGACCAACGGAGCGGTACCCGGTCATGGTTTTTCTTTTCCGATATTCTCTGCGTCATTGCTTGCATTTGCCGCTAAGAAGAAAAAGGATCCCGGATTTGGGAAAAAAGTATGGGAGATTCTGGCCGGCAGGGGCAGCGGGCATCATACGCCATTCCGGATAGAGAAAGTGGAAGTGGATAAATCAGCATATTTCAAACCCGTTCACGAAATTCCGTGGATTTCAACCAATACAATTGCACAGTGGGCGCTGAACGCTATTGTTTGCCTGGAGCTGGCGGGAGAATATTTGTCAGGCGACTTTATCCAGGAGTTTGAATCCTACCCGGGCTAAACACGTATACCATGGAAATGTAAAGGAAGTATATTATGAGCGTATTTAATGTGGTTGACCGGATCCAGGAACTGTCACCCTGTGCGGCAGTGAGATACAGGATAAAAAGACTGCTCGGCCGGGAAATTGATTCCGGGTTATTTGATGAATTCTATAACAGCAAGTGGGTTGAATTGCTGAAAGCGAACCAGTATGATGACGGAGGGTATGGACGGTTCCATTCCCGGGACTCCAAGGTCAGGCAGAAATTCCCTACCACCGAGTTAGCCGTTGACTCTATGAAAATGCTCGATATCCAGCGGGGAAATCCATTAACGGATAAACTATGTGATTACATGGAAAAAATATTAAGGAAAGAGATTGAATGGCCCGACGGTTTTGAAAAGAATAAATGGTACAGGCCTGCACAGCCCCTGTTTGTGGCTTCCAAGCTGTCGGTATTCGGCTCGGATTGCAAAGAGTTCAAAGAGATATTCAATTGCTGGCATGCCATCCTGAAGGAAGCATTCGCAGACGGTGAATACAGTGCGGAGAGAGCCGACAGGATATCGGAAGAATTATTGGGATGCGGCATTGACGGAAGCTATATCGGGCTTAATTCGATATATCCCGTAGAGCTGTTCAGCAACATGCAGGCCGAAATAAGCGGGGAGTTAAAGCAAAACTACCTGGGATGGCTGCATAATAGCGGAAAAATGATAGGCTATACAAGTGTTGTGCTGAACTGGGGCCTTGATAACAAATTCTCTGAACTGTACAGGGTATATTTCTCTCTTTCGAAATTCTCATGCTTTAAAAAAGAATTTGAAGAGGAACTGGGGCAGTTGGCCGAAAAAAGGGACCAGGACGGTTTCTGGAATTTCGGAAGAAATTTTTCATGCCAGAAATTATCGGATGACTGGAGAAGCCAGGTTAACATGAGCATTGATCATACGGTTATGATTCTGCAGTTGTTTGTTTAGTTAATATAAAACATCTGTATGCCTGCTCTTTTTGCAGTTTCGAAAAATCAATCCTGCAAGGCGTGCATTGGCTGCTGCAAAGTCAAAGCCGCGGAAATCCAGTATTCCGGGGATAAAGGAGTTTTTTCATAAATAAGAAGGAATTAGCTAAAAAATTTTTTTATAACCAAGTATATTTTGTTTTTTCCGACGATTGTGCAGTAACACTGTGTTCTGGTATAATTCACTTATGTTATGTTGAATATAATTTAAAGCAAATCTTATATTAAAGAGGCGGTCAAGTATGATTAAAGCGGCAGTATTAGGTTATGGGAATGTTGGCAAGGCA
>LFRM01337027.1_pt1 | contig 55617 bp, 59 predicted proteins | sample 618341 | NCBI WGS metagenome assembly LFRM01 (sample SAMN03654438, study PRJNA283298) | anaerobic digester metagenome | isolation source: pool of bioreactors CSTR01a, CSTR02a, and CSTR03a thermophilic anaerobic... | place: Denmark: Kgs. Lyngby | collected 2014-05-21 | reverse complement strand
TGCTCCTGGAAATAAACTTATGTTTGCACTTTTAGGGTGACAATTTCATTTGCGCTTGACACCAACTAATAATTCTTATATGTATTATTCATCAAGAAAAACTAATGAGTTTTTATCGGAAATTGTGAAGGAATACCCAGAGAAATTCATGGCATTTGCAGATATTAATTTTAATTGATCATATATTTTAAATGAGGCTCCTAGGGAGTTAGAGTATGCAATTAAGAAACTAGGTTTACACGGATTAAAATTCATCCTAATAATTTGAATATAGATGCTGATGATCTTAGATTAGTACCCTTGCTAAGAAAAGCGGCTGACTTGAAAATACCAGTTATGTATCATAGTAATCCCTGTATGACGGGATTTCATAATAATAGTGCTCCATGCTCCAGATAAAATCAATAAAATGATAAAGGTTTTCCCAGATATAGAGTTTATAACTGCACATTTGGGTGGCGTTAAATATTTAGATGCATGGTCAGGATGCACTTGGGTGGATATTTCATTTATATTACCGGAATTGGTAGGATTATATGGGATAGCGCAAACAAATAGAATCCTTCGTATGTTTGGCGCCGATAGACTAATTTTCGGGACAGACTATCCTGAGAGAAAGTATGATGAATATTTTTTCATACTCAATGAAATGGATTTTACTGAAGAAGAGATTCAAAAGATTGCATATAAAAATATAGAGTCAATACTGAAAATCAGTTAGGAAGTAGTTTTTGCATTGACTCAGGAAAGGCCAAAATATTATTAAACATCTATATTGATGCCCTATTAATAGTTATCGATCTTCTATTTAATGAAACCGTTCTTATGATTTGGATAAGAGGTATAAAAAAGACATAAGTTTGCACTAATACTTTATCCTCTTTTATTCGTGTTCGTGCATGAAATTTTAGCAAGATTGGCTTTCAGTTTATTAGACTTGACCAGAGACTTTGAACTTTTTTATTTTCTTTTACTAAAGCCGGTTATTAGAGGATACATAATTGGATTTGCTTTGCTGCTTTATTTATTAAAAATAGCTAAAGGAGGCGAGGAAGTTTTACCTAAATAAAACTTTATATACTTTAAAAGAGCTGCAATTCATAAAGTCTTAACTCTTATGAAAAGTTGAAGTTTTCCACCGACTTTTTCTTTACAATATGTTACGCCATGTTACACCTATAAGGGCTAACAAAGGTTGATAAATACAAAAAAACGTTGATTTCTCAACGTTTTCTTTGTATATATGGTGGAGACGATCAGATTCGAACTGACTACCTCTTGACTGCCAGTCAAGCGCTCTCCCAAGTGAGCTACGCCCCCATACCCTACTAATATACAAGAGAAGGGTGGGCTTGTCAACAAGAAAGAGGTTAACTATTTTATATATTATTCAGTCTTTATTGCCTCTATGGCAGATAGTTTAGTTGCCCTTTGAGCAGGGAAGTACCCACTTAGAAGGCCTACAAAAGCGGAGAAGAAAAGTCCTGCTAGGACAAGGTAAAGTGGAATAACTGAGACTGCCACCTCCATACCAAGGCCATAGTTTAAATTAATAACATGGTTTAGTACTTTGCTAATTAGTAGGCTTAGAGCAACTCCTATTAGTCCCCCCGACAGACCTATTAAAAGGGCCTCCACAAGGAAGATGTTTCTTATATCGCTAACAGAAGCTCCGATTACCTTCATAACACCTATTTCCCTGGTTCTTTCATAGATACTCATAATCATGGTATTAGCAATCCCTATAGCTGCTACAACAAAGGAGATGGAGCCTATACCTCCAAGGACGGCTTGAATTAGAAGTTGGCCCTCTTGCATGGACTCAGAAAAATCAACCATGGACTCAGCAGGGTAGCCCTCGTCTCTAAGCTCTTCTTGAAGGGGTTTTACATTCTCCAGGCTATCTGCCCTGANNTTCTTTTGCTCAGCCATAATCTGCTCGAAACTATCCATTGTGGTATACATGTTCCAGTCCTGGGTATCCAGGATACCTACAATATTTGCCTTTATTTTTTTTGTTTTGGACCCTGGGTCATCCCAGCCAAGAGTTATGGAAAACTTCTCTTGGAGCATATCAAAATTTGGGTCTTCTGCAGCAGAGGTCTCTGTTTTATAATCCCAGAGGGAATACTTCATTGAGCCAGGGAGGAGAAAAGAGTATTTGTCATTAGGAACCAGTAGCCTTCCATCACTTATACTTTTTTCAAAATCCTCAAAGTACTGGGGGTCAACACCAACTATGCTTCCCCAAAGTTCATATTTTCCAAGCTTAATAGTGCCCTGTATATAACCTTCCTTAATTCCATAGATGTGCTGGACATGTTTTTTTGTCTTTAAGTTATTGATGGTTGAATCGTTTAGGGGAGGGGCCTTGGTGCCACTTTTATCACTATAGTACTGGGGATCGTAGATGGTTATTGTCTTTAGATCTCCCATGCTTTCTACGATATCCATCTGGCTTTTTTCTATAGCCAGCCCCAGGCTTATCATGATTATTATAGAGGTGGCCCCAATAACTACTCCTAGAACTGTCAGAAAAGTTCTAAGCTTTCTACGCCAGAGGTTTCTTAGGGAGATACTTAGTAAATCAATCCCTTTCATTGAGATCAAGATCCTTTAGTCGTTTTTTATCTCTCTTCTTCTTAAATACTATTCCTGTAACTGCTGCTAGAACAAGAAGGACAGCCCCAATAAGATAGGGATTTGAAAGAAGGCCTGATTTTGGAGTTTCATCTATGGGGAAATCCTCAAAATCACTAAAGTCCATCATTGTATAGTAGCCCTCAAAGTCCTTTTCAATGGAGTGGGGACTTCCAGTTGAATCTTCATAGCTTATAATAATTTTTCCCTTATATTCACCTTCTTCAAGGGGGTAGATCGTGGTTGAAAAGCTATCACTGCTTCCGGTTTGAAAATTTCCAACAAAGTATCTCTTTTCATCAGCAGAGAAGCCATCACCTTCAACAGAGACCATAAAGTTAGTAAGATCATCTCTACCAGTATTGTAGAAATTTAGATCAATCATTACAGGCCCACCTGGACCCATCTCTGAAATTTGGGGATCATCTACCTGAACTTTTGAAATTTGAACAACAGGGATACCAATAAGCTCTGTTGCCTTTAGCTCTGTGCCCTGATAATCTTCATACTCAAAATTTGCGGTCATTGTGTAGGTCTTTGAAGGGGCTGTGGGAATGGTATGAAAGGTTATAGTTTTTTCCTTGGTCTCGCCTGGAGCTATATAGTCGATATAGAAGGTATTAGAGCTTTCCACTGGACTAAAAACGCCACCAGAAGCCAGGCCTTCACCTTCACCTGCTGATTCATTGGTCAAAAAAATCTTAATATTTCTACAGCTTTTTTCACTATTAGTATTATGAAAACTCAGGGTCATGGTAAACTTCTCACCTGCCCTAGGCATCTCAGGTTCGATTACATATTTAGAGATAATAAGCTTAGGCTTGTTCTTGTGGGGACTATCATCATAGCTATCATCACTATAATAGGTATAGCCGTTATCATAGTAATTATCATCATCATCATTTGTGTCATCGTCATTATTATCATCATCATCATTTGTGTCATCGTCATTATTATCATCATCGCTTGCCACTGGCACAACCTCTATAGCCAGCTGATTTACGATTTCTACACTATCACCTAGGGGACATTCTTCTGTACCTTCATGTCTGTGGCTGGTAGTTAAACTTAAACGGGCACTCTCTTCAATGTTTTCTAAGGCCTTCATAGAAAAGTGAAGGAGCACTTCCTCTCCCGCCTCAAGGGAGTAGTTGTAGCTAGACTTAGAGCCCTGATCAAGGACTAGAGCAGATTCAGGGATATCTAGCTGGCTGGTTAGTTGGTCTATTTTTTGTTCGCTCTCATTTTTAACCAGGAACTTAAGGGTAAAATCTTGGCCAGCTTCAACCTGGCTTGGAGCTTCTAGGACCTCTACTTGGAGGCTTCCTCCAGCTGCAAAACTGGGAAGGCTCAGCAGGATTATAAGTAAAAATACAAGAACTGATTTAGTTTTCATCATTTGACCTTTCTCTTTCAGTTATTTTTTGAATTCTGCCATCCACCATATGAAAGGAGCGGTTGACATAGTCAGTTAGACTCTCATCGTGGGTTACCATAATGAGGGTTTGCTTATTCTCTTTTGCAAGACCTATAATAAGCTCAATAATCTCAATTGTAGTCTTGGAGTCTAGGTTACCAGTGGGCTCATCAGCAAAGATAATAGAAGGCGAACCCACAAAGGCTCTGGCAATTGAAACCCTTTGCTGCTGGCCTCCTGAAAGCTGGCTAGGTTTGTGGGTTAGCCTATCTCCCAGGCCTACAAGTTCCAGCATTTTTTTGGCTTCCTTCTCCCTTTCCTTTCTAGGAATTCCCTTAAAAGTCAGGCCTAGGGAAACATTCTCCAGAGCATTTAGGGTAGGAATCAGGTTATAGGACTGGAAGACAAAGCCGATATTAAGGCTTCTGAAAAGGGTAAGTTCTTCTTCAGAAAGCTGGTCCAGCCTTATATTTCCATAGTGGATTTCTCCTTTAGTGGGAGCTTCCAGGCCTGCCAGCATGTTTAAGAGGGTAGATTTGCCAGAGCCTGAGGTGCCCAGGATGCAAAGAATCTCCCCTTTATAAATCTCCAAGTTGACATCATCTAGGGCATAGATTTTTTCTCCACCCATCCTGTAAATTTTTGTTAAGTGGTTTAGCTTTATTAAGGTTTCCAAATGGCCTCCCTTCCTAGTACACAAGTACCATTATACTATATTTAACCCATTCTTTAAATATAGTTTAAACTAATAAAGCCCCCTAAGGGGCGAGGATTTATTCTTCTAGTTCCTTACTAAGGTTAATAAGCTCATCCACTAAACCTTCAACATAGGAAATGCTGGCCTTTAGGCTGCTATTATCATAAAGATCGATATCTAGAACCTGAGCCAGTTCTACTGGAGTTTTAGTGCCACCAGCCTTTAGAAAGTCTAACCAAACCTGGGTAGAGAGTTCTCCACTTTTTATCCTTAGATAGGCATTGGTTGCAAGACTTAGGCCTGCAGAGTAGGTGTAGGGGTAGAGACCCATGTAGTAGTGGGGTTGACGCATCCAGGTATAACCCGCCTTGTCATCAATTACTACACTATCTCCCCAGAACTTTTCTAAGACTTCTTTTTTCATCTGGTGGAGGTCCTGGGTGGTCAAGCTCCTTCCCTCATCTAAACTATCATAGACCTGCTTTTGGAAGTAGGCCTCAAGAAAGTGGGTAACAAAGTTATGGTAGTAGGTGTTACCCAAAAAAGAAGCCACGACATATCGCTTGTTTCTTATACTGTCTTCCTTTTCAAAAAGATAGTCAGTTAAAAATAGTTCATTACAGGTAGAGGGAGCCTCAACTAGATAGGTAGAGGGCCTGACGCTAAAAAAGTTATTGCTTTTACCTGCCAGCTGGAAGTGGCCAGCATGGCCAAGCTCGTGGACTAGGGTAAAGGTATCGGATAAATAGCCCGTCCAGGTCATAAGAATGTAGCTATGATTGCCATAGGGACTGGCACAAAAACCTCCGGTGGATTTTCCTTCATTTTGAGCAAAGTCTATCCATCTGTTATCTAGGGCCTCATTAACAATCTTTATATAGTCCTCTCCAAGGGGTTTTAGGGCTGCCCTAGCATCTTCCTTGGCCTTATCAATTGTGGTCTCTGGGCTAAAGTCTGCATCCACTAGAGCCTTGAGGTCAGAGTAGTGGAGCTGATCAAGTTTATAGTAGTCCTTTAAGAAGCCTGCGTATTTTTGCATAACAGGGGATAGGTAGTCCATCATGGTTTCAAGGTGGAGCTCATAGACCTCTCTAGGCACATCTTGGCCAAGGAGAAGGTAGTCACTGACGCTTTTAAATCCTCTAAGTTTACTCATGGCTTTTTCAGTTTTTACCTGGCTAAGATAGCCTGTTCCCATTCCAAAACTGTATTTACCAATGGTGGTATAAAAACTCTCATAGGCAGCCCTTCTTAGCTCTGTATCTGGGCTTTGGCAATAGTCATTTTCATAGAGGATATAGCTCATGGGATAGGTCTTTCCACCAACCTCAAAATCACCAAATTCCATATCTGCAAGTTTTATCATGTTGTAGCTATCATAGGGTAGACTAAAGGCATCACCTAGAGCAACAAGGGCCATTTCTGTACTATCATCTAGTAGGTGGGGCCTGTCCCTGAGAAGCTCTCTGACATACTGGGAAAACTGGGGGTAATCCAAAGCTAGCTTCTGAAGTTTATCTTCATCCACCTTTTGGATATCTGTGGCAAGGTAGCTGAGTTTAGTAGATAGCTCAGATATTATGTCGTTAACCCAGCCCTGCCTCTTTTGCAGCTTATTATTTGTCCTATCAACACTAAGGTCCAAGTAGGCATAGGTAGAGACCAGCCTAGACTTTACCATAAAGTTTTCAAAATTTGTAAGTAGGTCAGCAAGTTGGTCTGTAGTCATCTTGACCAGATCCTGGCCTTCTAGTTTCTTTCCATCTTCTATAAGTCTTTCCACTTCTTTTTCAAACTCTTCTTCAGTGGAAAATAAATCCTTAAGATTCCAGGTAATCTCCTGGGCTACTTCACTTCTTCTCATAATAAACCTCCTGGCTAGATTGTACCGCTAGGAAGATGGGAGGTCAAATTCCAAATAGCAAAACTAAATAGAGATGAGGCATGTTAATTAGCTGGTCTGCTAGGCTTTATTTGGAGGTGGTTATGTATCTTATTTTACTGGTAATTGGCTATGTAGATATGAAGGAAAAAAGGATCCCCAACGAGTTAAGTTTACTTTTATTATTTCTTCTACTTTTAAAAAGGCCCCAGGGCCTTATTAAAGGCCTAGGAGTCTTTTTAATACTCAACCTTCTTTACTACCTAGTTTATTTGCTATCATCAAAAGAAGTTATGGGCTACGGAGATGTTAAGCTCTTTTCTGTTCTTGCTACAGGCCTGGAAAAAAACCTGCTAGCCTTTATTATGCTGAGTTTCATTTTAGCAGGCCTAGTTGCCCTTACTTTCTTTATTAGAGGGGAAAGAAAAAGGGACCTGGCCTTAGCTCCATTTATAATCATGAGCTTTCTTTACTTTAAATAAAAAAGACCCGAAGGTCCTTTTAAAGTTTATCGTTATTACCAAGAACATTGTAGATTTTGTGTTTAACCATTTCTTTAATAGCAGTTCTGGCTGGTCCTAAATACTTTCTTGGATCAAAGTTACCAGGATTATTATGGAGTTCTTTTCGAATTACTCCTGTCATGGCCAGTCTAAGGTCTGAGTCAATATTGACCTTACATACACCGTACTTGGTGGCTTCTTTTATAAGCTCTTCTGGCACACCCCTAGCTCCAGGAATCTCTCCGCCGTATTCATTGTTCATTTCTACAAACTCAGGTACAACTGAACTGGCACCGTGGAGGACTATGGGAAAGCCTGGTAAAAGCTCTTGGATGCGCTGAAGTCTTGGAATATCAAGCTTGGGTTCCCCTTTGAATTTATAGGCTCCGTGGGAGGTGCCTATGGCTACAGCAAGGGAGTCGCAGCCTGTCCTTGTAACAAAGTCTAGAGCTTGGTCGGGATTGGTATAAGTGGCATCTTCAGCTGATACATTTACTGCGTCCTCAACTCCCGCAAGCCTTCCAAGCTCTGCTTCAACTGTTACACCTTTAGAATGGGCATAATCAACAACCTGCTTTGTTAGGGCTATATTTTCCTCATAGGGTAGGTGGCTACCATCGATCATAACCGATGTGAAACCATCGTCTATGCACTGTTTACATATTTCAAAGCTATCACCATGGTCTAGGTGAAGGGCTATATCAAGTTCAGGTGCGTCAAGTAGAGCAGCCTCAACTAGCTTTATTAGATAATTAGAATTGGCGTACTGCCTTGCTCCTGCAGATACTTGCAAAATTAAAGGAGCTTTGGCTTCCTTGGCAGCTTCTACAATACCCTGAATGATTTCCATGTTGTTTACATTAAAGGCCCCAATAGCATATTTGCCCTCATAGGCCTTTCTGAACATCTCTTTAGTGGTTACCAGTGGCATTCTTACCTCCTTAAGGGAATAGAATATCTAGAACTTGGTCTATAGTCATATTAGGTTTAAAAGTAAACTCTCCAAGCTGGATTGCTGTATCCAGACCTCTTTCTACTAAAGCATTAACTAAATCATAACTGTCGCTTATAACTCCAGCTTCTTCTAACTCATCAGCAATGCTATTGGAATTAGCGCCAGACTCGATTACAAGCACATAATCCTTGGAAGCATCGCTTTTATTATCATCTTCATCTTTCTTATCAGGATCCTTGTCCTCAGTGTCCTTATCCTCATTTTCTTCATCCTCTTTTTCGGGGACTTGGGTCTGGGGATCTACCACTGGCTGATTATTTATCACTGGTTCTGGCTCTGGAGTAGGGATTTCTATCTCTTCTTTATTAAAAAGAGAAAGGAGATCATTTTTGGAAAAATCTAGGCCATAGGACTTGGTCATGACAAAAGCAATGGAAATTACGATGAAAAAGATTATAATAAGAGTAACCAAATAATCACTTAAGTCATAGATTATATCTTTAATTTTTTCTAACATAATATCACCTCTTGATTAAATCTAACATATTTATGAGAATATTGCAATACAAGGAAAAACCGCCGGAGAGGCCCTCCGATTGTATAGAAAGGACAGTCCGTGAAAATAATAATTGATGAAAGTGCAGCTAATCAGAGGCTGGATAGATTCCTGATGAAATTCTTCCCAAAAGCAGGCCGTGGGGAGATCTACCGTTTAATAAGAAAAAAAGATGTGCGTATAAATGGCAAGGTGGCTAGGGAAAAGGATAGGATAGAGCTTCATGATGAACTTGATATATACTTAAAGGAAGACCTAGTTAAATCCTGGTCTGGAGATATGATAGAAGCTAGACCTGGAAGTATAGATATTGTATATGAGGATGAGGATGATCTAGTGGTCTACAAGCCCCAAGGCTTAAAAACCACCCCTGATAGCAGGGGAGAGGACAGCCTGTCTAGTAGAGTGCAAGCCTACTTGGAGGCAGATATAAGTAGGACTTTTAGGCCCTCACCTCTTGGAAGACTGGATAAGGACACTAGAGGTCTAGTTCTTTTTACTAAAAACTACCAGCGAACCAAGGAGCTGGAGGAGTTACAAAGGCAAAGAGGCCTTGAAAAATTCTATCTAGCCCTAATCTTTGGTACAATAGAAGAAGGACTTTGTGAGATTAGGTTAGAAAAGAAAGCAAATGAACCTGGGGTTAAATTAACCGAGGAAGGCAAAAAAGCTATTACAGATTTTAAAGTTCTTGCAAGAAAGGACGGCTATAGCCTGGTTGAGGCCAAGCTAATCACTGGCAGGACCCACCAAATCAGAGCCTCCATTGCCCACTTGGGAGGACAAATCCTAGGAGATGAACTCTACGGAAGGGGAAGGGGAGGCCAGAGTCTTATTTGCTATAAACTGGCCTGGCAGGACAAGGAAGTTTTCTATCTACCAGATGACTTTATAGAATTGATGAGGAAGGTTGGCTTTGAAAAAAGAGATTATTTCAACACTAATTAATAGATATGACTATAGTGGTGCCTATGGGCTAGCAGCTTCAGAGGATAATCAGTTTCTGGTTGGCCTTCTTGATATCTGTAGGCATATGGTTAATTTTGACTTTATAAATGCCCAAAGACTACTAACTAAATATGGTGCTTATTTCCCACTAGAGCTGAGCTCCTATCTAGAAAAGAATTTAATGGAGTTGATTTATGGAGATCCTTCTGCGATTTTTTCTGAGCACCTCTCCAACATAGCCTTTCAAGTTGAGAGAGAAGAGTATATAGACCTACTAGGGAGGGTTTATAGGTTTAATGAAGCTTTTATGAAGTATATTTTTTCCATTCAGCATCAGGAGGTTGTAAGCGTCTTTGATGAGGTCTTTGAAGAGGATAGAACCCTAAGAGTCCTTAGAAAGCGCTATAAGATTCATAATAGGAATGTTATCTTTGCAGTTGCAGAGTATATATATAAATTTAGCAGAAATCCTTCTTTAAAAAGGGCTGCTAACTTTATAACCGGCTCATCCATGAAGGCTCTTGCTGATCTTAGAAACGCCTCCATAGTTGGCCATGGCTTTGAAGCAGTTAGCTATGATGATATAAGGGCAAGCTACGGAGAACCCCAGGTATTAATCAAGGATATTGAAACCTTAATGGTTAAGTCTGGTCTTGTAATAGATAGGGATAAATACAAGAAAATCAATAGCTACTTGTTAAAGGAGTTAAGATATGAGAAGTAATAAAAGCTTATTAGAAATTTCTAGAGAAAAAACCTATCCTAGGAAGGTCTTGGCTGCCTATGTTGAGGGAGAAATTAGAGAACTCAGCCATGTGCCAGAGAAGGGTCAAAAAATTGAGTGGATAGACCTATCAAAGGCTGATGGAGTCAGAATCTACCAGAGAAGTCTAGTTTTTTTGTTTTACATTGCACTAAGGCAGTGTTTTCCAGATAATGAACTCTACGTCCTCTACTCTCTAAGTAGGGGTCTCTACCTGGAGTTTGACCAGGAACTAGATCATGATCAGTTTAAGCAAATAGAAGAGAAGATGAGGGAGCTTGTGGCAAAAGGCCTACCCTTTATTAAAGAGGAAATGGGGCTTGAAGAAGCAAGGAGGGTTTACCATGACCAGGGCCTCTATTTTAAATCTGATCTACTTAGGTATAAAGAAAGCGGCAGGGTTACTCTTTATTCTTGTGACCAAATAAAAAACTATTTCTATGGTTTTATGGTACCCGACACATCGTTTTTAGATAAGTTTAAGATAGTTCCCTACTCACCAGGAGCTATCCTGCTTCATCCCAGAACCTATTCCCCTGATGAGATACCTCCCTTTTATGAGCAGCCCAAGGTGCATGCAGCCCATATGGAAAGCGAGGCCTGGGGCCAGCTGCTAGGAGTGGGGACAGTTTGCCAACTAAATGGCCTAGTGGAAACCCAGGATGTTGCAGAAATCATTCAGGTAAATGAGGCTCTTCAGGAAAAAAAGATAGCCAGAATAGCTGATGAAATCATAAAGTCTAAAAAGAGGGTAGTGCTAATTGCCGGTCCTTCTTCTTCTGGAAAGACTACCTTTACCCATAGGCTCAAGATCCAGCTTATGGCAGAAGGGGTCTTTTCCCAAACTATTTCTTTGGACAATTATTTTGTTAATAGGGAATTCACCCCCCTTGACAAGGATGGCAACTATGATTTTGAATCTATTGAAGCGCTAGAACTGGATTTATTAAATGAACATATAGAAGACCTGCTTGAGGGCCATGAAGTAGGCCTGCCAATCTTTGATTTTATTGAAGGGGTAAGGCAGGATAATGCCTATAGAATGAGACTTAAAAAAGACGAAGTTATTATTTTTGAAGGTATTCACGGTCTTAATGAAAGGCTGACAAAAGGCGTACTAAAAAAAGATAAGTACAAGATTTATATATCAGCTTTAACCAGTTTAAATCTTGACCAGCACAATAGGATTCCTACTACAGATAATAGACTAATTAGGCGTATGGTAAGAGATAGCTTTACTAGGGGCTATGATGCAGAGCAGACCCTATCTATGTGGGACTCTGTTAGAAGGGGTGAAGAGCTTCACATCTTTCCCTTCCAGGAAGAGGCCGATGCGGTTTTTAACTCAGCCCTAGTCTATGAGCTGGCAGTGCTTAAAAAGTATGCTTTACCCATTCTTGAGGAGATTGATAAAAAGAGCCCTGTCTACTCTCAGGCCAAGAGACTCAAAAATTTTCTGTACTACCTAAAAAGCATTGAAGATGATAGAATAGTGCCAAGTACCTCCCTACTTAGGGAGTTTATAGGCGGAAGTAGTATCCTGTAACAGGAGCTTTAATGACTAAAAGCATAAAGGACCGATTACAAAATGTAGGGTTATCCCTCTTATTTGCTCTTCTTTTTGTCACCCTGAGGCGAAATTTGCTAATCAGGGATTTTTACTTACAAAATTTTGGTGACTATTCCTTTAACATTTATATAACTGTAAAGCTTTTAACCCTGGTTGTCCTCAGTGGCCTATTTATTATTAATCTATATAGTTTTTCTCTTTTTAGGGGGCTTAGACAGCTGATTTATAGTGTGATTTTTATGCTGATGCTAGCCATCGTTTCTTTGGCCCTAGTGGTATCAGTTAATGATTCTTTGCCTATAACTCTGCTTTACCGGCCCCAACTTCAGGGCATTATTTTATTTTTGTCCATTTTAGTAATGGGCCTCCTATTTTTGAAACTGGTCCTAGTAAGAAAACCTGTCAATGTTAACCTGCCTATGGCCAGGATTCCCTTTCTATTTATAGGGATTATTTTGCTTATTATAGTTGGGCAACTTTGGTTTTCTTCAGAGCCTCGACTAGTTGAAGAATTGGAGTTCGCCTTGCTCTACCTTCTGCTTTTTAGTAATCTACTAGGCTATTTTCTCAACTATTTGATGGAGGGCTCCAAAATAAGGGGCAACATTCTTCTTGCGCTTATTGTGGTAAGCTTTACCTTTATTTTTAAGCAGTCAGACCCTTTTGCCAGTGACTATGAAGGAGTTTTAGAAGCAGTTTTTAATGTGATTACTCTAGTAATCCTACTCGACGCCTTTTATAAGGAACTTTTTACCTCCTATCTTTATGAGGTAGAGGAGCTCAATTATCAAAGGGACCTTTACACCGAAAACCTTAAGGAGGTTGTAGAGGAAAGCACAATGGAGCTTAAAAAGGCCAATGAAACTTTAGAAAGTGAAATTGCTGCAGCCAGAAGACTTCAGCAGTCTCTACTTCCCATGAAAGAAATGGTCTTTCCAGGTGCATCTTTTATAACTGATAATTTTCCCTGCGAAAGACTAAGTGGAGACTTTTTTGATATCTACCAGATTGATGAAGACAAGGTAGGAATGTATATTTTGGATGTTTCAGGCCATGGTATTAACGCTGCCCTTATGAACATATATATTTACAATTATATTAGAAGCTCTTCACCTCTTATAAAGCAATTAAGGGGAGATAAGCCCCATGAGAACCTTAGATATCTTTATGATGAGTTTAATAAGATGAATTTTCCAGATCACATGCATGTGGTAATTTTTATAGCCTCCTATAACATGAAAACAGGCAAGCTAACCTATTCAAGTGGGGGCCTTAATGTTAATCCAATTCTAGTAAGGCAGAGCGGAGAAATAGTAGATCTGCAGGTAGATTCTGGTTTTCCTATCTGTAAAATGGCAGATTTTTTTACGCCAGAGTATTTTTCTGATACTATCCAGCTCTACAAGGGGGATAGGATCTTTTTCTACACCGATGGACTTCTTGACGAAAAACAGGGATTAAGTCTTGGCATAGATGATTTAAAAATATTGCTACTTGAAACTTTAGATGAGCCTCTTTATGTACTGGATAGGGCACTTAGTAGAAAGATAGAGCCCTTGAAGCAAAGTCTAGCCGATGATATAAGTTACTTTGTTATGGAGGCTAGGTAGTGGTGGCCCTGGACAAGGAAAAATACCGTAGGCTAGCCCTGGACCTTGGAGCATCTGATGTAGGCTTTTGCTCTGCAGAAGATCTTGATTATTATGCCTACAGAGAGCCCTTATCTTTTGAAGAAAAGTCTCTGGAAAAGAAGACCAGCCCAAGGGCACATTTTCCCCAAGCTAGGGGGATTTTGGCCATTGTAAAAAGCTTTGACTTATTTAATAATAATTTGACAAATAACCAGTTTAAGGTTGCAAGCTCCTCGCCTAGGGACTATCATTTAGAAGTGGTAGAGATTTTAAATAGCTTGGCAGCTGAATTGGCTAATGAAGGAGTGGCCAGTAAGGCCATCTGTGATAAAGAAGGCCTTATGGATAAGGAAGTTGCAAGAAGGGCGGGGCTAGGATTTATTGGTAAAAACACCCTTCTTATCCACCCTAGGTTAGGCTCAGCTCTTAATATTGGCTATCTACTGCTTGATACAGAAGTGGAAGCAGATGAGATTATTGAGGGGGACTGCGGAACCTGCAGAAGGTGCATAGAAGCCTGTCCTCAGCAGGTAATAAGCGAATACAGGCTGGATGCTAAGGACTGTCTATCATATTTGAGCCAGGCTAGCCATAGCTTCTATACAAACCTACAGGGTTTTATCTATGGCTGCGATATTTGTATGAGAGCCTGTCCATTTAATAGGGTAAAAGATAGTAATGAAGAGCTAGTTTTTTATGAGGAAGATTTTTCATTTCTAAGTAAAAGAGCCTTTCGAAGAGAGTATAGAGAAAGGGACTTTGCTTGGATTGGAAAAGATAGAATATGTCGAAATATCGACTGGAACAAAAAGGAGAGAAGTATGGAAAACATCCATGAGTTAAAGTTTTTAGAGGACAAGGTAGAAGAACTAAAGGAGCAAGGTGTTTATAGAACTCTGCCAGTTATGCTGGGAGCCAACGGACCCGTTATCAATCTAGATGGCAAGGAAGTAATTAACCTTTCATCCAATAACTATCTGGGCTTTGCCAACCACCCAAGACTTAAAAAAGCAGCTATTGAAGCAGTGGAAAAATATGGAGTTGGCCCAGGAGCTGTTCGTACTATTAACGGCAACATGGACCTCCACGTTGAGCTAGAGGAGCGTTTAGCCAAGTTTAAAGAGGAAGAAGCAGTAACTGTCTACCAGTCAGGTTTTAACTGCAATGCTGGAACCATCCAGGCCATAACTGAAAAGGGAGACCTGATTATTTCTGATGAACTCAACCATGCTTCTATTATTGATGGCGTTCGTCTATCTAGGGCTGATAAGGCAGTTTTTAAACACTCTGATATGGCAGATCTAGAAAGAGTACTCAAGGAAAACCAGGGAAAATACAATACAACCCTAATTATTACCGATGGAGTTTTCTCCATGGATGGTGACCTAGCCAAGCTGCCAGAAATTGTAGAGCTTGCTGAGAAGTATGGTGCTCTAACCTATGTTGATGACGCCCATGGTTCTGGTGTTCTAGGTAATAGAGGAAGAGGAACTGTTGACCATTTTGGTCTTCACGGCAGGATTGACTTTATCATTGGTACTCTTTCAAAGGGCTTTGGTGTTCTAGGTGGCTATGTAGCCAGTAGGCAGGTTACTAAGGAGTGGTTAAGCCATAGAGGCAGACCAATACTATTTTCAACCAGTTTGCCTCCAGCTGTTGTAGCTCCATTAATTGAAGCTCTAAATATCCTAGAGGAGACCGATGAGTATACTGTCAGATTATGGGATAATGCCAAGTTCTTTAAAGAAGAACTGGGTAAACTAGGCTTTAACACTGGACATAGCGAGACTCCAATAACACCAGTTATTATTGGTGATGAGGCCAAGGCTGTTCAGTTTAGTAAGGAGCTTCTAAAGAGGGGTGTATTTGCCTCTGCCATTGTTTTCCCAACTGTTCCAGTTGGAACTGGAAGACTTCGCTGCATGATTACAGCTGAGCATAGCAAGGAAGACCTTAAAAAAGCAGTTGGCATCTTTGAAGAAGTCGGCAAAAAAATGGGTCTAATCTAAATTGACAAAAAAAGCAAGTGCTTTAGTCCAGGGCCTAGGAGAACTCTATCCTCAGGCCCGGGCTGAGCTAAACTTTGATAATGAGTATGAGCTCCTTATTGCAGTAATTCTTTCTGCCCAGTGCACCGATATCAGGGTTAACATAATAACCGAGGAACTTTTTAAAGTAGCTCCCAGTGCCCAGGCTATGGTGGATCTAGGTGAAGAGGGAATTAAGGAACTTATTCGTACCTGCGGCATGTTCAATCAAAAGGCAAAAAACATTTATAGGACTAGCCAGATACTGGTTGAAGACTATGATGGCAAGATACCCAGAACCCGGGAGGCCCTTATGAAGCTACCTGGAGTTGGTAGGAAAACGGCTAATGTAGTTGTCAGCGTGGCCTTTAATGAGCCTGCTATAGCAGTGGATACACATGTTCTTAGAGTATCCAATAGGATTGGTCTAGCCAAGGGCAAGGATCCTTTAAAGGTAGAGCTCCAGCTCCAAAAGAAGCTGGACAAGGAGCTTTGGACTGTTATGCACCATAGACTTATTCTCCATGGTCGCTATGTATGTAAGGCAAGAAATCCCCAGTGTCAGGACTGTGGGATAAGGGATATTTGTCCTAAAATAGGAGTAGACAAGTGATTATTAGTAAAAACCCCTTTAATCCAAGTGACTATGAGCATAGAGGTCTGTACTTTATTTCTGCTGTCTTTACTTCTTCTTTACAAAGTGATTTGTCTGTGCTTACCAAGACCTTTAGGACTGGTAACATAGAGGAGTATGAGGAGATGGTGGAGAAACAGTATAAAAAACTTTATGAGAGAATTCTAAGGGACTTAGAAGAAGAGGAGCTGGATGGTCTTTTTAATGCCAGTTTTACTTTTGAGGTTCTTTATGCTGGAACCCTTCTTCTTTATGTGTCTGGAGACAAGGTTAAGAAGCTATGATTAACCTGGTTTTAGTAGAGCCGGAGATTCCCCAAAATACTGGAAATATAGCCAGGAGCTGTGCTCTTAGCGGCGCCAGGCTCCACCTTGTTAGGCCCCTGGGATTTTCCCTGGAGGAAAAAAAGCTCAAGAGGGCTGGGCTGGACTACTGGGACAAGCTGGATCTAGTTGTTCATGATAGCTTGGAGCTTTTCTTAGAAGAGTATGGTGAAAGAGATATTTACCTGATTACTACCAAGGCTGAAAAGACTATATATGAAGAAGACTTTAGTGGCGATGTTTTCTTTTTATTGGGTAAGGAGACCGCTGGTCTTCCTCAGGAACTCCATGAAGCCTACCCTGATAGAAGGCTTAGGATTCCTATGAGAGAAGGGGCTGGCCTTAGGTCACTTAATTTATCAAATGCTGCGGCTATTGTAATTTATGAGGCCTGGCGCCAAAAGGATTTTGCATAACCCATAATAATATGGGTAAAATATATACCGATGGAAAACAATTGTTTTGAAGGATAGGAGGTATCCATGAAAAAGTTTCTAACACTGGCCTTGGTCCTACTACTGAGCTTATCACTCATTGCTTGCGGTGGTGAGGGAGCTAAAGAAGAGGACAAGCCCGAAGCTGAGGGTCCACAAAGTGAAACCATCATTGATAATGAAGAGGTAGATAAGGATTCACTAGAGGAGATAACAATAGGTTTAGTAACCGACGTAGGTGGAATTGATGACAAGTCATTTAACCAAGGAACCTGGGAAGGTATTCAGTTTTATGCTAAGAAGTTTGATTTACCAGCCAGTAACATAGGTTATCTGCAAAGTACATCAGATGCTGACTATATTCCTCACTTGAGCCAGTTTTCTGAAGACAAGAAGGATTTACTTGTAGCTCCTGGTTTTCTATTTGAAGAATCACTGAAAAAAATCTCAGCTGACTTTCCTGATCAAAAGATCCTTTTCTTAGACGCTGTAGTTGATGCTCCAAATATTCTTAACGCCCTTTTTGCAGAGCACGAAGGTTCCTATCTGGTAGGTGTGGCTGCTGCTCTTAAGGCCCAGGATGCTGGCAAGGATACAGTAGGTTTTGTTGGTGGTATGGACTTTGATACCATTCAAAAATTTGAAGCCGGCTTTGAGCAAGGCGTTCTAGCGGTTGACCCTGATATGAAGATAGTTGTAGACTATGTTGGTGACTTTAACAACGCTGAAGATGGACAAACCCTAGCTGCTAAAATGTATGATGCTGGAGTTTATGTAATCTACCACGCAGCAGGTGGTTCAGGTAATGGCGTTATTAAAGAAGCCAAGGACAGAGTTCAAAACGGTGAAGATGTTTGGGTAATTGGAGTTGATAAAGACCAATATAGCGAGGGAGTTTATGAAGGTAATAAGTCAGTTATTCTAACCTCCATGCTTAAAGGCGTTGACCAGGCTGCCTATGATGTGTGTAAACTAACAGCCCAGGGCAAATTTGAAGGTGGAACAGTAATTTACGACCTTAAAGCCAATGGTGTTGGTATTCCCGCAGATAATCCCAACCTAACCGAAGAATGGACTAAGACTATTAATGAGTTTGCTGACAAGATTAAATCTGGAGAAACTGTAGTTGATCCCGTTCCTTCAAGAGTTAAATAATCTTAGTTTAAGCCCCTTTTTGGGGCTTTTTTTGTTGGATTTAAATGGTAGCATTAACAAGAAGCTGCTAAACATGCTATAATTGTAGTAATGATTACAGGGGGGGTGCTAATGGATAACTATGTTGTAGAAATGCGAAATATTACCAAGGTTTTTCCCGGAATTATAGCCAATGATGATGTAACTCTCCAGCTTAAGAAGGGTGAAATTCACGCCCTTTTGGGTGAAAATGGAGCTGGTAAGTCTACGCTGATGTCAGTGCTGTTTGGCTTTTATCAACCTGAAAAGGGGGAAATCTATGTCAGAGGTGAGAAGGTAGATATTAAGTCACCAAACATTGCCCACGAGCTGGGCATAGGTATGGTCCATCAGCATTTTCAGCTGATAGATAACTTTACAGTTGTCGAAAATATTATCCTGGGAGACGAGCCAGGGGGATTTCTTGTCGATTATGATAAGGCTAGAAAAGAGGTTATTGCTCTATCTACGCAGTATGGTCTGGGAGTAGATCCTGACGCCAAAATAGAGGACATCAGTGTTGGTATGCAGCAGAGGGTAGAAATCCTCAAGGTTCTTTATAGAAAGGCAGATATAATAATACTAGATGAACCCACAGCAGTTTTAACTCCCCAAGAAATAGAAGAACTGGTTGAAATAATGAAAAACTTCGCTGCCGAGGGCAAGAGTGTTATTTTGATTACTCATAAGCTTAAAGAAATCCTGGCAGCTGCAGATAGGGTTAGTGTTCTTCGCCAGGGTAAGTACATAGGCACTGTAAATGTGGCTGATACTACCGAGGCAGAAATGGCCTCAATGATGGTGGGTAGGGAGGTCAACTTCAAGGTAGATAAGAAGCCTGCCAACCCTGGGGAAAAGGTATTAGAAATTAAGGACCTTTGGGTTAAAGACCAGAGGGGCCTTGATGCTTTACAGGGGCTAAGCCTCTACCTTAGAGAAGGGGAGATTCTGGGAATTGCTGGAGTTGATGGCAATGGTCAGCAGGAGCTGGTAGAAGCCATAACAGGCCTTGTTCCTATAGAAAAGGGAGAAATCCTCCTCCAGGGCCAGTCAATTGTAAATGAAAGGATAAAAAGCCGTATCAATAAGGGTATTGCCTATGTTCCAGAAGATAGGCAAAAAAGGGCTCTTATAATGGATTTTAGGTTGGATGAAAATATTATCCTTAAAAGCTATGAGAAGGAGCCTTTGAGTAAGGGGCATATTCTCAACCAAGAAGAAATAAATAAAAAAGGCAACTCAATAATTGAAGAGTATGATGTTAGGAGCTCTGAGGGTATTGATACCATTGTTCGTAACATGAGCGGAGGTAACCAGCAAAAGGCTATAATAGGTAGAGAAATGGACCTAAAACCTCTAGTTATGGTAGCTTCCCAGCCCTCTAGAGGCCTGGATGTTGGAGCAATTGAGTATGTCCACAAAAGACTGGTTGAACTTAGAGACCAGGGTAAAGCCGTTTTACTGGTAAGCTTTGAACTGGATGAAATCATGAATGTTAGTGATAGGATTAATGTTATCTACCAGGGTAAGATAACTGGAAATGTTATCCCTGAAAAGACCACTGTTCAAGAACTTGGTCTAATGATGAGTGGATCAAAGGAGGTAGACCTTGCTTAAGAAAAGGAACCACCTGACGCTGAGTCTGATTGCCATAGCCATATCCTTTGTGGTAGCCAGTATAGTAATGCTTTTGTCGGGAATTAATCCCAAAATTTTCTTTCTCTCCCTATTTCGCACCATGACAGGAGTAAATCTCCAGGCCATAGGTAAAGAAAACTTTTTTAATGCTAGATATTTGGGAGAATTTATTCAAATTAGCCTACCTATTATGCTTACTGGTCTTTCAGTGGGCTTTGCCTTTAGGACAGGCCTCTTTAACATAGGGGCTGAAGGCCAGGTAATAATAGGTGGGGTTGGAGCAGTAATAATTGGAGTTTTGTTTAAACTTCCTTGGATTATCCATATTCCGCTAGCCATACTTGTGGCGGCCCTCTTTGGAGCCTTTTGGGGCTGGATACCTGGAATCCTCAAAGCCAAGTTTGGCGTTAGTGAGGTGGTGGTCACCATTATGCTAAACTACACGGCGCTTTATTTAGGAAACTATTTAATAAAAGCCCTGCCAGGTTCGGACAATCAAAAGACTGTTACCTTGGCATCTTCTGCTCTTTTGCAGAGTGATTTTCTTAGGTCCATCACTGGCAATTCCAGGCTTCACTGGGGTTTCATAGTTGTAATCTTGGCACTAATTATTTATCACTTTATTATTGAAAAGACCACCTTTGGTTATGAACTAAGGGCTGTTGGTTTTAATAGGGATGCGGCGGAGTATGGCGGTATTAAAGTTTCTAGTAGAATCGCCTACTCAATGGCCATAGCCGGAGCCTTTGCAGGTCTAGCAGGAGCCATGCTCTCTCTTGGGACCTTTGACTATGGAAGGGTTATTGGAGCCTTTGAGAACTACGGTTTTGATGGTATAGCCGTAGCCCTACTTGGAGGCAATACAGCCCTGGGAGTCTTTTTTAGTGGTCTGCTCTTTGGCGGGCTTAAGAGTTCCCAATCTCTAATGCAGGCCTCGGGTATCCCCCTAGAAATAGCCAATATTGTATCTGCACTGATAATACTATTTGTAGCTATGAACAATGGACTTGACTATGTCCTAGACAGGTTGGAAGCAAGAAAGAGGAAAAAAAATGAAACTAATTAGCTCTATTGTTACCCTTTCCCTTATCTATGCCACTCCAATCATTATTACAGCTTTGGGTGGACTATATAGCGAAAGAAGTGGAATTGTAAATATTGCCCTAGAAGGGATCATGGTTGTGGGGGCCTTTGTGGCTGCCACCTTTACTCCCCTAAATGAAGCCGTCTTTGGAAACTGGACTCCTTGGATAGCTATTCTACTTGGGGCTTTGGCAGGGGGACTCTACAGTCTTATTCATGCCTTTGTATCAATTGATCTAAGAGCCGACCAGGTTATTAGCGGTACGGCCCTTAACATGCTATCTTTGGGAATTACCGTCTATTTTTGCCAGATTTTTTTTAACCAGCAGAGGACCAAGACCTTTAACAGAGGCTTTGTAAAAACCAATGTACCTCTACTATCTGATATTCCAATAATTGGAGACCTTTTTTTCAAGAGAATGTACTATACCTTCTATGTGGCTCTTGCCCTGGTTATTATTACAGCTTTTATTCTAAAGAGGACCAGGTTTGGGTTAAGGCTTAGAGCCTCGGGAGAGCACCCTTCAGCAGTTGATAGTGTAGGAGTTAGCGTTAGGAAGATGCGCTATATAGGAGTTCTTATTTCAGGGCTATTGGCTGGGCTTTCGGGAGGGATTATGGTCCTAACCCAGGCTACCCAGTTTACTGCAGGGTCTATTCATGGGATTGGCTTTATCTCTCTAGCTGCCCTTATCTTTGGTCGCTGGAATGCCTATGGCGTACTAGGAGCTTCAATCTTCTTTGGATTTTCGCAAATATTTACAATTTTTAGTAAAGATATCCCCTTGCTGGCCTCAGTTCCGGCTGAGATTTTTAAGGCTGTTCCCTACGTGTTAACTATTATTGCTATGTTAATTTTTTCAAGGAAAAACGTTGGGCCCAAGGCCTCTGGAGAGCTCTATGATGTATCCAAACGTTAGGTGGATTTATGAAGCTTGATATGAATTTAGTCCTAGAACAAAAACAGGAGCTGGTGTTAACGCCAGCTCTTAAACTGAGCCTGGATATTCTCCAGGACAACTCTCTAGAACTAAAGGAAAGGATAGAAAAAGAACTCCTAGAAAATCCCATTCTTGAGGTAAGAGAGGGCTCTGGTCCTAGTAGGAACTTTAGCAGCTATGCCCCTTGGGATAGGCTTGAGGATAAACTGAGTCTTAAAGAGCATCTAATAGATCAGCTTAGCTATTTGGAGCTAGAAGATAGGGAGGATAGGCTTCTAAGAAGGCTGGTTGAGTATGTTAACAGACAGGGTTATCTTGTAGAGGAATTTATTAAAGACGTTTATTTTCATAATTATAATAAAGAAGAGTTGGACAAGGCCATCTGGTATCTGCAGCACTTTAGTCCGGCGGGGGTTGGGGCCAGAAATTTAAGTGAGTGCCTTATACTCCAGTTAAGAAACCAGGGCCACGATACCTCCATTGCCCTAGATATAGTTACAGATGATTTAGAGGATGTGGCTGCCCATAGACTGGATAAATTGGCTAAAAAATACGGCTCTACTATGGAAGAGATAGAGGAAGCCATAAGGCTGATCCAAAGCCTGGACCCAAAACCAGGACTTGCCTTTCATAAGGATGATGGCCCCCATGGCCAGATTGCAGATATAAGGGTGGAAAAGATAGATGATATACTGAGTTTTGATCTTAATGAGGGAGTTTATCCAGATGTTTATCTTAGCCCCTACTATTCTAGTCTTAGTTTAGATGAGCTGGATGATAGAAGTAGGATTTATATTTCTGATAAGACTAAGAGGGCTAACCTATTACTTGAAGCCCTGGCCCAAAGACGAAGGACTATAAGTGGGGTCATGGAGCTCATATTAGAAATTCAAAGGGAGTTTTTCTTTCATGGAGACAAGGGCATGGCACCTCTTAATCTATTAGATATATCCGAAAAAATGGGTTGCCACGAATCCACAATATCCCGTGCAATCAATGGGAAGTTTTTATTATTTGAAAACCAGCTTTACTCATTAAGCTACTTTTTCCCCAGCGCTTTAGAAGGAGCAGACGGAAGACTAGTCAGTTCTCTTTATGTCAAGAGCCTGATTGAAGACCTAGTCCTAAATGAGGATAAATCTAGTCCTTTAAGTGATGAGGCTCTTTCTAGGGAAGTTGCCAAGAAGGGTATTAAGGTAGCCAGAAGAACAGTTGCTAAGTATAGGGAGGAAATAGGGATTCTCTCCTCTGTATTTAGAAAAAATTTTTAAATTATTAATGAGTGTTAAGATGGGTATCATAGCCTATAGTAAATAAAAAGAAAAAGGGCTTAAAAGCCAAGGGATATTTAAGAAAGGATAAAAGATGAAAAGAGTTGCGATTAATGGTTTTGGTAGGATTGGACAGGCGGTAGTTCGCATTTGGGCTTCTCAGGAGGAAAAAAAGTTTGAACTGGCTCTTATTAATGGGGGGGACGTTCAAAGAATCTACTCTTCACTTAAGTATGACTCAGTTTATGGAGTTTATCCCGGAACTGTAGAAAAGGGAGAAGACTGCGTTTATGTAAATGGAGAAAAGATAGAAGTAAGAAATCAGAGGGATGAGAACAATCTGCCCTGGAAAGAGCATGACATTGATATCCTAATTGATAGTACTGGCAGATACAGAACTAAGGAAACTGCTCAGATTCACCTAGACCAGGGAGCCAAGAAAATTCTTATTACTGCCCCTGCTAAAGGAGATGATATTACTATAGTTATGGGTGTTAATGAGCAGGATTATGATCCTGACAAACACAACATTATCTCCAATGCCTCTTGTACAACCAACTGTCTTGCCCCTGTAGCCAAGGTACTTGATAGAGAGTTTGGAATTGAGCTAGGACTTATGACTACAATCCACGCCTATACTAATGACCAGGTACTGGTTGATAGCAAGCACTCTGACCCAAGAAGAGCTAGAGCTGCAGCCCTCAACATGATTCCCACAACAACAGGTGCTGCCCAGGCAGTAGCCCTAGTCCTACCCCAGTTAAAGGGTAAGTTTTCAGGAATTAGCGTCAGGGTACCCACACCAACTGTTTCACTGGTTGACCTGGTTATTACTACTAAAAAACCAGTTAGTGTTGAGAGTATAAACGCTGCCCTAAAAGAAGCCAGCGAGGGAGAACTTAAGGGAATTTTAGGCTTTAGCGAAGAACCTCTAGTATCCAGTGACTATAAAGCCGATGAGCGCTCTTCGATAGTAGATGGTCTATCCACCGATGTACTAGGTGATAAGATGGCAAAAATCTTGACTTGGTATGACAATGAGTGGGGCTATGCCAAGCGCGTTGTAGACCTTTGCGAGTATATGGTAGACAAGGCATAAAGAAGTCCCGACTAAGGTCGGGATTTTTTAGGAGGATTTATGAAAAAAACTATAAGAGATGTTGAGCTAGCAGGCAAGAAGGTTTTTGTTAGAGTAGACTTCAATGTGCCACTTAATAATGGGGTTATAAGGGACACAAGAAGGGTAGATTCTTCCTTGGCCACTATTAATTACCTTAGAGAAAAGGGAGCCAAGATTATTTTAGCTTCCCATTTAGGTAAGCCAAAGGGGGCTGACCCTGAGCTAAGTTTGGCTCCAGTGGCTAAGCTTCTTTCAGAGCGGCTGGAAAGCCCTGTGATTTTTCACAGCACACCTGAAGTAGTAGATGATGAGGTGAGAAGGTTAGTGGATGGAATGAAGGAGGGAGAGGTAATCCTTCTTGAAAACACCCGCTACGATGTTGGTGAAACAAAAAATGATAGAGAGCTGGCTGAGAAGTTTGCCTCGCTAGCAGATATCTTTGTAAATGACGCCTTTGGTACAGCTCATAGAGCCCACGCATCAAATGTTGGGGTGGCAGAGATTCTTCCTGTTAAGGTATCAGGTTTTCTTATTGAAAAGGAACTTAAGTATTTCTATGAGGCACTGGACAGTCCTCAAAGACCTTTTTTAGCTATTCTTGGTGGAGCCAAGGTGTCTGATAAGATTAAGGTAATTGAGAATCTTCTTGATAAGGTTGATGAAATAGTAGTTGGTGGAGCCATGGCCTATACCTTTATGAAGGCCCTAGGTCACAGTGTGGGAACTTCACTGGTAGAAGATGATATGGTAGACTACGCTAAGAAGATTTTGGAAATGGCTGAAGAGAAAAACATTGCCTTCCATCTACCTGTAGATTTTGCAGTAGCTAAGGAGTTTGCTGATCTGCCTCCAGTTTATACAGAAGGAAGGGATATTTCCAGTGATAGCATGGGTCTAGATATAGGGCCAAAGAGTATAGAGAATTTCAAGGAAGTTATTGCTAGAGCTAGAACCATAGTATGGAATGGGCCAGTTGGAGTTTTTGAGATGAGTAATTATGCCAAGGGGACAGGAGCCATTGCTAGGGCACTTGCAGATAACCCTGGTATAACAATTATTGGTGGTGGTGATAGCGCTGCTGCTATTACTGAGATGGGCCTTGATGATGCCATGAGCCATATCTCAACTGGAGGTGGAGCTAGTCTTGAATTACTAGAGGGCAAGGAGCTACCCGGTATTGGCATCTTGGAGGAAAGATGAGAAAAGAAATAATTGCTGGCAACTGGAAGATGAATAATGGACCTAGTAAGGGACTTAGTTTTCTTGAGAAGCTTAATTTTTCTAGCAAGGAAGGCCAGAGGATAATTATCTGTCCCCCTTCCATAGCCCTTGGTCCCATGAAAGAAAGCCTGGTTCCAGGACTGGAACTGGCTTCCCAGAATGTTCATGAGGAGGAGGCTGGGGCCTACACTGGAGAGTTATCTGCACAAATGATTAGTGAACTAGGTATAGCTATTAGCCTGGTTGGTCACTCTGAAAGACGCAGCTACTATAATGAGACCGATGAGATAGTAAATAAAAAGATTAAAAGAGTTCTTGGCCAATCTATGGAAGCTATCCTATGTGTAGGGGAGCTTCTAGAAGAAAGGGAGGCCGGCAGGGAAAAAGAGGTTGTAGAGGGCCAGGTTAAAAGGGCACTTGAAGGCCTTTCAGCTGAAGATATGAAGAGGATAATTATTGCCTATGAGCCAGTCTGGGCTATAGGAACTGGCAGGACTGCATCAGCTGATGATGCCCAGGAAATGAATGGGTATATTAGGGAGGTTGTAGAAGAGCTCTATGGCAGCCAGGTCGCTGGAGGAGTCTCTATCCTTTATGGAGGCAGCGTTAATCCCTCTAATATTAAGGAACTTATGAGTAAAGAGGATATAGATGGAGCCCTTGTTGGGGGAGCCAGTCTAGATCCTGAGAGCTTCGCCAAGCTCTTGGAGTACTAAATGAAAACAGCACTTATTATATTAGATGGCTATGGCCAGGCAGTGGAAGGACCGGGTAATGCTGCAAGAGCGGCCTCTACTCCTGTTTTGGATGAGCTATTTAAAAAGTATCCAACAGGCAGCCTAGATGCCTCTGGAGAGGCTGTAGGCCTGCCCCCTGGACAGATGGGTAACTCAGAAGTTGGCCATCTGAATATTGGTGCTGGTAGGGTGGTTTACCAGCCTCTCTTAAGAATTACTAGGGATATGGCAGATGGCTCATTTTTTGAAAGGCCAGTGGTTAAGGAGGCCTTTGACCCGGATTTTAGCGGTAGCCTTCACCTGCTGGGATTGGTTTCTCCCGGAGGAGTCCACTCCCATATGGACCACTTAAAGGGACTACTTGATTATGCCAAGAAGAGGGGCCTAGAGAGAGTTTATGTCCATGGCTTTTTAGATGGCAGGGATACCCCTCCAGATAGTGGCCTTACTAATGTTAAAGAGATTAGGGCTCACATGGATAGAATTGGCCTAGGAAGCTTTGCCAGTATTAGTGGCAGGTACTATGCCATGGACAGGGATAAGAGATGGGAAAGGGTAAAACTTGCCTATGACGTCCTGGTTTATGGTAGGGGCCAGTATCTAGATCCTGTTGAAGGGATTAGAAAGAGTTATTCTGAGGGAGTCTATGATGAGTTTGTTTTCCCTTTTGTAGCAGATAAAGAGGGGCTGATAAGGCCTGGTGATAGGGTGGTCTTTTTCAACTTTAGACCCGATAGAGCAAGGGAGCTAACCATGGCTCTTAGTCAGGAAGGCTTTGATGGTTTTGAAGTGGAAGATTTGGAGCTTGATTACTATACTATGACGGAGTATTCTAAGGAGTACGAGGGAATAAAAGTATTTTATCCTCCAGAAACCATTGATGAAACCCTGGGTCAGGTTTTGGCTGAAAAGGGGCTGAAGCAGTATAGGACTGCTGAAACTGAGAAGTATCCTCATATAACTTTTTTCTTTAATGGATCAAGGGAACTGCCCTTTGAAGGAGAGGATCGGCTTTTAGTAGCCTCTCCTAAGGTTGCAACCTATGATTTACAACCAGAGATGAGTGCCTATGAGGTGACTGAAGGCCTTGTTAAAAGGCTAAAGGAAAACCAGCATGACTTTTATCTGGTGAATTTTGCAAATCCCGATATGGTTGGTCATACAGGTAGCTTTGAGGCTGCAAAAAAAGCAGTTGAAGCTGTGGACCAGTGCCTAGGAAGGATTATTCCTCTTCTTGAGGAAAAGAAAATTGCCTTTATTATTACCGCCGACCATGGTAATGCTGAGGAGATGATTCTTCCCAGTAGTGGAGAAGCCTCAACCCAGCATAGCCTAAATCCTGTGCCTCTTATAATAGGAGGCCTGGGAGATATTGAGATACGAGAGGGTGGCAGACTAAGTGATCTGGCCCCTACAATACTAAAGATCTTAGAGCTTGATTCACCTGAACAAATGACAGGTCAAGCCTTATATTAGGAGGAAAAATGACAATTCATGATGTATACGCCAGGGAGGTTCTTGACTCTAGGGGTAATCCAACGGTAGAGGTAGAGGTTTATCTTGAAAGTGTTGGATTTGGCAGGGCCAGGGTTCCATCCGGAGCCTCCACTGGTAAATTTGAAGCAGTTGAACTTAGAGATGGTGGCAAGAGATATGGTGGCAAGGGTGTTGAGAAGGCGGTTGAGAATGTCAACACAGTAATAGCCGATGCCCTTGTGGGTCAGTACGCCCTTGACCAAGCCTATATTGATAGGCTCCTTATTGAACTTGACGGTAGTGAAAACAAGGGAAATCTTGGCGCCAATGCTACTCTTGGTACCTCTATTGCTGTAGCTAGAGCTGCTGCAGATAGCTTGGGAATGAGCTTTTACCAGTATCTTGGTGGAGTAGGGGCAAAGGAACTTCCTGTTCCCATGATGAATATCTTAAACGGTGGAAGCCACGCTGATAACAATGTGGACATCCAGGAATTTATGATTATGCCCGTTGGAGCTTCGAGCTTTAAAGAGGCCCTTAGAATGGGAGTGGAAATCTACCATGAACTAAAATCTGTCCTACAAAAAAGAGGACTTTCCACTGGCGTTGGTGATGAAGGAGGCTTTGCTCCTAACCTATCAAGCAATGAAGAAGCCCTAGAGGTTATAGTAGAATCAATTAAGTCACTGGGTCTAGCTCCAGGTGAGGATGTGGTTTTAGCACTTGATGTGGCAGCTAGTGAGCTTTATAAGGATGGCAAGTACCATCTTGAGAGCGAGGGCAAGGTTCTTTCAAGTGATGAGCTCCTTGATTATTACAAAGGTCTTGTTGAGAAGTATCCAATAATTTCTATTGAAGATCCCTTTGATGAAGAAGATTGGGAGGCCTTTAAGAAGATGACTGATATGTTTAAAGGTAAGGTGCAAATTGTTGGAGACGACCTTTTTGTTACCAATACTAAAAGACTTATCAGGGGAATTGAGGAAGGTTCTGCCAACGCTATCTTAATTAAGTTAAATCAGATTGGTACTATTACAGAAACCTTAGAAGCCATTGAAATGGCTAAAAAAGCTGGCTTTACTGCAGTTATTAGCCACAGGTCTGGTGAAACCAGCGATAGCACTATAGCAGACCTGGCAGTTGCTGTTAATGCAGGCCAGATTAAGACCGGAGCTCCAGCTAGATCTGATAGGGTTGAGAAGTATAATCAGCTTCTTAGGATTGAAGATGAGCTTGAGGGCGTATCTGTTTATGGTGGCCTTAATGTCTTCTATAATCTGAACAAGAGATAATTAATTGTTTATATTTTAGTTATCCTTTTTAAAGGGCCCGAACCTTAAAATACAAGGTTTTAGCCCTTTTTTAATGTAACTAACTGGAGTCAATAGTATTGTTGATTCCAATGAATTTCCTTGACGATGCAAATCTTATAAAGTACAATAGCAACATACCAAAATTTAAAGAGAGGTGACTTATGAACAAAAAAATGAGAGTATTAAGCCTTTTAATGGTGCTCTTACTTACACTTACCCTATTTGTTGGCTGCGGTGGCAGCGACACAAAGGGTGAGACTAATGGAGATGCAGCTCCAACAGACAATGCTAAAGCTGGTCCAGCTGTTGACAAGGACACAGTAGTTATCTGTACAGCTGACGAAACTCCATCACTAACAACTGCAGGCCATAACGCTGTAGCTGGTGACTATGTCAATAAACTTACACATAATGGTCTATTCCGTTTAGACAAAGAGCTTAATCCTACACCAGACCTTGTAGAAAGCTACAAAGTTGAGAAGGATGCCAATGGCGAAGAAACTATATGGCTTATGACTATTCATGAAGGAATTAAATTCCACGATGGTAGTGTAATGAATGCAGATGACGTTGTTGCTTCTATAGAGCATGCTAAAGTCTCCCCTGATATTCAAAGCTATACCCAGTCAATTGTAAGCGTTGAAAAAGTTGATGAACTTACAGTAAAAATTATCACTGATGGTCCTTCAGCTAGCTTACTTTATGACCTAAGCCACCACGGAAACTACATTGTTCCCAAAGCTCAGTTAGACAAACTTGCTGAGGATCCAGAAATTCTTAACAATGAGCCAATTGGTGCTGGCCCCTATAAGTTTGTTAAATGGAATCGTGGAGAGCAACTAGAGTTCACAGCTCACGAAGAATACTTCAACGCTGAAAGAGCTCCAAAGATTAAGAACATTGTTTGGAAAATTATTCCAGAAGGAAATGCCAGAACAATTGCTATTGAAGCAGGCGATGTTGACTATATTATTGAAACTGACTCTACTTCACTAGCTCAGTTAGACGCTAACTCAAATGTTACAGTTATGAAGACTCCTACAGTTTCTCACAACTGGCTAACAGTTAATAACGAAGTTGAGCCCTTTGATAATGTATTAGTTCGTAAGGCCATCAATGCCGCTATTAACAAAGAAGACGTTATTACAGTTGCCCTAAGTGGAACTGGTGTTGTAGCTGAGTCCCAAACTCCTACAGGTATGCTAGGTGAGTACACTGGTGAGTATGATGCCTATGATGTTGAGCTAGCTAAGGAGTATCTAGAAGAGTGGGGTGGTGATCCTGCTACTATCAAACTTGATATGATCTGCTCCAATGATACCAAGCGTCGTGCTGCTGAAGTTATTCAAGCCAACCTTAAAGAGATTGGTATTGAATCTACAATTAGCTCCATGGACCTTGCTACCTATCTTTCTGAAACAGCTGATGGTAACTTTACTGGTTTTATTGGTGGATATACATCTAATGAGATGATGAGCTTCCTTAAGGGAGTTTACCTATCTACAAATATTGGTTCTTCTAACAAGACAAGGACCGCTGAACCAGAACTAGATGAACTAATCATCAAAGCTACCAAGACTCTTGACCAAGACGAAAGAGAAGCAGTTCTACAACAAGCTACAAAGTTCCTTAATGAACTTTGTCCACAAGTGCCACTCTACCAAGATTACAATCTTTCCACACACAAAGCTAACCTAAAGAATACCTTTGTAACAGCAGGTGGATCTTTCTTCGCCCAAGAGTGGGAGTGGTAGAAATAGATTTTTAAAGTCTTTGGCTATCTCATCCTTAGGGATGGGATAGCCATTTTTTGAAAGGAACCTTATTATGTGGAAATATATATTAAAGCGATTGCTTTATCTTATCCCTGTTCTTTTCGGAGTTACCCTATTAGTTTATATAATTATGAGCGTTGCTCCTGGAGACCCAGCCAAGGCTATTCTTGGTGATCAGGCCACTCCAGAGGCCATAGCCCAGCTCCGTGAAGAGTTAGGACTTGATGACCCAATAATTGTTCAGTATTTACGCTATGCCAAGGGACTTCTTAAAGGAGATTTAGGTACATCTTACAAGTCCAAGGGACCAGTTATCACAGAGATAGCTGCTAGGATCCCAACAACACTTAAACTTACATTTTCAGCTATTATAATTGCGGTAATTGTGGCAATTCCCCTAGGTGTTGTTGCTGCTATTAAGCAAAATACCTTATTCGATGGACTCAGTATGTTTATTGCATTACTGGGGATATCCATGCCAATATTCTGGCTTGGAATACTATTACTTATTCAGTTTGCTCAAAAACTAGGCTGGTTTCCTTCATCTGGAGCAGAGAGCTGGAAAAGCTTTGTTTTACCAGGTATAGCCCTGGGCTTCCACAGTATGGCTTCAATAGCTAGAACCACTCGGTCTTCTATGCTGGAGGTAATCCGCCAGGACTATATCCGTACTGCTAGAAGTAAGGGAATGCCCTATAACCAAGTTGTTACCCAACACGCCCTTCCCAATGCACTTATCCCAACAATTACAGTTGTTGGATTACAGATTGGTGCTTTGATGGCGGGCTCTGTTCTTACAGAGTCTGTTTTCTCACTACCAGGTATAGGAAGGCTCATAATCTTCTCCATTCAGGGCCGAGATATTCCTGTTGTGCTTGGATGTATCCTAGTCTTTACTATAGTCTTCTCTATTGTTAACCTACTTGTTGACCTACTATATGCCTATGTTGATCCTAGGATCAAGGCCCAGTATTCTTAGGAGGATTTATGGAAGCTAAAAAACATAAGAAGAAGGGCCCTATCGTAGAGGTGCTCCAGCGTTTAGGAAGAAATAAAACTGCCATGGTAGGTCTAGCCATAGTTATTATGTTAATTGTAGCAGCAGTGACTTCTCCATTTTTCTATGACTATGACGAGGTTATTATTAAGCAAAACATTCCAGAAAGGCTTCAGCATCCTAGTAAGACTTACATCTTTGGTACCGATGACCTAGGTCGCCAGATTTTTCCTAGAATTATTTATGGAGCAAGGGTTTCTTTAAGTGTTGGTTTTTCAGCTGTTGCTATAGCATTTATTGTAGGAGGTTTTCTGGGAGCAGTAGGTGGTTACTATGGTGGGGTAATTGATAACGTAATAATGAGGTTTATGGATATCTTCCTAGCTATCCCAGGAACCCTCTTTGCTATAACCATAGCTGCTGCACTGGGCTCAAATATAAGAAATCTAATTATAGCTCTTGCTATTTCTTCTGTTCCTGGCTTTGCCAGAATCATTAGAAGTTCTGTAATCACTGTTAGGGACGTAGAGTATATTGAGGCAGCTAGAGCAATTGGAGCAAAGGACTCTAGGATAGTACTTAACCACGTTATCCCCAATGCCTTGGCACCTGTTATTGTTCATACAACCCTAAATGTTGCTTCTATAATACTAACTATTGCTGGACTCAGTTTCCTAGGTTTAGGGGTAGCACCTCCTACACCTGAGTGGGGAGCCATGCTTTCAGCTGGTAGGACATATATAGTTGGCCATTCCTATATGACCGCCTTCCCAGGTTTTGCCATTATGATAACTATTTTGGCCCTTAACCTACTCGGTGATGGTCTAAGGGACGCCCTTGACCCAAGGCTTAAGTAGGAGGAAACTAATGGATAAACCAATTTTAGAAATAAAAAATCTTGTTGTAGAGTATAGAACCGAAGATGGGGTCGTCCAAGCCCTTAATGGTCTTGATTTAACAATTTCGCCAGGTGAAACCCATGGTTTAGTTGGAGAGACAGGAGCTGGTAAAACTACAACTGGCCTGGGAATTCTTAAGTTAATACCCGACCCACCAGGAGTGGTTGTAGATGGAGAGATTTATTTAGACGGCAAGAATGTTCAAGAATCAAATGAAAAAGAGATGGAGGGAATGAGAGGTTATGATGTTTCTATGATCTTCCAGGACCCCATGACCAGCCTTAACCCAGTTATGACTGTTGAAAAACAAATTGCTGAAGTTTATGAACTCCACGAAAATATTAAAGAAGCTGAGGCTCTTAAAAAGAGTCATGAAATCCTAGAACTTGTTGGTATTCCAGCTGCCCGTGGTAGTGAGTACCCTCACCAGTTTTCTGGAGGAATGAAGCAAAGAGTTGTTATAGCTATTGCTTTAGCGGGAAACCCCAAGCTTCTTATAGCAGATGAGCCTACAACAGCTCTGGATGTAACTATCCAGGCCCAGGTTCTAGATATGATGAAACATCTTAAGGAAGAATATAATACAGCCATGCTGATGATTACCCATGACCTGGGTATTGTTGCAGAAATTTGTGACAAGGTATCAGTAATCTATGCAGGTAGAATAGTGGAGCAGGGTAATCTTGTTGATATCTTTGATAACACTAGGCACCCCTACACAGAGGGACTCTTTAACTCTCTACCCAACCTTGCTGATAGGACTCAGAAGCTAAAGCCAATTAAAGGCCTTATGCCTGACCCCAGTGATTTACCTACTGGCTGTCCCTTCCATCCAAGGTGTGATTATGCTATGGATATTTGTAGCAAGGAAAAGCCACCTAGAGTTTTCAGAACTGAAGAGCACTATACAGAGTGCCACCTCTACAATGAAGCCAATATAAAGGAAGGTGGGGTGATTAAACGTGACTAGTCCACTTATTGAAGCTAAAAACTTAAAAAAATATTTCAAAACACCAAGAGGTATGCTCCATGCTGTTGATGATGTAAGCTTTACTATTGATAAAGGAAAAACCTTAGGTGTTGTTGGAGAGAGTGGTTGTGGAAAATCCACTACTGGAAGGGCTTTACTACGCCTTCTAGAACCAAATGGCGGTCAAATCCTTTTTGAGGGAAGGGACCTCGCCACTCTAAATAAAAAAGAAATGAGAGAAATGCGTAAGGAGCTCCAGATAATTTTCCAGGACCCCTTTGCTTCACTTAACCCTAGAAGAACCATTAGTGAAACCATCATGGAGCCTATGATAATCCATAAGATGTATGGTAGTAACAAGGAGCGCATGAAAAAGGTTCTTGAAATTATGGAGATAGTAGGACTTGCTGAGCGTCTGGTAAATGCTTACCCCCATGAGCTGGATGGAGGGCGTCGCCAGAGGATTGGAATTGCCAGAGCCTTAGCCTTAGAACCAAAGTTTATTGTATGTGATGAGCCTGTTTCTGCCCTTGACGTTTCTATTCAAGCACAGATACTAAACTTGCTACAAGATCTTCAGGATAAGATGGGACTTACTTATATGTTTATAACCCACGACTTATCGGTCGTAAATCACTTTTCTGATGATATCGCTGTTATGTATCTTGGTAAGATTATAGAAAAGGCCAGTGCAGATGATATTTTCCTTGACCCTTTGCATCCTTATACTGAGGCTCTCTTATCAGCTATCCCAGTTCCTGATATTCATTATAAGAGTGAGAGGATTCTGATAGAAGGTGAGATTACTTCACCTATTGAGCCGCCAGCGGCTTGTCGTTTTGCCAACCGCTGTCCTAAAGCCTTTGATAGATGCTTTAAGGAAGAACCTAAATTTTTGGAAATTAAGCCCCAACACTGGGTTGCATGTTTCCTTTACGATGAAGAGAAAGAAAGCTAGGGGTAACCCTGGCTTTTTTTGAGGAGAAATTTATGAAATTAATTAAGAATGTAAAAATATACACAGGAACTGGAGTAAGCCTAGACGGGGCTTCAATCCTCTTTGATGAAAAGATTTTAGCCTATGGTCAGGATATAAAAACACCTGAAGGAACTGATATTATCGATGGCAGTGGACTTGTTTTAACACCTGGACTAATTGACCCCCATACCCATATTTGTAACTTCCAGGGTAGATCTACCCTTCCTGATGTCAAAGATGGCAATGAATACTCATCTCCTGTTACTCCCTATGTTAGGGCTCTTGATGCAGTAAATCCAGAAGATGTGGCTGTGGCTAGAACTAGGCAGGCGGGATTTACTACAGTTTTTACAACTCCTGGCTCTGCAAATGTTGTTGGGGGAATAGGCTGTGCCATTAAACTTAGAGGTAAAACAGCTCTGGATATGCATATTCCTGGTACTGATATGATGAAGATGGCTCTAGGTGAAAATCCAAAGAGGTTTTTTGGCCTCCAACAGAAGTTACCCGTTACTAGAATGGGTGTAGCGGGCCTACTTAGAAAAACTCTTTTTGAAGCCAAGGTTTACAGCGATGAGCTTCTTGCCTATGAGAGGGGAGAGGGAAAGAAACCTGCTCCTGATTTTGAGAAAGATCCCTTGGTGCCAGTTGTTAGGGGGCAGATGAGATGCAGGATCCATGCCCATAGGGCAGATGATATAGTTACTGCCACTAGAATTGCCAAGGAGTTTGGACTTGATTATGTTGTGGAGCATGTTACAGAAGGTTATAAGATTAAAGACTATTTGGCTAAGGAACAGGTTAAGTGTGTTGTGGGACCAACCACCCTTTCACCTCAAAAGCTTGAGCTCTGGGATATCTCGCTAGATAACGCAAAAGAGCTTAGTGAGGCTGGGGTAAGCCTGGCTTTAACAGAGGATACCGACTATAATACCTGGCAGCTTCTTATGCATATTGGGCTTCTAGTCAAAAGAGGCCTTGATTGGAATGTTGCCTTAGCTGGTGTTACCCTTGAAGCTGCTAAGATAATACAACTGGATCATAGGCTAGGTAGTATTGAAGTTGGCAAGGATGCTGATTTTGCTGTATTTGATGGAGATCCCTTCTCTAATTATACTAGCTGTCAAATGACAGTAATTGACGGGGAGGTCTATACTGATTAAGAAAACTATGTTATAATTGTAATTGATTATAGACATAATAAGGAGGATTTCATGAAAACCGTAAAAGATGTATTCGAAGCCATTTGTGGTTTTGAAGAAAGAGTTGGAAAGTTCTATGACAGCATTAGCGATGAGGTCAGAGGAGGATATGGTAAGTTCTTTGAAAAGCTTGCTGCAGATGAGTATCGTCATGCCAAGATTTACACTAGACTAGGTGAGATGGCCTCTGAAAACGAAACTGTTATTCTATCAGATGAGGACGCAGAGTACATTAAGAATATGTTTGATAACTCAGTTATTGGAGAAAATTTTGATTTTGATAAATTCTCCAAAATAAGAGATAAGTGGCAAGTCTTAGATATTGCAGAGCGCGTTGAAAGAGAAGCCACCGGCTATGTTCAAGATGTAATGGGTTTCTTCCCAGATTTCGCTCCAGATGAAGTCAAGATTCTTCTAAAAGAAGAAAGAGAACACCTCAAGATGATTCTTGAAAAGAAAAATCAAATGTCCTCAGGATTTTTAGGACTCTAAGTTTTTTAAGCAGCTCCGGCTGCTTCTTTTTATTTATAGGATATTTTTTTCATTTATTTATCTGATTCTGCTCTTATTTCTATTGCCAAGGTACCCGGGCTATGATAACATCTATATGTTATGGGAGGAGGTAAAAGATGAGTACAATGTCAATAATATTTACAATCATATTCTTATTAGCAAGTCTCGTTTTAATTGTCAGCGTTTTAATGCAATCTGGAAAATCCGCAGGACTTTCTGGTTCCATTGGAGGAGGTGCTGAGCAGCTTTTTGGAAAGCAAAAAGCGAGAAGTTTAGATGCTATGTTTGAAAAAATGACAACTGCTGCTGCTGTTGTTTTTATGTTGAGTGCAATAATTTTAATGGTATTACAAAAGTATAATTAATCGTGAGGTAAAGAAATGATGGACTTACTGCCAATTATTACTGGGCTTATTGCCCTCGCATTTACCTATTACTTGATTGCTACAAAAATCAATCCCGTGGATACAGGCACCGATAGGATGGGAGAAATCTCAGGCTATATCGCTGATGGTGCCATGGCTTTTATCCGCAGGGAGTATATGTATATTGCGATTTTCTCTGTTACATTACTTATTTTATTAGCTATTGGTATAAATTATCAAACTGCCGTTGCCTTTGCTATTGGAACTATTCTTTCAGCTTTAGCTGGCTTCATAGGAATGCGTATCTCAACTAGAGCTAATGTTAGAACAGCTTCAGCAGCTATGAGCAGTGGTATGAACAAGGCCCTAAGCGTTGCCTTTGGTGGCGGGGCTGTTATGGGAATGAGTGTTGTAGGCCTTGGCTTTCTAGGAGTTGGGCTTGTACTTTTTATCTTCCCGGGTCGCTATGATATTATAACTGGTTATAGCTTAGGAGCTTCTTCAATTGCTCTTTTTGCCAGGGTTGGCGGTGGTATCTATACCAAGGCCGCTGACGTTGGTGCTGACCTTGTTGGTAAGGTTGAAGCAGGTATCCCTGAGGATGACCCAAGAAATCCTGCTACTATCGCTGATAATGTTGGCGATAATGTTGGAGACGTTGCTGGTATGGGAGCCGACCTTTTTGAATCCTATGTTGGAAGTATTGTTGCTTCCCTGACACTGGGAGTTAGCCTGAATGTTGCAGGAGCCGTTGAGTTTCCATTAGTTTTAGCAGCAGTAGGTATTATAGCTGCCATGATAGGGACCTTTTTTGTTAAGGGTGGTGAGGACTCGAATCCGCAAAAGGCACTTACAATGGCTACTTATGTAAGTAGTATTGTTGTTGCTGCTGCCGCACTATTCTTTAGTACTCATTATTTTGGTAGTATGAATGCTGCCTTTGCTATTATTGCTGGTCTTGTATCTGGACTTTTAATTGGACAGATAACTGAGATTTATACTTCAGCTGATTATAAGCATGTTAAGGAAATTGCTAACCAGTCACAAACCGGCCCAGCAACAACTATTATATCAGGTCTTGCTGTTGGTATGCTCTCAACTGCCCTTCCAATAGTCTTTATCTCAGCTGCTATTCTTATAGCCTTCCATTTCCAAGGTCTATATGGTATTGCACTTGCAGCTCTTGGAATGCTAAGTACTGCCGGTATTACAGTTGCAGTTGACGCCTATGGCCCAATTGCTGATAATGCTGGTGGAATTGCTGAGATGTGCGAGCTTCCAGAAGAGGTCCGCGAGATTACTGATAAACTTGACTCCGTAGGAAATACAACTGCAGCTATTGGTAAAGGCTTTGCCATTGGCTCAGCTGCCCTTACAGCCCTAGGACTTTTTGCATCCTATGCCGAATCGGTTGGACTTACTAGTATTGATATACTGAATCCTAAGGTTACAGTTGGCCTATTTATTGGCGGTACCTTACCCTTTGTTTTCTCAGCCCTAACCATGAATTCAGTTGGTAAAGCAGCCAACCACATGATAGAAGAAGTTCGTCGTCAGTTTAGAGAAATCCCTGGTATTATGGAGTACAAGGCTACTCCTGACTACGCCCGCTGCGTTGATATCTCCACAGCTGCTGCTCTTAAGGAAATGATCCTTCCAGGAGTTATGGCAGTTGTAGTACCCCTTGTTGTGGGTAAATTCATGGGTGCAGCTGCTCTTGGTGGTCTACTGGCAGGTTCACTTGTAACTGGAGTTCTAATGGCAATCTTTATGTCAAACTCTGGTGGAGCCTGGGACAACGCTAAGAAGTATATTGAAGAAGGCCACTATGGTGGCAAGGGTTCAGAAGCCCATATGGCTGGAGTTGTTGGAGACACTGTTGGTGACCCTTTCAAGGATACATCTGGTCCTTCTCTAAATATTCTTATTAAATTAATGACTGTTGTAGCATTGGTTTTCGCTTCAATATTCTAATAAAAAACCCTTCGGGGTTTTTTTATTGACTAGAATCCACTATTAGAGTAGACTTTTTTATAGTGCTCAAGTTAAGAAGAGGTGAATAATAATATGAATATAATTGTCTTTGCTGGCTCGGCTGAGGCCAGAAAATGGATTAACCAAAGTAGAAGAAAGGGTTATGATCTTTGGGTATTTTTGAATTCTCCTGCGGGTAGGGAACTCCTTCCTGAGGAGGATGATAAGCTGAGGGTTTTTGAAGAAAAGGAAACTAAAAGCCAGACCATGGAGATGTTTCCTGATAAGGCGCTAGCCCTAATAGATGGGACTCATCCCTATGATAAAACTAAAAGTAGAGTCCTAGCTCAGATGGCTGAAGAGATAGGGGCCAAATATATTAGGCTTTTGGCAGAGGAGAAAATTCCTGCTGGAGTCTGGGTATTTTCCGAGCTTGAAGAGGCTAGGAAGCATTTAGAAGAATCCAAGGGAAATATCCTAATTACCACTGGTATGCAGAGTATTGAGGGCTTAGTCAGTCCAAAAATTCATTTGAGGGCCTATGTTAGGATTGAGCCAAGAGTAGAGAATATTGAAAAAATCAGGGAGCTGGGCCTGGGCTATAAGCAGATCCTGGCCCTATGTGGGCCCTTTAGTCAGGAGATGAACCAGGCTATGATTAACCAGTATAAGATAACTACTCTAGTCACAGAAGAAAGTGGTCTACAAGAAGCGGTAGAAGAAAAAGCCTTTGCAGCCCTTAAAAATGGTGTTGAATTGGTGGTGATTAGGGACTTAAATAAAGAAGGCCTCTATTTAGATCAGATAGATGGCCATTTAGAGGGACTTTTATAAATCCTTATCTTTAAGGCTGGCTAACCACTTAGCTAGTTTAGTTGAAACAAGGATATCTATAAGAGCCAAAGCAAGAGCTATTATAAAATAAAGTTTAGCAGAGTTTGAGGAAATAAGCTGGTATTTTTCTAGGAAAAAAAGGAACCAAAAAATTATGAAAACAACTAGGCTATCAATAATTATATTTTGAATTGGGTTCTTTGCCATGGCTACCTCCTAGAAGTATTTTACCATAGATGGATAGAGGAGTTGACATGTTTCCTAGTTATGATGAAATAGGACATATCTTAGATGAGCTGGCAGAGGAGCTACCTGCTGTATTTTTTAATGAACTCAATCTAGGTATAGTCCTAGTTGAAACAACTAAATACCATCATGAGGCCAGGAGTGAGGAGCTTGTAATCTTGGGTGAATACTCAAGAAGCCGCTTGGGTAGACAGATTAAGATTTATTATGGATCCTTTAAGAAGCTTTATGGACACCTGGATAGGCAGGACCTAGTTGAAAAACTGAGGGATACTCTGCGCCATGAGTTTACCCATCATATTCAGGACCTTGCAGGTAATAAGGATCTTGAGATTGAAGATGAAATCAAGTTAGAAAAATGGAGGAAGGGAAATAAGGATGGATACTAGTAGGATAGAAAAACTAACTAATGCCTTTGGACCAGCAGGCTTTGAAACAGAGGTGGCTAGATTAATACCTAATATTTATAAGGGTAGTAAGAAGCTTGAAGCTGATACTATGAACAATGTATTTATTGGCCTAAAAGGGGAGAAGAAAAAACTCAGAATTATGTTAGATGCCCACATAGATGAAGTGGGTTTTATGGTTAGCTATGTTCATGATAATGGAATGCTGGGCCTCCACGCTTTAGGAGGCTGGGTAGAGCATAACCTGCCATCTCAAATATTTTTGATTAGAAATGATAAAGGGGAATATATTAGAGGGGTTGTGGCATCAAAGCCTCCCCATTTTATGAGTGAAGAAGAAAGAAGTAGGGGCCTTAAACTGGACCACCTAGTTGTAGATTTAGGAGTAAGTAGTGCTGATGAGGTTAGAGAGCTAGGCATTGGAATAGGCAGTCCCATGGTTCCTGAAGTCGCTTTTAAAGCTTTCCCCGAGAGAAACCTTTTAATGGGAAAGGCCTTTGACTGTAGACTAGGAGTGGCTGCTTTACTTGAAGTAATTGAGACTATAGAGGAATTGAACCTAGACCTTGAGGTTGTAGGCTCATTATCTAGTCAAGAAGAAGGGGGCCTTAGAGGGGCTCAGGTAAGTGCGAGAAGAATAGAGCCTGACCTAGCCCTAGTATTTGAAGGTTGTCCTGCAGATGATAGCTTTCTGGCTCCTCCTGAAGCCCAGACCCTACTCCATCATGGCCCTATGCTACGCCATGTAGACAGGGGGATGTTAACCCATCCGGGTTTTCAGAGTTTTGCGCTTGGGATTGCTAGAAAGCAGGATATTGCATGCCAGGAGGCTGTTAGGAGTGGGGGCTCTACAAATGGCTCTCCAATACATCTCTCAAATGCCGGGGTACCAACCATTGTTTTAGGAATACCTGTTAGATATATTCATTCCCACTATGGCTATGCTTCTATGAAGGATTATGGGGCTACTGTTGAACTGGCTATAGAAATTCTTAAGGCTATAAATGAAGAGGTTTACCAGTCATTTAAGCCCTTCTAGTAAATAAAGACCCTTAGTGGGTCTTTATTATATTACTAGGTAGATTAGGAAGGATCCTGCACCTGTTAGGATTAGGAGTTTCATGGGGGATATCTTCTTTGTTCTGAGGAGGTAGACCTGAGTAAAAAAGGCTAGAACTTTAAAGACATTAAGCTCCTCGTCCTGGAGAAGAGCTACCTCTATTAAACTAAAGGCGGCAGAAGTTATTAGGGCAATAACTGCGGGCCTAAGTCCATAGAGAATTTTCTCCATTATCTTAACCCCGCCCCCCCTCTTATGGTAGAGGACTAGAGCAAGACTGGTTACTATGAACATGGAAGGAAGAACTGTTGAAAAGCTGGCTACAAGGGCTCCGGGTATGCCGGCTATTTTAATGCCTACAAAGGTTGCGGCATTAATGGCTAGGGGTCCAGGAGTCATCTCTGCAATAGTTACAATATCATAGAATTCCTTGGCTGTAAGCCAGGTGTTTTTTATCACCACCTGGTTTTTTATTAGAGGCAGGGCTGCATAGCCACCACCAACACTAAACATTCCTATTTGTAAGAAGGCCCAGAAAAGTTTAAGAAAAATCATTTTTTCCTCCAAATCCCTAAGGCTGCAAAAGATATAAGTAGGATATAGATGGGGAAATTATAGTAGAGGATCAATAATAGGGCAAAAAAAACTAAAAGAAAATCCCAGGGTAAAGCGTCTTTAGCTAGGGAGGTAAAGAGGTTTATTACTAGGTCGCTTATAATGGCTGCAACCGCAATTTGCATCCCCTTCATTATCATGGCTACCATCTGGCTTTCTATAAACTGTCTATAGACCATTGAGATTAGCCCTATTATGAAAAGGGGAGGCATGATGGCGCCAAGGGTTGCTACCAAGCTACCTGCAAAACCATGCAAGCGAAAGCCAAGAAGAATCCAAGCATTTACAGCAACTGCCCCTGGTGCACTTTGAGCTATGGCTGCTATGTCCATCATTTCTTCTTGTTTTAGGAGCTCAAGCTCTTCTACAAATTTTCTTTCCATCATGCCTATCATGACAAATCCGCCACCGAAGGTTATGGCGCTGAATTTGAGGGCTGTGGTAAAGATCTTCCACTTTGAGATTTTCATAAATCCTCCTTGATAATAGTATACAATAAATTAACATTTTTTGCACAAAGCTGGCGGTGTGATTTTGTGCCTGTCAAAAACCAACTTTTTTCAAAAATAAAAGTTATAGGATTTTTATGGGAAATTCAAGTTGTTGAGGATAGAAGACTGATATATTACGCAAACTATAAAAAAACAGTTATAAATGTGACTGGGCCATATATAGGTGAAAAAATCTATATAAAGACTCTGTATGATGATTTTTTTTAGTCAATTACAGGCTAAAATATTATGTATTTGTTGGGATTTATGGGCCTGATTAAGCTATGATTCCTGGACATTTATGCTATACTTAGACTGTTAGATAATAGCGCCTATTTATGTCTATAAGGAGTGTAAATGAAGATTCTAACCAATAACCCTTGGGTAAAAGAGAAGTATAAAAATAAATATGAGATTCATTTTGCCGATGTGGGTTATTTGGAACTTCTGGAGCTAGTGAGGGATGGGATACATCAAGGAGACAGGCTACTTAGTCATCCACTAAGTGGTAGTGTTAAACCCAATGAGACTCCCTTTAAGTCGGTTCTTGTTGAGGAGGATAGGGGAGAGATAGATATGGACTCCCTTCTAATTATTGAAGATGCCTTAGTTATGGCAAGGAATCTTATGAAAAACCCCAAGCTGTTTCTGGAAGATGATCAGCGAATGAATGACTGCCGGATGATTGATCTCTCTTTAATCGATAGTGCGCTTGAAAAATGAAAGGATAGGATAAGGATTTATGAGCAAAATTCACGACTTAATTATCGTCGGAGCTGGACCTGCAGGACTTTCAGCAGCCCTTTACGCTGGACGTGCAAAACTTGACACAGTTCTTCTTGAAAAAGAGAAGGCTGGCGGACAAATTGTTACAACCGATGAAATTGAAAACTATCCTGGTTCACCCCAGGATGAGACCGGACCAAAACTAATTGGCCGAATGGTAGAACAAGTTAGCCACTTTGGCGTTGACCTTCGTTATGAAGAAGTAACTAGCCTCGAGCTAAATGAAAAAGTTAAAAAAGTTAAAACCAATAAGGGAGAGTATGAAGCTAAGGCTGTTATTCTTGCTACTGGTGCTGTTCCCCGTAAGCTTGATGTTCCTGGCGAAAAAGAGTTTACTGGTAGAGGCGTTAGCTACTGTGCAACATGTGATGCTGCCTTCTATGAAGATTTAGAAATCTACGTAATTGGCGGTGGAGACACTGCAGTAGAAGAAGCAATCTACCTAACAAAATTTGCTCGTAAAGTCCATGTTGTTCATAGACGTGACGAACTTCGCGCCGCAAAATCTATTCAAGAGAAAGCCTTTGCCAATGAAAAAATTGATTTTATTTGGAATAGCGTTGTAAAGGAAATTAGTGGCGAAGAAGGCGTTGTTGATAGGATGGTCCTTCACAACCGTGTGACCGGTGAAGATACTGAGTACCTAGCAGATGAAGATGATGGTATCTTTGGTGTTTTTGTCCAAGTTGGCTACCTTCCAGCAACCTCAACCTTTAATAGCTCAATCAATTTAGATGAGGGCGGATACATCAAGGCTAATGAAGAACTAGCTACCAATGTTGAAGGAGTATTTGCTGCTGGAGATATCCGTGGTAAGATTTTACGTCAAGTAGTAACTGCTGCCAGTGATGGCGCTGTAGCTGCCATACAGGCAGAAAAATATATAGAAAATAATTTTTAGGAGGGAAGATGTTAGAACTAGATAAAAAGAACTTTAATGCTGAAGTCAAAGAAGTTGAAGGTCCTGTACTAGTTGATTTCTGGGGACAAAGCTGTGAGCCATGTAAGGCACTTATGCCTCACATTCACGCACTAGAAGAAAAGTATGGTGACAAGATTAAATTTGCATCCTTTGACATTGGAAAAGGACGTCGCGTTGCCATGGCTGAAGGTGTTGCTGGTCTACCAGCTATCTACATCTATAAAGATGGTGTGATGGTTGAAGATTTAAGAGGCGATGCTGCAACAGCTACTTCTGTTGAAGAACTAATTAAAAAATATATCTAATCTTATGAAAGGAGGTGGGCAATGCAACTTGAATTAGGCAATATCTTTATTAAAGATGTTCAGTTTGCAGATACGACCCACGTAAAGGATGGTGTTCTCTTTGTTAACAAAGAAGAACTAAAGGCACTTATCCTTGAAGACGAACACATTACTGATGTTCAAATCGACCTAGCTAGACCAGGGGAGAGCGTAAGAATAACTCCTGTCAAGGACGTTATCGAGCCCAGAGTTAAGGTTGAAGGCGCTGGCGGAATTTTCCCCGGTGTTATCAACAAGGTCAATCAAGTTGGTTCAGGTAGAACCCACGTACTAAAAGGCGCTGCCGTAGTAACTGCTGGAAGAATTGTTGGTTTCCAAGAAGGAATTATCGACATGACAGGGCCAGGTGCTGAATACACCCCCTTCTCAAAACTAAACAACGTTGTTGTCACAATGGATGTTAAGCCTGAGATTCTACAACACGCCCATGAAGAAATCCTTCGTCTTGCTGGTTTCAAGGCTGCCCTCTACCTTGGCGAAGCTGCTAAGGAAGTAGAACCAGATGAAGTAAAGGTTTACGAGACCCTACCTCTACTACAGCAGGTAGCTCAGTATCCTGATCTTCCCAAGGTTGCCTATGTACAAATGCTCCAGTCCCAAGGACTGCTGCATGACACCTATGTTTATGGTGTTGATGCCAAGAAAACCCTTTCAACTTTTATTTATCCGACAGAAATTATGGATGGCGCTATTGTTAGCGGTAACTGTGTTTCTGCCTGTGATAAAAATACAACCTACCACCACTTGAATAATCCAGTGGTAGCAGACTTGTATGAAAAGCACGGTAAAGAACTAAACTTTGTTGGTGTTATAATCACCAATGAAAACGTTTATCTTGCTGACAAAATCCGCTCCTCTGACTGGGCTAGCAAACTAGCTGAGTACTTAGGAGTTGATGGAGTCGTTATCTCTCAAGAAGGCTTTGGTAACCCCGACACTGACCTAATCATGAACTGTGTAAAGATTGAAGATAAAGGAATTAAAACCGTTATCATTACAGACGAATACGCAGGCCGTGATGGTGCAAGCCAGTCTCTGGCTGACGCCGATGCTAAGGCTAACGCCGTTGTTACAGGAGGAAATGCTAACGAAGTAATCGAGCTACCTCCTATGGACAAAATCATCGGTGATGTATCCTACGCTGATGTTATTGCTGGTGGATTTGATGGCAGTTTACGTAAAGATGGAAGCATTTTGGTTGAGCTTCAAGCTATTACAGGCGCCACCAATGAACTTGGCTTTAATAGCATGAGTGCTAAGGGATACTAGAAAAAAATCAAATTAAAATTTTCAAATAAGAAAGGAAGACAAAGATGAGCCTATATGATGGAAAAAAAGTCATTCTCATCGGCGATAGAGATGGTGTCCCAGCTCCCGCCATGGAAGAATGTTTAAAGTCCACATCTGCCGAAGTAGTCTTTGCAGCCACTGAATGTTTTGTGTGAACCGCTGCCGGCGCTATGGACCTGGAGAATCAAAGAAGAGTATTAGATCTTACCAATGAATACGGAGCTGAGAACGTAGTTGTCGTTCTTGGTGCTGCTGAAGGTGAAGCTGCTGGACTAGCTGCTGAAACCGTTACAGCAGGAGATCCAACCTTCGCAGGTCCCTTAGCTGGAGTCCAGTTAGGACTTAGAGTTTACCATTGCTGCGAACCAGAATTCAAAAACGAAGTTGACGCTGATGTTTATGATGAGCAAATTGGCATGATGGAAATGGTTTTAGATGTTGATGATATCATTGAAGAAATGACAGCCATTAGATCAGAATTCACCAAATTCTAGAAAGCATTAGGAGAGAGATATGAGCAAGATTAAGGTTGTACACTACATCAACCAATTCTTTGCAGGTATCGGAGGAGAGGAGCAAGCCCATATTGAACCCGAAATAAGGGAAGGCGCTGTGGGCCCAGGACTAGCTTTGAATGCTGGTCTAGGCGAAAATGCTGAAATCGTCGCTACTATTGTATGCGGTGACTCTTTTTACAACGAAAACCTGGAAAGTGCAAAAGAAACTATTCTAGAGATGATTAAGTCTCAAGATGCGGATCTATTTATTGCGGGTCCCGCCTTTAACGCTGGCCGTTATGGCGTTGCCTGTGGTGATATCACCACAGCAGTTCAAAATGAGCTGGGAATTCCTGCTCTTACAGGGATGTATATAGAGAACCCTGGCGCTGACATGTATAAGAAAGAAGTATACATAGTAGAAACTAGAGATAGTGCTGCTGGTATGCGTGATGCGGTTGGCAAAATGGTTCCCCTAGCCCTGAAATTAGTTAATAATGAAGAAATCGGAAGTCCTGAAGAAGAGCACTACTATCCAAGAGGAATTCGTAAGAATTTCTTTACAGAAAAACGCGGCTCTGCTCGTGCAGTTGAAATGCTGCTTCAAAAACTTAAAGGTGAGGAGTTCGAGACTGAGTTCCCCATGCCAAGTTTTGATAGAGTCGAACCAGCTGCTCCTCTTAAGAGTGTAAAGGAAGCAACTATTGCTATCGTTACATCCGGTGGTATTGTTCCAAAAGGAAATCCCGATCGCATTGAGTCATCTTCAGCCTCCAAGTATGGCGAGTATGACATTGATGGAGTTATGGATCTTACTGAGGCAACCTATGAGACAGCCCACGGTGGATTTGACCCTGTTTATGCAAACCTTGATGCAGACAGAGTTATCCCTGTAGATGTACTTCGTCAGTATGAAGAAGAAGGCAAAATTGGCAAGCTTCACCGCTACTACTACTCAACAGTAGGTAACGGAACAGCTGTTGCCAGTGCTAAGGCCTTCTCTGAAGAAATTGGTAAAAAACTAATTGAAGACGGTGTTGATGCTGTTATTTTAACCTCAACCTGAGGCACCTGTACACGTTGCGGTGCAACGATGGTTAAGGGAATTGAGGCCTATGGCATCCCTGTAGTACACATGTGTACTGTCGTTCCAATTTCACTGACTGTTGGAGCCAATAGAATTGTTCCAACAATTGCAATTCCTCACCCACTTGGTAATCCAAATCTGGATCAAGAAGAGGAACTAAATCTTAGAAGGAGACTGGTAGATAAAGCTCTAGCAGCTCTTGAAACTGAGATTGAGGAGCAAACAGTCTTTGAATAATAATAAAGGGGTGATAGAAATATCACCCCTTTTTATCACAATTTATTGAGGAGGAATAGATGTTCCCAGTTTTAAAAGCAGCTAGTTATATCCTGGCTCATACACCTGAAATGGTGCTTAATAACGGTACTACTCAAACTACCGAAAAAATTGTTAATCCTGAAAGTGAATATCTTAAGAAAGTTAGCTCTAGCCTACGTTCTTTTGATGAAGTAGTAAGCTATCCCCCTAACCAGTGCTATATTGGCAATATTACGCCAGATGAGCTTAAAGAAATGGGTATGCCCTGGGTTGGTAAGGCTGTAGAGGGAGCTAGTACTTTAGGTAAAAAGGGAGAAATTTATCCAGAAGACGTATTTATAGCAATGATTAAAGCTGCTGACGCTTTTGGTCTAGTTATTCTTGAAAAAGAATTTACTGAAGCTGTTCGCCCTAAACTTGAAGGTTATAAGATTAATGAGAAAATGAAAAATCTTCCTGCTGGTGTTGAACTAGCTAAGATTGAAGAAGAAATCGAAAAACGTGGCGCTGAAGCCCTTTTATTTGAAGGAAAAATCGTAGGTTGTGTTGAGCGTGCCCACGACATCGACGTTAACCTTAATGCCCATGTTATCTTTGAAAACCTTGTTGTTAAGGCTTCTGGAGCCATGGCTATGGAGAGACTCTTTACTCTTAATAATATCGACCCTAAAGATGTTGATTATGTTATTGAGTGCTCAGAAGAAGCCTGTGGTGATATGAACCAAAGAGGTGGGGGAAACTTCGCCAAGTCTATTGCAGAGATGACAGATTGTATGAATGCTACAGGTTCTGATACCCGTGGTTTCTGTGCTGCTCCTGCCCATACTCTTATTCAGGCTGCAGCCCTTGTAAAGGCTGGAGTTTATAAGAATGTAGTAATTGCAGCTGGTGGTGCAACTGCTAAACTTGGTATGAATGGCAAGAACCACGTTGAAAAGGGCTTACCTATCCTAGAGGATGCTGTGGCTGGTTTTGCAGCTTTAATATCTGAAAATGATGGTGTGAATCCAATTATTAGAACAGACATTGTTGGTGGCCATACCGTAGGTACTGGCTCATCACCCCAAAATGTTACTGGCGCTCTTACAACTTCAGTTCTTGATAAGGCTGGACTTAGCATTAAAGATATTGATAGATACTCTGTAGAAATGCAAAACCCAGATATTACCGTACCTGCTGGTGCTGGTGATGTCCCAACTGCTAACTACAAGATGATTGCAGCCCTTGGTGTAATGAGAAAAGACCTTGAGCGCAGTGAGATAAATGACTTTGTAGCAAATCATGGAATGGTGGGCTGGGCTCCAACACAGGGACATATTCCTTCAGGAGTTCCATACCTAGGATTTGCAATTGATGATATTACAAGTGGAAAAATTAACAGGGCTATGATCGTAGGTAAGGGTTCACTCTTCCTAGGACGTATGACTAACCTATTTGATGGAGTTTCCGTCGTAATAGAAAAGAACCCTGGCCTCCAAGAGGAAGAAGGAAGTATTTCCAAGGAGGAAATCCGCTCCATGGTAGCTGAAGCCATGAGAGACTTTGCAGCTTCCCTGAATCAATAGGAGGAAAGATGGAAAATCTAAAGGTTAAGGCAATTATTGGAGAAGTATTCGATGAGATTGCCACTGGTCTTGAGACAGGCCTTTTCCACGATAAGATTGCCCTAGGGCTTACTCTTTATGGATCTGAACTTGGTGTTGATAATCTTTTAAAAGGCGCTGAAAATTTCCAAAAAGATAATGCAGATGTGGAAGTAGTTCTGATTGGACCAAAGGTAGAGACAGATCTTACACTTGTTGAAGTGGAAAGCGAAGATGTGCAGTACAAAGTTATGGAAGAACTCCTTGATAGCGGAAGAATCCAGGGCTGTGTAACCATGCACTATAGCTTCCCTATAGGAGTATCCACTGTTGGAAGAACAGTAACTCCTGGCTTTGGTAAGAAGATGTATGTTGCAACAACCACAGGAACTAGCTCAGCCCACCGTAATGAAGCCATGGTGCTTAATGCCATTGCTGGAATTGTTTCGGCTAAGGCTGCTGGAAACCCCGATCCTTCAGTTGGTATTTTAAATGTCGATGGTGCCCGTACTGTTGAAAGAGCTCTAAGAGAACTCAGTGAAGGTGGCTATAAAATCAATTTTGCTGAGAGCGATAGGGCTGATGGCGGTACAGTAATGAGAGGAAATGACCTCTTAAGAGGAACACCAGATGTTATGGTAACTGATACCTTAACAGGTAACCTTCTTATGAAGACCTTCTCCTCCTTCCATACCGGCGGAAACTTTGAAGCTGTAGGTGATGGATATGGTCCTGGAATGGGACAAGGCTTTGATAGGCTGGTTCTAATTCTTTCTAGAGTAAGTGGTTCACCTGTTGTAACCAACGCTCTAGGCTATGCTAAGGACCTAGTTATAGGCAAGGTTAATGAGGTTGCTGAGGCTGAATATAAAAAGGCTAAGGCGGCTGGACTTGATACAATCCTAGAAGGACTTACTCAGTCTAAAGACAAGGCGGCAGCAGAAGAGGAAGTTACTGCTCCACCAGAGGAAGTAACTACTGGCGAGATTTCTGGAATAGACATTCTCGAACTAGAAGATGCTGTTAAAGTTCTTTGGAAGGAAGGCATTTATGCCTCTAGCGGCATGGGTTGCACAGGACCTATTGTAATGGTTAATGAAACTAAGGTAGGCGTTGCCATTCAAATCTTAACCGATGCTGGTTATATAGGATAGTGGAATAACTTAAAGGGACTCTGGTGAGTCCCTTTTAAAATACCTATATAACCTGGTAGGGTCTTTCATCTGGTAGGATCATTCTAACCTTGTCCTTAATTTTTTCTTTGTAAATGGGAAGAATTTCCGGATGCTCTGTAAAGTGCAGGGGGAAGAGTAGGGAGGGCCTGAGTATTTCTAGGGCTTGGTCTACTCCCGAATCATAATTTTCTCCCAGCCTGTAATCTACTGGGAAAAAGAGGATGTCAGGTTCTTTTTTAAAGACAGAAAGGTAGCTTAGAAAGTCCTCTTCCATGGCTCTTCTTTCCTCTTGGCTGTCCTCTGGCCAAATCCAGTTATTGAGGTCTCCCACATGGATCAGTCTTTTTCCTTCAACTCCAATTTCAAAAGATAGGCCTTGGTCAGTAGAGCCACTGGTCCTTATTGAGATGTCCTTATATAAATACTCATCTCCAGGGGCTAGGGGAATGGTCTTTTCATCTCTGTAATCAATTCCCTCCCATAGAAAAACCCAGTCAGCCATGGAGTGGATTTCTTTTGTATAGTGGTCCTCATGGCCATGGCTGACAAGAAAGATTATTTCCCTGTCCTTTCTTAGATTAATGGGGCCCCTAAAGTAGTCTATTATTATCTGGTATTTATCAGTAAGAATTTCATAGCAGCTATGGTAAATATAGTTTATTATCATAGTTTTTCTATCTCCTTTAAAAAGTAGGAAGAGGTAAGATCTGCTGCCATTTCAAAGTCTAGGATAGAAGGGCTAGTAAGTTTTACTCCATGGGGGCTGGCAGTTCTTTTAAACTGCTGGCTAATAAACCTAGAGAAAAACCTGGCTAGGTTGTCTTTTATTTCCTTAGGACTAAGCTGGGGGTAGAAACTTTCAAGGTTCTTATAGATTTCACCTAGATCTTTTTTCATTAAGAAATGGTAGAGGATAAGATCCACTATTTCATACTTGCCCACCTGCTCCTCTGTTTTTTGAATAATGGCTCCCTTTTCATCGGGAGGAAGAAGCTCAGGGCTTATGGGTCTACCTAGGATGTGAAGGAGGGATTTCTTTAAATCCTCCTCTGAATTACTAGCATACCAGAATATTAGATCCTTTATGAGGGTCTTGGGGATGGAGGCATTGATTCCATACATACTCATCTGGTCCCCGTTATAGGTTGACCAGCCCAGGGCTATTTCACTCATATCCCCTGTCCCTACCACCAGTCCATTGTACTTATTGGCCAGGTCCATAAGAATCTGGGTTCTCTCTCTGGCCTGGGAGTTTTCATAGACCAGATTCATGACTTTAGGGTCATGGTTTAAATCTCTAAAGTGCTGGAGGACAGCTGTATCTATGGAGATTACTTCTCCCTTAAAACCCAGGTATTTTAGGAAGTTTGTCGCAGAATCCATGGTGTCTTGAGAGGAACCAAAGCCTGGCATAACTATACAGTGGATATTTTCCAGGGGTAGGTCCATTAGCTCATGGGCTCTTTTAAGAGCTATTAAGGCCCAGGTTGAGTCAAGGCCCCCACTTATACCTATAACTGAGTGAGCAAGGCCTGTTCTAACAAGTTTATTTCCATAGGCTCTAGCTTGGAAGTCCAAAAGGGCCTGGTAGTCTCTACTTTTTCTTAGGAAGGGGTAGGGGCCTTCTATAGTGCTTATTACTTCTTTATAAGAATGGATTTTTAGTAAGCCTTTATTAAGCTTTACTTCTAGCCCGACCAGGCCTTGGTTCCATCTAGCAGACTCCTTAACATTACCACTAAAGTAGTACTCAGAACTGTGGATACCTCCAGATATGGAGTAGCTTTCAGGACAGCCTAGGTAAAGGCTGGGGCTAGTTGGAAACTCATAGCTTTGATAGGGGGTATTAAATTCATCATCTAAGTAGATGGATAGGTCAAATAGTTCTATATCTGTGACTTTGTCACTAGGGAAAAGCTGGGGATCACAAAAGATGGCCTCTTTGCTTTTAATAGGGTAATATCCTAAGACTCTATCACCTTCTAGGTAGGCCATAACAGAGAAAAGCCTATCGTCTATTTCTATGGGTAGGCCAATTAGGGCAGGCACTTTGGTGGATAGATTATTAAGGGCCTCTAAGCTGGCCGCAAGGATTGAGGGCTGCATATTTAAATCTCCTAGTCCATCACCAGTTAGGCTTAGGGCAGGGAAAATAATAAGCTGACCATCCTGACCTTGGTCTAGGAGTTTTTGGATTATAGGACCATTTTCAAGGGGGGAAGCCAGTTTAATACTTGGAAAGGCTAGGTATAATTTTTTCTTCATAGTTACCTCCAAACCTATTATACCAAGGCTAAGGAATATTTCATCAAAAATGCTATATTAAAAGAGAGGGAGGGACTATGAGAGTATTTTTGGCTTTAGATATAAGTGAAAACTGGAAAAGGGAAATATTTGAGGTTCAAAACCAGCTTCTAAAGAAGGCTTTTAGGGCCAGGCCCATAGCTAGGGAAAACCTCCATTTAACCATGCAGTTTATAGGGGATATTAGTGACCCTGTAAGCCTTATCCATGTTTTAGATGAACTTCCACTTAATGGGATTAAACTTCTACCAAGGGGGCTAGCCTCCTTTAAGAGACCCAGGGAGGAGCTTGTTTACTTGGAACTCGAAGAGACTAGGGAACTTTTAGAGTTTAATAAGCAGGTAAGGCGAGCCTTAGATAGTATTGGTCAAGTCTATGATAAAAAGAAATTCCTGCCCCATATAAGTATCATGAGGGGAGTGGAGTTTGAGGAGGGCTTTAGTCTTGAACAGGTGGATATTAACCTTGATAGTTTGGAAGTAAAGAGCCTTAAGCTTTATGAGTCTAAGCTGGGGCCCAGAGGGGCTAGTTATAGAGTAATAAAGAGTTTTGACTTAATTTGAGAAATATGTTTGAAGGGCTCCTAGCTGAGAATAAATATAGTAGAGCAGGCTAGAGGAGGTAGTTATGAAAAATTATGAAGCCGTGGGATGGGGCCAGCTCTCAAGTGAAGAGCAAGAGAAATTTCTTAGGGTAGCTTATGTTGACAAGGATGGATTGATGAGAAAACGGGCGGCTGCCTTGTACACTTTGAAAATGGTCTTTCTTGTATAGGTACTATTAGAAAAGACGGTGAGAAAATTATTATAGATATAGGTAAAGAGGCCAAGCTTTATAAAGAATAAATCCGCTGATTACAGCGGATAATTTTTTAGCATATTTACTTCTTCGGCGCTGAGCTCCCTAAGCTGGCCCAGTTCTAGATCTCCATCTAATTCTAGCCCTGCCAGTCTAATTCTCTCGAGATAGATAACCTCCTTGTCAAGGGCCTGAAACATTCTTTTGACCTGGTGGAACTTGCCCTCGGTTATGGTTAGCTCTGCCCTTGAAATTGGACCACTTTCTAGGATCTCAAGCTGGGCTGGAAGGCTGGTAAAGTCGTCTAGGTCTAGTCCCTGTGAAATCCTTTTTTTATCTTCTTCTGCAAGTTCTCCTCTTACTTCAACTAGATAGGTTTTGGGTACAGCCCTTTTGGGTGAACTAAGGCTATGGGAGAGGTGGCCATCATTGGTAATAATCATTAGGCCAAGTGTATCTAGGTCAAGTCTTCCAACGGGAAAAAGGTCCAGATGGCTATAGTCCTGGGGAACCAGTTCCATAATAGTGGGGTAGAGGTTGTCTACTTTAGCAGATACATAGCCTTGGGGTTTATTAAGCATAAGGTAGTAGAACTCTTGGTAGTGGATTTCCTTATTGCCAAGGCTGACTATATCTTCTTGGGGATTTACAATAAAGCCCGGATCTTTTATTACCTGACCATTTACTCTGATTTCTTCCTTTTTAATAAGTTTTTTTACTTCTTTTCTGGTTCCTAGGCCAGCTTTGACTAGGAGTTTATCTAGTCTTAAATTGTTCATATTTTTCCTTAAAAAAGACCTTGCTACCAAGGTCTAGACATTAAATCTAAAGAGGATTACATCTCCATCTTTAACAACATATTCCTTACCTTCTAGTCTTACAGCTCCAAGCTCCTTGGCCTTGACCATGGATCCTATCCTATTAAGCTCTTCATAGCTAATGGTCTCAGCTCTAATAAAACCTCTTTGTATGTCACTGTGGATCTTACCTGCTGCGTCAACGGCTTTAGTGCCCTTCATAATGGTCCAGGCCTTTGTTTCTGTGGGTCCTGCGGTAATAAAGCTGATGAGATTTAAAAGGGCGTAACTGGCCCTAATAAGCCTATCAAGTCCTGAGCTTTCAAGGCCCATTTCTTTTAGGAAAAGCTCCTTATCCTCATCATCAAGGTCAGCAATTTCTTCTTCTATCTGGGCTGAAATAGGAAGGACTAGCTCCCCCTCTGCTTTAGCTATTGCCTCAACATCTTTTAGTGAAGCAGGATTTTGGTCCTCCATGGAGACGTTGGCCACATAGATAACTGGCTTTGAAGTTAGAAGCTGCATCTGTTCATAGATGGCAACCTCTTCTTTTTCTAGGGGGCAGGACTTGGCCCTTCTTTCATTTTCTAGGTGGGCAATTAGCTTTAGAATCAGATTATATTCTACTGCATAGGCCTTGTCTCCCTTAAGCTGTCTTTCAACTCTGGATTTTCTTCTTTCCAGGACCTCAAGGTCAGCCAGTATAAGTTCCATATTTATTATTTCAATATCCCTTTTGGGGTCAATTGTTGCTTCAACGTGGGTGACATTAGGATCTTCAAAGCACCTTACTACATGAAGGATGGCATCCACCTCTCTTATGTGAGAAAGAAACTTGTTGCCTAGTCCCTCTCCGTGGGAAGCTCCCTTGACTAGGCCCGCTATGTCAAAGAAAGTAACCTGTGCAGGAAGAATCTTTTCTGAGTTATAGAGTTTACTTAGAGATGCCAGCCTAGGATCTGGGACATCTACCACTCCCATGTTGGGGTCAATGGTGCAAAAAGGATAGTTGGCACTTTCTGCTCCGGCTTTGGTAATAGCATTAAACAGTGTACTCTTTCCAACATTTGGAAGTCCTACAATTCCTAATTTCATTTATAAAAGTCTCCTTAATAAAACGAGTAATAAAAGATTAATACAACCTTATTATTATAGCATTATTAGGAGTTAACAACAAGCTACCCTAAACCTACCGCTAATTTCGCTAGTGTTATTTGAGGTAATTGCGATGTATAGAGGCTTTGAATTTAAAGGCCTAGGTGAGTTGTTAAATACTTTTTCTACCAAAAAGCTCTGATTATACTGGAAAAAGGGTTCTTAAATAGGGTTTTCATAGATATTCCTACCACCTGTGTCACAGGAGAAATAAAACCTTAGTTTTACTTGAAAAATAAAAGAAAACTCGCGTTTCATGGTATAATGCTAGTGAAAGCTAAACAAGTACCCGAAAGGAGTTTTCTCATGAATAGTATACACCAAATTTCAATTTTTGACCA
>LFRM01074862.1_pt1 | contig 55816 bp, 63 predicted proteins | sample 618341 | NCBI WGS metagenome assembly LFRM01 (sample SAMN03654438, study PRJNA283298) | anaerobic digester metagenome | isolation source: pool of bioreactors CSTR01a, CSTR02a, and CSTR03a thermophilic anaerobic... | place: Denmark: Kgs. Lyngby | collected 2014-05-21 | reverse complement strand
CAGATGTGTATAAGAGACAGCGACGGAAAGGTTGCAACACATTTCGTTGTAAACAGCGGAGAGTGGCTTGTCCATAACGACAAGGTTACACGTGACCCGCACATCGAGCTTGAATTCAAGGACATTCCCACAATGAACGCGTTTTTCAAGGGCAAAATAGGCCCTGCCACGCTTCCTAAGATGAGGGGAGTCCTCAAGCACACGGGCGTTTTTGTATCGTTCATGCAGGTGCTGCTTAAAATGTCCTCGCTTCTGAGTGCGAAGCAGCCTCCGGAGGATGCCGAGTCCAAGGAGCTTATGGTTAAATGCTTCTTCTACCTTCTTTCGAGCGGCATAAGCCAGCTCAACAAGAACGGTCACGAGGGAGTTCACGGCTGGGCGGCTAAGAGCCCCGACCGCGTATACGCGTGGGCAGTTGACGGTTATCCTCAGATATCGGCATATCTCCGTATAAAGGCGGGCAAATCCCGTGCCGGCAGAGGCGAATACAAGCGCGCAATGCCTTTCTTTACGCTGCGCTTTAACAACCTTGACAGCGCCTTGGGTATTCTGCTTTCCACAGATGACATGCTCGCCTCAATGAAGGCAGGCAAGCTCATGATGGACGGCGCACCCGAATTCGGCGCGCAGATAGGCGAGTACATGATGCTCGTCGGAGCGCTCGCACAGGGCTGAGCGTAAAGCCAAAAACAGTCAGAGGAGCAGGGAAGCTTTCAAGTTTCCCTGCTCGTTTTGTCGGTTTTGAATGTCCGTACGGAAAAGGTGCCGGAGGATTTGCGGATAAGGTAATAATGCCGTAATGTGAATTCCCTTTTGCCTGTTCCGAATAATTAAATTCCGAAAATAAATTCCGGAACTTTTAAAAATTTTCCATTTACTGTTGACACCTCGGATTTTCCGTTGTATAATGACACAGTATACCGGAAAATTACCTCTGTGGTAATCGGAGGGAGGGAATGTAATGAGTCAGGTAAGAGTAAAAGAGAACGAGTCCCTTGACAGTGCCCTCAGGCGCTTCAAAAGGCAGACTTCCCGTGATGGTGTTATCCAGGAAGTTCGTAAAAGGGAGCATTATGAGAAGCCTTCTGTCAAAAGAAAGAAGAAGTCAGAGGCGGCTCGTAAGCGTAAGTTTTATTAAAAGTCATGAAGCGGGCAGAAGTGCCCGCTTCTGCTTTGTCCGGAAAGGAAAACCAAATGAAGGAATATTTACCTCGCTTCCATTTTCGCCGCATAACCGACATTACGCCGGAAATGCTTAAAAAAATGGGGGCATCCGCCGTGGGTGTGGACGCGGATAACACAATAATAATCGACAGCTCATATAAGCGCTTCATTCCCGGAGCGTGTGAGTGGATAAGCCGTATAAAGGCGTCGGGAATACCCGTAATACTTGTTTCAAACACTAACACATTTCGTGCAAAATGCATTTCAAAAAAAATAGGTACCGATTACATAGCGTTTTCAAAAAAACCGAAACCGGATGCCGTTCTCGAGGCGGCACACAGACTCGGAGTAAGCGTTGAGAATTTTGCAATGATAGGTGACCAGCTTTTTGCAGATGTGGAGGCCGCAAACCGTGCAGGTGCAATATCGGTGTTTGTGGATTTCTATAAAACGGAGACATGGACGTATGCGTATTATGCGCCTCGCCGTAAACGGGAGGCACAGGCGCTTGCCGAGCTTCAGGGAGGTCTGGCGTATGACGGATGACAACGAAAAAAGGCTTGCGGGTCTTGTTGAAAACCTGCCGGAGGGCGTGGATTGCGCATTGATATTTTCGCCGGAGAACCGTTTTTATTTTACGGGCTTCAACGCTTCGGACGGTGTGCTTATTGCCGGAGCAAACGGATGTGTTTTTCTTACCGACAGCCGCTATACGGAGGCGGCTCAGCGGTGTGTTACGGCGTGTGATGTAAGGCTGTTGAAGAAGCTTTCGCAGGAGCTTCCGGGCGAGCTGAAGGCATTCGGCTATGGCTGCGCGGCAATTGAGGCGCAGCACACCTCGATATCGGAATTAAAAAAAATAAAAGAAATTTTGCCCGGATTCCGCTTTGAGACAGAAGCGCTTGACGGCATAATAAACGACCTTCGCACGGTGAAATCCGACGGCGAAAAAGAGCTGATTGTCCTTGCTCAGAGGTGTGCGGAGAGGGCGTTTGAGCATATACTCGGGTTCATTAAGCCCGGCGTCACCGAGCGCGAGATTGCTCTGGAGCTTGATTATCACATGCTGAAGGACGGCGCTCAGGGGATATCCTTTGAGACCATAGCCGTCAGCGGCAAAAACTCCTCAATGCCGCACGGGGTTCCGTCGGATAAAAGGATTGAAAACGGAGATTTCGTAACCATGGATTTCGGTGCGGTAATCGGAGGCTATCACAGCGATATGACGCGAACTGTTGCCGTCGGTGCTGTGAGTGATGAGCAAAGGCATGTCTATGACACCGTGCTTGAGGCGCAGCTTGCCGCGATATCAGCTGTGAGAGACGGAGTTTCATGCGTTGACGCCGACGCGGCGGCGCGTGATGTGATAAAATCCGCCGGCTTCGGCGAGTTTTTCGGTCACGGAACCGGGCACGGGGTCGGCATTGAAATTCACGAGCAGCCGAGAGTGTCGTATACCTCGGATGAAATACTGCATTGCGGCAATGTGGTTACGGTTGAGCCGGGAATATATCTTCCCGGTCGCTTCGGCGTGAGAATTGAGGACATGGTTTCGGTTACGGCGGACGGCTGTGAAAATCTCACACTTGCGCCAAAACAGCTTATTGTATTGTAATCCCGAAAGTGATAGAATAAGTCTCGGAAATAATGTATTTCAGCGAAAAGAAAGGAAAGATAGCAATGCGTTCAACAGGAGTAACGGCAAGAGGAATAATCACCCCCATCTTCAAGCAGGGCGATGACCTTGTAAAAGAGGTCTGCGCTTCGCTCGTTGCGGCATCGGAAAACGAGGGCTTCCCCATTGAGGACGGAGACATTGTGGGTGTCACCGAGGCGGTGGTTGCAAGAACGCAGGGGAACTACGCAACCTGCGAGCAAATAGCCAAGGACCTGAAAAACAAGTTCGGCGGCAAGGATATGGGTATAATTTTCCCCATACTCAGCCGCAACCGCTTTGCCATACTTCTTAAAGCAATGGCCATGTCTACCGAGAAGCTGTATATTCAGCTCTCATACCCGACGGATGAGGTCGGCAACGGTCTTTTCAAAAAGGAGCTGCTTGATGACAAGGGCGTGAATCCCTATTCGGACAGCTTTAACGAGAAGGAATTCCGTGCGAAATTCGGATATGACACGGTGCATCCGTTTACAGGCGTGGACTATATAGAGTACTATAAGAGCTTCGGAAATAACATCGAGATAATCTTCTCGAATGACCCGGCTTACATACTCAATTACACAAAAAATGTGCTCAATTGCGACATACATTCGCGTTTCCGCACCCAGAAGCTTCTGAAGGCGGCGGGCGTTGAGCGCTCATTCCGCATGGATGAGATACTTACGCAAAGTATTGACGGCAGCGGCTTTAATCCGAGCTACGGCATACTCGGCTCAAACAAGGCTACCGAGGACAAGGTAAAGCTTTTCCCCAAGGATACCGATAAGTTTGTCGCAGACCTCTTTGCGGCAATCAAGGACGCAACCGGAAAATCCCTTGAGGTGCTCGTCTACGGAGACGGCGGCTTCAAGGACCCGGTAGGAGGAATATGGGAGCTTGCAGACCCGGTGGTTTCCCCCTCTCATACGGCGCGCCTTGCGGGAACTCCCAACGAGCTTAAAATGAAGTACTTTGCCGACAACGAGTTTGCGAGCCTTTCCGGTGACGCTCTCGCCGAGGCCATGCGTGAAAAGATAAAAGAGAAGGACGGCAGTCTGGTCGGCAACATGAACTCTCAGGGAACAACCCCGAGAAGACTTTCCGACCTTGTGGGCAGCCTTTGCGACCTCGTTTCCGGCAGCGGAGACCGGGGAACACCTGTGGTTTTCATCAAGGGCTACTTCACAAACTTTGCCACGGAATAACAGATGAAAAGATTTGTCTCATGGAATGTCAACGGCGTCCGTGCCGTGCTCGGCAAGGGTCTTGTTGACATAATAAAGCAGCTTGACGCCGACATTTTCTGTATGCAGGAAACAAAAATGCAGCAGGGGCAGGCGGTCGTGGACGTGCCCGGCTATCACCAGTATTGGAACTATGCGGAGCGCAAGGGCTATTCCGGAACAGCTGTGTTCACACGCGAGGAGCCTTTGAGCGTCAGTATGGGTATCGGAGTGCCGGAGGGTGATTCAGAGGGCAGGACGATAACGCTTGAATTTGACGGCTATTACTTTATAACCGTATACACCCCCAATGCCAAGGAGGACCTTTCAAGGCTTGCTTTTCGCGTGGAGTGGGAGAAAGCGTTCCGCGAGTATGTCTGTACGCTTTCCGAAAAGAAGCCTGTCGTATTTTGCGGTGACCTGAACGTCGCCCATAAGGAAATAGATTTGAAAAATCCGAAGCCGAACCGCGGCAAGGCGGGCTTTACCGACGAGGAGCGCGGCGAGATGACAAAGCTGCTCGACGCGGGCTTTACAGACACCTTCCGGTATTTTTATCCCGAGCTTGAGGGCGCGTATTCGTGGTGGTCCTACCGCTACAACGCGCGCGCAAACAATGCGGGATGGCGTATAGATTACTTTATAGTCTCCGATGCGCTTGTGCCGCGGCTTGTCTCTGCGTGCATACACCCCGAAATATTCGGCTCCGACCATTGTCCGGTGGAGCTTGTGATTGAGTGATATTATGTCTATTGTGACGGATGTACTTCTGAATACGCTCGGCGACGCTCTCACACTTGATGTGAGGGCTTGTGAGCGGTTTGAAATTTACGCGTCACTTCTCTCGCAGTGGAACAAAAAATTTAATCTGACCGCCATTACGGAGCCATCCGCGGTTGCCGTTAAGCACTTTGCGGACAGCCTTATGCTGCTGAAGTATATTGACGTGCCCCAAGGCGCAAAGCTTATAGATGTCGGTACAGGTGCGGGCTTTCCCGGGGTTGCGTTGCTCATAGCGCGAAACGACATAAAGCTTACCGCTATTGACGGAACCGGCAAAAAGCTTGATTTTGTAAGGATGCTGCTGAATGAACTGGGGCTTGATGCCGAGGTTGTGCATGTACGAGCGGAGGAGGCGGGGCAGTCCGCGGATTTTCGTGAAAAATTTGATGTTGCAACTGCGCGCGCGGTAGCCTCTCTCAATGAGCTGTGCGAATACTGTATGCCCTTTGTGCGCATCGGCGGCACCTTTGCACCGATGAAGGGCGCCGCGGGCGAGGACGAGCTAAAGCTTGCAAGAGGTGCCTTAAAGCTGCTCGGAGGAGAAATCGCCGCCTGTGAATGCTTTAATTTGCCCGAATGCGGCGAAAGATGCGTAATAAACATAAAAAAGATTTCGCAAACTCCGCCAAGATATCCGCGTCCTTCGGCACAAATCGCAAAAAGACCGCTCTGATTGTGAAATAAAACGGCGAAAACGCTCATATTTCCACGAGCGAAAATACTTTACAATTTTCCTCCCGCATGCTATCCTGTATTCAAGACAACAGGACAAGCATCAGGGAGGTTTTTGTGTGCTTAAAGCATCGAACAAATTAAAGACGGGCGGACAAATAGTTCTTATTCCGCATGAGAGTATTGCACCGAATCCGAATCAGCCCCGACGCAGATTCGATTACGATGAGCTTGAGGGTCTTGCACAGTCCATACGCTCAAGCGGTATGCTCCAGCCGATAAATGTGCGTATGCTCGACCCGGAGCATTATGAGCTTATCTCCGGAGAACGCCGCCTCAGAGCCGCAAGGCTGGTGGGCATGTCGTGTGTGCCGTGCATAATAATGGAGGCAAGCGAGCAGAAATCCGCATTGTTTGCACTCATTGAAAACATACAGCGTGAGAATCTTGACTTTTTTGAGGAAGCAGTCGGTATAGAGCGGCTTATGTCCGAGTTTTCAATGAGCCAGGAGGAAATGGCGAAGAAGCTCGGCAAGTCGCAGTCGGCAATTTCAAACAAGCTTAGGCTTTTGCGCCTTACGGAGTCCATGCGTGAGCAGATAACCGCCGCGGGACTCACCGAGCGTCACGCCCGCGCACTTCTCAGGCTTGAGGACAACACACTTCGTGCGAGAGCTCTCGGAATAATGACGGAGCGGCATCTCAATGTGGCTGAAAGCGAAAAGCTTATAAATCAGATGCTGCGGCGTACGCACAGCGAAAAGAAGCCTCCTATAAAAGTGTTCAGGGATGTGCGTATATTCATAAACACGCTCAATCATGCGGTTGACACTATGCGGCGCGCCGGTATAGAGGCGGACTCTGCCAAAAGTGAAACCGAAGAATATATAGAGTATATCGTGCGTATTCCCAAGCCGGAGGACAAGGGCATAAGAGAGGTTCCTCCGCCGTCCTACGATGAGGTAGGATAAAACAGAAATATATACCGTATCCCCCATACGGCATATATCCATATCTTTCTCTTTCACACCCCACATCCACAGCAAAAGAGCCGGCGCGTAACAGCGTCGGCTCTTTTGCATATAATTTTTATATTTTATTTTTATTTTTGCTTTCCGCAATGCCCTCCGGCGTGTCGCGGTAGTATTGTGTGTATGTCTTTTTATGCGGAGTGTTTTTCCACAGCTCGTCCGCCTGAGGTGCCCATTCTGCGGCAAACTTATCACAGCGTGAGCACAGGGTTTCAACGTCCTCGGGAGCGAGAAGATTCGTCGATTTTGCACCGGTTTCATTTATCATGCGGCGCAAATATTCGGGATTTTCAAGCATCGGACAGGGACGCAGATGGTTGTCATTAAAGGGCTGATTGTGCCTGTATGCCTGAAACAGCGGATTTTGCAGCGCCTCAAGCAGGGTGTGAGTACGAATGTTTGAATCCGAAAAATGAATGAATACGCAAGGCTCGATATCACCGGCAGAGTTGACATGGAAATAGTTTCTGCCTCCGGCGATGCAGCCGCCCACAAATTCACCGTCATCCTGAAAATCAATGACGAACATGGGCTTGCCGGTTTTTGAGCTTCGCATACGCCTTACCCAAGAATACATAAATTTGCGCTGCGCGGGAGAGGGGATAAGCTCCGGGTCGGCACCCTGACCGACAGGCATATAGTTAAAATACCATGCGTATTTGCTGCCGAGAGATATCATTTTATCCATGAATTCATCCGAGGTTACAGCCTCAAGATTTTTACGCGTATAGCAAACGGAGATGCCGAACAGACATCTTTCCTCCTTGAGCAGCTCCATTGCCTTTATTACCTGTGAATACGAGCCTTCGCCTCTGCGGAAGTCGTTGCTTTCCTCTGTGCCTTCAATGGAGATGGCAAGACCGATATTTCCGACCCGCTTCATTTCGCGGCAGAAATCCCTGTCGATAAGAGTGGCGTTGGTGTATATTAAAAATCCGCAGTCGGGATTGTCCTCGCATATTTTTATGATATCTTTTTTGCGTATAAGCGGCTCACCGCCGGTGTACATATAGAAGTTCACTCCGAGAGCCTTGCCCTGAGTGATGATGCTTTGAAGCTCATCGTTTGTGAGACTTTGCTGGCGGTCATATTCCGCCGCCCAGCAGCCCTTGCATTTGAGATTGCATGCGCTTGTGGGGTCCATCAGGATAACCCACGGAATATTGCAATTGAGCTTTTCGCGGTTTGCACGTGCTTTTTTTGTTCCGCAATATGCCGCGTCGAAGCCGAGGGCAAGCAGCATTGTGCGAATAATGTTTTCATCAATGTCCGAAAGTATACTTTTTCCAAGGCGTGTGTATGTGTTTTCCGGGTCTGCCGCGCCCTGTTTTATTTTTTCAAAGTTATCGGACGGGAACATGCCCCCGAAAAGCTTTTCGGCTTTTCCCGCAAGCTTCTGAAAGTTTTCTTCCGGATTTTTCCCCACATATTTCAGCGTCCGGTTTATGGCAATCTGTGCGGCTTTTCGCTTGAATTTATAGTTTAAAGACAAAGCATGTGTCCCTCCCTTCATATAAAATACCCGCCTATAATAACATATCGGGCGTGGATTGTAAACCAAAAATTATTCTCTCACTTTTTTTGTGATTTACTCAAGCTTTTCGGCGATGTCTCTTGCAACGACTACTCCGGTAACGGAGGCCTGCATAAGTCCGCGTGTGATTCCCGCGCCGTCGCCGATGGCGTAAAAGCCGTCTATTGCTGTGCGGAAATTATTGTCAACCTCAATCTTTGAGGAATAGAACTTGACTTCAACACCGTAAAGCAGGGTGTTTTTTGAATAAAGCCCCGGCGCCACCTTGTCAAAGGCTTTAAGTGCCTCAATTATGCTCATGAGATGGCGGTGCGGAAGCACAAAGGACAGGTCGCCCGGCACCGCGGTCGTGAGGGTTGCGCGAGTGGTGGATTTTTTGAGCCTGGACGTGTCGGTGCGTCTGCCCATAAGCAGGTCGCCGAGACGCTGAACTATAATTCCTCCGCCGGTAAGCATGTTGCCGAGCTGAGCGATATATCTGCCGTATTCGGTGGGCTGATTGAAGGGCTGCGTGAATTTTGTTGAAACAAGCAGCGCGAAATTTGTGTTTTCGGTGTGCAGACTTTCGTCCGCATAGCTGTGACCGTTAACCACGGCGATGCTTGTGTCGAAGGTGTTGTTAAAGCCGGCGTTGTAATGCTCCTCGCTGACAATTCCTCCCGGATTCATGCAAAAGGTGCGAACCTTGTTTTCAAAGGTATCGGAATAATACACCATTTTAGCCTCATACAGGTGCTTGGTGAGATGGTCCATAACCGAGTTCGGAACCTCTACACGAACGCCGATATCGACCTCGTTGTTGCGGGTTTCAATACCGCTTTTACGGGCTATTCCGGTGAGCCATTCGGCTCCGCCTCTGCCCGGCGCGGCAACAACGAATCCGGCGGAAACCTCCTGAACGGAGCCGTCTTTGAGCGTGAGGGTTGCTCCGCAGACCTTTCCGTCGCGTATTACGGGGTCGGCGTGTGTGCGCTCAAGGAAGGTAAACCCTTCTATTGAGGAAAGATGGTCGTACATCGCCTTGAGACCCTTGTAGGCATACTCGGTGCCGAGATGTCTTACGGGGCAGGGCACCAGATGAATGTTGTATTTGCTGCACTCGTAGGCGATTTCCTCGGTTTTCTTGTCGTTAAGACCGAACACCTCAACAGGTGCTCCGAAGTCGAGATATATCGAATCGGTATACTTTATCAGCTCGCGCGCCTGTGATACGGAGAAATAGTCGGTAAGATTTCCCCCGACCTCCTCCGAAAGGGACAGCTTTCCGTCGGAAAACGCACCTGCTCCCGCCCAGCCGCTCATAATGTGGCAGGGATTACATCTTGCGCATACGCCGTTTTTGCGTGCGGGGCAGCGTCTGCTGTCGATATTTATGCCCTCGTCTACAATGAGCACCTTCAGCGAAGGCGGGCATTTTTTATAAAGCTCAAGAGCCGTGAATATTCCGGCGGGACCGGCTCCTATTATTATGATGTCGTAATTTTCCATGTTTATGACCGTTTCCTTCTCGGCGAGAAAGCCGGACGGGCTTTACACGCATCGCATATATTGTTTCGCAACTTATACATTATATACGAGTGAAAATGTTTTATCAAGTCATAAAGGACAAAACTGTAAAACTTTTTGGCGTTTTATTGACAAAAGACGAAGAGTTTGATAAGGTTGATAGAACGAGGTGATGATTACCGTGAAATTGCGGTTTTTTTCAATAAAAATATGCGGTGCCTTTTTGTGTATGCTTCTGTTGCTTGCTTTTTCAGCTCCGGCTGTGCTTGCCGCGGAGCAAAAGCTTCCCTTTGTGTATGAGGAAATATCGGATGGCAGACTCGAAATTACGAAGTGGACCGGAAACACATCCCTCACACTCGACATACCGTCTGATATAGACGGAAAAACCGTTGTGGGAATAGGCGTTCAGGCGTTTGAGAATTGTCGCAGCTTTTCCTCGCTCAATCTGCCGGACACGCTTGAGTACATAGGGCATTATGCCTTTCGCGGATGCACACGTTTGCGTACGCTGACCGTACCGGAGGGAGTAAAATCCATAAAAACGGGTGCTTTTTACGGCTGTACGGGTCTGTATTCCGTAAAGCTGCCGGATTCGTTAACACAGCTCGGCGAGGAGGCGTTTTACAACACCTATTGGTTCAATGACAAGCGGAACGGTCCTGTTTATGCGGACAAGGTTTTTTACACATATAAAGGCGGAATATCGCAGGATATAGGTATGGAAATTGCGCCGGAAACGGTTTGCATAGCCGACAGAGCCTTCGGCAACTGCGCCAAGCTCACCTCCGTAAAGCTTCCGGAAACACTCAAAAGTATAGGCTTTCTTGCCTTCTCCGGCTGCGAGGCTCTCGATGAAATCGTTTTTCCGTCGGGGCTTGAATCAATAGGCTCCTATGCCTTTATGAGCTGTACGGGAATAAAAGATATTTATCTTCCCGCATCGCTTGAAAGTATAGGCGATTTTGTTTTTGCGGGCTGTTCAAGGCTGGAACGCATAGCTGTTGAGCCAGAGAGTATGTTTTTTACAGATGTTGACGGCGTGCTTTACACAAAAGACATGAAAAGTCTCGTATGTATACCGGCTGATTATAAAGAGGTTTTCTTTACCGTTCCCGATGTAACAGAAAAGCTGTTTCCGGGAGCATGCCTTTCGGCAAAGCTTACGGATATTGAGGTTGCACAAACGGTTACGGATATCGGCGAGTACGCCTTCGGCTTCACGGTAGGCCGGGGAGATAATATGTTTACCGTATCCGAGGGCTTTTCAGTTCATTGCACAAAGGATTCCGCCGCATACGGCTTTTGCGCGGAAAACAATATAGTGTGTGTGCCGGATGCCGTATACACCGATGCTTCCACGGGCATAAAAATAATCGCCCCAATCGGGAGCGTTCCCGAAACGACGTCGTTGAAGGTTGAAAAAATCAAGAAGGGTAAGCTGTATTCCGCGGCGAAGAAAGCGGCGCTCTTACGCTCGGATATAAGCATATACGATTTGAATCTGACAGACGCGGGCAAGGAGGTTGTTCCGTCGGACACGGTGACGGTGCACATACCGTTACCGGAGGGCGTGAGCGCCGGCTCGTGCAGTCTTTACCGTATATCGGAAGGCGGCGCAAATCAGGTGCTTGTAAAAACACAGTATATAAACGGGGGACTTTCCTTTACAAGCCGTGTTCCGGGAAGCTACGTGCTGTATTGTGAAAATTTCTCCGCAGACACAGGCGGGACCGGGAATATCGGTATTGTGGCAGCTTCTCTGATTATAGCTGCAGCGCTTGCGGCTCCCGTGGTGCTTGTGACATTGAAAAAGAAAAAGGAGTCGGCTGATTAAATGCCGGCTCCTAATTTATTTTTACAGTGTATTTTTCAAGCAGCTCAACAGGATGGTAGGAAAGCTTTGAGGTTCGCAGTCCCTCATCTCCGGAGTCGTCCTCACGGTTTATATACACCGCTCCCTGATTTACGCACAGCTTGGCATATTCGTTTGAAAGCACCTGATAAGCACCCTGAAAATCCGTGTTTGCCTTCTCTATATGAACATATACGGTGTCACCGGTGCGTTCTCCGGCGGTAAAGCCGATAATCTTATTGTTTGCGCGAAGAACACCGGCAGACATCCCGTAAAGCTCAAAATTGTCCATAACCTCAAGCACGGCTTCCTGTTCGGCAATAGCTATCGGGGAGTCCTTTTGAGATACACGTGCATGCTCGCAGAGGAATTCACGCACCTCCGGCGCATCCTGAGGCGTAAAGAGGGAAAACGAAAAATCCGGGTATGCTCTTTTAAAGTGATTCATATGGTTGCGCTGACCGCTGAAGCGTCTGCCGGAAAAGCTTGCAAAATCCTCGGCAAGATACAGGTAATCGTACCAGTTTCTTTCGGGAACCGCCTGTATGTCCGGGAATTTATTTTTCAGAGCCGCCAGATCGGCAGCCGAAACAGTTGCGAAGTAAAGCTCGGAGGAGCATGAACGCGAGAAGTCATAAAGCATCGACAAGGCGCCGTCGAAGTCACCGCCCAACGGCAGCGAAAACGCAGGCTTGCCGTTGATGTGCATTATTCTGAAAATAAGTGAGCCGCAAGCGACAGTGTATTCCGTTTTAAAATAGTCTCGCCACATGAAGGTGCCTCCGACAGTGACGTCACAAAGCCTGTCGGGATTTTCAAGCATAAACGGACGAACAGTGGCAATGTCGCCGAGGGTCAGCTTTTTAAAATCCATAAAACCTCCGATTATTTGCGCCTGAAAAGATATGTGATAAAGAATACCGCGGAGCATATCAGTACGATTGTCGCGCCCGCCGAGGTGTCCGCGTAATACGCAAAGATAAGTCCGGAAATTCCGCATACGAGCGAAATCAGTACCGAAAACGCAAGATATTGGCGCGAATTTCTTGCAACGTTGCGCGCAGCTGCCGCGGGAAGAATGAGCAGCGAATTTATAAGCAGTACGCCTATCCATTTTATAGAGAGCATAACCACTACCGCAACGAGCACGACGAAAATGTTTTCTATAAGTGAGGTTTTCACTCCGCGGCTGGCGGCGAGCTCGCGGTTAATGCTGAGCAAGAGCAGCTTGTTGAAGATAAGCGCCCATACCGCAATTACCGCGACAAATGCTGCTGCCAGCATGGCGATTTCGGACGCGGATATGCTGAGGATATCACCTATTAGGTACTGCGAATATTTCTGAAAGCCGCCTCCGGCTGAAAGAATGACCAGTCCGAGCGCTATGGATGCCGAGGAAAAAACGCTTATTACCGTGTCCGAGGACGCGGTTTTTGCTTTTTTCACCTTCGCTATGATAAGTGCAAGCAGCACTCCGAAGGCGACCATCGAGATTATCTCGTTTTCAACGCCGAGCACAACGCCGAGAGCTACGCCCGTAAGCGCGGAATGTCCGAGCGCGTCGGAAAAGAACGCCATTTTATTGTTTACCGCCATGGTGCCGAGTATACCCAGCAGGGGAGCTATAAGCAGGATTGCAATGAAGGCATTCTTCATGAAATTATAGCCGAGCCAGTCGAACGGCAGCAGGGAGTCTAAAATTGAATACAAGGTGTTCATAAGTCCTCCCTATTCAAGCGCTCCGCCGGTGAAGGCGGTGCGGAATTCCTTTGATGAGTATACGTAATCGACATCGCCGTGACACAGCACCTGACGGTTTATCAGCAGAACCTTATCGGCGTGACGGCGGACAAGCTGAAGGTCGTGTGAGACCATGACAATGGACATGTGATAGTTTTTGCGAAGCTCGGATATGCTCTCGTAAAAGCGCTCGGAGCCGAGAGTATCAACTCCGGAAACCGGCTCATCGAGTATCAAAAGCTCCGGTACGGGGTAGAGGGCGCTTGCAAGCATGACTCGCTGCATTTCTCCGCCCGAAAGCTCGCCCAGACGCCGTGACGCAAGCTCGGCGGCTCCGACAGCCGCCAGCGCCTTTTCAACCTCGGCGCAAAGAGCCTTGGGTCGGCGCAGACATACCGGCTCACCCGTCCTTCCGCAAAGCAAAAAGTCCCTGACGCTGACCGGCGTGCTGCGGTCAAAGTCAAGGAATTGCGGAACATAGCCTATGGTGACACGTTCGAGGGTTTTGCCGTCATGTGATTCATAGGTTACGTTTCCGGAGTGGTGTATTTCGCCGAGTATTGCGCGCAGCAGAGTGGTTTTTCCGGCTCCGTTTACACCTATGAGCGCAGTAAGCTCACCGCAGTGGAGTTCAAAGGAGACGTCCCGGAGCAAAACGTCCGAGCCCTTTTTTACGGATATGTTGTTTACTTTGATTTTACACAGTCCGCAGCCGTTTGCCTCTGCCATCAGCCAATCGCCTCCACGAGAGTGTTGAAGTTTGCGCGCATAATATCCTCATAGGCGGTGAGAAGCTTCTCGCCGCTTGTAATCGGGTTAAGAGTATAAATTTTTGCACCTGTTTCATTGGCAAGAGTGGTAGCTGCCGAGCCGGAATATGCCGGCTCAACGAACAGGGCGGTAACGCCGTTGTCAAGTATGGTTTTTGTAAGCTCGGCAAGCTTGGCCGTTGTGGGGTCTCCGCCTTCATCACTTTCTATGCTTTCGATTACATTCAATGAAAACTCCGATGCGAGATAATCGTAGGCCTCATGGAAGGTGATTATCGGCTTTGTGTGTATTTTTTCAGCCATCGGCTCAAGCTCGGCTATGAGAGCCGAGAGCCTTGCAACGTACGCGGCGCGGTTGGCTTCGATTTTATCTGTGCTTTCCGGGAGCAGTGTTTTAAGCGAGGAGGCGATGTTGTTGACCTGTATTATAGCGTTGTCGATTGACATCCATATATGAGAGTTGGAATGGGTTTGGTCTGAGTGCGGCAAAAGGTCACCCTCGTGAATTACGGGAATATTCTCCGAGGAGTCAACGGTTTTCAGCTTGGGGAACTGTTCGAGTACCTTTGAAATGAAGCCGTTCTCCATTCCCGCCCCGTTCATGACGAACAAATCCGCATTGCTGAGCAGCTTCATATCTTTTGTCGTCAGCTGATAGTCGTGCAGACAGCCGGAGGTGTTCTGCTCACTCATGTTTGAAACGCTCACGTTTTCAACGCCGTCGGTGAGGTTGATGGTGAAAATATATACCGGATAAAATGATGCAACTATATCTGTGCTGTTTTTTGTATTTCCAGAGGCGCAGGAGGAGAGAAATAAAAGGGAAATACAGAGCAGGATGCAAAAAAAGCGTTTCATGTTTATGTCCATTCCTTTAGAAATCGGTAAAATTCTGTATTATTTTATGCTCTCGTCTTTTTCGGGAGGGAGAGCTGTTACGCAAGCAGGGCATACGCGGCACGCCGGGGAAAGTCCCGATGCCGGAGATGGCTCAACCGGCGTTGTATATACTATCTCCTCGGGTTCGTTTGCGGACGATTTGACCGACTGCCCGGTTACGGGAGGAGTGATATCAACGAGCGTAAGCGAATAGGTCGCAGAGTTGTAGTACATGCCCGTATCAACGCATATATAGTATGTGCCGGGGGAGAGCGTTATTGTTTTTGAGTAGGTCAGGGGCTGGTCCCACGAGGAGGATACGGTTATAAAGTTTTCGGAGTTGTCGTTGAGAATGCTTATTACCCAGCCCTCCTGCTTGAGATTCAGGTTCTGGTGCATAAACATCAGCCTTACATCGGAGTAACCGGAAATAGTGAACTTGTAATAGTCCTTATCGTATTCAACGTCGTTTTCTATTAAGGTTCCGTTATATGACTTGTTGAGCACAAGGGCATCCGCCTCGACGGGAGAGTTGTTGTTTTCCGTCTCCCAGTCATCCGCCTCAAGGAAGTCACATGTCAGAAGGTACTTTTCGGAGTTGAAGGAGCGGCTGTCGCTGTCTATGCGTATGTAGTAGGTGCCGGCGGGAAGACCGATTTTCGGTGACGTAATTTCGGCGACATTCCAATAGGACACCATTTTGTGTATCGCTACGCTGTTCTCGTCCATAAGCACGATGTTCCAGCCTGCCTTGACCTCGCCGAGGTTGGCGTGACTGAATTTCAGGGTGAAGCAGCCGTCGCGCTCAACGGTGACCTTGTAATAATCCTTATCAAAGCCGAGGTCCCTCGGTGAAAGCGCGCCCGAAACCGAGCCGGGTGCGGGCAGAGCATTCGCCTGAAGCACGGTGTCATTTATTTCTGTTTCCCATCCGGACAGGGGGGCGGCGGTCACAAGCAGCATATAGTCCGAGCCGGAGTAGATGTGGGAAGCAACATGAATGTAGTAATGACCTTTAGGAAGACCGAGAGGTCCTGTGCTTACGGAGGTGGCGGTCCAGCCGGAGTCAACCTCCGCTATTTCATTGAAGCTTTCGTCAAAGACTGAAATTTTCCATCCGACCATTCTTTCGGTTGAAAGGTTTTCATGCGAGAAGGTGACATTTACCTCCTTGTCCGAATCGAGCTCGAACATAAAATAGTCGCTGTCGGAGGTTCCGTCGTTGCGTTGTGAGGAGGAGCCGAAAATTCTTGCCGCTCCGTTTTCGGGTGAAGAGGCGTCGGGGTCAATGGTAAGCTCGGTATAGCGGCTGAAGGAGTCGTTAAACTCGTCCTCCCATTCGGTTGAGGGTGTGAATTTGACATTAAAGGTGTATTCATAGCCCGTGAAATTCTGGGCGGCTTCGATTTTCACCTTGTAATTGCCGGGCATGAGGCCTACATTGTTTGAAAGGCTCATCTCATCGCTCCAGCCAGAGAAATTATAGGTTATTTCACGGTATTCAAGCGTGATGCCGAGTCCGTCGGGGCTGTATTGCTCATAAAGTGTGATTTTCCAGCCGATTGAGGCGTTCTGCTCAATTGTTGAATGTGCAAATGAGAGCTGAACCACTCCGGGCTGTGTGAGTGAAAACACGTATTCCTCGTAATCGGTTTCAGAGGTCAGCGCTCCGCTTACCGGAGTGTTGACAATCATCGTTGACGGTGCGGATACCACCTTTGCGTCAACGGCGGACGCCGAGACACAGGCGGACGCTCCGAGCGCCGCAACAGCACAGAGAATAAGCAGGAAACGCAATGCTTTTCGCCTCATAAAAATCACCATGCGATACCGGAATCACACAATATGCCGAAAGACGGCAAGGGGTGTACTGTATCGCTGCCCTTTCTTTATTCGGGTACCTTTTTTATCGGCACCGGAGTATAAGCAGTATATATTTATAGTATCACAACAGCGTCGTACGCTGCAAGAGGAAACAATTGTAAGCGCAGATTATCTCTCGGCAATTATTTTGCGCGCAAGGTCCGGATAGTCGGTTATAAGCCCGTCACATCCGCAGTCAAGCATGCCGTTGATTATCATTTCGGTGTCCGTTGTCCAGGGGTTGACCTTCATTCCGCGCTTGTGGCTGTCCGCCACATAATCCTCGTCAACATAGAAAAACAGCGGATGGACTGCATCGCAGCCGAGACTTTCGGCAAAGCCGAGCTGGTCATCGAATATCCGCTCAATGATGGGGCTGTCGGGGGAGTACAGAAGCCCTGTCTGTGTGCGCGGGTCGATTTGTTTGCATGCGAGCAGGGATTTATCGTCAAAGCTTGAAATAAGCAGTCTGTCGAAAAGCCCGAAATCCTTAACCATGTCTATTGTTTTTTTAACAATCTCAAGATTGCCGTCACGCGGACCCTTTATTTCGATATTGATAACTTCAATATCGCCGTCGCGCGCAACATCAAGAAACTCCTCAAGCGTGGGGATTTGTGTACCGGCAAAATCGGCGGAAAAATAAGAGCCGAAATCGTATGAGCGAAGCTCGTCGAAGGTCAGGTCATTTATGTAACCCGAGCCGTTTGAGGTGTCATCAATATTGTAGTTGTGGCACACGACTATGCGACCGTCCTTGGTCAGATGCACATCATTCTCAAAGCCGTCCGCCCCCATTTCCACAGCCTTTTTGAATGCGGGAATGGTGTTTTGCGGACACACCTTGCTTGCGCCGCGGTGAGCAATTACCTTTGCCATTAAAAAGCCTCCTTGTTTAAAAAAGCCATTATTTCATCCTTGGGATAAGCTCCTACTATTCGCTCAACCTCTTTGCCGTCTTTGAAAAGCATGAGCGTGGGTATGCTCATTATACCGAACATTCCGGCAATATCGGGTGAATCATCAACATTTATTTTGCAAATTTTCAAGGTGTCTGCGTTCTCAAGAGAAATCTCCTCAAGAATGGGAGCAACCATTTTGCACGGACCGCACCAGTCGGCAAAAAAGTCAACAAGCACGGGCTTGTCCGATTGCAGAACCTCCTGTGGGAATGTCGCGGAGTTAATTATATCCGGCATTTAAAACACTTCCTTTGATACTTTTTGAGCGAGAGCCGTTGCTTCGCTGATAACGGAGTCCGATATCTCATGCAGGTCGGTATCCGCGGCAAGCACACAGCCGGTAAGCGTTGTGTTCATTACGGAAAAAGAGGATTCACATTGGTGCGTCATGACCTCAAGTGCGTATTTTCCGTCATGACCCGCACTTACAAGCAGAACGGCGTTGCGGTGGCTCTTTAAGGGCTGAATTCGTCCGAGAGCAAAATATGCCGAATAGTAGCGCTGGAATCTGTCAAAAAGCGCCTTGAGAGGAGCGGGGAACGAGGCGTTATACGCAGGTGTTGCAATAATTACAAGCCCGGAGCGTTCAAAGTCTTCAAAAAATTCATCCAGGTCGTTATAAGCGCACAACGGCTTATCGGAAAAGTCGGTTTCACAGCGGTTGCATGCAACACACGGCGAGGGATTCAAAGCATACACGTCAACTGTTTTCACGCTGACGTTCCCGGGAATACCCGAAAGGAACGCATTGAGCATCGCGCGCGTTGCACCGTTGCTTCGCGGTGAGGCATAGATTACCAGCGCGTTCTTAATGTTGTACGAAGGTGTGTTCACAATATCTGCAGACAAGCTCGTCACCTCTTTCGTCAAAGAGTGAGGGGAGATATTGCTCGGTCTGTGTTATGCAGCGGGGATTCCCGCATTTGAAATCGTGTGTGGACTCAGGAACCTCCGGAAGCTCTTTCTTTGATGAGCCTTTTATCATTTTGATAATCAGTGACATTCTTGCGTATATTCCGTACTCTGCCTGCTCGAAGTATTTCGCCCGCGGGTCATCGTCAACCTCGACCGCTATTTCGTCCACTCTGGGCAGCGGATGCATCACAACAAGGTCATCCTTTGCAAGGGACAGCTTGGCCTCATCAAGCACGAAAACGCCCTTTTGACGCTCGTATTCCTCCTGAGAGGGGAAGCGCTCACGCTGAATGCGTGTCATATAGAGCATGTCAAGCTCGGGAATGGATTCCTCAAGACTGTTGGAAAAGCTGAATTCCACACCCTTTTCGGTCAGCTCCTCGGTTATGTAGTCCGGCATCTGAAGCTCCGGTGTGGAGATGAAAACGAAGCGGTTTCCCTTATACGAGGAAAGGCAGCGGATAAGAGAGTGCACGGTTCTTCCGTTTTTCATATCTCCGCAGCAGCCGATGGTCTGGTTTGAAAGATGATGGCGCTCATACCACAGCGTAACGACGTCTGTAAGGGTCTGCGTCGGATGGAGATGTCCGCCGTCTCCGGCGTTGATTACGGGACATTTTGAATAAAGCGAGGCGGCGTAAGCCGCACCCTCAAGCGGATGGCGTATTACAATAATATCCGCATAGCCGCTCATGACACGGATTGTGTCCTTGAGGCTTTCGCCCTTTGAAACGGATGAATTCTGCGGATTGTCGAAGCCTATTATTTTACCGCCGAGACGCAGCATGGCGGTCTGGAAGGACATCTGGGTTCGGGTCGACGGCTCATAAAAGAGCGTCGCCATGATTTTGCCGTGGCAATCGTCCATGTAGTACGCCGAATTGTCACGGATAACACCCGAAAGCTTGATGATATCCATAAGCTCCTCGCGCGAAAGCTCGGACAGATTTATAAGCTTTTTGACTTCCATTTTGCAGCTCCCCGTTTCAGAATACTATAATCCGTGTAAGTATAACACAGATAATAAAAAAATTCAACCGAATAAAAAGCAAAAACGCCCCTTTACGGGCATGTAAATTTTACAAATTTGTAAATTATACACCGGCATGTCATTTTTAATTGTAAAATTAAAACAGGTGTGATAAAATAAGCTCAAATAATGAGAGGGGATTTGCAGAATGAAGCATGTTTTTATTATAAACCCCATGGCGGGCAAGGGCAAAACAGCGGCGCTCATAGGTCCGCAGATTGAGCGATGCGCCGAAAAGTATAAGCTCGATTACACCATACATCTCACGAGTGCGCCGGGAGACGCTTTGGAATACTCAAAAAAGCTCGCCCAGACAGGGGAGGATGTGCGCATATACGCCTGCGGCGGCGACGGCACGCTTTATGAGGCGGTCAACGGAACCTACGGCTATAAGAATGTGGAGCTTGCTTCAATCCCGCTCGGCTCCGGAAATGACTTTGTCCGTCTTTTCGGAACACGGGAGCAGTTTTGCGATATAGACGCGCAGGTCAACGGCACGGCGATAGAGCTTGATGTTATCAAGTGCGGCAACGAGATAGCAATAAACCAGTGCTCAATGGGTCTGGACGCCGAGGTTTGCGCCTCTCAGGCATCGTTTAAAAAGCTTCCGCTTCTCAACGGCGAGGCGGCTTATACGGCGGCACTCCTGAGCTGCTTCATAGGTAAGATGAAAAGTCATTTCACAATTAAAATAGATGATGATGAGCCGTTTTCGGCAGACGTTCTGTTCTGCGTGGCGGGTAACTCACGTTGGTACGGCGGCGGATATATGGCGGCTCCGCTTGCGCTTCCGGATGACGGGCTGCTTGATTTTGTAGTGGTTCGCAAGGCGGTTTCAAGAATAAAGCTGCTCGGACTCATTAACGAATACAAAGCGGGAAGGCATCTCTCGTGGGATATCACCACATTTAAGCGCGGTAAAAAAATCAGCATAAAGAGTGCTGTTCCGGCAGCCGTAAATGTGGACGGAGAGACGCATTACACCACGGAAAGCACAATGGAGATAATCGAAAAGGGTGCAAAATTTGTAATTCCGTCCACCTCAACCTACATAAAGGACAGAGCCGAAAAGAAGCTGTAATTCACTTCATAATAACATTAAAAAGGCTGCCGTTAATTTAACGGCAGCCTTTGCTTCGGTGTGCTTATTTGAAGAGATTGAAGAATTTGCGAAGCGGTTCAAAAAGCTTGTCGAAAAGCAGTTTGATTCTCTCGCCTATTGAAAGATTTTCAGCGTCATCTCCGGCGTCAAACGCAACAACGTTGTCGTAGGATATTGAGAAATCAGGGGAGAGAGAGGCAATCTTTGTGAGTACTCCCGCAACGGATACCTCATATTCGGGAGTGATTTTTGTGTTTCTCCAGGTGTTCACGTTGCCGAGCTTGACGCTTCTGTCCGACTTCATGTATACCGAGCCGTAGAAGGTGCTCAGACCGGAGGCGGAGGAAGCGGAGTCAAAACGGAAATATATCGGGTTGGAGTTGATTCCGTTGAACGTTACATCATAATCGGAGTTCTTATAAAGATATGCAACCTTAACATTGGTGTCAAGCGTTTCGTTATATACGTTGGCGAAAACGCCGGTGTCATTGAAATCGATGTAATCGGATTTAAGGACTGTGCGGAAGCCGGAAACACTCTTGCCGGTGGAAATATCGGTTATTACTGTGTCTGCATCGCCGTAAAGAGCAAAGCCGGAGGCAATTTCGCCGACAGCGTCCTTCGCAAGTACTTCGCGGAGAACAGCGAGCTTTGCAGCGGAAACAGAGGTTCTGATTTTAACCTCTGTAAGGTCATAGTCCTTAACCAGAGCAATAAGCGCTGTCTGAGTGGCGTTTACAAGGTTTGCAAGAAGAGCTTCGCCGGTTTCACGAAGGGTAATATAAGCGCCCTCGGCAAAGTCGATATATTCAGCATCTCCGGTTCTGAAAGCGGAGGCAGCCCAGTCGGGAATGGCTTTTTCAATGCAATAAACCTCAACAAGGGACATCATGTATTCGTATTTGTCCTGAGTGTTGAAGAGCTTGTCGGCAACAGAGACTGAAACGTTGTAGCCGCTCTTTATTGCAGCTGTTACGCTGTAGGAATCAAGAGCTATATTGGCAGCGAGCTTTGCCGCGTCCTTGCCGCAGTCGGCGGTGAGACTCAGAACAAGCTGCTTGACCGCTTCGGACATTTCATCATCTATGGTTTTTACAATTTCCGTTGCGGCGGCAACAACAGCGTCATTTTCGCAGTTGTCGATTATGCCTGTGAGGAAGTTGCCGTAATATACGCTTGCGGCTTTTGCCGAAAGAATCGCGGCATAGCCTTCAACATAGGCTTCATATATCCTGTTGCCGTAGTTGGCAACCTGAAGTGCGGTGTTGAGAATTGAAAGTGAGGTTGCCCACTCGGCTGATTCGGTAAACTCAAGAACGTCCGTAAAGCCGTCAATGTAACCGTTGACGGTTTCAATTGCCTCGAGTGCATCGGAGGCCTTTCCGAGAGCGGCAAGAACCTCTTCATAGGTCTGGTTTTTATAGTCCGCTTCAATCTTTTCAATTACGCCGAGAAGAACAGCCTTTGCGTAGTCTATGTTGACAGCACCGGTAAAATAATTGTCCCAAGCGTTGTCATAAAGACCGAGCGCTGTATAGAGGTCAATTTTATCCTTGAACATGTTGTTGTCTTCAACATATTCCATGTGGAAGTAGTTGTCGTCGCTGAGGATTTCGCCGCGGAGCATTCCCGAATTGTCTGCAGCAAACGCCGTAAGAGGGAATATGCTCAGGCACATCAGTGCAGCGAGAACAACGGAGAGGATTTTCTTGGTCATAAGAAGCACCCTTTCAATAAAAAATACACAAAAATACATTATCAGTATAGCAACTATTGGTAATTTTGTCAACACAATGCAACAAATTTTCGTAAAAATGTCGGATTTCTCTTTTGAGATTTTTATTTTATAATCCTTTTCGGAGACAGGGTGTATACGGACGCAGAAAACACATAAAAAACTAAGAAGCTCACCGTTTTCAGGTGAGCTTCTTACAACAATATTTTACTTTACCACTTGTTTTCCACATATTCGCAGAAGGCGTACATGTCTTTTATTTCAAGCCTTGTGCCGTCGTCAAGTGTGACGGTTCCGCTCCAGAGGCCGTGCACCTGATGGGTGTTCATGCGCATAACAAGGGCGTTAAGGTCGCTGAAATTGTCATAAAACGGGTTCATTGTCATGTCAAATCTGCCGTCCTCGGAGATGAAGTGCCAGGGCTGCATGTATTTGTCGGGCTTCGGGAACACCTCAACATCAACCGCGCCGAACTTGTGTGCCTTTCCGTCATAGAAAATGCAGGTTTCCGTGGCATTGCTCTCGTCGCCGATGCCCCAGGTTATTTCAAAGCCGAAGATATGCTTTTTACCGTCCGCATCGGTAAGATATGAGGAGCCGTTGCCCCAGTACCACACAAGGCTGTGTCTGGTGTTGACGCGTCCCCAGTCAAGCGCGCAGAAGGTGTCGTCCTTTTTTAATTCGTATACCTTGTCCCCGATTTTGTATGTACCCTCGCAGGGCATGCAGTTCTGCTTCGTGGTCATGAAAAAGCGCGTAGGCTCATCCTTGAAGGGCAGTACGGTTGTGATGTTTTCAAGATTTTCCGGTATATCCATTTGAAAATCGCATACGACGTCACCCATCGTAAAATGTATGGTACGGCTGGTTTCTTTGGTATCGACAAAAAATCTTGCTCCGCCGACGGAAATATCCACAACATTGGGCACATCACCCTTAGGGGGCAGAATATATTTGTTTTTGCCGCCGAGGAAAAGCGCAGTTTTGTTTTTTATCTGCTTGCCGCGCTTGAGGTCGATTATTACAGCGGAGGTGTAGCCGCCTATTGAGATGTTTGCGAAGCTTATCTGCACCATGTAGTTGCCGTCTGAAATCTGATAAAAGTCCCATTCCTTGCCTCGCATCTGAGGCTGCACCTTGGTGCGGTCATACTCAAACATGTTTCTGCGCGCCCAGCCCTTTGCAAGCAGTGTGCCGTCATCGGCGAGCAGCTTTGTGGGCTGTGTATACTCTGTCTGCTTGCTCTTCTGAGGAAACTTTTGCCACGGTGTATAGGTTCTTTCGGTTTCTTTTGACATTTTTATCCCCCGTTCTTATAAATGTTTTATGCTTTCGTCAAAAATGCTTATATCCATTGAATCCGCTATGAATTTTCCGCCGTATTCGTTCGGGTGAAGCTTATCCGGTCCGAGCAGCTCGCCTTTTGTGAAGGAGTCGTTTTTTTCGTCGCGGCATGCCTGCTCCTGATCATAAAATGCGTCAAAAAGATGTTGGTTTTCACGCAGCCATTCGTTTGCCTGCTTGCGGAGGACATCCTTTTCGGGCGTGTAATCCGCAAACGCCGCAAAGCCGATAAAGGTCATCACAACAACCTTTATTCCCCGCGCCTGAAGCTCCCGGGTCAGCTTTGCTATCGCGTTACACACCTCATAGGGGTCCGGCTTTTCGGATTTAGGCGTGGTTATGGTTCCGTACTGCAAAAAATCATTTATACCCAGGTCTATGATGACGTAGTCCACATTGGAATACGGAAAGACATCGCACTCGATTCTTGCGGTTCCGCGCTCTCCGAACAGCCCCTTGCATATAAAACGCGGAGAGTAGTCCCGCAGGACGCGGTTTCCCATGATGGATTTATTGATTACGGAATATTTTCCGGGATAGCTTTTGCGTATGCGCTCGTCAAGGGCGTTGGTCCAGAAGCCCTGCTGGCTCAATGAGTCTCCGAAAACCACGATTGCCTTTGCATTGTCGCGGTTAAGCAGCTCAACCGAATCGAACAGGGGTATGGGCTTATGTAAAAACATGCCGAGCACCTTGCACGCAAGCTTTCTGACAGAGTCACGCGTTCTCGGCTCATTCGGCACGGCCTCATCGCGGGTTCGGTCACCGGAGGCAGTTATGAGATTTACGTTGCTAAGAAGATTGCCGCTTGTAAGCGAGCCTTTCTCGACATATACGCTTACACAGAAGAAATCCCCCGCAGAGAGCTTTAAATCAGCTTCATCGCTTGTGAGAGCTTCGCCCTTTTTCAGAGTAAACGCTTTTTTGCCCGCAACACTCAGCGGTGTGCAGGAGTTCGGCAGACAGTTTCCCTGCGCGTCACATGCCGAGGCTGTAACGCCGCCGATAACCACGTCGTTTTTTCCGCACTTGTTTGAAAAGCGAACACGAACCCCTTCGCCGGATATCGCAGTGTTGATAACAAGGCGATATGTTTTTTTACAAGACGGATAGTAGAAAAAAGACAGCGCGGAATGCGATTGTCCCCATGTCTGTACCCAATTGTCACCCATTTGCCGCTTACCTCCCTGCTGTTATTGACCGGTAATCATATCAAACACCGACCACGATACGAGCCGTACACCGTTTTTTTCGGCCTCGCACATGAGGTCACCGCTTTTTAAAAGCTCAAATTCATACACACGCTTAGTCCATTCGCTTATGCAATCATCAAGCGCATATGCGGGATGCAGAAACATTTCCGTGATGCCGGGTTTGCAGGCTCTTACTGCGTTTATGTAATAATCCCGTAAGTCCTCATATGAACCTATTTGTGAGATTGACTGCGGATTTGACACAAGGTCATCAAGAAGCCGTACTCCTCTTTTTAAACCGCTGTTTACTATTGCCGCATGGGCGCGCAGCAGGGGCTTTGGAATCCGCCGTCCCAGCTGACGCTCAAGAAAATCCGGACACTTGGGGAAGCGGTAGGGCAGAGAATGACGTGCGCAAAAATCATAGGCATCAAGGAAAAAGCGTCTGCCGTTTATGCCGTAAAGAGTTGCACAGTGGTTGTCGGCATGGTCAACGCTCGCACCGAGCTGTGAGATGAACGAATACTGAGCCTCAAGCTCTTGCCTGACATCCCGCCTTTTTGCGTTGAACGCAAGGGCGCTCTGCTTGAAGTAAAGGCCTTTACCGTCCGACAAGGATGAGCCGCCGCTTATGCTCTGCCAACGAGCGGAGTCATCGTCCGAATTTATCGTGAGGTGTACTCCCACGGGAAATCCGTCCCGGGCGGAGTGCTCCGCCGCTTTTTTTGCACAGGGCGCCACCGCCATAAGTGAGCAGGAGGTTATAAGTCCGCCGGTGTAAAGCTCCCTTATTGCACGGGTTTGCTGTTCGTTATAGCCGAAATCATCTGCGTTTATAATAAGGTATTTATCCATGGAATTTTTCGTCTTTGAAGTGGAGCAGGAAGGTGAATACCGATGCTATTATCATCGCAATAGCCGGGAAGACGCAAAGCAGCATTTTTGCGGCCGCACCGGGGTTGTCGCCGGGATTGTCGCCGTTAACAAAGCCGAAGGCCTCAGATGTTACATAGAATGCAAGCGATGTAAACAGTCCGTTAAGACGGTTCATGACACCGACAAGGCTTGAAATCATGCCCTCGCGCTTGATTCCGTGGCGTTCAAAATCATCGTCAACTATTTTTGCCGATATGCAGTCCATTGTGATAAGGCAACCGGCAACGCCGAAGCCCATAATGCATTCTATTGCTATGGCTACGGCAAGAGAGGTTGCAAAGTACAGCGGTATGAATCCGACAGCCATTATAATGAAGCCGATACGCCATATTTTCATGACGGCAACCTTTTTCAGCACGACAGACCAGATAAGTATACCTATTACAGCAACTCCGAGAACAACTCCGAGCATGACCGTAGTCATGCCGCTGCCGAGCTTGAGGGTGTATTTAACATAGAACGGAATCGCCTGCGAGATGAGAGCAAACGCCGCAGAATAAAGTGCGTTTGCAATGCCGAATATCCAGAATTTGCTGTTGGTCAGCAAATCGAAAATGCTGCCGAAAAGCTTGGGCTTTATGTCGTCCTCGTAGTCCATTCTTTCTTTGCAGCCGAGGAAGCAATACAGCATAACCGCCAGAGCGACAACACCGTATATGAGTGATGTGAGATTGTAGCCGATGGCCTTTGCTACGATGGGTGTCATCGCAATGCTTATTGCCATTGCAATGAGCTGGAAAACCTGACGGAAGCCGTTGGTTTTCGCACGCTGCTCATCGGTTGTGAATATTTCGGGGAAAAGCGCACCGTAGTTCGCGTTCATCAGCGAATCGAGTGTGCCTGTCATGATGTACATAAGCAGCATGTATATAAACAACATGCCCTTTTCGGACTGAACCACCGCGGGGACGTTGAAGAACAGAATAAAGCTGAGCACCATGAGAGGTGTTCCTATCATAAGCCAGGGTCTGCGTCTGCCCCATTTTGTTCTGGTTCTATCGGAAAGGAAGCCGTATACGGGGTTATCCACCGCATCGACAAAGGTGTAAATGAGCAGCACAAGGGAGTATTTTTTCATGTCAAGTCCGAGCATATCCACATAAAAAATCGCCGCAAAGGATTTAAACATGTTTATGGGGATGGATGTGCCGAGCATTCCGAAGCCGTATCGGAACGATGAGGTTTTCTTCTGAAGGGAATCAGTTGTTTTCACAGTACTCATCCTTTGTCGTTTATTTGAAATATATCGGATTGGTAACGGCGCATATTTTGCCGCTTGTACCTCTGACTGCCTTTATGTAGGCAAAGCGTGTCTCTTCGACAGGTGCTTCAAAAACAATATCACCCTTGACGTTCTTTTTCAACAGCTGTTCATCTTTATCGGTGACAAGCAGTATATCGGAGCCTCCCGCGGCATGTATGCTTACTTTAAGCGGAGTATCCTTATTGTAGCGAGCTTCGTCACCGAGTCCCGCCTCGCCATAGGTTAAATTCAGCTTTACGCCGTTGATGCCGGAGGTGACGAAGGCGTGCCCCTTACTGATGGCACTTACGATGTCGCCGGCACTTCTTGAGGCGGAAAATACAGCGGTTACCGGATTGCCGAGCTTGGGAATGCCGCCGGGACCGTGAAAATCACTGCCTCCCACGGCGGGAAGACGTCTGCCCGCTCTCAGCAGACCGGTCCACCACTCAATGCCGTCGGTGTTGGTTTTTCGCATCGGTCCGTTCCATATTTCAACCATGTCAAAGCTCTCTTCGTCCTCCCATTTGTAGGGGCAGAAGCGGCATTTTGGATGGTTTACGCTTATAACCGCACCGAGCGAGCGGGCGTGTTCGATGATTTTTTTCATATCCTCGCCGGTGTTTGCAATGAAAGAGTTTTCAAACGGTGCAGGGACTCCGAAAAAGTTCATGTGACCGTTATAGTGCGTCCATTCAACGGCGGGAACAAAGGTGAAATCCTCCTCATGCGGAAGATGAAGATTTTCTGCAAAGTTATTGTGATTGGCAAGTGCGGTAAAATCCAGTCGTCCCTTTTGAGCAAGCTTGCCTATATCATGCGCGTCGAGAGAGCCGTCCGAGGCGTTTGAATGAACATGAAGGTCGCCGAAAAGCCACAAGGGCTTTTTCTCCTCAAATTCAACGGTGTATTTTACTTCAACCCCCTCGGGCATAACATGATATGCTCCTACGATTATGCCCCATTCGCCGGGATTGATTTTTTCGCACAGATATCCGTGTGAGGAGCCGTATTCGCCTACGGATATGCTGCTGTGTGCACTGCCGGACCAGCCTAAAAAGCGTCCTGTTTCATCGGACAGTCCGATGTCAATTGTATTGGAGGGCTTTAAATCGGCAAGAAATCCTTTTGTCGGACGGTAATATTCATAGCTTACCGTAAGCTTTACGATGTTTTCGGGAACGGTGAAGGGTATGGTGTAATAGCTTCCCTGACTGCTTCTGCTTATCTTGTGCGTGAATTTCGTTGTCGACATGTGTCTGACCTCCGGTTGATTCAATAAAGCTCGTCAAGCATTTTCATAAATTTTTTATCGGAGAGTATTTCGTTGGTAACAAACTCGCCGTTATGAAACAGACTGTAAGATGTAAACGGGGCAGGGGATGCCTGCGCCTGCTCACAGCTTTTAAAGAGAACGGATTTAAAGGCAACACCGCGCTGCTTTGCGATTTCTTCAATTATCGGCACATACTTTGCCGTGTACGGGCATTGGTGGGCGTAATAAAGCACAAAGCCGTTTTCCTTAACCTCGGGGCATTTTACACATGCCCTGAAGGACGGCGCCTCGGCTGAGGAGTCAAACGGAAGATAATACAGTACATAGTGAGGCTGTACGCTGTCCGCCTTTAAAAAGCCCTTGTATTCAAGATATTTCGGGTCGGAAAGAAACGGCATTTTCTTTTTTGCGGAGAGCACAACAATGCCCTTTTTGCCTTTTTCCTTGCTGTCGCGTATGCATTCGTCAAGCAACAGGGTGGAAAAGCCCTGCCCCTTGAACTGACCGGATACCCACAGGCAGTCAATATACATATAGCCGTCGGCATCAATAGGTGCCCACGCCTTTTCGGCGGGGATGTATTCAATAAAGCATTTTCCGCGGACATCACCCTTTTTGAAGACAAGTCCGTCATCAAAGCGCTCTGCCAGCCATGCCTTTTTTGATGCGACCTGACAGTCGTTGTTGTTGGAGATGGCACAGCAGATATGTTCTTTTTCAAGGTTTTCGCGAGTTAAGGTTATAATATTCAATGCTCTTCCTCCGTTGTATTGAAAGTAGGACAAGTCTCGGGCTTTCGGTAAATTTTGCAGTCGGTTGTGCGCTCTAAAAAGCCATAGGCGCACAGCTCCCGTCTTACAGTAGCGGGGTCGTTGAAGGTGCTGTGTGAATTTATTATATCGTTGACCTCGGGTTCGGAATAAATCCTTCCGGTTTCAAAGCTCTCCGAAAAAAACATCAGGGAGCAAATTTTCATTTTACGTCTTGCCGGGAAAGCATACAGACGTCCGTTTGCATCAAGAAAGTTTGAAAGCTGTTTTTCTGTATTCACAATATCTCCGTCCTTTTGCGTGCCGCATCGGTATACAAACATATTACCATTTCACCGTTGCAATAGCAATATCAATTTTTTTTACTTAAAGTGTAATCAACACAAGTCCTCCGGTGCACAGGAGCATACCCAGAACCTGTTTGAACGAGAGGCTCTCGCGATACAGTAAAAATCCCACAACCGCAAGCACACAGGCGAGTGAAATGTTTGCCGCCAACGAGCCGGTGTTGACCTTCCAACCCGCGCGGTAGACGTATATGTATCCCACCTCAAGAGCGATAATGCATATTCCGAGGGCGAAGGCCGTCCAGTTAAGCTTAGGCAGCTCCTCGGAGAGCTTGTGTCCGCCGGTGAGAAGGTAGGCGGCAAAGGAGGCAGCCGCGGCAACAATGTAGGTTATGCTCAGCGAAAGGAAGGCGTTGACGTCCGAAGGGGTTGATTTCGTAATTATGTTGTAGAAGGTGTTTGCAAGCACCACAAGTGCTATCGGCCAGATATAACTCCACATAAAGAATCTCCTCTGATGTTATTGTAGTTGTGTTGCAAGAAAAAACAGCCGGGCATTTTCAGCCTGACTGTCGGTAGGTGCTCACCCGGATTTTTTATATTTTACAGCGCAATACGGCAAAAGTCAAGCTTGGGCGGATGTACATAATTTTGAGTTGTCACAGTATACAAGATGTACCATTTCGCTTTTATCCTCTGTTTTCAAGATATTCACGAAGCATCTGCACCCAGTCGGTTTGTATGATGTCAAAGCCCTTGTCCTCAAACCAGCCCCAGCCGGCATTCATGTCTTGCGTCAGAGCGGCATCGTCGGTGTGCCCGGCGCTGATGTTCGCTTTCTCGTTATAGACTATGGCGTTGCCGAAGATGAGCAGACCCTTGTCGTGCATTTGTTTTATGTATTCCTCTGATATTGCGGGAGAATCCTCTCGTGAAAACAGCACCTCGGCACCGATGTAGTTTATATTTCTCTTGAGAAGCGCGTCCGTGCAGCGGTCCTCCTCGGAAATCACTGTCATATACATCAAATCCGGAGCATATTTCTCAACGTTTGCAAAATGCTTTTCCTCGGCGGGTGTCTTTATTATTACCTGCTTGTCAACTCCGCACTTGCGTATCATTGCGGTTATCTCCGCGGGATAAGTCCAGAACTTGTCCACATTTATGTAGCATTTATCCTTGAGAAACGCAAACGCCTCTTCAAGGGTGCTTACGGGATAATGGGTCTTTACGTTGTCGAGATTTACAAAGCGCATGCGGTTGACGCTCCGCGAGTTAAGCGAGGCGATAAACCTCTTGCTTTTCAGGTGGGCATGCTCCATTCCGGGATGAAAGGCATAAAGCACGCCGTCTCTGCTTCTGCTTACGTCAAGCTCCACAATGTCCGCACCCTGCAGAAGCGCGATGTTGTATGCCGCAAGCGTATTGCATGGGATGTTTGCCCCGGATACACCGCGGTGAGCGGCTATAAGGGGGCGCTGAGAGGCTTTGCGTTCAAGTTTGTTATTGAAGTCCATATGGGTTGAATCCCGCCTTTCAATGAGACTGTGCATTTACTGCCGACGATTTATTTTTCACAGCACTGCGAAATGCTTGTAAAATAATCTCCGTCAATTACAACCGGCTGTATGCCGTAGCGGCGGCAGCCTTCGGCTACGGCCCTGTTTTCCTTCAGCAGAAAATCGGGAGTACACTCCGAATCATCAAGCCGCTGCTCTATAACACCGGAAAATCGTTTGATATCATCATAATGGCTTGTTATGTAGTCCTCACTCATTACAAGACAAAAGTAACGGATTTGCTTTAAATATACCGGCTCGAAGGATGCCGCCCAGTCAAAGGGAATGTAACAGCCCTCGACAATCAGGTTCTGTTCATTTTCAATTGCGGTTTTTATCATTTCCCTTACCACCGGCCACAGGTATCCGGTCAGCTCGTCCCAATTGCTCAGCGGTGTAAGGTCGGTATATCCGCTGCGGATAAGACCCATTTTCAGGTGGTCAACGCAGAGGTAGGGATAATTGTATTTTTCAAGCAGCTTCTGTGCAAGGGCGGTTTTTCCTGCATGGGAAGCGCCCGTAATTATAATAATCATACATTTTCACCGCGGCCTTTGCAATTGAAAAGCGCCCTTTCCGTTTTTTATATGAGCTGAGGTAATGTTATCGTCATAACAAAGCAAGGGTTTGCAAGACTTTCGCAAATCTCTCGCGGCTTGTCCGTGCGGGGGAAAATCATACGGAATACAGTTGAGTGTGCTTGAAGAAAATGACTTCATGTGATATTATAGCATCATAGTGATGCGCAGGCGTTAAAAAAGAAAGATACATTGTAACGGGGGGAGAACATGAGCAAATATGACGCATTGTGGGAGTATATTCAAAAGGACGGCAGAGCGGAGCTTCTGCTGAGCTTTGATGAAATCGGACGCATCTGCGGAGTTCCGCTCGACCACTCTTTTTTGAATTTTAAAAAGGAGCTTTCCGGATACGGCTACAATGTCGGCAAAATCTCAATGAAGGCACAGACGGTGATTTTTAAAAAATCAGAGCCTTGCATCAAGCCCGGCGTCTACCGTCACTACAAGGGCAACGAATATGAGGTTATCGGAACGGCGAAGAACTCAGAAACGCTTGAGCCGATGGTGGTTTACAGGGCACTTTACGGCGAACATGAAATGTGGGTGCGTCCCGCGTCAATGTGGTCGGAGGAGGTTGACACTCCGGACGGAAAAGTCACAAGATTTACTTATACGGGAGAAAAGCAGTAGCTTCAGCGGTGCAAGCACCCTGCCGTTCCGTGCTGCCTGTATTATAATGTGTGTGCATAAAAAAATCAAGTAACTATCCGTTGCAATGCGGCGGCATAGTCACATTGCGGAGAAAAATATGTAAAGAGGACATTATATGAACAGTGATATTACCTTCAGATATGCACAAAGAAAGGATTGCGCATTGATTTTGCAATTCATAAAGGAGCTTGCGGATTATGAAAAGTTGCTTGATGAAGTGGTTGCCGATGAAAAACTGCTCGGAGAATGGATATTCGATAAACAGAAGGCGGAAGTTATTTTTGCCGTTGTCGGAGAAGAGGAAATAGGTTTTGCGCTTTTCTTTCATAATTTTTCAACCTTTCTCGGCAGAGCCGGAATTTATCTTGAGGATTTGTATGTAAAGCCGGAGTTCCGCGGTAAGGGTTACGGAAGGGCAATATTGAAAAGGCTTGCATCAATTGCAGTTGAACGCGGGTGCGGACGTCTGGAATGGTGGTGCCTTGACCGGAACAAGCCGGGGATTGATTTTTATTTATCTCTCGGTGCCGAGCCGATGTCCGACTGGACGGTTTTCCGTATAGCGGGAGAGACGCTCTCGGAGCTTGCACAATGATTTCGGTCATTTTGTTGCGATATTTTATATGAAATCGGGGAATATATATGATTTTGAAAACCGAAAGGCTGATACTTCGTCCGTGGACCGAATCGGACGCGGAGGAGTGTTACAGATATGCTAAAGACCCCCGCGTGGGTCCGATAGCCGGATGGCCGGTTCACACCGACATTGAGAACAGCAGACAGATTATCCGCGAGGTGCTGGCTGTACCCGAAACATTCGCAATTGTTCTGAAGGAAACCGGGCTTCCGGTCGGATGCGTCGGGCTCAAGCTCGGCGAGTCAACGGAGCTTACCGAAGCGTCGGATGAGTGCGAGCTGGGCTACTGGCTGGGTGTTCCCTATTGGGGACAGGGTATTATGCCCGAAGCCGCAAGGGAAATGCTTCGCCATGCGTTTGAGGACTGCGGTATGCAAAAGGTGTGGTGCGCGTATTATGACGGAAATGAAAGGTCAAAACGGGTTCAGGAAAAATGCGGGTTCAAATATGAGCGGACAACGGATAATGTGGACGTGCCTCTCATGCACGAGAAACGCAGGGTTCACGTAAACTGCCTGACGAGGGACGCGTGGGCGGAAAAGTCCGCGAAGCGGACTGAGGATTGATGAGCGGATAAATTTTACCGCAAAGCCTAAAATCAACCAAACCCAAAAACCAATCAAGCAACAATCCTCCGTCAGTGCTTGCGCACTGCCACCTCCTTTGCCAAAGGAGGCTTTAGCTTGCCGAAACGCCGCCGGAGGCGGAAGCAGCGAGGTGTGCGAGTGAAGAAACAGGGAGAATTGCGAGCGAAGAAACAGGGAAGCTTGCGCCCGCCATAAGCGTTACTATCCATAAGCTACAGGCTGAAAGAATTACATGCCCTCAAAACTGCGGCTCTATGAAAATTCAGCGAGCGGTTTGCGGCGTATAATAAACGGAGGAGATTTTATGAAAAACAAGGCATTGGTCGTTATCGACATTCAAAATGACATAACAAAAAACTATAAGGATGTCATCGGCAACATCAACAGAGCCGTCGAGTGGGCGCAGAGCGAAGCTGTTCATGTGGTTTACATCAAGCACAACAACCTGTCCGACGGCACGAGAACCTTCAAGCCCGACACGCACGGAGCCGAGCTTGTGCCGGATATGAAAATCGTATCCGACAACATCTTTACGAAATCCAAGGGGAACGCGTTGACCTGCAATGAGTTTGCGGAGTTTATAAAAGAAAATGAAATCAGCGACTTTTACATTGCGGGCGCGGACGCCATTGCCTGCGTAAAATCAACCTGCTACAACATGAGTAAGGCGGGGTACGGCGTCACAGTTTTATCGGATTGCATCACAAGCTATGATAAGCGGAAAATCGATGAAATGCTTCAATATTATGAAAGCAAGGGCTGTAAAGTGGCGCGCTTGAATGATGTGATAGGTGCGCACTGAAGCCGGGGCGGGATACGGACAAAGCAAAGCAGCGGCGCGTAAAACAGATTTAAGAAGGATGATATCATGAATTGTGATTTTGAATTTGTATTGCTTGACAGGGGAATGGTCAATTCATTTTTGAAGGCATTGCACAGACCCGAGCCGAGCGGATACGGAACCTTGCCTCCGGAGGAAATGAATGTTGTGTGGGGCGTGTTTGAGCAAAATACCGGAATTACTCTGACTAAGGCGGCGGGAGTCGAACACCACACGGTTTTGAACGGATAATTTTTGCCCCCGCTGCGTTAAAAATCCTCGAAATGCGACAGCATTTCTCCGGTTTTCGCCTTGCAGGAACAACAATTCTCTCCTTCAAAACTGCGAAGCACCCAAAATGCCGAGGTTTTCGTGCAATCGGGTGTTTCTTTGGCGCGGGCATACTTCTCGTATGGCAAGACAAAAAACGCACGAGTGTGCGGAAATATCTGTATTTTGGGCGTATGGGGCTCGGCTCCCGCCGCCTTAAGGCTTATGAGTTTGTTGAACCGAAACGCAGGTGGAAAAAGGCCGCAAGATGGAATTCGTTCGATGTAATGGCTCCGGAGGGCTGCTTCTGTGTTCAATATGAGGCAAGTGACAAAGAAAACGGTGTTGAATCCGCAAAGGTTTACGGACAGAACACCGTGTTTTATACAGATAAATATCTTGATGCAGTAAAGCAGGGCATGTTGTTTTACGAAAACGAGGGCGGAAAAAGCGAGGCGTTTGAAAAATTCAGACAGCAGTTTGAAGAATCGCATAAAATGTCATTGGCTGTTTACAGAGAACAGGAATACAAGGAAATTTACGACGAATGGGCAAAAAAATGGGGATATAACAAATGAATTGTTAATTAAACAGTCAATTGTTCCCGGACGGGGTAAAAAATATGCACGAGGATATCGGAGAGATACTAACGCCCGTTATTTTGCGGAGCACAAAGCCGGATTGCTTATTTGCAGGTCAGTCTTTCTTTGGCTTTGCGAAACTCCTGCGGTATTTGCTCGACGCCCATGCTTGCCGGTACAGATGTTGTTCCGGCAGCTTTTGCTGTTTCATAGAACCAGCATTTATATTTGATGGTTTCGAGTGTTTTTTGCATGGCTTCAATTTGTGCTTCAACCTCCGATTTGCGCTTTAAAAACATGGCAAGCCGCTCATCGATAGTGGAGTCGCCCTCTGTGGTCATGCGTATAAAATGCCTGATGTCATCAAGGGACAATCCGGATTGCTTGAGGCACTCAACTATGCGCAGACACTCAATATCCTTGTCGGAAAACATGCGCATACCGCCGCTTGAGCGCTCCATGAATGGCAGAAGCCCCTTTTTGTCATAAAAACGCAGGGTTGAGGTCGGCAATCCGAGAGTCTTTGCCATTTCACCGATTGTATAAAGCATCTTCAGCCTCCGAAAATGTATTATTTTTAAAAAAACTCTTGACTTAAACTCGAGTTTAACTTATATAATCAAGATGCATAAATTATATCATGCTTCATATAGGCTGTCAATATGAGGAAACAGACGAAAATAATATGGTGGTAAACACGGAAGGTAGTTGTATGGAATACAGAATCAACAAGAAAACAGGGGACAAAATCAGCGTAATCGGCTTCGGCTCAAGCTATATTTCGGAATCAAATGCCGGAGTCGGTATTGCGGCAATAGAAAAAGCTTATCAGTCCGGTATCAATTTCTATGACCTTGCGGCCGCAGAGTCAAAGTGTTTTCCGTATTACAGTGAGGCGCTCGGCGGCGTTCGTAAAGAGATTATGTATCAGATACATTTCGGCGCAAACTATGACACCGGCTCCTATGGCTGGAGTACGGACGGCGAGGTGACAAAGCGGAATACGGAACGGCTGCTCATGGAGCTGAAAACAGATTATATCGACTACGGCTTTATTCATTGCCTGGACGAGCTTTCTGATTGGGACGATTACCGTGAGAACGGTGCACTTGCATATTTAATGCAGATGAAAGAGCAGGGGGTTGTCCGCCATATCGGGCTTTCCTCGCATACGCCCGCACTTATTCAGCATGTGCTTGACGAGGCGGATATTGATATGCTGATGTTTTCAGTCAACCCCGGATACGATTACCATGAGGGCGACTATGCACGCGGTTCGGTGGACGAACGAAGCGCGGTTTACCGTCGCTGTGAGGCAAATGGAATCGGTATTTCGGTAATGAAGCCCTTTTCGGGCGGACAGCTGTTGGATGCCTCGCTTTCTCCGTTCGGCGAAAAGCTGTCCATATATCAGTGCCTCCAATACGCGCTCGACAAGCCGGGAGTTGTGACGGTTTTGCCGGGAATGTCCACTTCGGAGCAGGTAGAAAATATTCTCCGATTCTTCGAGCTTCCTGAGGAGGAGCGGGATTATTCTGTTATCGGCTCATTTAAGCCTGCCGATGCCGTAGGCAAGTGCGTTTATTGCAATCACTGCAAGCCGTGTCCGGCGGGTATCAACATAGGTATTGTAAACAAGTATTACGATTTGGCGAAAAACGGTGACGCAATGGCCGGGGAGCATTATTTCGGACTTGAAAAACACGCAGGTGATTGTATTTCCTGCGGGCATTGCGTAAGTCGTTGTCCGTTCGGCGTTGAGCAGATGGACAGGATGAAGGATATTGAAAGCTGTTTCGGGAAATAATGCTTTGTACGGAATCAAAGGAAGGAGCATGCTCAATGAAATTACGTAAATATTTATCTTTTATGTCGGCGTTGCTGACGGTGTTTCTTCTTGCATCGTGCGGCTTTGAAGCTGAGAATAAAAGCAGTACATCCGTAACAAATAATATTGATGTGAGTACCATCGGTACCGACCCTGTGAAGGCAACGACAGGCAAGGTGCTGGTTGCATATTTTTCCGCTACCGGTACGACAGAAGCCGTTGCCGGATATATAAAAGAGGCTGTTCAAGCGGATATATATGAAATTATTCCGTCTGCTCCGTATACCGCCGCAGACCTGAATTACTCTGATACGAACAGCCGGGCGACAAGTGAACAGAGGGATAAATCCGCCCGCCCTGCTATAAGCGGAAGTGTTGAGAACATCGGAGCGTATGATGTAATTTTTATAGGCTATCCTATTTGGTTCGGTCAGGCACCGAGAATCATCAGCACATTCATGGAAAGTTATGACTTAAACGAAAAAACAATCATACCGTTTTGCACCTCCGGAGGAAGCGGAATCGGGTCAAGTGACATTGAACTGCATGGGCTTGCATCGGGCGCAACATGGAAAGAGGGAAAGCGATTTGCCGGGGGTACCGCTGAAGATGCGGTTGCCGAATGGGCAGAAAGCTGTATTGATTGACCGTTTTCGTCAGTGACGTCATGACGAACGGCAGTAACCGGTAATACAGATGAATAAAAGTAAATTGAAAACGGAGGAATGAGAGATGTCAAAAAAATTAGTGGCCTATTTTTCAGCAAGCGGAGTTACGGCAAAGGCAGCGCAGAGGCTGGCAGCGGCGGTAAGTGCGGATATTCATGAAATCAAGCCGGAGGTTCCGTATACAGCCGCCGACCTGGACTGGACAAATAAAAAAAGCCGTTCCACGCTCGAAATGCAGGATAAAGGCTCCCGTCCGGCGCTTGCCGAAAAGCACTTCGATGCAAGCGGCTACGATGTCATATATATCGGTTTTCCCGTGTGGTGGTATGTCGCTCCGACGATTATCAACAGCTTTCTTGAAAGCGGGGATTTCTCCGGGAAGACGATTGTCCTTTTCGCCACCTCCGGCGGGAGCGGTCTCGGCAAGTCGGCGGAGCAGCTCAAGCCGAGCGTTTCCGCAAGCACGCGGCTTATCAGCGGAAAGGTTCTCAATCGCGCAACCGACAGCGAAATAGAAGAATTTACCAAAATCGTGTAACGCTGATAACAGCGTGAAAACAACTGTGAAAAGTGAAGATGCAGCGTGTGAACAGCAGCGTTTCGGGGCTTGTGTGTCTAAATAAAAAACTTAAAAAAGCCGGTTGTCTCAGCGTTGTATTTTTTCATCTTTACAACGCAGACAAATTCTTCAATCGCCGCAAGCAAGGCGATTATGCACACGGTGTATACCAAGGCGGCGAAGACTCCGCTGCGGAAGAAATACGGTAAAAGAAAAGCAAGAGTGCCGGTAAGCTTGTTCATGTATGTGTGTAAAAAGCACAGTCTGCGGAATTTAACGGTGCCGGCAACCCATGTGATGATTTTGATTCCGGAGATTGCGCAGACCGCCCACAGCGTATAAACGGGCAGTGAATCCCGCAACGCAGGCAGCAGCTTATATGCTGCCGACATGAGAAACAGCAAATCCGCAACGCTGTCGAGCCGAGCACCGAATTTACCGGCTGTACCGAGCCTGCGGGCAATTGTACCGTCAATCATATCCGACACGCCGCCGACAGTGTAAAGTCCGAAGAACGGCAAGGACAGCGGCTGTGTGAACAGCATCAGGATTGCCGAAGCAACACGCCCGGCGGTTATTATGTTGGCTGTATGTTTCATAAGCTTGCCTTTCATTAATTCCGTATATAAGCTCATTATACCGCAAAGCCATCAAAAACGGAAGACATTATTGCCCTTTTCATTGACTCCTGTGTCAATAATCGGTATAATAAAAATATTCAGAAGCTGAAAGGCGGCGGATTATGAACATAAATCTTCCCGAAAAATGGATATGGCTTGACGAGACGACATATCCCGACTCACAGACCACCGTTTACAGCGGATTTTCCGAGCAAAAAGACTACAACGGTAACTACACGGTTGCAGAATTCAGGAGGAGGTACTCGTTCGGTTCCGCGGTGAAAAGCTGTTTCCTTCGCTTGAGCGCGGACACGGAATTCGTTATGTATGTAAACGGTAATGCGGTTGCGACCGGTCCCGTCTGCGTCGGCGGCGATTTTCTTTATAACGATTCACCGCGTCCTACCCATTACGCAACACTGCTTACTCTTGAGCCGGACTCCGACACACTCGATTTCTTTGTACGCGTAAAGCTCATGCCCGTCGGCATAAACGAGTATTCCAAAGGTCACGGCGGACTTATGCTCGGCGGCTGCATAACACTTGAGGACGGCAGCGAAATAATAATTTCCACCGACAACACATGGGAGTGCAGAAAAAACGCGTCATTTATTGCGCCGTATAAATTTGACGGTACTGTAAAACAGGGCGAATATACACGGGCGGTTGCGGTGAACAACATATGGAACTGTGTTGACTCGCCGATTCCGCCGAGAACGGAAGAAATACTGTTTCCCGAAAACGGCAGCTTTGACGTTTTGCCGCACGAAGGAAAAACCGTACTTGCCGGGTTTCCTAAGATATACTCGGGCTTTGTTTTGCTGAGTATAAAATGCAAAGGAATCGTAAAGGTGACGGTCAACTGCGCCGAAACAACCGAGGAAGGTTCACGTGAGGAATTCATTTTTGACGGAGACTGCGACTACAGAGGCTTTCAGCTGCACAGTGCGGGTGCATTAAGAATAAATGTACAAAATCTGTCCGGTGAGGGTGCGCAAATCCGGGCCGGTCTGGTTTCAACTCATTATCCGGTTTTTGCCTGTGCAGACACAAGAACCTCAGACGGCGCGTTCAACGATGTGCTTGACGTTTGCGCTCATACATTAAAAATTTGCCGGCAGACGATTCACCTTGACAGTCCGAGGCACAGTGAGCCTCTTGCGTGCACGGGGGATTACTACATCGAAACTCTTATGACTGCGTTTTCCTTCGGAGATATGGCACTTGCGGAATTTGATATAAGGCGGACGGCAGAGCTTTTAAGGTATCACGGGGGCGAAATGTTTCATACCTCCTACAGCCTTATATGGGTTCAGATGCTTTATGACACATATATGTTTACCGGAAGCAAGCAGCTGCTCCGGGATTGTAAGGATGCGCTCTTGCTGCTTCTTGAACGCTTTTCAACCTATCTCGGCGAAAACGGTATTATTGAAACTCCGCCCAACTATATGTTTATTGATTGGATTTACATAAACGGAATTTCATTGCATCATCCGCCTAAGGCATTAGGGCAAACCTGTCTTTCGATGTTTTATTTCGGTGCTCTTGAAACGGCGTCGAAAATATTTGCCGAGCTTGACCGGACAGCGCTGCAAAACAAATATCTGGCAGAGGCGCAAAGGCTCAAAGAGGCGATAAATGAACAGCTGTATGACAGTGAAAAGGAGATGTATTTTGAGGGACTGAATACACCCACACCGGAAAACATGCTGTACGGATATATGCCGCAAAATGTAAGCGAGCGCTACTATCGCGTTCATGCCAACATCCTCGCAGCATATTTCGGCGTTTGTGACAGGGAACGCGCAAAAGCTCTTATAAATAAAGTGATGACCGATTCGGCTCTCGGCGACTGTCAGCCGTACTTTAAGCATTTTTTGCTTGAGGCGGTGTATCGCAACGGTTTGCGCAATGAATATACGCGGGAAATTCTAAATGCATGGAAAGCACCTGTGAGGGAATGCCCTAAGGGTCTTGTCGAAGGCTTTATAGCTCCGGAGCCGTCATATTATTTTGACCACAGTCACGCCTGGGGCGGCACGCCGCTTTATTCGCTTCCCAAGGCACTCACCGGCATTGAGATAAAGGAACCCGGCTACAAAAAGGTATCGCTTTCGCCGTCGCTTCTCGGTCTTGAGAGTGCCGATGTAAGCATACCCACTCCGCTCGGAACAATAAATTGCAGCTTGAAAAAAGGTGAAAAGCCGCGGATTACGGTTCCGGAGGGGATAAAGCTCGAACAGACGAGCCGGAGCAGATTTTCGGATAATACTTTATAATGATGAGGGGACGGATGAATATATGGAAAGCGAACTTTTTAATAAGGAGTTTTATCGCGCGTTGGAGGGGAGTATCGGCAGTTTGCCGCAATCGCTCAGGGAGGAGCTGTATCGCCCGTGTGCGGAAGGCTGCGTAAAGCGTTATGTACTTGCAGAGCAACAGCGTCAGTTTGATGAGTGCGGTAAAAATCTTGATTTGCAGTATGAGAAGTACGGCAGAAGCCCCTACTTCTTTGCGGACATCATTGAAAAGGGACATGTTTATGAAATCGGATATCCCACCGCACAGTGCTTATGTCCCATGGTGTCGTCGGGAATGGCGGCATCGTCCGTGCATTGTGAGTGCTCTCGGCAAAGTATGTTGTGCGTGCTCGAAACATTGCTGCCCGACAGGAGCATTACAGTTGAATTGCTGCATTCAGTCCTGACCGGCGAGAAGGAATGCCGATTCCGTGTGGTTATAAAGTAATTACTGAATATGCCGACGGCTTTCGCTGCGGCATGAAAGGGTGGTCATAAATATGAAATTGTTTTTTCAGGCATTGGCAAAGCTTTTGGGCGGAATGGCGGCGATTGCGTTGCTGCTTTTTCTTCCGGCAGGGACGTATAAATACCCGAATGGCTTGCTGTTTTGCGCGCTGCTGTTCATACCGATGCTGTTTGTCGGTACGGTGCTGTTCGTGAAGGATAAGCAGCTGCTTTCCAAGAGGCTCAACAGCAAGGAAAAAGAGGGAACACAAAAGGTGGTTGTCCTTATATCTGCGGTTGAATTTGTCGGCTGCTTTATTTCGGCGGGGTTCGATTTCCGTTGCGGCTGGACTCATGTACCTAAGGCTGTTGTTATCATTGCGGCGGTGCTTTTCTTCTGCGCGTATTTGCTTTATGCCGAGGTCATGAGGGAAAATGCGTATCTTTCAAGAACAGTTGAGGTGCAGGAAAATCAAAAGGTTGTCTCGACGGGACTTTACGGTATTGTCCGCCATCCGATGTATGCGGCGACGCTGTTGCTTTTCACAATGATGCCTATCGTCCTCGGCTCCTGGGTTGCGCTTGCCTTTATGATTCCGCTGCCGTTCATCCTCGCAAAGCGCATACATAACGAGGAGAAGGTACTCAAAACAGGACTTGACGGCTATGAGGAATATATGAAAAAGGTCAAATACCGCATGATACCGTTTATATGGTGAGACGATGAAAATGAAAGTAATTTGTTGAACTGTCAACAGAAAAAGATTAGGGCTGTGAGGAGCGTTTTGAGTTCCGTCACAGCCCTTAATTTTATTTAATTTTTCAGCTGAACACAAAGAGCTTGAAACCCTTTGAAAAATCTTTTTTGTATTCGGCATAAGCCCTCCCGGTCGGAATCAGATTTGCTGTTATGCTCATTCTTTTAATAAACAGCACTCTTGGAGCAGTTTTTAATTTGCCGCTGCTTCGGACTTTTCAACAAATCACAGCTTGCATAATTGCGTTTGAGACGTTTTTTCCCGATATCTCACGAATAGTGCGCCGGGGGAGTGTCCGGAGAATCGCGTTGCGTTAGTGTGTATCAGATTGCGATTTTCAGCCACCGGGCGGAACGGTGCATAAAAAGCTGTTGGTCTTTTGCTCCGAAATGCTCAATGGCGCATATTCCGTTGTAGCCGTGCTCACAAAGCCTGTTTGCAATTTCCGTCATGGGCAAATCTCCGCTTCCGACAGGGGCGGGATAGAGCTTTTTGCCGTCCTCGCAAATCAGCGGTTCCTCGCCGCAAACAGGGGCAAACGCACGGTCCTTCATATGTACATGGGCAATGCGGTTTTTGAGCAGGTCAAATGCCCTGAGAACGTCATCACCGCGCACGATAAAGTTTCCGGTGTCAAAGGTGCAGTAAAGCCCCGGTACACGCTCTAAAAAATACGCCAGTTCTTCGGCAGTGCCGTACGGAGCGCGCACGGAGTCGAAGTCCTCAAGCGTAACAGTAATGCCGCGTTTTTGTGCTTTATCGCACAGAATGTTCAACTCTCTTACCATCGAGTCAATTGCGGCGGCACGGTCTTCGCCCTCATTGATAAATCCGGGAATCGGCATAATGTTTGCCGCATTCAACGCTTGCGCACAATCTAAAAGTTCATTGACCTTTTCCGGTTGCTTTTCATGAGCGAAATCAAAAAATCCGAACATCCCTCCGACCTTCAATTCGGCACTGTTTAAAAGCCGTTTAAGCTCATCAATGCTTTCCATTGCGCGGAAAGCATCCGCTTCAACATAATCAATGCCGAGCTTTTTGGCTTCCTTCATCGCCTGCGCCGGTGTACAGCCTGTCTGCGCCGCAATGTCATACAGATGCTCAAAAAATATTGATGTTTTTATCATATCCGAAATTCCTTTTGATTCCAAATTTGCCGTTGCGTTCGAGCTTATATTATTCAGAAAGTTGTCCGGAATTATTTGAAAGAGGGTCTTCTTCATCTCCGGAAGCCGTCAAACACGCGAATATTTCCTGCCATACGGATTCATCCTGCGCGGTCATTCTGTCCCAGTCAAACGAAGCAATAAAATCCGCCTTTTGAGCCGGTGTTACAAGTCTTTTTTGACGTGTCAGTGTTTGCAGCTCGCGTATGTAGCTGCCGAGATAGTTTACAGCATCCGAGGTGTAGTTGGGGTTATGCCCTTTTCCGCTGACAAGCAGAAAGCGTATGTTGTCCTTGCTGTTGAGAGCAGAATTAAGAATGTCAAAATTCGTTTTTCTGCATTTCATATCATTATCGGAATAAATCAGCAGAACCTTAGCATTTGATTCGCAGAGCGTCTTAACCGCGTTGAAATTGACATAATACGGATTGGAGCTGTTTTCAATTTCCATAATTGCCTTGCGGTAAACCCGCAATATTCCGGGGAAGAAGGAGTTGATACACTCCTGAACCGACACAAAGCCGGACAACACAACAATATGTGATATATCCGGGTGTAATGCAGATATATTAAGAGCAGAAAATCCGCCCCAGCTGTGACCGATAACCGAAATGTCAACACCGGAAAAGCAGGGATTTGCCTTGATTGCCGTGATACAGTCATTCAAGTCGCAAAGAGATTGCGCCATTCCGCCAGTGTTCTCACCGCCTGATTCCATACAGCCGGTATGGTCGTAGGCAAACACCGGATAGCCGTGCCTGCAAAGCATTTCGATTTCTTTCATATATGAACGGTGACCGCCGCCGATGCCGTGGTCGAACACCACTATTCTGCCGGGAGCGGAATTGTCGTAATGATACAGATAGCCTTTCAGTGTATGGCCGGCGGACGCTGTAAATGTATACGGCTCCTTCTTCAGGCCTGCAAAATCATCCGAGCTGAAATAGTAAGCGATTCCGGTGTCATCGTAGCGGGTATACATCATGCCCTTGTACATTTTTATAACTTGTTTCTCAAAAATCATTTTCTTTCCTCTTTTATATGAAGATTACAAAAGTTCCGTTTGCGTAAATATTTAAAGCAGCAATTTCAGGCGCTGCGCACGGAAATGCAGCTTGTAGCCCGTAGTGCTTACGGCTATCGCAAGCCTCCTTTTGAAAGGAGCCTTTAATTGCAGCGCTTCGCAATTATTCATTATGCATCATTCAGCGGATTTGTATCCGCCGAAGATTATCAGATTTCACTGTTCATTGTGATACCACTCCAGCAGCGGGGCGGCATTTTCAACGCTTACATAGTTGCCTCCGTGCAGCATCATATCAAGCATAATATCCTCGTCGGGCGTGCGGTCTGTTTTCTCCGACAGCTTTTTTCCCGCGGTTTTTTTCATGGTGCTCATCATGAATTTATACATCCCGTGCAGCTTCGTGAGGTCAAATCCGCCGCGCATGGTAAAGACGGGCAAGCTTCCGGGAACATTATTCGCCTTCCTGACATCGGGTATTTGCGAACCTGTTTCGCCCATGCCGATGCCGCAAAGAGCGCATATTTTGAATAGCTTGGCTGCCTTCTTGTATCCCTTTACAACTCCCGCCATAAGCCAGCCGAGGTAGATGATTTCGGTTCCGTGAGCTATACCGGAAGCGTTGTCGAGCGGATAAACCGGCAATCCGGTCTTTTCCCCTATGAGCTTGGCATATTGTTCGGTTGTTCCCGCGTTTGATGTGTAAACGATTGCCTGTATCATTTTATTCTCTCCTTTGTCATTTCGGGCTTCGTTTTTCCCGACAAGGTCAAACATACCCTGATGCTTATTTTGCGCCGGAACTTCGACTTATATCAACCGCCCGGAAGCTGTGTTCAAAGTGATTGGTACTGTATTAACTATACCATATATTCGCAATCAANNAATAGCCGGTTGTGCGATTTCGTGGTTGACAGAAGTACGGCGGTTGCAAAATCCGGAGCGGCCGCCCAAAAGATTATCTGCGTTCTTTTGTCCTTGTTGATGATTTTTCAAAATCAGGGGTTGAAGTATAAAATACTTCTGCTACAATATAAATTACGGTACCGAATTTAACAAAACGGGAGATAAATATGAACAGCTTCAAGGTTTTTGAAATCGGCAGGATATGTGCCGATGAAAGCGGATTTTCGGTTAAACTCGCCGAGGAGTATATCCCCGCGCTGAGCGGTCTGGAGGGCTTTGAATACATTCAGCTGCTTTACTGGTTTGACAGGTGTGACAATGCCATTTCGCGCGCTAAGCTCGTTGAGAGTAAGCCCTATACAAACGGTCCTGAGGTCGTTGGAACCTTCGCCACACGCTCGCCGGAACGCCCCAACCCTATTGCGCTTTCAACCGCTTATGTTACTTATATCGATAAGGAAAACGGTGTTGTCGGGCTTGCATATACCGATGCGCTCGACGGTACACCCGTGCTTGATATCAAGCCCTACACGCCGAGTCTTGACCGCGTGGAGAAGCCGGCCGTTCCGGAATGGTGCGCTCACTGGCCGGACTGTGTGGAGGAGAGCGGCGAATTTGATTGGGCAGCAGAATTTAATTTTTGAGGTAAAAGTATGAGTTTGAAGGATTTTATAAACGACAAGCCTGTGATAAACACCGAACGACTTGAGTTGAGGACACTCACTGCCGAGGATGTTCCGGCACTCCGGGAATGGCTGACCGAGCCCTCGATTTATCGTTATTGGGGGTCAAATTGCGGTAAGAACGATAAGAATCCGGAGCTTATGTTTGAGAAAAGTCCTAAGCCGACAAAAAGCTTTCACTGGGGTATTGTTCTGACAGCTGAAAACAAAGCAATCGGTGAAATGTGGGTGTATCTCATCGAAAATGACAGGATGGCAAAGGTTGCTTACCGCGTGAATCCGAGGTATCACGGCAATGGATACGCAAGCGAAGCGCTGAGCGCAGCGGTGAATTTCTGCTTTTCACAAACGGAGCTGCGGCGCCTGTGGACCTATGTTGATGTACGCAACACACCTTCAGCCAGAGTGCTCGAAAAATGCGGCTTTACCCGTGAGGGTCTTGTAAGGCAGGGGAAAATGGGTTCAACCTGGTGCGACTATTATATTTACGGCCGCCTTAAAGAGGACATGTAAAAGATAAAATGCGGCTGTCGGTTTGTTAACCGGCAGCCGTTGCTTTATTTTTGCACATAAGCAAATTAGAAATGAAAGATATTCAATTGTTTTCAAGAACAACATCAAAAGCCCTTGAAAAATCAAGCTTGCGCTTAGTTGCGCTTCAATGCCTTTTCGACCTTTGGAAAGCGGGGAGAGGGGTCGAAAATTTTGTCTATGCCCTTGCCGACAAATGCAATAATCGGGGAATTTATTGCGGTGGTAACGAGTGTGCCGAGGCCGATGCTGTGAAAGCTCGAATAGCCTATTGTTGCCCAGTCAAAGGTTTTAACATCACCGAACAGAGTGAATGCCAGAACAAGCGAGAGGACAAGCAAGGTCATGTCGAAAGACCATTTTACCTTGTTGATGTTGAAGTTGAAGCGCGAGGCAAGCTCCGCCACAAACAGCTCATATACCTGCAGGGGCATATAGGTGCGGAAGAAGCACGCAACTCCCGTTGCCGTTATGACATCGCCTATAAAGAGCATGACCCAGCGCAGCCACACCGCATCAAAGCTCACTCCGCCGAGAAGCCACAGGAAGAGGTTGAGCGTATAGCCGTAAATAACCGCCACGGCGAACGCGAGCAGATATCTCCAGTTGAAGCGGCGCACGACAATGCAGAGCACAACAAGCATTAAGCCCTGAATGATATACTCCGTCATGCCGACGGAAAAGCCGCTCCACAACGGAGCAATTGCGTCATACACAACGAAAGCGGGTGCGGCAATCATTGATACGCCGAGGTTTGCCTTACTGCAAATCGCAACGCCGAGCGCAACAAACACCGTCCCGAACAGCCATAAAAGTTCCGATGATTTTTTGATTTTTTTCATAAAATACCTTTCTTTGGAGGTGTGACTCCCGTAGCTCGTGTCTTTTTGAGTATAAAACAGCCTCCACTGTTTTATGAAAACAGTAAAAGCTGATAACAAGAAAAACCGGGTTAAAAATTCAAGAACCAATCCGGACTTATAAATCCTGACTTTTCATATATTCCATTTCTTTTTTGCGATTGTCAAGCAGCTTAACAAAGCCAAACAACAGTAGGCAGGCGGCAACAACTAAGAACGGATATAATCCTGAAAGCTGTATGCTGTGCAAGGAAATTGCTTGATAAATTAAACCTGCAGCAATGCTTATTATGGGAAGAATAAAAATAAAAACAGCCTTTCTCTTTTTGCTGAGCGAGCTTTGAATCAGAAGCAAAACAATTGCAACTAACGTAATAACAACATATCTCATAACGTTTCTTCTTTCTCCTTTTTGTATTTTTCGATAATCTGTTTTGCGGTTTCCAAATCAATCCGTGAATCTACAGCTAACCCCTTGATAAACGCGGGAAACGGCTCCTCCTCCTGTTTATCGCTGAGCTTGATTTTTTGAATCAGCTTATCGAGCCTTAAACGAACTGTTGGATAAGAAACGCCGTATAGCTTTGCAATTTCCTTCAGCGAGCCTGACCGCAATACGAAATTGCGAAGGAAAGCAGCATCCTCAGGCTCAATAGAGAGTATCCAGTGAGGGATTTTGTCTATTTCCAAATTCGCATCTCCTTTTATTTTGAGTTTAATATAATTTAGTATATCATAAATATTGTTAAAGTCAATACACAAATAATAATTAATATTTGAACATTTTATGAATTGACTGTGCCCGAGTTCGCCTTGCGGCAAATTGCTGAAGCAAACAACAAAGCTCCGGAGAAAGAATTCTCAAGAGCTTGCAAAAGTCAATAATTTTTAGTGGTCTTTGCGTAAATCTCAAATATTCCGTATTCGCCGCGCTCGATCCAAGCCGGATTCAAATACTTTATACAGTATAGCACATTAAAAGAATAAATCGACCATATTTTTACTTGTGTCACTTATTCTATTGCAAGTTTCGCGGATTTGTGTTATATTAAACATATAATCGGCAATCGATTATTCCAAAATAAAAACCACATTAGGAGGTTGTAACGATGAAAAACCGTATAATATCCGTCATGCTGGCTTTTGTTTTCCTTTTTGCGGCAATTGCCCCGGCAACAATGTCGGCGGCACAGGGCGAGCAGTTTAAAGCTGCCGCTGCGTTGTCCGTGTCTGCCGCCGGTGCGTCAGGCGACATCGAGGAAATAATTATTGATGAAACTGTTCTTAATGGAAGCACAATGTCCTTTGAAAGCAATACCAAGACAATAATCAATGCTGAGTTTAATAATACGGACGTAATATATAACTACGGCGAGATAAGCATCAATGCCGGGTTTAATAACACGGGCGTAATATATAACTACGGCAAGATAAGCATAAGCCTCAACGCCGAGCTTTATAACGCGGGAACAGTGTATAATTGCGGCAATATGCATGTCGAGGACGGCTCTTATCGTAACGAGGATGGCGCCGTGACCTATAATTACGGCAGCCTTCAAATCACGGACAACTTACGTAATAACGGGGAAATATATAACGCTTGCGAGATTCAAAATTCCGGCGGGATGCATAACGCCGGGGAAATATACAATTCCAATCTTATAGACGGAGTCGGCACGATAACGCACAGCGGCAACGGCAGAATATACAACTCAACCCGCGCAAGAGGAGTTATAGGCGAGAATCTTGTGCTTGACCGAAGTTACGTGACTGTTGTTGAAACGATAAATACCGGCTTGTTTAAGGAGGTAACCGTTAGTCTGCCTGCGGAAGAGGCGGACAATATTGCGAAGCTGACGTTTACAGGTCGGACGGGTGTAATCATAGCGAAAAGCGCTGAAAAAGGAATTTTTGATGACGGCACCTTTGTGTTCGGCTTTCCCGCAGGCTCAATGCTCTCAAGGGTCAACGTCGGCGAAAGAGTGTATATTAACAAGACCGGTGGGCCGCATTTTGTGTACGGATGGGACGCACAAGTTTTTGAAATGACTCAGGCGCAGGGCGCGGAAATTGCATTTACCGGCGGCGCTTATGCTCAACCGGTGCATCCTTCCGCCAAGGTGTATGAGGGCGAGACAGTTGTTCTTTTCGGCTGCAGTGTCGCAGGCGCGGTATATTATAACGCGCAGGGGGCTTGTGTTGATGTTGAGCTGAACAGCGATGAAAGTCGCGGAGTCAAGTATTTTACCATGCCGGGCTTCGATGTGGTGCTTATGAATGAAACACAAGCAGCAAAGAACAGGATAGAGCGGCATGACTGGACGGTTTTACAGTCCGACAGAAACACGCAGACCGCTATAAAATCATGGCTTGAAGCACAGCTCGGCACGATGAATTTGTACGGTGCGGAATATGAGATTGACATAACGGACTTTGAAGCGGCAAAAACCGTCGCAACGGATTATACCGGAAACGCGGACGGCACATTTGAATTTACAGTATCGCTTTCAACGGGAAGTGCCGAGCAGGGTGATTTGGTTACAGCCGAGGCGACCGTGACCTCCGGAGTAATAAGAGCCGTGCCCGTTTATACCGTGCCGACGGATTTGAAAGCGAGCTGCGCAGATACGCTCAGCAGTGTGCGTTTCCCTGTGTTTGCCGGCGGAAGCTTCTCATGGGACAGCTCATATGCCGCAAACACAATGGTCGGAGCTGCGGGAACGCAAACCTTTAAGGCTGTTTTCACTCCTGCTGATGTTGAAAACTATACTACGATAACCGATATTGATGTTAAAATAAAAGTGTCGAAGGCAAATCCCTTTTTCACGCTTCCGGGTGCTGGAGAATTATACATTGAGGAAAAGACGAATCTGACACTTGCGGACGTTGCTTTACCGCAGGGCTGGGAATGGACGCAGCCCGACAGCGCCGTCATAAGCGGAAACCGTTATAACGCGCTGTTTACGCCCGACAATACCGATATTTACAACACCGCGGAGCGTGCAATAAAGGTTACCGTTACCGAGTGCACCCACAGCAATTGGAGTGAGTGGGAATCGGACGACAACGCCACCTTCCTGCACGACTGCACCGTATCCCGTGTTTGTTTGCGCTGCGGCGAGAGGGAAACCGTGGCGGAAGAAGGCACAGCGGGTCTTAATGAATATCCGCTCCTGTCTCCAGTGCTTCTCCGGATGGTGCAAATCCTCGATAAAATAATGCTGCTGTCGGAGGTAATCCGCAATATGGTTGACACATTTTAATTAAGGAGCACGGCTTCTTAAAGCGATTTTTCCGGCTCCAATAATAAACAGACTAAGCCTTGTGCATTACAAACCGCTTCGGCATGCTTTTGAAAAATAGGTATGCGTTCTATATGCTGCCACGACCCGCGGCACATCTTTGCGAGTATTCGCTCGTCAAGGATGTGCCGCTTATCAATGTCTCAAGCTTTTTCGGACGGCTGATATTATATCGGATATCTTCAAAAAGAGATGAAAAAGCGGCAGCCCGAAAGGGTTGCCGCAGCACAAATTTATTCGACCTCTTGTTCCAGGTCTTTAAAAACTTTTGATGAGAAAAATTCAATGATTGAAATATCTAAACCGTCACACAGCTTTTTAATTGTAGAAATTGTTGTACTGTTATTGCGACCGCTGATTATATTGTTAATGGTCGATTGTGTTACTCCGCTCATCGTGCCGAGCTTGTTAATGGTGATGTTCCGTTCGCGGCATAATTCCAATATACGCTCCTTGACAGCATTGCCCATATTCATATAATCTCTCCAATTCAAACTCTTTGCCATCAGTTTAACTATTTTGAGTTGAAATGATTACCTCAAATGAGTTGACTATCAAACGATTTTTATATAATTAACTCAATATGGTTAGTCGAAGGACTAAGAGATTATAAAAGGCATCCCGTTCGGGATGCCAATGAGCGCAAAAAAAATTATTTATTATTGAGCTCAATTTCGCCGTTTTTTGCTTCATATTTTTCAATGGCATCACGAATTAAAACAAGGATTTGACTGTTAGCACTGCGACCTTCATAGTCGGAAACGACATGCAATTTGTCCAACATTTTTTCATCAATACGTATTGACAAACTTTTTATAGCCATACAATCACTCCTAAATATATTTATTTTGTGTTTATTTTATATTCATTATGTGTTACAATGACAAAAATGAATACAAAATATATCTAAAATATGTTCAGAAGAATGCGCATGAAAGCGGCAATCACGTCGGGGCAAGGAATAACAAAAGGCACCCCGTTCGGGATGCCAATAAGCGCAAAAACCATTATTCTGCCTAAGTGTCAAGCTTTTTCGGACGGCTGATATTATATCGGATATCTTCAAAAAGAGATGAAAAAGCGGCAGCCCGAAAGGGTTGCCGCAGCACAGCCTATTGAATTTCCTGCTCGATGCTTTTGAACAGCTCATCATCGAAAAACTCCGTGATAGTCATATCCAAGCCATCACATAGCTTTTTCAGGGTAATGACTGATAAATCCTTGCGCCGCGAGTCCATCAGACTGTAAACGGTTGACGGAGTGACACCCGAAAGAGTAGCCAACTCATTATATTTGATGACTCTGTCGATGCATATTGATTTCAAACGAACCACGATTGCTTCCTTGATTTGCACAATAATCACCCTAATAAATTGTACAAAAATACCCGCAGATGCGTATACGCACTTGCGTAATAAAAGTATAACCGTTATAATATACGCATATGCGTAATGATTATGGGATGACAGAAATGAAATCAGCAATCATCGGGGCAAGGAATAACAAAAGGCACCCCGTTTGGGATGCCAATGAGCGTAAAAACCATTATTCTGCCGAAATGTCAAGCTTGCCGTATTCTTTCTCGTATTCCGCAACGCGCTTTTTGAGAAACTGCTAAATTTCCTTGTTCGCGGAGCGACCCTCCGACTCGGCTATATACCTGAATTTCCGAAAGAGCGAACGGTCAACACGAAGCGTATACCGTAAAAGCTTGTCCTCCATTATTGCACCTCAATTTTGATGCTTACAATCATCAGGTACCTTAATTTCTCCGTCTGTTGCTTCAAAATCTTTTATGCACTGGCGTATTAAATATAAGATTTGACCATTGGCGGAGCGCCCCTCATATTTTGCAATATAGTGTAACTTGTAATGCAATTCAGGGTCAATTTCTATACCCAAATGATTGTTTTTGGTGTTTCTCATAGCATCCTCCAAAACATCTTGAAATAAGTATATTTTAAGATTGTTTTGTGGTATAATGTGTAAAGTATACTTAAAATAAGTACACCAAAGTTTTGGGGAAAAACAAAAATACGAAAGTAGCAATCATAGGGTCAAGAAATTTAACAGTATATAATCTTGAAAATTATCTGCCGAATGGCACGACCGAAATTGTATCCGGCGGTGCAAGGGGAATTGATACCTGCGCAAGAGAATATGCGAGGTTGAACGGCATAAAGCTCACGGAATTTTTGCCCGAGTACGTAAAATACGGCAGAGGTGCGCCGTTAAAACGCAATCTGCTGATAATCGACTGTGCAGACGAGGTGATAGCGTTTTGGGACGGAAGCTCTCACGGCACGAAATATGTAATTGATAATTGCCGAATAAAAAATAAAAAAGTAACGGTGTTCAGACCGATGCCGTGACCGAAAGAGAAAGCTTATGAATAAGGCGGCGGTAGCCGAACCCCATACGCACAGAATACAGATATTTCCACACATTCATGCGTTTTTCGCCTTGCGGGAACAACAAATCTTTCCTTCAAAACTGCGAAGAAAGCGGGAGAATAAAAGAGAAGATGAAAAAGAAGGAGTGTACAAAATGATGGACCTTTCCTGTGTGCGGTTTCATAATTTTCCGCCGATGATGACGGTAAAGGAGACCGCAGAATGTCTCGGCATATGTACAAAAACCGTCTGCGTCATGATTCGGCACGGCGATATTACAGCCGCAAAAATCGGCAGACAATATCTCATATCAAAGGAATCACTTAAAGAATACTGCAAGCGAGGTGAGGGATGAAGCGGCTTTATAATTAAAAGTAGACTTTCGGGGGAATCAATTGTTCGGGAAAAATGCTTTACAAAACCAAACGGCCTTGTTATAATGTAATTAGACTATAAAATAGCTTTTGTCCCTGAGAAAAGGAGAAAACTATGAAAAAGATTTTGAAGCATTTTCTGGCTATCGCGGTTTGCTTATTGGCATTAATGACCACAGCTTCTTCGGCAGACTCCGCTGCTGCGTCCGAGGCGCAGCAGGACGGTCTTAAAGCTGTGCTCATTACGGATAAAGACGCATATGAGAAAAATGATGAGATTGACGTTTCCCTGAGTATTACCAATACCAGTGGGAACAAGTTCGGCAAGGTATGGACAGAAATAACAATCCCCGAATCGTTGACTTTAAAATCGGGTTCCCTGACATCGGGCGAATTTTCGTTGGAGCCGAATGCAGACAAAACTCTCAAGCTTACATCTGTATTGACCCCGGTTGAGGAAAGTACCCCTGAAAAGGATAAGGGTTTTCCCTTCTTGCTTTTGTTGCTGATTATTCCCGTAGGTATCGTTGTATTAATATGTATAAGAAAAAAGTCATCAAAGAGCGCCGTTATTATGTTGCTGGTTTGCGCTGCCGTTGCAGGAGCCTTCGGAGCGCCGGTAATCGCTCATGCCTTGGGTTCTGCAATGAAACAGAGAGGAGCAGCTCCTCAAATCGAACAGGGGACAGATTCAGTTTTTCAAATCGAACAGACAACAAAAAGCTTTACGGTTATGAGGGGCGTTGAGGTCTCCGGTAAAACAGAAAAAATAATAGCCGTAATACACTTTGATGCTCAAATGGTTGTACCTATCACCATCGCCCCCGCGGATGTGCCCGCCGCACAAATATATCAGCCCGATAACGTTGAAACGCCGGTTGGGCAGGTCAAAGCTTATCTGTTGGGATGGGCTAAGAGAATCGTAACATCAGAGAGCGGCGACCCTAACGGAGATGACTTAACGGTTGAGGAGGAAAGTGCGGTAAAAGATTATAAGGCATTTGAGAATGGCGCTGAAATCGGTATATATATGAAAGATTCGGGCTCCAATCCCTCCGTCATGAACGACAACAAGAACTGCAGGTATAAGGCGGACGTTAAAGACAGCAGTACCGCGAGAACCAGCAACTTTGTTAACGCCACCATTGCGGATAAAATGTATTATCCTGACGGGTCAACAAATGTAGGCTTTTACGCATATTACCCCTTTGATGGCGGCATGGAGGGCGAGAAAGCCGTCAATATGGACCTGTTTAAAAAAGCGAATCAGCAAAAATGGGAAAAATATGATATTATTTCCGCCGATACCGCAAGAGACGGCGGCAGCTACGGCTCCAACAAGCCGAATATAACCTTGCAGTTTAAGCACAAGATGGCAAAGGTGGACATCAATTTTACGCTTGCAAATGATTTAAAAAAGCTCGGCTACTCCGCCGGGTCTGTTATGAAAGTGGTTTTAACCGATCAATTCAGGCAGGCGCGCTACGTGCCTCTGTCTGATGAGCTTATGCTTCCGTATACAACAGACCCCAAGACCGCGGACATACCTATGAAGTGTAGACCTAATAATCAGTATTCAATCACGGCGGAAGCCATCGTTTTCCCCGATGACAGGTTGAGTCGCTCTGCACAGAGCAAAGAAAGGAATAGAAAGATTGTAATATATCTTAAGGGAAACGGAACTGCAACCTGTCCCCCCAGGGTATTTGAATTTCCGCTCGGAGATAAGCCGAATAAGCCGGGTCAGACTGTCTATGATTTTAATGAGGGACTTTTGACCGAGTTTAACTTTACTTTAAATTCCTATAATACGATTGCAGAAGAGGTTGCGCCTGTGTATCCGCAGTTGCTTGTCTTTACCGACAGCGACAACTACAACGTACCGGAAGGAGCGGTCGGCACGGCAATCATTCCGATAGACGTGTCCGGCGGTGCATCCGGCGGCACACCGCCCTATACCTTCAGCTTTGAAACAGGCGCGCCAAGCTGGCTTTCTATCACTGATTCCGGTGTGATAAGCGGAACGCGTCCCTCAGGGACAGCAAGCGCGACCACAGCCACGGTCAAGGTGACCGACAGCGCGATACCCACGCCGGCAACAAAGACCATAACCATCGCAATCGGCGCGGTCACACCCGCACCTGCCGCGCCCACCATCACCGTGCAGCCGGTAGCTAAGAGCATATTCTTCGGACAGACAGCCACCTTCAGCGTGGATGCCGAGGGCTATCCCGC
>LFRM01049948.1_pt1 | contig 55891 bp, 60 predicted proteins | sample 618341 | NCBI WGS metagenome assembly LFRM01 (sample SAMN03654438, study PRJNA283298) | anaerobic digester metagenome | isolation source: pool of bioreactors CSTR01a, CSTR02a, and CSTR03a thermophilic anaerobic... | place: Denmark: Kgs. Lyngby | collected 2014-05-21 | reverse complement strand
TGGGGATGCAGAATAAAGATATCCACATTCTCACAACGACGGCAGCCTTCAATTGCAGCTGAACCGGTATCACCCGAAGTGGCACCCATTATCACCACACGCTCATTGCGCTTGGTGAGGAAGTGATCGAGTAAACGGCCAAGCAATTGCAGAGCAAAGTCTTTAAAAGCCAAGGTTGGGCCGTGGAATAATTCCAACACCCACTCATTGCTCTCCAATTGACGCAAAGGTGCCACTGCACTGTGCTCGAACACACCGTAAGTGTCTTTTAGAATCGCTTTAAAATCAGCATCGTCAATGCAGCCCGCAACAAAGGGACGCATCACGCGAAAGGCTAATTCGTGATAGGGCAAATCAGCCCATGAGGCGATTTCTTCAACCGTAAAGCGCGGCAAGTTTTCTGGCACATACAAACCGCCATCACTGGCTAAACCGGCTAACAATACATCTTCAAAATTCAACGCTGGAGCTTGGCCACGCGTGCTTATATAACGCATCAGTAACAACCTTTATAAGAGTCGCTTAACTTGAGATTAACTTAACTGCTCAACACGGATACGCACCACCGGTGCTTGTAACGCATCAAGTGCTTCTAGAGCAATAATAGCATCATTGATGCGCTGCTCTTCAACACGGTGCGTCAGCAAAATAATCGGTATTGAACCATCCAGTTCTTCCGCTTCTTTTTGGATAATGGATTGAATATTAATACCACGTACCGAAAAGATACTCGCCACTTGCGCCAGAACACCCGGGTGGTCTTTCGCTTGAATACGCAAGTAGTAGGCGCTTTCGCACTGATCAATCGCCAAAATAGGATGATCAGATAACGCATCAGACTGAAAGCCCAGCGCCGGCACTTGGTACTTCGAGTCACAGTTCATCGAGCGCACGACATCAATAATATCGGCGATCACTGCAGAAGCGGTCGGCTCCATACCAGCGCCAGCGCCATAGTAAAGCGTGCTACCCACAGCATCACCATTAACCATCACCGCATTCATCACGCCATTTACATTGGCAATCAAACGATCTGATGGAATTAAGGTTGGGTGCACACGTAACTCAATACCTAAATCGGTACGACGTGCCACGCCTAAGTGCTTAATACGGTAGCCCAGTGCTTCAGCGTAATTCACATCTGCAGTGGTTAACTCAGTTATGCCTTCGGTGTAAGCTTTTTCAAACTGCAATGGAATACCAAAAGCAATCGAGGCCAAGATGGTCAGCTTATGCGCCGCATCAATGCCTTCGACATCAAAGGTTGGATCCGCTTCAGCGTAACCGAGCTCTTGCGCTTCTTGTAAAACGTCCTCAAAGGTACGGCCTTTCTCGCGCATTTCGCTGAGAATAAAGTTACCGGTACCGTTGATAATACCTGCCAACCAATTGATACGGTTGGCGGCTAAGCCTTCACGAATGGCTTTAATAACGGGGATACCGCCAGCCACAGCAGCTTCAAAGCCCACCATCACGCCTTTTTCACGAGCAAGAGCAAAAATCTCATTACCGTGCACAGCGATTAAGGCTTTATTGGCGGTGACCACGTGCTTGCCGTTTTCAATCGCGCGCAGCACAACTTCTTTGGCAACAGTATCGCCACCAATCAGCTCAACCACCACGTCAATTTCAGGATTGTTAACGATATCAAAGACATCATCAGTCATTTCAGTGGTACTGGTATCACACTGCAAATTAACGGTGCGCGCGGCTACTTGCACCACTTCAATCGGACAGCCTGCACGCCGAGTAATCTCCTCAGCATTACGCTTAAGAATATTAAAAGTACCGCCGCCAACGGTGCCTAAACCACAGATCCCTACTTTTACTGGTTTCACGCTGCATCGTCCCCATCGTTAGATAAAATAAATACGCTTAATAGAATAAGCGACAAAAACACTGCACTGTACGAAGCCTGTCGGTATCGGTCAACCTAGGGCTGCGCTTTTAATGCTTGCTCAGCCAATTGCTGAGCGGGTTTATAGCCTGGAATAATCTGCCCATCAGCTAAAACAATCGTCGGTGTACCTTGCACACCAATCGTACGCCCTAAGGCATACTGTTTATCCACTGGGTTTTTACAGGTCTTTTTTGCCACAGCTTGCCGACTTTTAGCCTGCGTCATCGCCGCTAGTCGATCATCGGCACACCACACACTGACTAAGCCATCGTAAGCCTCACCGGATAAGCCTTGTCGTGGAAAGGCTAAATAGCGCACTTCGACGCCCAAGCGATTGAGCTCAGGTACATCAGCATGTAGCTTTTGGCAGTAACCGCAATCGGCATCAGTAAACACGGTAATAAAGGTGCGCGGCTCTTGCGCAGGAAAAACAACCATATCCTGCTGATTCAGTGCCTGCATTTGCACAGCCAGCGCTTGACGCTCAGCCTGCTCAGTTAAATTAACCGGCACACCATCCTGCACCTGCAGCAGTTGCCCTTGCAAAATAAACTCAGCATTGGCACTGATATAAAAAATACGCCCGCCACGCAGCTGTACTTGATACAAGTCCGGCATGGCACTGGGCGTGATTGTTTCAATGGGTAAATCCGGCTGCACCAGCAATAAGCGCTCGCGCACCTGCTGAGCCTGTTGTTCGCTTGCCGAGACATTCGCCGACAAGAAAACCATACAGCATGCAACGAAACTCAATAGCCTGCTTTTATACATAGCATGCGCCCAATTAAAAGGCTTAAGTTTAGCACAGTGGTCTCTTAAGCACTGCTGAAAAGTGTTTACCACCTGCCGCTGTAATAGCGTGAGAGCATAACGCTAGAACTTAGCGATAAAGGTGCGGATACGTTTTGATACAGCTGCGCATGAGTTAAGTCGCTTGCCGCTGAAACAAAGCATATACATAAGGACGCTTTTGGCCGCGTGGATTTACAAACTGATAATCTTCAGTTTCAAGCAAGACAAACTCATCACCTAACCGCTCCTGCATTTCTTCAACGCAATATTGATGCACTGGCAAACCTGCACATTTCTCCGCGCCCTTTTTAGCAAACTCCGCAAGTAATACATAGCCGCCGCGCATTAGCGAGGCTCGCAGATTATCGAAATATTGGGTAATGGCGGATTCGTCGAGTAGAAAGTGCAATACAGCACGATCAATCCAGATATCCACCGGTTCGATTTGCGCCAGCGGCGTGCTCATATCCTGATGCAAAGTTTGATAGCGCTGGCCCGCAGTCAATCTGCTTTCCAGTTTGCTTAAAGCCTGGATACTGATGTCATTTAAAATCAGATAAGCGCCTGTTTTAAACAGCTCGTCGACTAAATTCGAGGTCCCTGCTCCAGCTACAAAAAGTCGTTGATCCGCATTGATTTTAATCGGCTTTAAAAACTTTAACGTTTGCGAAATATCATGCTCATACCAACCTAAATCCTGATCATCTTTCTCAGAAAAGATAGCATCCCAATGCTCAGAACGGTTTGCCATATAACCTCCTGCAACATAACTGATGCAGCATATATAAATGCACTCAAAGCGACCCTATACCCTAAGGGATAGAGTCACATAGGACACGCTGCAATAGATTTAATCCAGTGTTTGCACGCCACCACCATTAACAAATAACACCTGCCCACTCACCCACTGCGAGACTGGCGCGGCAAAATACAGCACTGCACCGGCAATATCCTCAGGCTCACCCAGACGCTTAATCGGTGTATGCGCCAGCATGCGCTCTTCAATTGCCGGTGTCAGTACAGTGGCAAGCGCCCCTGTTCTAACCGCGCCTGGACCCACAGCATTAATACGCACAATCGGGCCGTAATCATGTGCAAGGTTAGCGGTCATATGGTTAATCGCTGCTTTTGAAGCCGCATAGGCGCTGATGGATGGGCTTTTATTAACCGAACTCATCGACGACATGTTAATAATGGAGCCGTAGCCTGCTTCCTGCATATGCGGCGCGCACAGTTGAGCTAAACGCCAAGCGCTGAATACGTTGATTTGAAACGGACGTTCAAATTGCTCTAACGTAATTTCAAATGGGCTTTCTTTACCCGCGCCACCGCCGCCAGCATTATTCACTAGAATATGGATGCCTGAAAACTCCGCCATGGTGATATTAACCAAAGCAACTAAGTCATCATCTTTCAGCACATTACATTCAGCAGCCAAGGCTTTGCCGCCGCTAGCAATGATCTCATCTGCCAGTTTTTGTGCGTCATTGATATTTAAATCAGCAATCACTACCGCTGCGCCATACTCGGCCAACATACGGCAACTGGCTGCACCAATACCATTGGCACCACCGGTTACAATGGCCACTTTTCCGTTTAAATCAAACAATTTAGAAGAACTCATAACGTTTTATTCCTTCAGATTAAGTCATCGGCCAGCGTTTGATACGCAAGTAACCAAGTCGGATCATTTGCACTATTGCCAGCAATCGGACTCGAAGCAAAACACACAATAAAAAACTCGCACACACGTCCGTCAACTCCCAGCTTAGCGCAAGACTGCAGTGGCTGTTTATAGTATTTCGTATGAACTGATACTTCAAAAAACTGCACAGGGTCACACTGCAACTGATATTCATGAGTAAGAAAGGTACAGTGTTTGCAGCTTATTTATAAGCCAGCCATCAGTGGGTTATAATACGCCCCATATACCTTTTAGAAGATTAGAAACCCCATGCGTCTTGATCGATTTATCTCTGAAACAACCGGCCTCAGCCGCAAAGACTCTGCCAAGGTCGTACAAAGCGGCGAGGTCAGCGTCGATGGTGCTGTACAAAAAAAAGGGGCCTTTCAAGTACCCGAAAATGCAGAAGTGATCTGGGGCGGTGAAAGACTGGAAGTGATGGGCCCCATCTATTTGATGATTAACAAGCCCTTAGGCTGTGTGTGCGCCAACCAAGACTCAGCCCATATGACTGTGTTTGCGCATTTGGACATACCCGTTTCCGATAAATTGCATACGGTTGGACGTCTAGATTTAGACACCTCAGGACTGTTATTAATTACCGACGACGGCAAGTGGTCACACCGCATTACTTCACCGAAGAAAAAATGCCCGAAGGTCTATCACGCTTGGCTGTCAGAGCCAGTGCTTGAAGAAAATATCAGCGCTTTTGCTGAAGGCTTGCAATTGACGGGCGAAACGACGTTAACCGCTCCAGCCGTACTGGAAATCATCAATGAACGCGAAGCTTTAGTGCATGTACATGAAGGTCGTTATCACCAAGTGCGACGTATGTTTGCTGCTGTGGGTAATAATGTTGAGAAATTGCATCGTGAACAAGTGGGCGCGCTCAGTCTCGATATTGATCTGCTGCCTGGCGATTACCGCTTCCTGACTGCAGAAGAAGTCGCGCTTTTCTAACGTACTATTATGCGGATCAGCGCAAACAAAATTCACCAGCGATCCACAGCCTGATGATGGTGATCTCGCTGCATTGATCGTCAAATATCGGGGCAGCACAACATGTCTGCCGCCCCGACGGTTTATTCACAATAGATCATTGACCTAGATGCCTTAGAGTATGGCCTCAAAGGATTCAGGCAAGATCTGGCCGCCATCAACAATAATGGTTTGCCCGGTAATAAAGCGCGCTTCTTTTGAAGCTAAAAAGCAGGCTGCGTGGCCGATATCTTCAGGCGCGCCTAAGCTTTTCACCGGTATCGAATCAGCCATTTCTTTTAAGTAAGCTTCGCCTTGCGCTTCCAGTCCTGCCGTACGGATATTGCCCGGCATCACCGCGTTAATGGTAATACCTTCACGCGCACATTCTAGAGCTGCAGAACGCATAAAGCCCAGCTGCCCTGCTTTGCTCGCAGCATAATGCGACCAGCCCGGATAGCCCGTGACCGCGCCAGTAATAGAAGAGGTGATAACAATCCGGCCATAACTGCGCTCACGCATGGCTGGCAACACCGCTTGCACCATAAAGAAAGTACTGCGCAGATTCACGTTCATCATCTGCTCCCAGTTCTCAATGGTCATGCTATCAATGGATGCTTGTGGGAAAATACCCGTATTAGAGCAGAGCACATCTAAACGGCCATAACGCTCGACGACTGTATCCACCACACGCTGGCAGGCTTCTTTATCTGTGACATCCAGCGCTGCAAATGTTGCGCCTAATTCGTCTGCAACACGCTGGCCAGTTTCAGTATCAATATCAGCAATCACCACCTGCGCACCGGCTTTGACCAGCACCTCAGCAATGCCTTTACCAATGCCATTCGCACCGCCCGTTACAATCGCAACTTGATCTTTCAATGAGAACATTCGACTCCCCTCAATCACACTATTAAATATAGAGCAACGCTAGCATAGGCCATTTGCCTAAGCCAACCTGAGTACGACTCAATGTTTACTTGCTGGTTGAGGGAAGAGGGAAGAAACCTTGATATCTTTTTTAAACCTATAATAAAGAGATGCTTGGTACACGCCACTCATGACAAAAAAAGAATAAAAAAAGTCGGAGCAAGATAACCTGCCCCGACTTTTTATTGCGACCGATGTTCTAAGTAATACTTAGGCCTTTTGGACCCAAGACTGACACCAGCCTTCTGTTTTCACACTGCTTTGTGGGAAAAGCATACAACCGTTATTCGGTTCTTGGAAGAACATGCAGTTTGAGCAATTGCTGCCCTCTTTAAACGCTGCGTGGTCTTTAGCTTCTGTAGCAATTTCGACGTAATGCAACGCCTGAGCCTGAGGAGAAGCTGGATCAAGAGGTGTAAGATCTTGAGCAAAAGCACGCTGCGACAGAAGAGTTGCACCGAAAGGTACAGCAGCGATCGCTAATAAACTACCGCGCATAAAGTTACGACGACTTTGGTTATCCATGGTATTTCCTCATCTATTTGTGGCTATATTAGTATTCTTAAGCATTGATCTATTATTCATCTGCATTACAAAATGCTCGAAGTAATGACAAACGAATCAGGTTTAGATTCAAATGCATACTAGAAACACAGCATCGACTTACATCAAGATGCTAATGATTCTCTTTAATCTATATAGTGCAATAATTCATTCATATTATATCACTCAACGAATTATTGTAATGGCATTAATTTTAATATTAAGCAGCATTTAGCAATACACTAAATGGTAATGAGTATCAATATTAAGCGTTCCAACCTAAACACTATAAAAGCCGCCTTATGCTAGAGTCTTTACCAAGCATTGTGCATCTTAGGAGGTTTTTTATGGATATCTTTTCAGGAAAACTAACTGTCTTTTATGACGGCGCTTGCCCTGTCTGCGTTCGCGATCGGCGCTGGTATGAAAAATTCGAAGGCAAAACAGAGGATAGCGTTGAGTGGTTGGATATTACTGGGCGTGACGATGAGCTGCGTCAGCAAGGTGTCGATCCGGACAAGGCTTTGCGCGAGTTGCACGTTAAAGACGCACAAGGCGAAGTGCATCGAGAAATGGACGCTTATATTCTATTGATGTCGCGCGTCACGCTACTAAAACCATTCGCTTGGTTGATTGCTTTACCGGTGATCCGCCCTACTCTAGCTTGGCTGTACCATCGCTGGGTTGCACGCAGACTGGGATCAAGAATCTGATTGAAGGTAAACTAACTGTGCGCATTATGTGTACGCCACTTAATATAGTCGCCCGCACTTTAATTCTGTACGATTTGACTGCACACAGGCCGCTGAGCACATCAAATAATGTTAAAAATTAATCACCTACATAAGATGAATTGACCAGTTGCTGATGCCTTGTGATCAGCAACTGCTTACTTTTATCAGAGTAAACACTCACTGTTATGGCGTAATTGGCGTGGCGCTTAACACCATAAACTTCTGGTGAAGTCAGAACAAATAAATTTTTATAGCGCTGTGCAAATAGGTCTTTGATCTCGACTATCGTCCCCTCAGTTACAAATGGCTGTGCTTTGTTAGCTGGGTTTTCAAACTCGATCAACGCATAAGTACTGTCTGGTAGATGTTTTTTAATAATAATATTTGCACCGTATTTGATACTGGGTTCTTGACCTAAAGTCATAGTAAAAAATCCGCCTAAAGTAGTAAAATACTCACTTTCCACAGGCTTCGGAGGTAAAAATGATGCACATGCCGACAATAATAAAGCGGCCATGATAATAAAAACTCTTCGCATATCTCTTCCTTGTCAACACGCCTTACAAATTTACAACGGCTCTAGCTCCTATTCATATAGTATATTTATATGCAGAGTTCTATTACGTTGCTTGCCCTGATGATTCGACACCAGCTTACTGATCGAAACAAGCTAAATCATTGTAAAAAGCTAATTCTGTGATGGCATTCTCAAAATCAATATTGCAATCATATTTAGAATTTACAGTGACTCCGTCCCTATCAGCATCAGCACCTCATTACGGCGCATAAACCAAGGCGTAAAAGGTGGATTATAGCGAGCCCAAGTAGGCTCACCGATGGCAGTAAAACCCTGCTTTTGAATCCAAGCCTGCAGCGCTGCACAGTTTGCTTTATAACTTTTGGCGCGCCACAAACCTGAGTAACGAATCACTGCCATGTGCTGAGCCGGAACCTCACGTAAAACGATCTTCGGATCATTAGGCTCAGGCAAAGTCTCCAATATAGAGTCTGCAGGCATGGTGAAGCTCACCACCCAATTGCCATTCACTTGCTGCTGGCCAACAGGTGAAGTCATGGCAATCTTTTGATTGGCAGCACCTTGCGCTACCGGGCTGGTCATACGCATGCTTTGGCGGGCGGTATTATTGCCAGTGATATATTTAAACAGTCGGCCAAAGGCTTTATTACCCGCGCTGGAAAAGCCGCCCTCAACTGCAGTTTCAGCCACTATATGCGGCTCGTAAACGCGCAGCTCAAAGTTCTGTTCTTTAAGCATCACGCTGTACTTCGCTTCTTGAGCTGCCATTATCTGTCTCTCTATAAATCGTATTGCTAGACTTTATTTAATATTTTCTACGGCCGTACACTTAGGGTACGCAGAACACCCCCAAAACTGATTGCCTGCGTTTGCTCCACGCTGTGCTGTGCGTAAAACCATTGGGCTGGCACATTCTGGACATTTTTTCTTAGCGCTCTGCCGCAAGTGCTTTTTCAACTGTTTTACATGCTTGCGGTGGGTTGCACGTGAGGGTGGCAGTCGGGCCGATTGAATTTTCGCTAAAATCTCTCGTACCTCAACAGGCGAAAACACCTTCTCACGAAACGATTTAATATAAGCAATATAGCCCATCCCTCGAGTGACAGAAGCCGGCATAGGCGTCTTAAACGTACTCGGCCCGACAAATGCAACCACCGAGTGAATCAACTCAGGTGAGATATCAAGCGCAGACTCGAGCGCCATCATATGTTTGTAGTTCTGCCGTAAAGGGTTTTGAAATTTAAAGGATGTTTTAAAAAACTGCTGCGTCCATTGCGCTTGATGCTCCCCTCCCACAATCAAGCCTTTCATATTTTTGGTTTCGACAACAAAAACACCAAAACGTGAAACAAAAACATGATCTATTTGCGTACTGCCACCTTGCATCGGCAAAGTGACATTGTGAATCCGATGATAGGTGCTGGCTGGCAGTCTAATTTTCGCAGCAAACTGCACCAGCGCCTCACCGAGCATGCCTTTAAACCAGCGCGATTTTAAAACAGTAATAAACACTACAACAGGAACAAGCCACCACAGCATATTTAAAGCTGCAGCGACCATAGAAGATGAATTCATTGCCAGTAAACGCCTAACGATATGAGGTTTAAAATTGCGATGGGATACTTTTAAAGTATAACAGCGGGGAAAAGAGCAGTAGAAAACCACTCTTTAAATCATAGGATCAAATAAGTCTAACCTTAACCAGCAAACTCGGCTGCATTATATCGTAATTTGCTAGATCGATGCTAAGCGTCAACTGACGACTTTAAGTTTTATCTGCAACCTATTGCCCAGTTGACGCCAACGCCTAGCTTGATTCTTTCTGATAGCGCTCAGTGATATCGCGAGCCTGTGCCACAGTACCAACAACCTCACCTTGATCATTAAAAATTAAGGCAAAGCCCATTTCGGTGTAAAACTCGCTGCCATCTGCGCGCAACGCTTTCGTTGCCATGGGTTTGCCGCTGTGTTTGGTCACACCTGCAGCAATAGCGGCATCAAAACCACGCCAATGCATCCGGCGAAATCTCTCCGGAATAATAATATCCAAACTCTGACCTAAAACTTGTTCGGCAGAAAAGCCAAACATCTTGACTGCAGCCGCGTTCCATAAACGGATATGGCCTTCTTTATCAGAATAAATAGTTGCATCAGGCGACTGTTCAACCAGCCAATTAGCGAGTTCGTGATGGTTTTTTATTGTTGTCATCATAGGCTCCTATAGGACATTCAAGTCCACTGATCATAAGCCACATAAGCATGGGCTTAAAAACATAACAAGGCGTCGCTCTAATCTTAGATAGCGACCCCAAACAGCGTACCGACAGCTGTGGTTAAACCCATTGCCATCGCCCCCCAAAAGGACACACGCAACACGGACGGTAGCAGAGGAGCACCACCTGCATAGGCCGCCATACCACCTAGCAGCGCAAGAAACACCAGAGCACTCCCAGCGAGACTCCACATCAGCGCGGCAGCCGGAATCATTAAAACCACTAACAGTGGTAGCGCCGCTCCGGCAGCAAACATCGAGGCCGAGGCAAAGGCTGCTTGTACAGGTTTTGCCGTCAGCGTAGCGGAGATACCCAGCTCGTCTCTCGCATGGGCACCCAGCGCATCATGCGCCATCAGTTGCGTCGCCACACTGGATGCCAAGGCTCGATCCAAACCTCGATCAATATAAATCAAGGTCAGCTCTTCGTGTTCATGATCAGGCTGAGTCGCCAGCTCTTCACTTTCACGAGCCAGATCCGCACGTTCAGTATCAGCCTGCGAACTGACAGAGACATACTCACCAGCCGCCATGGACATAGCGCCAGAGACAAGACCGGCAACACCCGCAATCACAACAGTGTGTGTGCTCGCTCCCGATGCAGCAACGCCTAATACCAAACTTGTGGTAGAAACAATGCCATCATTGGCACCCAAAACAGCTGCCCGCAGCCAACCAGTTCGATGCGTTCGATGTCCTTCGCTGTGTCTCATAGAATGTCACCATGCAGTAGAAAGTTTGATGTATCGCTTCATGTTTTTATATACAGATACGTCCAGTTTTACTCAAGCAATAAACCTATGACAACTGTTTTACCGATATAACTGATTTAAAAATAAAAACAAAAACGCGCAGCCCTTGCGGTGCTGCGCGTTTATTTTAATACACAGTAAAGTGCTTTAGCTGTTCAAACTAGGCTTAGATCGGATAGCGTGAAATCACTGCTAAGTCTTGGCCACCTGGGATATCTGCTCTACGTACAGCCATAACCTTGGCGCCAGTGCGCAATGCGCGACCGGTGATTTCATCAACGATACCGTAGTTCACCGCATTGCCTTCAGCAGCAAAAGACACGATGCCTGTTTCTGGATCAATCGTACCGTCAACCACACCGTCAATATCAACCATAAGTCTGTCAATACCACCGAACGTTGCTAAACGCGCAGCATCGGTAATATCAGTGGTTGTACGTTGTTGACCAGTGCGCTGATCAAATAAACGGTGGAAATCCTGAATTTTTTCAGCATAGTGAGCATCAAGTACAGGACGTGCAGCAGTCGCCAACTCTGCTTCGGACAAATGCTCAGGGTTACCTGAAATAGTCGTTTTCAGTGCAGGAATAACACTGATAGATCGGAATAGTGCTTCCAGCTGTTTAGTTGTTGCTAAAATAAGCGGAATATCTGAGCCCTTAAGAACAGGACGTAACGCAGCATCAAGCTTGCGTACAAAACGTGCAAGATAGTGACCCTCATCCTCCGTACCATGTCGATGACCGATGCGAGAATAGTTTTTATCAACGACCTTACCGCCCGCAGTAACTGCATCTGTAGGCATATTCTGCACAACCATTTCACGAGCGGGTAAATCTGCAGAGACTTCAATCAGTCTTACCGCATTCTCGGACAGCGCCAGCACATGCGCCGCATGTGGGAAGGTAATGGCACGCAATAGTGGCTTCAGGTGGAAGCGGTCGGATACCTCAGCAATATCACTGAGCTGATTCGCCATACGGTAGGTACGCAGTGATTCTGGTGTCGCTAGGATGGCTAGGCTATTGGCCTGATGGTTCCAGAATTCCTCATCAAGCAGCAAGTCTGCGAACTGCGCTTGCAAGGACGCGATGCGTTTCTTATCTAGACCCGCAGCCTCAAGCTGAGCAACAGCTTTCTTGACCAGATTACCTAAATTAATCCGGCTCTGCTCGGTTTCACGGCTGACCGGTGTGGTCGGCAGATAGATCGAGATGCATGCATCTGATCGAACTAGGTTGAGATCACCGATTTCTTCGGCGCTTGGCATATCAACATAATACATAAAAAGCCTCCTGCAAATTCTTGAGTCTCGACTGTAACAGAACTGTAGGTAATAAATAGCCTCGTTATATTGGCTAAAAGAGTATATAAATTCGTTATATTATTACAGCCCAATTATCAGTGAGAAAAACTATGCATACCCTAAGTAGCCAGCAAGATTTGGATATATTTCTGGCCGAGCACCCCGCTGCATTACTGCTATATGGCGGCCAGAGTTGTGGTGTATGTCAGTCTCTGAAACCTCGTTTAACTCAGCTACTGGCCGAGCAATTTCCACAGATGCAGGCAGCCTATATTGACTGTCAGGCTGATGGTGCAACTCTTTGCGCACAACAGCGCGTAATGACAGTCCCTGTGGTACAGATCTGGTTTCAAGAGCAGCGCTTTGCGGAGTTTTTCAAGGTGTTTGCGCTGTCCGATATCCAAGCAGCGATCGCCCGTCCTTATGAGCTGATGTTTAACAGCCTGTAGCCGCCAATTTATTCGGCAAGCCTACGTAAGCAATCTCAAAACACAGTCATAAACGGGCAGTTAAACGTCAACCAAAACCTACAGAAACACAAATGCGCCCCTCAATTTAGACTCCAAGAACCCTTATTGGAAGTGGATATCCTTTTTTATCACCCCTCTAAACGGACGGTTCATATCTGACACCCCCGTGCAATCATAATCTCCAAAGCCTGTCATAGCAGGCTTTTATGAGGTCAGATTTCTAGATATTGCTGGGCGCAAACTGCTTGGCCGTTCTATTGTAGAGGTGAAATAATCATGCACTTAACAATTGGATTGACCCTGCCCAACCCTATAAGAATTGCCGTTATTGCGACGACTCTTCTCGCCTGTATCGCCCCCATAGCACAGGCAGACATTGATGGTCACGGGCCAGACTCTTGGCGTGTGACCGGCGTTGCAACAGGCGACACCCTGAATGCTCGCATGGGGCCCAGTACTGATTATTCAACAGTTGAGCAATTCGCTTCCAACGAAACAGGCCTGCAACAAATCACTTGTGTGCCCTACTTGCCGCAGGGCTATTACAGCACAATGAGCGAAGCACAAATCCAAGCCTTACCACCGCGCTGGTGCCTGATCCGCAGCGCTGATCTACACCGCGCGGGCTGGGTGGCTCAACGTTTTATCACTCCCGATGGCCTTGAAGCCGTATCCAGTGAAACCTTAGATCAGTCCGGTGACCCATTGATCGATGGCGCAGCAATACTGGTGCGTGATCTGTATAGCGCTTTCGAGCAAGCCAATACGCAAGCGGCTAACCCTTTTACAAGTCCAGAGGCCGAGAAGTACTTTTTCTTAGGTATTATTGATGATTTACATGGGCATGGAGCAGATGTGCTGTATGACGCACAGGACTTCCAGGGTGAAGTCACGCGTATCGCAGCCGATGCGGATCAGCCGATGTTTCGCGGCATGATCACCATCAACGTAGATTTCACCAACTTCGGCCAGCAGCGGCGTGCAGTTTTTAACTTACGTGCGGATACCGCCAGAGCGGATGCACCATTCAGAATATTTAGGATTGACCTTGATGACTGGAGCTTCCCTCAATAAACGCATCAAAGGATAGCCCTTAATCAGGCTTAAAAAATACTACAACACTTAAGACGCCCTCTACTTTAGAGGCTCACTCCTAAGCACCACTGCAACCTTGCGTCCTGTTATGCCGCACCTGATGCAGCAGGACGCAAGCCACTGGTCAATTCATAAAGCGCCGTTTCATCCAGTGTTTCCACTTCAAGTAAGTGGCTGGCAGATTTTTCTAGAACATCACGATTATTTGTCAGAATAGCCAATGCCTGCGCAGAGACCTCTTGCAGTAATTCACGCACGGCGACATCCATCGCCTCAGCGGTGGCCTCGCTGTAACCGCGCTGAATATATGCCGGAGCACTGCCACCGAGAAAGCTGTATTTCTCAGTTTCATAACTGACGCCACCTAAATTGGCATCCATACCGTAACGGGCCACCATCGAGCGTGCGATATCCGTCGCGCGCGCCAAATCATCCGCAGCACCAGTCGACAGATGACCAAAGACTAATTTTTCTGCGGCACGTCCACCCAGCAGCACGGCAATCTTGTCGCGCAACTCAGTTTCAGTCATCAAGAAACGGTCTTCAGTGGGACGCTGAATGGTATAGCCCAAGGCACCGACACCCCGTGGGATAATCGATACTTTGTGGACTTTATCAACACCTGGCAATGCCATACTCACCAAGGCATGGCCCATTTCATGGTAAGCAACGATTTTACGTTCAAATGGATTAATCAGGCGATTACGCTTTTCCAAACCTGCCACAATGCGCTCAATAGCATGAGTAAAATCATCCATAGTCACCACTTTTGCGCGACGGCGCGTGGCCAGTAAAGCCGCCTCATTGACCAAGTTAGCTAAATCCGCACCGGAAAAACCTGTCGTTAATGCAGCAATATCGTCCAGTGCCATTTCCGCATCCAGCACAATTTTTTTCATATGCACTTTAAGAATTTGCACTCGGCCTGCGCGGTCGGGACGATCCACCAGTACTTGACGGTCAAAGCGTCCCGCTCGCAATAGCGCTGGATCAAGAATTTCTGGGCGGTTGGTCGCCGCCAGTAACACCACGCCTTCACCCGGATCAAAGCCATCCAGCTCAGATAACAGCTGATTGAGCGTCTGTTCACGCTCTTCATTACCACCTTGCGCGGTCGCGGCACCTCGAGCGCGACCCAGTGCATCCAGCTCATCAATAAAAATAATTGCCGGCGCAGCCTTACGTGCTTGCTCAAATAAATCACGTACGCGCGCGGCACCTACGCCGACAAACATCTCCACAAACTCAGATCCAGAAATCGAGAAGAATGGCACCTTTGCCTCTCCTGCAACCGCACGAGCCAACAGTGTTTTACCGGTACCCGGTGGTCCCACCAGCAGAATCCCTTTGGGCATGCGCGCACCGAGGCTGCCGTACTCTTTGGGATTTTGTAGAAAATCGATGACTTCTTGCAGCTCAGCTTTGGCTTCGTCCACGCCGGCCACATCAGTAAAGGTCACCTTAGTGTCACTCTCGATATAGACTTTGGCTTTGCTTTTACCGATGGACATCATCCCGCCCATGCCTGACTTAGAACCCATACGGCGAATCAAGATCATCCAGATACCAACAAAAATCAGTGCCGGTAACACCCAAGACAATAAGCTGGTAAACCAGGTATTTTCCACGGCGCCAGCATAGGTGACCTCAGCGGTGTTTAAGCGCTCAGCCAGTTCAGGTGCCACGGGTGTCGTGACAAAGCCCGTTTTGCCATTGTGCGCCGACTTAAAAGTGCCCTTGATGGTGTTACTGCCGATCAGCACATTTTCAATCGCGCCCTGCTCCAGGTAGGTTTCAAACTGACTGTAAGGAATGGATTCAACGGTTTGCGTTTGCACCCAGATATCACGTAGAAAAACCACGCCCAAAACAGCAAATAGCACATACCAAAGATTGATTTGGGTTCCACGATTCATGGTTTTTCTCCATTTAACAACACGCCAATCACACAGGCTAGCGACTGACAAAACGATAATATTGAATAAGATACGCTAAAGCACGCAAGGATGGTCAGGCTCAAGCAGTCATGAGCTATTTAGGGGGCACTTCGATCGGGGCTGAGAGGTTACTTTCTTAACTACAGGCGGGAGTATAACCCTGCAAGACCCTTAGCCATCAGCTAAGAATCTTGAGGCGAATCACTGACACAATAGATATATGCTCTTAGAGCACTTTAGGATCAGGTGAAGGGTAAATATTTGCACTATCACGGCCTAAATTCTTAACATGGCTCGCCTGTGGACCATCATCGCCACGTGCTTCAACAAAACGCACGGTATCGCCAATATTCAGCCTATCAAAGCCCGGCGCTGCGACGCTGTTTTCGTGAAAGTAGATTTCACGCTCGTCCGGTGTCAGTAAAAAACCATAGCCCTTATCTAAGAACATCTTATTGACGACAGCATAGGGCGAATCTTCCTGCATCACTCGCGGCGCTTTCAGTTGTGAAGCATAATCCTTTAACTGTCGTTCTACCGCGTCAAAGGCATTGCGGATCGTCACATAAATATCATTAAAATTATCGTTTTCGTTCGGCTCACTTGAAACTACCAACTCGTCGCCTGGAACACTCAATTCAACGCTGACCTTGTGGTTGAGCACATCATAGTGTGGAGTGCGATTGGGCACTTCCAGCGTCACACGACACGAAATGATATGGTCGAAATACTGACCGAGTTTATCAACACGTTCACGCACAACCGCTTCCACTGGATCAGAACGTTCTGCGTTTCTAAAAGTAATATCCAAAGGTACTTGCATAGTTCACCTCATGTGAAAAACGTCGACGCAGCTAAGATATAACATCGGGCGGCGCGTCAACCCAGCCCGAACTTAAGAAGAACAAGGTACCCACCTGCATATCACTACACATGGATAAAGCGTGTTATCCATCTCTCCGTAAGTACCTTGAGCATAGACAGCTTTTTTAACCAAGTCCAACGCCAATTGTCATTGATAAAATCAAACACAGTTGCGTGTTACTTTGGAGAGATAGTCCGCAGAAACTGCCCCATACTTTGCATCAACACGTTACTCATCACCATCGCATAAGTCTATTGCGCGCCCCCTTAAGCATCGACAGCGCCATAGCCACTTGTTTTGATACATGGCAAACGCTATGTTTACAGGACAATCCAGAAGATCGAGGCTGTAGGCTGAGACAGTGCGCTGACGCAGATGCATACCCACCCCTGCCAACCTAAGGATGATGCTATGCACTCAAATGGAAAAACGACCATTACCACTGAAAAACTGCCGATTAAACTCTGGCTGAACGAAGATCAAATGGACGAGGGTGCACTAGAGCAAGCACGCAACCTTGCCAACCTACCCTTTGCTTTTAAACACATCGCCATTATGCCCGACACCCACCAAGGCTACGGTATGCCCATCGGCGCAGTATTGGCGACTCAAGGCGTGATTATTCCTCATGCCGTGGGTGTGGATATTGGCTGTGGTATGTGTTCTTTACGCACGAACCTGACCGAGATTGATACTGACGATTTAAAAGACATTATCAAAATCATCCGCGCAACCATTCCAGTCGGTTTTAATCAGCATAAAACTGCACAAGATGAAGCTTGGATGCCCAAAATCAGCGGCCACTTGCCCATCGTCGAACAAGAGTATGACAAGGCTTTGTACCAAGTTGGCACACTGGGCAGCGGTAATCACTTTATCGAGATTCAACAGGGTTCAGATGGTTTTATCTGGATTATGATCCACTCCGGCTCGCGCAATATCGGCTTTACCGTGGCCAATCATTACCATGATGTCGCTAAGGAGTTAAATATCGCCGCCGGCGAAGATGTCTCCACTGACTTGGCTTACTTGCCAGAGTCATCTGAGTATTTCGAGCTGTATAAAAATGAAATGAACTACTGCCTAGAATTTGCGCTGGCCAATCGCACGCTGATGATGGAACGTGCTAAAGCGGCGTTTAGCGAAGTGCTGCCTGAGGTCGAGTTCTTGGACTTTATCAATAAACCCCACAACTTTGCCGCTGAAGAAGAGCATTTTGGTGAAACGGTGATGGTGCATCGCAAAGGTGCAACCCGCGCACGCAAAGGCGAATGGGGCATGATTCCCGGTTCACAAGGTACGCGCTCTTTTCTGGTGAAGGGCAAAGGTGAAGCGCAGTCTTTTGAGTCCTGTGCGCATGGTGCTGGACGTATTATGAGTCGTGCACAGGCGCGCAAAACCTTGGACCTAAAAGAAGAAGTCAAAGCCCTAAAAGATCGCGGCATCTTGCACGCCATCCGCAACCGCAAGGATCTAGATGAAGCGCCAGGCTCTTATAAAGATATCGATGAAGTGATGAGCAATCAGACTGATTTAGTCGATGTACAGATTGAGCTGCAGCCGTTGGCTGTGGTGAAAGGCTAAATACACTCGCACCATGCGGGCTGTTTGCGCAGCCCTGCTCTGTTTATGCTTACACTAAAAGTATGATGTTTTACGCCCAATTTGATAACATCCATAATGTTCTCGACAACAATGCCGAGCACATCTTGAGCCCATTATGATCTATTTGATTTTTCTACCCGCTCTACTGATACTCGGATTTATAGCTGCGATTCACTTAAGTTTTAGAGCGCCCAGAGTGAGTAATATAGCTTTGCCGATGGATTACGGTCTTAATGCGCAAACCCATGAATTTACAGGTCAGCAAGGCTCAAAACTTTCGGTTTGGTGGATTGATGCGCTACAGCCGAGCGAGACAACAGTGGTTATTTTGCACGGCTGGGGCGCTAATAAAAGTTATATGTTGCCGCTGGCAAAACCCTTTCATCAAGAGGGCTATAACCTATTATTGATTGACGCACATAACCATGGTGACAGTGAAAAACGTGGTGTGCCGAGCATGCCCAAATTCGCTGAAGATTTAGCCTCTGCGGTGCATTGGCTCAATCAGAACAAACCGCAAGCCTGTCAAAAAACGATTGTTGTTGGGCATTCAGTCGGAGCCGCGGCTGTGTTACTGGCCGCCGCCAACGGTTTAAAAGCCACTCTATTTATTTCACTGGCAAGCTTTGTACATCCAGAATTGATCATGCAGAGAACACTTAGAAAGTTAAAGCCCGTGCCCGGTCTGATTCCACTGATTTCCAATTATGTGCAATGGGCGATTGGCCATAAATTTGATGTAATTGCCCCCATCACCAGTATTCAAAAGATCAATCAGCCAACCTTACTGGTGCATGGCACTGCCGATAGCGTGATTCCATTGAGTGATTTCCACTTACTCTGTAATGGGACTCAGAAAAAGAATATTCAGTGCTTAGAAATTCCTGAAGCTGACCATGACTCTATTGATAAAATAGAAGCGCATTTCAGTGAACTTCACGATTTTATAAAAAAACACATCAATCTTGCTAAATAAAATGCCAACAGCACTAAACGGTAGGCCTTCTGGCCAAACCTTTAGTGCTGTTTGTGCATCTATTACTGCTTAAATACTAAATTATAAGTCACTGGTACAGCATTACTCACAGTCTCAAGACCTGCGATCGCACGCAGCGCTTCCACGCCTGCCGCCAGCTTGTAGTTTTCAGCATTGATAATCACAGGCTCTAACGAGCTCACCAGCATTTTACCACCCGCCAGCTTGGTGATTTGTACGCCACTGGTCACGTCTTTAGACTCGCCATGCAGCGATAGCGTAAGCGTGATGGAGTCGGTGTAAGTTTCACCCACATCGAGCTTTGCAACACGGGCCAGATCAACATCCCCAGTGATGTTTGCCTCAGCAAACTGACCCACTTCAAACAGCATCTCTTGCATGCGTTCATTACGGATCGGGATCTGGGTTTCCACACTGGCCAAATTAATATTTAGAGACACAACGCCCTTATCACTGACTGAGCCTGTCAACGTCTTAAAGCTATTAATCTCAGCAATATGGGTGCTTTTAATCGACACATAATGCAGCGAGGACTCATCATTGAGTAATTCCCAATCAGCGAATGCATTCGCTGATAAGCCCAACAGCATCATCATAACTAAGGGTATTTTTTTCATAACAACTTCTCCTTGTGTGTGGCTCTACCGATAACAGTTTTATTTAGCAATTACCAGATAATAAGCCTAATGTCTTACAACCGTTGAGCTGCGGCCTTAAGAAAATATTCACTGAAGCATCGGCTGAAACGTCGCCTGTTGATTCGCGGTAAAAAACCAATCCAGTTAAAAAACCCATAAAAACTCGCCCAAACAACATAAAAGAGCGATAAAAACCTCTAAAACAGACTCAATGCTATGCTTAGCGCCTTATAGACTGCGAAACCATCGAGTAAGTGAGTAAAACGTGCGTGAAGAGTTTTGGAAACATTATTCGCTAAGCGAATTAACCCCCAAAGAATGGGAAGCCCTATGTGATGGCTGCGGACAATGCTGCCTAGTACGCCATGTGGACGACAATCAAGTCACTGTCTTTAATATTGCCTGCGGACTCTTGGATTTAGAAACCAGCAGCTGCAGTGATTACCACAATCGCCTTGAAAAAGTGCCCTACTGCAGTCAATTAACAGCAGCAAATATTCCAGAGTTTGGCTGGTTGCCAGAATCCTGCACTTATCGTCGCATTCACCGAGGTGAAGATCTGCCTCAATGGCACCCGATACGGACTGGAAACCGAGATCAGATGCGCAAAGAAGGTATCACCGTCTGCAGTTCAGCAGTGCACGTCAACGAAGTACCACGACACGAAAGGCCACTGCACCTGCTCAAGGTCAAGCTGATGGACTAGGCTTCTTGCCCTTAATCGAGTCTATATTAAAGGCCGAATGGGTAAGCAAGTATCAGGCATACCTTTAAGTTCGCGGCCGCAGCAACCGTACCGCTGTGAGTTCCGAAACCAATCAGATAAACGTCATCGCCAAATCGTTCTCTGCAGAGTTGACCGAGATTAAGCTCGCCATAATGGTATCTCTGCGTCGCACGCGCATCGCCAATCACATAGCGTAGAGTTTGTTATATCTGCACGGAGTCGTTTGACGGAGCGTTGATTCTGACCATAACATAGCGTTTATAGAGCCACATTCTAGGTAAGAAAAAATGACCACGGCATTTGTATTGGGTGGTGGCGGACTGCTCGGGGCGCACCAAGTCGGCATGCTGCGAGCACTGATCGAGCGAAAAATCACACCTAAGTTAATCGTCGGCACCTCAATCGGAGCCGTCAATGGTGCAATGATCGCTGGCGACCCATCATTGGCCACCATTGAGCGGATGGCTGAACTGTGGACAACGATTGGAGAAAAAGACGCCTTTGACGCCTCGATTTTCGAGCAGATCAAGATTTTCTCTCAATCAGGAACGCACCTGCGGGATAACCAATCGCTACGCCAGTTATTGACCGAGGCCTTTAGCGTCGAACGGATTGAAGAGTTATTGGTGCCATTCCAATGCGTTGCCGCAAGCATCGAAGCGGCGAGCATTCATTACTTTGAGCGCGGACCGCTTGTCGATGCGGTGCTCGCGTCGTCGGCGGTGCCGGGGCTACTACCACCCGTCGAAATTGACGGTGAGCACTACTTTGACGGCGGCTTGGTTTCACCCATCCCACTCGATCGAGCCATTGAGCTTGGGGCCACCATCATCTATGTTCTGCAAGTCGGCTGGATCGAAGCGCCGCTGACAGTGCCCTCAAGCCCATGGGAAGTGGCGATGGTCGCCTACGAAATCGCACGCCGACACCGTTTTGTTGAAGCCTTAGCCAGTGTGCCGCCTGAAGTCACAGTGCATGTATTGCCGACCGGTGAGCCTAAAGCCTTTAATAACCTTAAGCACCGCGTAGCCAATGGATCGATTGTCAGCGAACGGATCGAGGAATCGTACAAAGCGACCTGTGCCTATCTCGACGCTATTGAAACGCAATCATCCGAGTCGGCTGCAAAGATCCACGACTCTGATTCCGAGTCTAAATTTCATCACCTGGGCCATATCCAAAGCAGCGCACTCTAAAGATATAATTCGCCTAAGTTGATTTTAAATAGAGCTGATGGCTCAGCTATAGATCGGAACTATGATTGTGTAAACACGATTTCAATAGGGCCTGAAGCTTGTCCGTTCCTAGACTGTTCATCAGCTCAATATTGCGCTCTGGAATATCATCCACATTAGGATAATCAGCAATCACGCGCTCAAGACTGTCCTCACGAATCAGATGCAATACAGGATACGGCGAGCGATTAGTGTAGTTCTCAGCGTCATCCGGATGCGTACCGCCAAACTGGTAGTCCGGATGAAAACTGGCGATCTGATAGATACCTTCCAAGTCCATCTCAAGCAATAAACGATCAGCAAAACTCAGAAAATCATTGAAGTCGTAAAAGTCCTGCAACACTTGTGGGTGAATCAGTAGCGTGGTTTCAATCGACGCATCGGTATTGAGCAATTCCAATTCAGTTTGCAGAGTCTGCAGTAACTGCTCTTGGGTAGTCGCTGCGGTCGTGACAAAGCGTACGCGATTCTTGACCAGTTCACGCTTGGCAAAGGGGCAGAGATTCATCCCCACCACCAAGGTTTCAACCCATTTTTGTACCGCTAAGACAATGTTCTCATCACTGACAAGATCAGCTGATTTTGATACTTCTTTCATAGGGTTTCCACGACTGATGAGCTGATAATTCCAGATAGAGTACTGGTGTTTAGCGCAGCATAACCTTTCAAAATGGCCTTAACAGCAAGTTGATTGTACTCAGGCTGGTTTTTTGCGCTCTGTTTGCGATAGATCATGTTTCTGGCACAGCATAAGGCTGAGGACTCAGCGCATCAGCAGCGCTACTCCCCAGCCTCACGATTACGACGCACTACGCTTGTGCTTCTGCCTCTGCTGCAACCTCAGCTTTAGCAGTTTTCAATTTACCTTTGAGTAACATCACCAAACCTACGGCGATAGCGACCAGAATGATACCAATCAGTGGACGGTAAAATAACCATGCAATAGCAATGGTTATCAACGATGCAGGAGCAGCGATTAAAAACGCCACAATGCCAGCGCCAGCACCGACGATAGTGCCCGCAATAGGCAGCACATCAGCAATCACTGAAAGTGGTCTAAGGAATAAATTCAGCCCGATCATCATGCAAATAAAACCGCCCAATCTCAGCAACCATGTCAATACGGTGTTGCTGTCTTGCGCGTCCTGAATCATCGCCTCTGCCGAGTGCCTACCGATCTGCAAAAGCTCAATGGACCCGCGCGCTTTAGCAATATAGGGTTCAAACGTATGACCCACCTGTTTGGCAATCACGCTGACTTCGACAGGTTTAACTGTATCGAAGGTCACTCGTAGATCACCCACCTGCGGATTAGCTGGGTCTGTGCCAATATAAAAGCCTGCATTGTACAATCGACCTGTGTCTTTGATCGCCTTGGGTAACGGCGTATCACTGTCGATTATCATGGGCTCAAAGCTGTCGATACTGCGAACCAACGAGGGTGACAGAGTGAAAGCATCCAAGGTCACGCGATCAGCGACTTGCTGTGTTGACTTATAGGGCATGGAAGACGGATTGGGGTGCCCGTAGGGCTTTTTAAAGTTATCCGAATTAATCGACTTTTCCGACCACGTCTTACTGTAAGTGTACTCAGTCACAGTCTCTGTACTACCGCCCATATTCTTGGTGGTCTCACTGTGCGAGCTTTCCTTCCACTGATACATTTCAGCGACCCGTCTAAGCTTTAGCGCATTGACTGACACACCAAAAGCAGGGTCTGTGAGAATGGCTTGAGTATTCGCCAACCCAGTCATATGAATCAGACGCCCAGCGTTAGCAGGATCAACCTGATCAGAGGCGACGCTGAGAACAATATTCCCCCCTTCTTTTAAGGTCTTATAGGTTGTAACGGCTCGACCTTCATTCCAAAACAGCAACGGAAATGCCACAACAAACAACACCAGACCCACCAAGATCCCCTTGATAGCATTGCCGATGCGGCTGAGCCACGATTGACGGGTAACTTCTGTAAAGCGATCATCTGACATAAGTGACTCCTTTCTTTTATGTGGACTGCTGGCACACTGTAAGACATGTCCTTTTAATTGGGTCTAAATACCCAACCCAGTTGCTCTCGGCACTGTATATAAACTACATAATCTATTAATGAGTTTACTATGAGGCATACAAAAAATTTCAATTAAAATAATTAAATTATTATGTCCGCTATGATCGACAGTGTATTAGTCATTCAGCTGATGATTAAAGAGTAAAAGAAACATTACGTCTAGGGAGGGCAGATACTGTGAATACAACGAGTTATGTCACTCGTCCTTTAGGTAAAAACGATCTGTTGGTAGCAGCAGAGATTTGCGCTAAAGCAATGAACGACAATCCAATTCATATCAAGGTATTTGGAAGCGACCCTGCATTGCGCCAGCGTCGACTGCAGCGTTTTTTCCCAGGGATGCTCGCCTATGTTGAGCGTAAAGGCAGTCTTTACGGCAGTTTTGCTGATGAAACCATGATTGGTGTGCTGGGCATGCTGCCACCCGGACACTGTAAGCCGTCTTTTGCTGATATTTTACGACTACTGCCAACCCTGCTGACATCAAACAGTCCAATTGGCACAGTACGTTTGGCAATCTGGCTCAGCCGTTGGGCCAAAATAGATCCTGCTACGCCGCACTGGCACCTGGGTCCGCTATCCGTCGATCCCGCATGGCAAGGCCAAGGTATTGGCACGCAATTGATTGAGTACGCCTATAGCATCTGCACTGGCGCTGAACTCTATCTAGAGACCGACAAACTCAGCAACGTGGAACTATATAAGAAGTTTGGGTTTTCTATTTTGGACACGCCATCGATTTTGGCAACCCCAAGCTGGCTGATGACAGCGCCTGCCCGCTCAGAAGAAAAATAGATGTGCTTTGATTTTTCTGCATATTCACAGAAACCCATAAGCTGTTCTAAACGGTGCCTGTCATCTGTATTCAGCGCCCATTAATAGCTTTCATTTTCATCACGCACTGACACCGTTAAATTGCCCATTGCATCAACCAACACATTAAAAGTAATGGGCTTGCAGCACACCTGACAATCTTCAATATATTGCTGCCCAGCTTCTTCCGGATTAATCAGCACTTCAAGCGCTTCGCCACAGTATGGGCAATAGACTGTTTCTTCGGTTAAAAAGCTCATAATTTTTATCATGCCTCCGCAGTAAAATATCTAACTGAACACGCCTTAGTAAATATATCTAAAGGTCAAGTTAAACCGAGAATCTGTAACTTTCTTTCTTTTGGGGACGCTGTGCTGCCAATAATGCTGCAACTCACCAGTCATTACCAGCAAGGTTCCGTGCTGCACAGGTATCACTATTTTTTGCGATGGATCATCAATCCGGCGAATAACAAAATCACGCGCGGCTCCAAAATTAACCGAGGCAATCACTGGATTCTGACCCAACTCCGGCTCATCATCTGCATGCCAACCCATATGGTCTTCACCATTGCGATACCAGTTCAACAGCACGCTGTTAAAGCTTAAGGCTGTCACCTGCTCTATCTGTTCTTTGATATAGCGCAGTCCATTATTCCATGGGTTTGGCGCAGAGGTTATTCCAGAATAGGTATAGGACTTTCCTGGATCGCCATACCATGCTGTCAGTCTAGGCAGCGGGATACGCTTGCCGTACATCTCGATATGATCACGTGTCCAGTTGACATAAGTGAATGTCACCTGATCAAACTCTTCTGCACTGATGTGCTGCCAGTCCGTGCAGGTCCAGTCGTAGGTGTCATTCTCTTGAAAATACTCAACACTACGATCACTGATTTTTTGATAAAAAAAGTGTTGCGAAAAAATCAGTTCGCCATTGGGTATTTTCACGATAAAAGCGTGCAGACTCGGATCCCAGCGATATGAATATCCGCTGCAGTCAGGGATCAAAAAAGGCAGTCGCGGCTCTTCAATATCAGAAAAAAGATCCATTTACACTGCTCACTTCGCTATCAATATGTCACGCCATGTTGGTCGATACGACAGGTGTTGACCTGACATTAAAGTCCGATTCTTTCATCGAGACATTCATAGCCGCCCATTTCAAACTCACGGCAGATCCACGGGCGTTTATCATAAATACTGCAGAGCATCGTCGATCGATCCAAAGCGGCACACCAGCCATCGTCTAAGCGAGCCATGCTCATTGCGCCCCACTGATCCTCGGCAATATATTCTTCAGGCACGCCCGTATCGGTAATAAGCATGACCTCTAAGCGGCAACAATTCGCCTTGCAAGTTGAGCAGGTCACATCAGCATCGGACACGTTAATCACTTCAATATTCATTGTTTATCGCGCACCAATTTTATCCAGCTCATTTTATTTATGTATTTTTTTGCATAACGCTTATCTCAACTGAATAGCACGCTAGCGAAGTCAAAATACAGCTGTTTATCACTTACACCACTGTCGCTCACATGGAACACCATCGTTATTGCCGTCCATTTTTGTATTGGGGCAGTTTTTCAAAAAATAGGTTGCTTCTGCACAGGAATTCATCTGAGAACAATGCGTCCGGCCATCGCATCGGAACTGCTGATTCGTCACGTCAGATCTAGAAAAACCTGAATTTACCGGAGCAGTAACTATTTCGTTGGAAAATTTTGAACTTATCGATTCTACCGACAATGCTCCACCGTCCATATAAACGAAAAGCCCAATAATTAAAAGACCAATGACTTGTAACTTGAAAGAACCCTTAGCATCCTGCCAGTGAACAATTAAATATATTATGGCGACTGGCGTAATAAATAAGACAGCAAGCCCCCATAGAATACTTGTCCTGAAAGCGGCAAGAAGAAAGCCAATCCCACCAATAATAAAGACTCCAAGACCGACGTACAAAACTATTTCATTCATTCTATATCCCTTTTTAAATGTCTAACGCTAAGCTAAGCGGAGCCCTTAAGGGCTTTAAATCATCGGCCTTCAGGCAATGAATCTACTTAAATAATTTTTATACAATTATTCATACTTGCGCCCATTATGCTGAAGCCAACCTCCTATATGTCGGCGAGCTGGATCATGATGTGTCCAATGAATGACTCCACCCTGAGAGTTCCACTCATACACACCAAAAAACTGTACTAAATCACCATTTTTCAGCGTGTTTATTTTTGGTGCCAAATCGATGTTGTGTGCAACCAGTACAGTTTGCCCCGTAGATAATCTCAGAATAAATCTTTGATGACGACTACCGTCATTATCATCACTTAAAATATGACTCACTTCACCCGAACCACTGACTTGAATACCGTTTAACCGGTTCCGATACGCATCCCTAATAACTGCGTCGCTTTGTGTAGTTTCCTCTGTAAAGAAGGCGATGGAATCTGGATTATTCTGTACGTATCCGTAGGCTAGGATGCCAATTAATATTGCAAATAACAGCGTCTTCATTTAATTTCTTAATAATTATACAAAACAATTTTATTGAGCTGCTGCTACAGAACGTAGTGCAGTCAGCGCTTTAGCTCAACCGTTACGCAGATCTGTATTAAGCATCTTTCTCGACGATTGATACCCGTGTGCGGTTACGACCACCGTTTTTGGCGACATACAGTGCTTGATCAACGCGCTCAATCAAATCCGCGAGTGCTTCATTAGGCTGTAGCTCACCCACGCCGACCGACATTGTAATAAGGCCAACGTCATCATGATGTTTGTTCTGCACAGCTTCTCGACAACGTTCAGCCAAGCGCAGCCCCTGATCCACATCGCAGCCAGCGAAAATCAGCAGAAATTCTTCTCCACCCCAACGAATCACACTATCGTTGGCCCTGAGAGTCGCAATCAGAGTGCCCGCAGTCGCTTTAAGTACGGTGTCGCCGGTGCTGTGTCCCCAGTTGTCATTCACTTGTTTAAAATGGTCGATATCAGCCATCGCGATCGACATCGGCAATTGGCCTCCGCGGTGCTGCATATAGGCTTTTTCCAGAGCCAACTCGCCTGCGGATCGAGTTAAAGCGCCAGTCAACCCATCAAAACGCACCATTTCACGGAACATTTGCTCTTCCAGTATGCGCGTTGTCCGGTCGCGAAATATGCTCACATAATGAGTAATGTTATTCGCATCATCGATCAGCGGCGTAATGGTTTCGTCACAATAAATCCGCTCATTGCTCTTACTGCGGTTTACAAAGGTGCCCTTGTAAGAGCCACCTTTTTTTAGCGTGCTCCACATATCCTTATAGAACTCGAAGTCCTGCTCACCCGACTTAAGCATGCTCGGGTTGCGACCCAGCACCTCGGTGAGTCCGTATCCAGTGATTTTCTCAAAAGCCTTGTTCACAAATTCAATGGTGCCAGTGCTATCAGTGATCAGTACACCATCATCGGTAGCATTGAGTACATGAGCAAAAAGCTGAGTGGTCTTTTGCGCTGCCATTAGGCTGCTGATGTCCTGCTGCAAGGAAACGAAATGAGTAATGTCACCCGCCTCATTACGTACAGGAGAAATATTCCACTCAACAGTGTACGGACGCCCATCCTTGCGGTAGTTAACCGTTGAACCTTGGAAAAAAACACCGTCACGTAAGCTCTGACGCAAGCGATCAATCACTTGCGGATTGGTCTCTGGGCCCTGTAAAAGTCGCGGATTGCGCCCCAATAATTCTTCTTTGCTGTAGCCCGTCATTCGTGAAAAAGCCTGATTGACGAAAACAATACGGTGTCCACCTTCGCCTGTGTATGCATCCGTCAGCAAAACAGCGTTGTACGACTGATCAAGAGCAAAAGCAATAATGCTCGGATCGATGTGGCTAGCGATCGTATTCATACTGGGGAAAACACTCCGCGTGGATTGATTCTTGTGCATGACACTCGATTAAAGACCTTTGAACGAGTTTGCACTCAATTGCGTATCCGTGGCCAATCAGCAAGACACTCTATTGTAACTAACAAAGCAAGAATTTCTCCAGTCAACAGTAGCTAGGAAGGGCTTTGGGCGATGTAATGAACTACCCACCACTTTAGAAGTGGGGGATTTCTGCTGTAATTTGTTAAATATTGCTGTGTGTTTTTCGTAGCTCTTTTTGTAAAAACAGTTCAACAAATACAAAAGCAAAAGGAACCAGCGCCGACAAGAACACTAGAAACCAAACACCCGTAGACCAGCCTTGTTGACGCGCGGCAATAATTGAAAGCACAGAATACAGAATAAACAACACACCATGTCCCATGCCAATTGTGGAGACTAGATCTCGATTAAGAAGACCCAGTGATACGCACAATATAAGCAGGTAAGACATACCCTCTATGAGGCTTACGGTTCTAAATAGCTTTAACACTTAAGATTCCTTGAGGTTTTTGAGTATGAATATAATCGTTTTTATAACTTAACTTTTAGCCTAGCTGCCCACTTAACCTATTGATTAAGTGGATAAAAGATGCACTGCCAACAGCCTGTCTTTGCCTTAAATTCTTTGGTGTGAGAGTCTGGAGTTTAGCAGTAACTGATTCTCAGCTTAAAGTTTCAAACGTTGCACCGAGTATATGACTACAGATCTCAAAGCATAGATTACAAGGTCATATACTATAGGACTTGCGTCACGAAAGGAGATACACACAATGAATAATGATAAGAAAACCCAACTGAGTCGTACTACTGTTTTACTGCACTGGATCGTGGCCATCGGGGTGATGGGCATGCTGGCGATTGGGGTGTATATGGTTAAAAACCAGGCGTATGCGCTGTATCCATGGCACAAATCTTTTGGTCAACTCATCTTTATTTTCGCAGCTGCGCAGATCGTCTGGCGCTTTAAAAACGGCTGGCCCGAGCCTGTGCGTGAATATCTGCGCATTGAACAACTCTTAGCGCGAACCGTGCATTATTTGCTACTTATGGGTGTACTGATGATGCCAGTTTTCGGCTTTCTGATGTCCGTATTCGGTGGCAATGGCGTTGACTTCTTCGGTCTAGAGGTGGTGGCAAGACATCTGGATCCAGCAAACTTGGAGAAGGTTATCCCGATCAACGGCGCAATTGCAGGCCTCACCCATACCGCACACGGGGTGGTCGGCTACTTACTGATTGCCGCGATAGCACTGCATATAGCAGGTGCTCTCAAGCACCACGTCATCGATAAAGATGGCACGCTGCGACGTATGCTCGGCAAGAAAGTCTAATCACAGAGCGCCTTGGCGACGCGACGCGTCGTGAGCACTAGCGCTAGGGCAACACAGACTCAGCTCATGCCTCTTATCCCCATGATCAATCACGGGGATAAGAGGCCAAGCTGATTAACCTCATAACCGCTATATTCTCAGAGTGTTAAGCGATAACAACTTAACATTCGTATCGACATGCCAAGCGTCCTTTAAATAAACGGGCCCAGCCGAGCCAACAACGATTGCTTCGACTGTAGAGCCGACCACAACGTATCGAATCCAAGCCAAGCAATAAACAATCCAAGACCTATATTGATCAGTGGATGAACAACACCAAAGAAAACCACATAGACGCCCAGACAGGTCAAGAACACCCCAAACAGCCCTGACAACACTCGATAGACGCTACCTCGGTAAAAGCGATTGTGATCGTTCTGAGAAGTCATCGTATCCCTCACAATAAATTTAAGCGGCTGCAGATATAGAGAGTACTGGAAAAATCAGGCAGTTGATCAACCGCACGGCAAAAAGCAATTTCACATCATGATTTTTTATACCGTCTAACAACGGAGCCTGATAGCAAGGCGTGTATTAGCCTCGATTTGGAAGCTCTGCATAAAGTTTTTCTATCCTATCTTGACCATACTTTCTTTCGAGCTTTCTGACTAAGAAATGCCCTCTGGCCATATCCTGAAAGTGATCGATAAATACAGTGTTAATGATTGCACCACTGACCGCTCCAATGGCAGGTATCGCTTGCGCTGCAGCTTTTTCAGTCACTTGAATGCCAAACCGCTCCGCAACTTTGGCAATAAACTTAATGAGCAGTGGCGCACTTTCATCGGTTAACGTCTTGCCCACAATAAACTCAGACGCATCAGCGACAGATTTGGCTAATGCCGCTCGCACCGCATAATAACCACTTTCAGTACCGTCATCGAAGTCACTCTTACCACCCAGAGCAAACACCTCCAAACACGCCAGCTTGGTTTCTATGGCAGAAATCGACTCACCTTCATTACGAGCAATATCTGCGATTGAACGCAGCATAATTGAAGTAGAAATCGGCAACTCGACTGCTAACGCAGCAATGCCAAAGAAACCACCAACACCACCACTGACTGCCGCACCGAGCTTATGCCAAATATTCGATGACGCTTCACCGGGAATATCTTTCATCGTGAAAATAGCCGCATCCGAGGCTTTCAGTAAAGCTGTCTGCGTGACCTCCCCTATTTTCTTACTCCAATTGGCAGGCAACAAATCCAAGCCCTTCTCGATGGGGCTACCAATAAAGTGCGTCACTTTTGCAGCCAACCCAGGATTCTCTAAAAGGTTTTTTGCAACTTGAAGTTGTTTTCGATCATTTTCAGTAAACATAACGGTCATGGTGAGACTCCGGTTAATTCTGCGTAGGACATAACGACTCCGCTCAAGTGAACACGGAAAACACTTTAAACCTGTAAGAACATCACTGCATGAGCAAGCATATACAGCGCGATAAAACCCAGCGCCAGAACTATCAACACTGATGCTGGAGCTGCTAATAAAAACGCAAACCAAGCTGCCAACGTCATTATATTAGTCGCTAGCGCGATACGTTTAACCTTGGCTCTTTCATTCACCACCTGCCCTCATAAGGTTCCGGCCATAAAGTTTAAAATAACTAAACCCTAAGTCAGCAACCACTGCAGAGCTTTTACATTGAACAACGACTGTCTAGATAGATGCAAATACAGGGCTAAACAAAAGGGAAAAGCGCCCAGACAAGTCAGTAGTAAATTACTGACTTGGATGATTCATAACGTCACTCTCAACAGAAACTGCTCATGTGTCTAGGCTACAAGCCGCATTAGCTGACTGGTGCACCTGCGGGCTAAAGCCATCTTGCAGCATATTAACAATAGAGTAAGGGGTCAGCACTTTCACTTGATCTGTGGGCGTTAGCGTCGCGTAATAAGGCTGATACCCACTCCAGTCCCAACACAGCAATACGCCGCGCCACAATAGCAATGCTTTATTTTCCACTTCAATAAAGGTGCCTTCTGGGATATCAGCAAAGGACATCTCAAATGTCACTTTGGCACCGCCACCTATTACTCTTTCAGAATGCAATTGCTGGTCAATTTGACTAGCAGAGACTGAAGTCTGGTTACTATTTGCAGCACACCAAGCGGACTTAAACGCTTGGTATCGCTCCCTATTGCACTCAGCGCAAGGTCTATGACCTGCTGATAAAGCGCTCGCCTCATCCATAAAAAAAGTTCAGAGTAATTATTTGGTGAAAAAACCTCACGCTTACGACCCTTAAACTCCAATTGACAGATAACCCACGCTTTATGACGCCACTGCGCAACAATCACCTTGTTATCGTTATGAAGAATTCCACGATTGCCCATATATGTGCCCCGAGCATCAACACTGTTTAATGCACCCCAAGGATCAACGCGATTTTGCAGATTCATAGTATTCTCGATATGACAGATTGAGCAGCCTGCTCTCTTAAGCATTTACAGTGGTAGGTTTTAAAGGTATTTGCTTAAGTTAAAATATAGCGCGCCTTGAATGTGGCCTGACAACTTATAGCAGTATGTTAGACACCATCATATGTACCCGGTGCGATACACCACATAAAGGATTGAACATCAATCATATCTCTTGGCTTGAGCTCTGCTATTGCAGATAACAGATACTCTGAAAAATCTAAAACTAATTTATACGTTAGCCAATTTAACTGTGGTTTGTAATTGATCTCAAAGCCACACAACTCAGCAGAATACTGCGTGATGGTTGGCTTGATAAACATGTACTTATAAGGCTGGAAGATAAATAGAAAATATGAAGCTATAGTCCATTTACCAGCACCAATATTATCTAAAACCTTGGCAAAAGCCACAAAACGCTGTTCAAGCGCTCCTTCGCCATACAACACAGCATACAGGGCAAGACTGAATTCCTGCTGTGCTGGTGCTAGCACCAATCCGTCCTTTAATGACATTTTTTCATTTGGAAATATCAGATTGGTTGCATTAACAACTTTTAAAGAACGCTTTGCTATTTCGCTAAAATCATCATTATTTAATAACGTTGCAAAAGATTCACGCCCTAAAAGCTCTTGCGTCAGAGTATGGGCTTTATCTTTATATTCTCTTTCGTGCTGTTTAAATTTTTCGCCGTAGAAGCCCTCGGGGAACAGCTCTAGAAAAAAGCGTATAGACTCAGGCAAACTTTGATACTTGATACCCTTGGCAGACTTACTGATTTTCAGATTATCAAGCACTGGATGTACTGCTTCATCTGCGCAGACCTTTATTGGCTGCACGTGCTGCAATGAAAGAATTTTCTCACCCGCGCCGACAAAAAACACTTTGACAGTTTGATTGCGGCTATTTTCAAGAACTTCTCCAATACCCCAGTCTTCCATAACTGGATGCTTGATTCTTTCACCCTTCTTATATTCCATGCTGCCCTATCCTTTATGTGTATTTAACGAGACCAAATACTAGCGCCACGGCTTTTTCGCTAAGAAAATAGTGTGTCGACTGCCTTTACCTGGGCGAGATCTTACGGTTTGCACTGTGACTTGGAAGCCTGCTTTTTTCAGTTGAATGACAAACATCGAATCTGGACCCGCAGACCACACCGCCAACATCCCTTCTGGGCGCAGACTGTTATATAAAGCCTCTAAACCTGGGGTGGAATACAACCAGTTATTATCACTGTGGGTAATGCCTTCAGGGCCATTATCAACATCCAGCAAAATAGCATCAAAATCAGGCTGTTCCTGTTTGATTAATTCAGCAATATCGCCCAAGCGTACGTGACTGCGGGGATCGTCCAACGGTCTGCCGGCACATTCACCGAGCGGGCCCTGATTCCACTCCACGACTTCTGGAATCAGCTCCGCCACAGTCACTCGTGAGCTTGGAGTGACACACTCCAATGCTGCAGCCAAGGTATAACCCATACCCAAACCACCGACTAAAACTTGCGCATTCTCAGTATTTTTAATATGTGCGCAACCCAGCTTGGACAATTCTTGCTCGGAGTTAAATACACGGCTATTCATCAACTCACCGCGCACACCGGACAGCCGTATCGAAAACTCCTCTTCACGCTGGAATAAAGTCAACTCGCCGCCGTTGTTAGGAATAATCGCTGTTGCGAGTTTAATTAATGGCTTCATAGGATCTCGTGGTGATTGGATGGTTTTTAATTGAGTCGCTGCCAGCGTGTTTTGAGCAAAAATGATCAAAACAGAAAACAAACGAAAATTATATTTAAAATATAAGACGTTATTGTTTTTTACTGCATTGAGCTAGCGCGCTCAATACACAATAAATTTTGGCCCACTTTATCCATACTTGATGGACATTCAAAGCTCATACGCATCTTAATTGACAACACCTATTGTTATTACGCTGAGTCAGCTCTCACCCTTCACGAACCCAGCCATGCAAGCCCCCATTCAAAACACCATCTTTGTGGTCAGAAGCTAAGCTTTTTGACGATCGTCAAGCTTAAAGCATTACACTTTGTTACAATTTGAAACCATCCGTAGCGCTTGCCTTGCTGCTACACCCCTTTAACCAATCTTGAGAAGACATCTATGTTCAGAAGTTTGTTTATATTTGTTGCTGCTGCATTGTTATCAATGCCAGCTTTAGCCAGTGGAACTGTTGAGGCAGTCAACCATTTAGATGCCACATCAACCCTTGCCGGTTACCTGGCTGTATTCATCTTTGCGATTGCTTACCTCGTCGTAGTACTTGAAGAAAAGCTACAGCTGCGTAAGTCCAAGCCGATGTTAATTGGTGCAGGTATTATCTGGCTTTTAGTCGGACTTGTTAGCACGGACCATGCGGCAACGGGCGCAGCTTTTAGCGCCAACTTCCTTGATTTTACTGAGCTGATGCTGTTTTTGCTGGTAGCAATGACGTACATCAGTGCGATGGAAGAACGCCGTGTATTTGAAGGTTTACGTGCGTGGATGGTGCAAAAAGGTTTTAGCTACACAGCGCTTTTTTGGATCACCGGTATTTTAGCCTTCTTTATTTCCCCTGTAGCCGATAACTTGACCACAGCATTACTGATGTGTGCGGTAGTACTTAAGGTTGCCGAAGGTCAAAAACGCTTTATTGCCATGTGTTGTGTGAATATTGTGGTTGCCGCAAACGCTGGCGGTGCATTCAGCCCATTTGGTGATATCACCACACTGATGGTGTGGCAAGCAGGCAAGGTTCAGTTCCTAGAGTTCTTCGATCTGTTCTTACCTGCAGTAGTGAACTTTGTTGTTCCTGCAATCGTGATGACATTCTTTATTCCTAAAGGAAAACCTGAAAGCGTCACTGAAAAAGTGGAGCTTAAGCGTGGTGCTCGTCGCTTATTGGTGTTGTTCTTATTCACCATTGTCACTGCAGTATGCGGACACCAGTTCTTGGGCTTACCGCCGGTATTTGGCATGATGGTTGGCTTGGGTTACCTGCAGTTATTCGGTTACTTCCTACGTATGAGCCTACCGTCTTCTTTGGCAAAAAAACGTACCGTAGCTGAAGAAAAAGACGACCAACAGCAACTGCGTTACTTAGGTAGTGTCGTTCCTTTTGATGTGTTCAAAAACGTCGCCCGCGCTGAGTGGGATACCTTGTTATTCTTCTACGGTGTGGTGATGTGTGTCGGTGGTTTGGGTTACTTAGGCTACTTGCAGCTCGTCTCTGTACACTTATTTGACGGCCTAGGCGCATCGTGGGCAGCCTTTGGTATTGGTATTATTTCTGCCGTAGTGGATAACATCCCTGTGATGTTTGCGGTACTGGAAATGAGCCCTGACATTAGCCATGGTCACTGGTTGCTGGTGACTTTAGCAGCGGGTGTCGGTGGTAGTTTACTCTCTGTAGGTTCTGCAGCTGGTGTGGCGCTGATGGGTGCTGCACGTGGTCACTACACCTTTATGAGCCACTTACGCTGGATGCCGGTGATTTTCTTAGGCTATGTAGCGAGTATGCTAGTTCACCTGTGGTTAGGCGATATCTTGGGTGTGTTTGATGTTTATAACTAATATCTAAAACGCATCAAGTTCAGAAAGCAGGCGTCCAATCAGGGCGCCTGCTTTTTTTATGCGTAAATATAAAACAGATATTCCTGCCCGTTTTTGACTGGGTCTTGGGCAAAGGTATAGCCATGCGCAAGCGCTTCTTCAGGCACATTACGAAACGAGCCTGGGCAATCTGTGATCACTTGTAATAACTCGCCTTTACTCATGCCTTCCAATGCTTCCAGTGTATAAATCACCGGATAGGGACACGACTCTCCGCGCAGATCCAGAGTGAAGTCTGCTTCTGTATTCGTTTGCATGTTATTTAACGGCTCTTTTTAATTCAAAATGACGGTGATAACTTTTTTCCCGATATACGGTTAAAGCATAGAGTACACCCAGCATCAGCAGAGTGCTCACAATCGCGCCCACTGGACCTATCGCATCCAGCAAGTTGATTTTCGCTCCACTTTTAACCAACACATTATAAATACCTAAATGATCCCACGCATAGGCCAGAAAGGTTGCGCCGATAATATTGCCAGCGAAAACAGGCAAGAACAGCACCTGCCCTTCCATTAAGCGGTACATCATCCCAGTTTCACAGCCCGAAGCCATGACAATACCCAAGCCAAACAAAGCGCCACCGACAACGGTGCTCAGCGCAGCAATTTGCGTGATGGGGGTTAAGTCATAGATGGAAATAATGATAAAAGTTAAAACAGAGCTGACCGCCATACCGACAATAATCGCTTTAGCCATCAGGCTGCGACCCACCAAAAACAGGTCACGAAAAGCAGCAGTAAAGCAGATTTGTCCCCGCTCAATCAGAATGCCAAAAGCCAAACCAAACAGCGCACCTAAACCCAGTGCTGTTTGCCCTGAGGCAAAGAAGTAAATCATCACACTGACATAAGCTATGGCGATAGCACCACCCACATAGGGTTGAATCACTCGCGTTTTGACCTTCGACGGCTTGGCCGCACCGCGCATTAAAGAAGGCTTGCCCTTCCACCAACGCATTTTCGTCAGTTTTGCTCCGAAAAACGTGCCAACCCCAGTCGCGACAATAAAGATCCAAGCGTGAACAGAGAACTGCGGCACACCGGTAAAGAACGCAGCCAAGTTACAGCCCATCGCTAAACGCGCACCAAACCCCGCAATAATCCCACCGACAAACCCTTGCACATAACGGCGTTTTTGTTGTGGTAGTCGGATTTTAAAACTATTACTCAGCAACACCATCGTTAGCGCACCAATAAACATCCCCCAGATAATCCAGCCATCCGGGCGGCTCCACGTTGCACCCTGCAGACCGACCATTTCGTAATACTGCCAATCAGCAGCATTAACACCCAGCAGCAGTAAAATATCGCCACCCAGTCGAGTAAATTCACCGGTGACGGCCCACACAGTTGAGGTTAAACCGAAGTACACAGCGCTGAGTATTCCAGCGATAAGCAGAACGACATAAGGATTCCAATGGCGCTGAAAAATAGTTTGAAGCATGGTTTTCATGAATTGTTGCTCTTAGTTTTAGGCAGTTTTGCACTCAACCAATTTTATCATTAAAGAATCAGCAACAAGGGAAACCCCTATTGAAAATAGCCAAATAACATGCGCTTGCCAGTCTGCCTAACCTGACAAACAATCGAATGCTAGAATCACACACCCGAACATAAGTAGGTTCGCTAATAAAACTTGTAATTCTGATTGCAGCGATTGCATTGGTAGCATTTTATTTTATAAAAATTCAGGCTATAAAAAACAGCTGCTGAAAAACCCAACCGGAATCTACGCTTATTTTCGAAGTCGAACTCTTAGAAACCCAATAATTCAAATCACTCTCTATATTCCTTAAGGAGCCTCCATGAAGCATAAGACTGATCGAGTCATCACTGTTCTTACAGCCCCAGGAGAGCCTGAACCACTCAGTATTGATGCAATACGCGCACGTGCCGAGGTTCGTTTTGCCTACGATACCGCCAGTTTAGAAGCCACGTTACCAGGAACAGATGTGCTGTTGGTCACCGACTTTCGCACCGAAGCGCTGGCGGCCGCTTGGCCCAAAGCCGACAAGCTGCAATGGATCCACGCGGCCAGTACGGGTGTGGATGCGCTGATGTTTCCAGCCTTGATTGACGGGCCGGTGATTGTTTCCAATGCCAGCGGTACCTTTGATCATGCCATTGCCGAGTATGTACTGTGCACCGTGCTGATGTTTGCCAAAGACTTCCCTCGTTCGATCCGTCTACAACTGCAACGCCAGTGGCAACACCGTTCCACTGAACGGGTTGATGGCAAACGTGTGCTGGTGGTCGGTGCTGGCTCGATCGGTCGTGAGATTGCCAAACTACTTAATGCAGTAGGCATGGAAGTGCATGGTACCGCGCGGTCTGAGCGCACCAACGACCCTGACTTTGTCACTGTGCGCAGCAATACAGAGCTGCATGCTGAGCTGGCTCATGCGGATTACGTAGTGATTGCCGCACCGCTGACCCCAGACACCCAAGGCATGTTTGACAGTGCCGCGTTCAAAGCCATGCGCAGTAGCGCCCGACTGATTAATATTGGCCGTGGCCCGATTGTGAATACCGCAGACCTAGTCACAGCCTTGCGTGACGGCGAGATAGCCGGTGCTGGACTGGACGTCTTTGAACAAGAGCCACTACCCGAATCGCACCCCTTATGGGATATGGACAACGTCATCATGACCGCTCATATGGCGGGCGATGCCGTCGGCTGGGAGCAAGCGTTAATCGATCAGTTTATAGACAACCTTGACGGTTGGCTGGCGGGAAAAGACATTTTCAATCAGGTGAATAAGAAACTAGGCTACGCGGGTTAATCCGCTACTCATAAGCCTGTCAAATACAATGCGGCGTGAGTCTTTTGTCTCACTGCCGCTAAGTTTTGTAATCCCTTATGCAGAGTTCAGCAGGTCTAAGCACTTAGTGTTAAGCGTGCAGGTTAAGCAGGAAAAACCACCAGTTCATCCCCTTCTTGCCAGGGCTTAAACTTAATCATGGCTTGCACAAACAGCGAGTGCTCTAACCAATGATCCAGCCAGCGCTGCAGATTCGGGTAAGGCAAACTGTAAAAAACAGCGCGATCCACATGGGCGAATTGGCGGACAAACGGCATGATGCCAATATCGGCAACGCTGGCCTTATCTCCTAGTAAAAAATGATTGTTAGCCAGCAGTTCCTCTAACACATGCAAAAAATCTTCACCGCGCTGGCGATACTCAGTCTGGGTCATTTCAAGATGACGATCGGCGTATTTATAGCGATCTAGCCAATGTTTAAATTCATTATCGTTCTGATCAATCAGAGCATTGGCTTGCTGCAGTACCTGTGCATCCAACAGCCCTTGCGGATCGTGCTGCTCAAGCGCCCACACCATGATTTCTCGACTCTCTTCAATCACAGTACCATCACAAAGCTGTAAAACCGGCACGGTGCCTTTCGGGCTCATCGCAAGCATCTGCGCCGGTTTATTTCTCAGAACAATCTCCCGCAACTCCACCTGTAACTCGGCAAACAACAGACCGAGGCGAGCGCGCATAGCATAGGGACAACGGCGAAAAGAGTAGAGGCGATGCAGTGAGGAGGTCATAGGTAATTTTCGCAATTGAATCGAGATCAGTGGCTCATAACTACTAATACCATTAATCTCTGTTGTGGGTGAAAGTCTTGTATGGACTTATAGCATCAATTTTTTCAAAATCAATAATTCTGAACGCAATGATGCCCTAGCGAAGCGTTTACCCCAATAACTACAGCGCATGGAGCTAAGGCTGAGCATGGCGTAGGCGAAGATATAACTGCAGAATCGAAGGCCGTCATTGCGCACGTCAGAATCTATCTGCAGACAATTTCAGTCACTTGTCATCCTAACTCTGTCATTGATATATAAAACACCGGATAATGCCCGCAGGCTAAAAACCTACGCAAATAAAGTGCCGCGTGACACTGTCCTAGTACGCATTACTCACTGTTCATATTCTGGAAGCGCACTATTGACGACCCCCTTGCTTACACAAGAGCCCACAGAAGAGATGCACAACTACCCTGCAGAATCTGCCGACTCGGGCAGCGTGTCTCGACGCCGACTCAGAGTGTGTCACGAATGCGACTTGTTGCTGGCCCTGCCCCCGCTGAAGACTGGGGAGAAAGCCGACTGCCCCCGCTGTAATCACACCTTGGTGCGCCGCCAGGCCAATGCCGCTGAGCGCAGCCTCGCCTTGGCTATCGCCACGCTAATTATGCTGGGGCTGTCTCTTTCATTTCCTTTTCTGGGCTTTAGCCTGCAAGGGTTTGGCAATGGTATTGCACTGACTGAGACGGTGTCGTCCTTAGTGAGTTTTGAGCAATCCTTGGTTGCTTTAACTATTTTACTCACCGTTATTATTTTGCCGCTGCTGTACTTAACGGCACTGAGCTGGCTGTGTGTCGGCATTATCCGCGGTCAGCCCTTACCAAAAAGCCCACTCTTAGCGCGCACTTTGAACTATGTCACGCCTTGGATGATGGCCGATGTGTTTGTGATCGGCACCCTAGTCAGCATGATAAAAATTGTCGGCATGGCCGAGGTTGAGCTGGGGTTATCTTTTTGGACCGTGTGTGGCTATGCGCTGTTGTTATTATTCACCACACAATCGGTCGACCGTGATTGGTTATGGCAAGCACTCGACGCTAAACCCATGGCACCGACGGGTGGTTTATTAGGTCAAGCCGCCGCTCCGCAAGGGCTGACCGGTTGCAACACCTGTGGCTTGGTTAACCAAATCACAGCCGGTGGGCGTTGTGAGCGTTGTGACGAACCACTGCATCCTTATCAGGGCGTTAATACGCAAACCACACTGGCGTTACTTGGGGCAGCCATGCTGATGTACCTACCGGCTAACTTATATCCCATAATGATCTCCACTTCGTTAGGCAGCACAGAACCCTCGACGATTATCGGCGGTGTGCTGTTGTTTTTTCAAAGTGGGGATTGGCCGATTGCCTTAGTGATCCTGATTGCCAGTATCGTGGTGCCGGTCGGGAAAATGCTGTCTTTATTGTGGTTATGTTTTGTCGTGCAACGCCAGCAACAGCAGCCCATGAGTCGCTTAACCCGTAACCGTTTGTATCGTATCACCGAGTTTATTGGTCGCTGGTCGATGGTCGACGTGTTTGTGGTAGCGATTTTGGTGGCGCTGATCCATAGTGGCGATTTAATATCCATCGCCCCAGGTCCTGCCGCACTGGCCTTTACCTCGGTGGTGATCTTAACCATGCTGTCAGCGATGATGTTTGACCCGCGCAGCATTTGGCAACCGGACGCCAGCGCCCATGACTCAACAACCACGACCTCAATACAACTGCCTCATTCTTCATCCAAGGAACACTTATAATGTCGGAACCTACCCATGCTCTAAGGCGGGCTCAGCGCTCCTTTTCTCCCGTCTGGATCGTGCCGATCGTCGCCTTATTGATCGGTGCTTGGATGCTCTATGACAATCTCAGCCGCTTAGGCTCGACCATTACCTTGACTGTCGAGACCGCTGAAGGCATCGAAGCGGGTAAAACTCTGATTAAAACCCGTAACGTGGAAATGGGTAAAATCGAAAAGGTCAGTCTGTCGAAGGATCTCAAGCATGCGGTGCTGATTGCCCGTATGAGTCCGCAAGCCGATGAGATGCTCAATAAAGACACCCAGTTCTGGGTGGTTAAGCCGCGCATTGGCCTTGAAGGCGTCAGTGGCTTAGGCACTGTATTATCCGGTGCTTATATAGAGTTATTACCCGGTAAAAGCACAGATAAACAAGATGAATTTACCATTCTCGAAAAACCTCCCATTGCCCCTGCAGATGCACCGGGTCTACGTATTAACCTGACCAGTCACGTGGGCAGTTCGGTACGCATCGGGGACTCAGTTTCTTATCAGGGCTACACCGTTGGCCGCGTGGAAGACAGCCGCTTTGATCCTGAAAAGCGCGAAATGCACCATCGTCTGTATATTCAATCACCCTATGAAATGCTGGTCACCACTAACACCCGTTTCTGGACCGCTTCAGGTCTAGATATTTCATTAGACTCGCAAGGGTTTAACGTCAGTATGGGCTCCTTAGAATCCTTAGTCAGCGGCGGCATCACCTTTGGCGTCGCCAATAACTCAGCAGCAGGCAGCCAGGCCAAAGAAGATGCTGACTATGTATTATTTAACGATGAAAAAAGCGCTCAAGAAGGCCATTACGACGACTACTTAGATTATGTGCTGCTGGTCGATGATACGGTGCGCGGCTTAAGTAACAATGCGCCAGTAGAATACCGAGGCGTACGTATCGGCACTGTCATCAGCGTGCCATGGAATTTTTCTGCCCCCCAGCCCGATTCTTTGAACCGCTTTGCCATCCCCGTGCTGATCCGCATTGAGCCACAGCGCCTTGACAGTGATAAGTCGCAAGACACAGATCTCAAGGCATGGGCTAAGCGTCTCGACAGAATGGTCGATTATGGTATGCGTGCCACGCTTAAATCTGGCAATCTGCTGACCGGTGCCTTATTTGTCGACCTTAATTTCTATAAAGATGCAGAGCCGTTTAAGCCAATGAGTTTCGCCGAGGTCAAGGTGTTCCCCACCATTTCCGCAGGTTTTGCACAAATCGAGCAAAAGGTCTCGAATTTACTGGATAAGCTGACCAACCTCAACGTTGAGCCGGTGATCGCCTCACTGGATAAGACACTGATCAGTACGCAGCAGACCATGGAAAAAGTGAATAGCATTGCCGCCTCAGTCGATCAACTGCTCGCTGATCCTGCTATCAGCCAGATGCCCAACACTATCGACGCTACCATGCGTCAGTTGCGCGATACGTTGAACGGATTTGCACCTGACTCACAAGGTTATACCGAGCTCACGCAAACCTTATCGCGTCTGGAAAAACTGATGCAAGAGATGCAGCCGGTGATCCGCACTTTAAGCGATCAACCGAATGCGCTTATTTTCAATAAGAAATTAACTGAAGACCCACAACCGAGGGCTAAACCATGAGTTTTTGTGCATTCATTCACCGAGCCGGATTAACTAGCTCGCGCGCTCTACTCGCAGGAGCGGCACTACTCGTGCTTGCAGGTTGTGCCAGTAAAACCGTGCAGTCCAGCAGTTATATGTTGCCTAGCAGTACCCCTGAGCAACAGTATTCCAGCGCCTTAGCCGTGGCCATCGCACCGATTCGCCTCACCGGTTTGCTGGATAATGAAGGCATTGTCATGGAGCTCAATGATATTGAGGTGTATCAAGCGCGCCAGCACCTGTGGGCCGAGGATATTGGCGTTCAATTACAACAGCAGCTGCAACAGCGACTCACGTTAAGCCTGCCGCACGCGCAAATTGTCGCTAAAGGACAGCCACTGCAAGCCGGCCTAGCGCAGCGCGAAGTCAGAGTCAGCGTGAATGGATTTCAGGGCAGTTATAACGGCAACGCGATCGTCCAAGGCCAATGGCTACTGCTCGGCGAAAGTGGCCAACTGCTCAAGCAACAAAACTTTAGGGTTGAGCAGCCACTACCCGCCGACGGTTACCCCACCCTAGTGCGCACCTTAGCAGCCGCTTGGGATCAGGTGAGTGAAGAGCTGGCGGCGGCATTGGCAGAAGAGACGCTAGGCCGTCGGTGATAAGCGCGTTACTTATTGAGGCTGTAAGTATTGTTTTCGCAGTAAGAAAGATTGACTCAGAGGCTAAACAAAAGCGCATTGATATAAACCGCAACCAGGCAATGGTAGGTTTTATATCAACGCGCCATTCACTATAGCTCGCAACTCTTGGCGGATTGGGTAGGACGATGAGGGAATCAGTTGCGTCATAAAAATCATCACCAAATCCTCGACCGGATCGATAAAGAAATTAGTACTCGCCAGACCACCCCAACCGTATTCGCCAACTGATCCGTTAATCTGAGATTTAGCAACATCGGTCTTAACCGAAAAGCCTAGGCCAAAGCCACTCCCAGCGTAAGGTGTTTCGCTGAACGATCCGACGGAAAGACTGGGCAAATCTTGATTACCCGGTAAATGGTTGCTGCGCATGAACTCGAGTGTTTTGCGACCAATAATCCGCTGCCCCTGAAACTCCCCACCCTGGCAAAGCGCTTGGGCAAAATGGAAATAATCGTCAATGGTAGAGACCAGCCCACCGCCGCCCGACAGAAAGGTTCCTTTGCGTCGGAAAGCTGATGTCGCTGGATCGTCCTGCAGCTTGAACTGATTACTAGGCTGGTACTGATAACAGGCAGCGAAACGCTCAAGCTGATCATCAGCAACCTGAAAGCCGGTGTCGACCATACCCAGAGGCTCGAAGATATGCTCGCGCAGATACTCGTCAAAGGGTTGATTGGCCAATACTTGCACCAGATAACCCAATACATCCGTAGCAACGGAATAATTCCAAGCCGTACCCGGCGAAAACTCTAACGGCAATTCCGCCAGCTGGCTAACCAGTGTTTCTAAGGTTAACCCCTCGCTACCATCCAGCCCCAATTGGCGATAGGCCGCGTCCACATTGGTGCGTTGCATAAACCCGTAGGTCAGCCCTGACGTATGCGTGAGCAGGTCACGAATGGTCATAACGCGGGTTGCAGGCGTGGTTATAAAATCAGGGTAGACACCACTTTGGTAAACTTGCAGATTTTTCCAGGCCGGAATATAGCGGTGCACTGGATCGTCCAGCAAAAACCGCCCTTGCTCGTAAAGCTGCATCATAGCAATAGAGGTGATTGGCTTGGTCATGGAATAGATGCGAAAAATAGTATCCCGACACATCGCCTTATTGCGCTCCACATCCATCAGCCCCTGCGCTTTTATATAGGCAATCTCACCTCGCTGGGCGACCAGTGTCAGTGTACCGGGCAATTTTCCAGGTTGGATATAGTCGCGATCAATGTGGCTTTCAATATTGCGCAGTCGATCCAATGATAGGCCAGCAAGCGGTTTGAATTCGGTCATAGAGAAAGTGCCTTGTCGGATGAGTTATCAAGTATTAACTGCAAAGTCAGCGATCGTGAAGTTGGATAAGCACTCAGAGCCTATCGGAATGACGTCCGATAGGCAGGTATCGACCCTTCATTTTAAGTGTTTTCACCCTAAGACTTATTGTCTTTTTTATCTGCGGCCGCATTAGCAAAGCGCGAAAAGAATTCCTGAACCTGATCCATACCTTGTATGCCCATCGGCATGATGCGCTTCATAAATAATTCGGGATCGCTTATTTCATCGACATAGGTATTCATTTTTTCCTGCATCTTTGCCATCAATTCCTTTTGCATGGGTTCAACATCAGGCAGGCCCATCACTTTTCTGACTTCTTCTGGGCTCATATCTATTTCCATAGTAATTTTCATATGCATTTACCTTTTATTTTAAATTCAAGCATAAGTTTTAATCTAACAGGTTTGTACGGGTTTAATGCAAACCAACACTTCAACAAGAGACAATAAGCCAGTACACACCTGATGAAATACTGCTCACCAGCAACACCGTCTTGCTAGATATGAGCTCACTGACATATTTCAGCAAACACGCCACGGGTGAGTTGAGTTAAATCATCAGGGTTTAACTCTATCTCAAGCCCCCGACGACCGGCACTGACGTAAATCGTCGAGTAGTTTTTGGCGGATATATCAACCACTGTTTTCAGCAGTTTCTTTTGCCCCAGCGGACTGACGCCACCGAGCACATAGCCTGTAGAGCGCGCAACATCAGTCTTGTCAGCCATACAGGCCTTCTTAGCTCCCAGAGCCTTGGCGATCTGCTTCATACTCAGCATCGATGACACCGGCAGAACCCCGACCGCTAACTCCTTATTATCGAGCATCACCACTAAGGTTTTAAACACCCGGTCTTCAGGAACCCCCATTTTCTCGGCGGCTTCGAGCCCATACGATTCACTGGACTCATCATGTGAGTACTCATGTATTTTATGGGTGACTTTATTTTTCTTGGCTGCATTAATTGCGGGTGTCATGTTGATCTCTTACGTTGAACATCCAATATTACAGAGGACTTGCACAGGCTAAAAAACACAATGGCATCAAGGCTACTGCACTTTGTAGAGCCATTCCTCGGTTAAGAACTTCTCCGCGACGAGCGCCTTAGCGCTGGCGAGCTCTTCTGGCACATAGTCCCCGACTGCTGCTTGATGGATTTTAGTGAAGTGATTGATAAAGGCCTCAATAATCGCCGCTCGACTTAAGCCGGTTTGACTGCGCATGGGGTCAACCCGCTTCTTCGCACTGGTCGTGCCTTTATCCGAGAGCTTTTCACGACCGATGCGTAACACTTGCAGCATCTTGTCGGCATCAATGTCATACGCCAAAGTTGCATGGTGCACTAAGACGCCATTACCAAAACGCTTTTGCGCCGCGCCACCGATTTTGCCCTGCTCGGAAGCAATATCATTGAGCGGCTGATAGTGCGCTTTAATCCCGACCTCGGCTAAGGCTTCAAGCACCCACGTATCTAAAAACTTATACGACTGCTCAATACTCATGCCATCCACAATGGAGGTGGGCACCGTCAGCGAATAGGTAATGCAGTTACCCGGCTCCATAAACATCGCACCGCCGCCAGTAATTCGGCGCACCACTTGCACATCATTGGCTTTAGCAGCGGCCATATCCACTTCATTTTTGACCGATTGAAAATAGCCAATCACCACTACCGAATCATCCCAATCCCAAAAGCGCAAGGTCGGTCCGCGTAAACCTTGGGCAACGGATTGAGCCATTACATCGTCTAACGCCACATGCATTGCTGCAGGTAAAGTAACCGGTGGAATCAGGGTAAATGAGTGATCAAGCCAACTGCTGGCCTTGCCCAAAGCACGCCGTACAGCAATGGCCACTGCTTCTGCAGAGAAGCCAAACATCATGACGTCAGCATCTAAGGCATCTGCCACAGCAGTCGCTAATACGTGCTGGCTCGCGGTGCTAGGCAAACCCATCAAAGCTTGATTGATCAGGGTTAAAGCGGTGTCTGGCTCTAAGAAAAAGTCGCCCGAAATACTGACGTGGCTTAAACAACCATCGTGCACTTCAACGTCTGCCACCACCAATTTGCCACCCGGTACTTTGTATTCGCCGTGCATTGCTTCACCCGTATGATTGAGTTTGTATAGTGAGAACTGATCTCATATTAAACTAAAAACACACGACAGCACTACTCTGCGCTCTTTAAGAATGCGCCGCAGGTGGATAAAGTAGTCTCAGTTGATTTAATGTCACAGCTCGACCTTAAAAACCCACACTCGCTCTGTGCCATACGAGCCGACCCAGGACACTGCACATGTCAAATATGCCCAAAAAAGTCGCCTTCTGGTTCACCGATGATCTGCGTTTACAAGATAACCTTGCCCTCAACTGGGCCTGCAACCATTACGCATCCATTGCCTTTATTTATGTACTCAATCCCCACGATCTGGGTCCAAACAACTATCAACATAAAGCCATCGGCGCACACCGAATACGCTTTATTTATCAGTCCTTATTCGATCTTGAGCAACAATTAAAATCCTTAGGCCATCGCCTGATTATTTTAGAAGGTCAACCCGCCAGCGAGGTGTGCCGCTTTGTTGCCGAACAGCAGATCGATGTTGTGGTGCGCTCTAAACCTGTGGGCTGGTATGAGCAAAAAACGTGGCAGGTCATCGAAGAACACCTGCCGCAGGTGCGTTGTTTTGCCACCTGGAACCACACACTGTTTAAGCCTGAACAATTAGCCTTAACCCCACAACATCTCAATAGCTTTTCCAGCTTTAGAAAGCATGTTGAGTATCATAAAATTGCCGTGCAGCCGGTAAGCGATGTACTGAGCACGCTGCCGCAGCCCATCCAAGTGCCCTACTCACAGGGTTTAACCCTGCAAGACTTCGCACAAAAATACGTGATACCAAGCACAGCGGATAACCCCTTTAAGGGCGGTGAACACAACGCCATTGCACATGTGCACGATTATTTTTCCAGCTCAGCACCCAGCAGCTATAAACTCACGCGCAACCAGTTAGATGGCTGGGATAGCTCAACCAAATTCAGTCCTTTTTTAGCCTTGGGCAATCTATCGCCTCGTTATTTATGGCAGCAATTAAAAGAATACGAAGCGCAACAGGGCGCGAATGATTCAACCTACTGGATTGGTTTTGAGCTGTTATGGCGCGAGTATTTTCAATGGTCGGCACTGCAACAACAGGCGAGATTATTCAGCTTTCAAGGTCAGGCCAAACATAAGCCTCAAACCACCTATTACAGCGCGCGCTTTAAAAAGTGGTGCAACGGCGAAACGCCCTACCCTCTGGTGAATGCCTGTATGAAAGAGTTGAACGCCACCGGCTTTATGTCAAATCGTGGCCGACAAATTGTAGCCAGTTGTTTAGTCAACGAACTCGCGGTGGATTGGCGTTATGGCGCAGCCTATTTTCAGCAACAACTGCTGGATTACAACGTCGCCTCCAACTGGGGCAACTGGGGCAACTGGCAATATGTTGCCGGTGTCGGTAAAGATCCACACGGCGGACGCCACTTTAATCTCGACAAACAAACCCAAGAGTACGATCCAGAGCGCCGCTATATTAAGCACTGGCAGTGCGATACGAAACCGCAGCCATTAGATGTAGTGGATTATGTCGACTGGCCAATTATGCCGGAGTAACTCCAAGCGCTGATGCAGCGTATTGTTGCAGAGAGCCGATAGGACAATCACGAACAACTGAAAAAGGCAGAGTGATCAGCTAAGCCCACACCTGCAGCTGCGAGTCACTCTTAAACTCAGCGGCAACACTTTGGTACTGCTCAGTGGCAGCTTTACCTTTTTCAGTGTTTTGCTCCGAGACGTCATCAACAGTGCCCTGCTCTGGTTCGTCATCCTTATCAACAGTCGCTTGCTCAGCACGTGCCTGAGCTTCCATTTGCGTCGCTTGAGCAGCGACTGCAAAGTCTTGACCTGAAGGCTCAGCTGGAGCAAGCGCGGCGGCACGAATCGTTTGTGCCTTACGGATGGTTTCTTCCGGATTACTGCCAGCAGAGGTATCAATCTTGACCTCACCACCAATGGCATAACTGCCGCCATCAGACCCACGTTGATAAGTGAAAGTCGCTCCAGACATTGCCAAGCCACCGGCAACACCCAAGTGCGCCATTTCATGGGTACGCACTTCACGATCACGCGCTTTGAGTTGCTCCAGTTCTTTAAGCTGCTCTAACTCTTTAAGCTGCTCAGGCGACTGTGCTGGATCGACCGGCTGTTTTTTACCATCGACATGATCCGCAGCGTCCGGCTCAGAACGCTTCGTATAAGTTTGAGCTGCAAAAGAATGGCCAACGGATGAAATATTCATGGCGGCCCTCCAAGAGTGATGAGTTGAGTTTAGGTAGTATGCCGCGAGTCGCAGTACTGATCCAGTCGCGCCCTCAGTAACCGGCATAATAATAAGCGCCTAACACCAACAGCACCGGCGACGAAGCACAGCTGTTGAGCATGCCACGCACACTCTTAATACTGGCGCTAGAAAAACGGGCTGTGTATCTTTATTTTTTTGCCGTTAGCAAGAACACTGGAAATATCCCATAGGGCTTATGCACTGCACTTGCATCGACAATTTTTACCTCTCGAAAACCAGCTTGCTGTGCTAAAGAAATCATAGCGTCGCGCTCGAAGCCAAAATGGTAGACACCCGTATCTTCTGTATGGAAATTACCATCCTCCTTGTCGAGATCAGCTATGGCAATAAATCCGTCGTTATTAAGCAAGGCATAGAGCTTAACGAACATTGCCCGAATATCTTTTATATGGTGCATCGTCATGGAGGATATGATCCCATCAAAGCGACCACTTATATCAGTATCTTCTAAATCAACTTCTAATATTTCGACTTCACAATTGATACTTTCGCATTTCTTTTTAAGCTGGATATTCATCGACTGTGAAATATCTACCGCAGTCATTTTTTTCACAAATGGAGCAATACGCTCAAGCAATAATCCGGTACCAGCACCAAAATCCATTAAGTGCATATCCCGGTTGAGATTTACATTTGCAATAATAGTTCTAGCAATATTGTCAACATTGGAAATTCTTCTGTCGCTTTCATCATAAAGATTGGCTTTATGTTCAAAAAAATCTCTATTCATACATACTCTCGATTTTTATATAACGTTAAGTTAAACGGCTGCTTGCTTGCATAGAACAAAATCTGGTGCTGTCAGTAAGCTTTGCACTGCAAGCACTTCTTCGAGTGTGTTGAATTCTTGCGGGACTTGGCTATTGGCTAAGCGCGTTCCAAACAGCTTCCTACTGATAAGGCCGCAGTGTAAAAGGCGCATTCATTGGGCAGTGCTTAACGTGATTAGGATGGAAAGCATTCATACTAACAAATCCTCTGACCTGCTAGCCTGTCAATACATCTGTTCCGGCTGTTTGACTGACTTTAATCAGCGTAATTTTTATCTGCTTGCCACGAGGGCTTCCAGCGTATGAATGAAAATCTCAAAATCCAAGGCCTCGCCGTGCCTGAGGAACAACTGATTGATGTGTATCGATCCACTCAGGATCAGCCTTCACCTTGGATGATGATCAGCGATCAGGTGATGGGTGGTGTGTCCAGTGCGGTACTGCAACAAGACCAGCGTCACAACTCGATCTGTAGCTGTTTAACTGGGCGCACCAGTCTGGATAACAACGGCGGGTTTGTGCAGATGAAACTTGATATTGAGCCGGGCGAGTTGCGTGCTGACTACAAAGGCTTATTTATTGAGCTGTACGGCAACGCGCACGACTATAACCTGCATGTAAAAACCACTCAGCTAAGCAGACCTTGGCAATCCTTTCGCTGCACCTTATCGGTGGAGCCGCAATGGACTCGGTTTATCGTGCCCTACGAACAACTGCTCGCGCACCGCACCGATGCTGAACTGCAGCCTGCGGATATTAGAAGCGTTGCCATCGTGGCCATTGGTCAAGAGTTCGATGTTGATGTCTGCGTACGGCGCTTGGGCTTTTATCGCTAAAACGGCAAGGCTTGCAGAAAGAACCTATGCCGATTTCCCTGCAACTCAGTTGCGGAAATCGGGCACAACAACCTGACGTGTCTGGGCATCCAATTGTTCCAGCAACGCCAAGCGCAGCGACTGACGGGCGATATGCACGTTAGTGCGCTTAGGTGCATGAGTCGTATCGCAATCCAGCCATTTTCTCATGCCCCACTCGCCGAGTATTGTGCCGTCTGTGCTGTGCACCACATGGCGAGTCGAGACCACGCCTTTATCAAGAGAGACAATGCCCAAGCCCTCGATGGCCTTACTGGCTTGTTGCAAAGTCAGACCATAACCCTGCGAGCGAGCAGAAAAATCACTATCGCGCTCATACAGCGTAAAGGGAATACCACGGCGCACCCAGTTCAAGCCATGTGCTGCTTGTCGTTAATAGTAAAACAGAGTTTAAAGCACTGTATTTTCTTGCTCGTCTTTTTCCCATTTAACAATATTGTTAAATGTAATTTTGGCTCTTCTCACCATAGCTTCATCTGTTGCAAATCCGATATGCGGAACAAGAACAGTATTTGGAGCTTTTAGGATAGGGTAATCTGCTGGAACGGGTGGTTCCATATCGACTCTATCTAAACCAGCGCCAGCGATTGTCTTATTGTGTAGCGCTTGTGCTAATGCATCATTATCAACAATTGGCCCGACTGCTGTATTGATTAAGAACGAACTCGTTTTCATCAATGCTAATTTATCTTTATTAATTAAGCTTTTGGTTTCATCTGTGAGTGGCATATGGATGGTGACAATATCACTCACCTCTAAGACGTCATCTAATGACTTGTATTCCACACCTTTATCTACAAGTTCTTTATTTATACTTCTATTATAAGCAATGACGTTACAGCCATAAGCCAAACCTAATTTAGCGACTGCGCTACCTATGTCTCCAGTACCTAGCACCCCTAAGGTTTTACCATTTAAATCAATCTGTCTGTAGCCGTTTTTTGTACCCCCCGATCGGGTCACGCCATCTAAAGGTACAATATTGCGCAATAGTGCAGTTATGAGCCCAAAAGTCAGTTCTGCCACAGAATTTGTGCTATAGCCTGCGGCATTTGAGACTTTAATCCCTTTCTCTTTACACTTTTCCAAATCGATATGGTTATAACCCGTGAAGGCTATTGAAATATAATGCAGCTTTTCTGCAGCATCGATCACTTCAGCACTCAGAGGTGTATTAGCGAGGACTAAAATCTCTGCATCTTTGATTCTAACTTTAATGGTTTCATCATCTAATTTACCATCGTCATATACAACTAACTCGTGGCCATTATCAGCTAAGGGTTTTGATATTAAATTGAACTCTTCATCACTAATCCCTAGAGATTCTAAGATTACAATTTTCATTTTTCCTCCATTTTCATAGTTATACATATAAAGCTACTAAAATAATAACATGCCAGCAATATTAAAAAAGCTCCAAGACTAGCCCTTGGTATGAGCAACGTGACAGCCCCCAACCTAAAGGATGAGAATCCCTACAGCTAAACGGCCATGCTCGACTGCAAGAATGTTATTTGCCGCGTTGATATCGCGATCACGAGTGACACCGCACTCACCGGATAATAGCTGCGCGCACTGCCTGCACATGCACACCCGCGATGCACGCAAGGCCGGTGAAACGGAATAACGTTTGTATCTCTTAAGTGCATGGTGTGAATCCAGTTATTACAGCAGTAATGCTGTCGCACAGCAGGCAACGTTGGTAGCCGTCTGATGAGACTGATAATATGAGCCGAGAACAGTCTCGGCTTGCCGGAATTTTATTGTGCGCACCTTCTATAAGGATACTTTTATGCAACGCCTTTCTCTTTTCATCGCAGCGGGCCTGTTGAGCTTCACCGGCGCTGTATCAGCGAGCAGTTTTATTGCCTCCACCGACACCATTGGCAGCTCATTAGCCAATACATCCGAGAGCACCAGCGACGCTACGTCGAACATTGGTAATGACAAAGTTATCCTTGCAGCCAAAGGTGATGCCGCCAGTTTTGTAGGGAGTGCCGGTGAGTTGCGTGGTGTAAACCTTGAAGCCGCCCTGAGCCACATCCGTCAACAGCTGCCGACCCTTGAGGCGACTGACATGCAACTGGCCGAGGCTATCCTCGCTCTTTGAGTGGCCTTGGATGGAAACAGCAGATGCTAGCTGCCTATGCACTGCTCTTCAGCCTTTTGCTGCTAACCGCCTCGCCTGCACAGGCGGCTCTGCGGTTACAGCTTGAACAGCAACAACTGACAGAAGATCAGGTGCACGCCTCCCAGCATTTGCTGGATGAGGTGCTTACAGTCTTGCCGCCAAGGATGGTCGAGCAACTGGATCAGACAGTACCGGTCAGCTGGAGCCAGCATCTGCCGGATAACGTGATAGGCCGTGCCAGCCCAGGCGGCAAAATCATGCTAAATCAGCGCTGGTTGCCGGATCTTTTGTCCGCAAGCGACACCCCTAATACCCCCGGGCGCCAACACCCCACTCTACGTACCGAGCTCAAAGCCACGCTCATTCATGAGCTCGCGCACCTGTATGACCGTGGGCGTTTCTGGCTAACCGATGAGCGCCGGCTGCTGCAGCTCTGCCGTACGCGCGAGCGCGTGCAAGGTCATATCGGCCTGCCCAGCGAGTGCCGAGGTCAGAGCAACAGGCAATTTACCCTCAGCGACGCACCCCGTTGGCTGGATCTGGCGGGCTGGCAGCAGCAGGTCGGCAAGCGCGGGCGACGCGATGCAGACAACTTCCAACAGCTGCGCAGCCCAGACACCTACGAACTCCATAATCCACAGGAGTTTGTGGCGGTCAATCTAGAGTATTTTCTACTGGATCCGCAGTACGCTTGCCGTCGCCCAGCTTTAGCCGATTATCTGCAAGCGCATTTTGCCTGGGCTCCCGCCCATAGCCAGCCATGTGCCACGCAACTCCCCTATTTAAATGCCAGTCTGGACAGCAACCAACCAGCGCTGGCTTGGCTCGATCCGGAACGTATTTATCAGGTGCATTACCTACTGGCTAAACCCGATGCAAGCTGGGCCGGCCGTTGGGGCCACAGCATGTTACGGCTGGTCATCTGTGCTCCGGGTCGAGCGTCCGGACCCGACTGCCTGCTGGATCTGGAACACCACCTGGTGCTGTCCTTCCGCGCCTTTGTGGATGATGTGCAGCTATCCAGTTGGGATGGTTTGATGGGCAATTACCCATCCCGTCTGTTCCTGCTACCGCTGCAAAAGGTCGTGGATGAATACACCCAGCTTGAACTGCGTGGTCTCAGCTCGGTTCCCCTGCGGCTGGATGCCCAAGCCCGTCAGCGGCTGGCTCAACAGGCCACTGCCCTGCACTGGAGTTATGACGGCAGCTATTATTTCGTGAGCAACAACTGTGCAGTGGAAACCCTGAAGTTACTGCGCAGCGGCAGTGCCTTGCCCCAACTGCAGAGCCTCGACAGTCAGACCCCAACCGGTCTGCTGGCACTGCTCCACGCTCGCGGATTGGCTGACCTGCAACCATTGCAGGATCATCAGGCAGCGCTACGTCAGGGCTACTACTTCGACTCCTACCGCGAACGCTATAACAACATGTTCGCGGTACTACGCCACCAGTTACAGATTCCCTTTGCACGCTTAGAAGACTGGCTCAGCAGTCCAGCCAGCGACCGACAAACCTGGTTTGCAGCAGCAAACACCCGCTCCACCGCTGCCTTGCTGGTACTTGAAGAAGCCATTCAGCGCCGACATGTGCTGGACATACAGCAGGATCTCAAGCTGCGCTTTCTGTCCAACCATGCGCCAGCGGAGTTGACCGAAGCCGCGCAGGTGATGCAAGGGCTACTGAGTAGCAGCAGCTTTTTGAGCCGCCCCGGAGAGCTGTTGAGCGAAGGCTATGGCTTGCCGCAACCACAGGAGTCACTGCAATTTCTCAAAATTGCCACAGCCCGACAGCAGATGTTACTGACCAGCGCTGAAGACCTGGAACAGCGCTTGCTCTCACTGATGAGCGCAGAACAACGCCAACAACTGGACGCGACCGCTGCCAATATCAACGTGCTCTCAAAACAATTGCGGCAGCTGCACAGCGCGTCTGGCGGCATTCAGCTGCCCTAAGAGGGTGACTACCTAGCGGCTGCACACCCTAGCAATCGCGCATATGCGGTTAGCCATGGCCCAATTATAACTTTTTTCGACATAAAATATTCCCCGTAACTAATGTCAAGATATGGGCTGCTAACGCCGCCATCACCGGTGCTAAATCCGTAGCGCAGCGGAGGTTTTGGCATCCGGTGCATGGCTTGGTTAGGGGTAATGTCAAGGAATACTTCGAAATGCCTGTTGTTGCACAGCTGGTGCCGCTAGCCTTCTTGGCTGGTTGGTAAAAAAGTCATTCACACTCTGCACTTCTTGACTCAACGGAATAATAGCCAAAATCTTGCCTTTTAAATCTGAGTCCTCTCGGGTTTCCCACATTTCAAGAAATTGGTATTTACTATAGGTACGATTACCCTGAGAAGGGTCTGCAAGCCACACGGTGCCTCTGTTTATACCTCGTAATACTGAGAAGTGATCGTCTTTGCGGTGTTTTGTGTAAACGATAACAGGAATCTTTAGCTTGGTAAGTTGCTCAAATGATGGACTTCCCACAGTTTTATAGACACTCAACTGCCTCGTTGAGGCGTTCTTTTTCTTCATA